>Ga0307377_10000338_pt1 | contig 63642 bp, 73 predicted proteins | sample TR3MG_FD_202535 | JGI IMG/M metagenome (GOLD analysis project Ga0307377, IMG submission 202535) | Soil microbial communities from Risofladan, Vaasa, Finland - TR-3 | ecosystem: Environmental > Terrestrial > Soil > Coastal area > Acid sulfate soil | place: Finland: Risofladan, Vaasa | collected... | reverse complement strand
AATCCGGCGTTGGGGTTGACGAGCAGCCAGTGCGGACCTCAAAATGCGAGTGGCTTTCCGACCAGATTGGCCGCCCGGCGCAATGGTCACATCGAGACTGAGACGCCACGCTTCTGGGGAGAACCCTCGTCGACTGAACTCCTACGGAGAGAACGTATCCATTGGAATGGCCAAGATGAGGAGCAGAGCGGCCAGTGGGAGGATGAATGGCCCGACGGTCATCAGCCCCAGCACACCGATGGCTCCGACCACCGACGCGGCGACCACACCCGGCACACCGATTTTGTTGGAGCGTCGAGCAATGCGGCGGATGAGACTCAGCGTTGAAACGAGCAAGGCACCCGCTAACAAGATGAGGATCACGGTGACGGGACCGCGATTCACCTGAAACACGGACTGACCGGATTGTCCGGTGTAGGTGACGCTGGAGGCTCCTCCGCTCGTGGTGTAGACCGAGGATGTTGAGGTGTACCCGTGACGCCAAAACATCAGGCCGACCGCGAGCCCGAAGGCCAGGTACGAACACGCCAAGAGGAAGTAGCGAGTGACCACTTGCTTCTTTTGAGGTGGCCAACCTCTGAACGCCATGAGCCCGCCGGGGTAAGTCCCGCCCTCCAGGGGCTGTGACATCGGGGACTCCATTGGCATGTCGCACCGCCTTCTCTTGCATGCTCCCACATGGTGCCCAGCAAGAAGTGGGTCACCCAATCGGTCGCATGGTCAGGGGATCCAGACTGACTTGAATCTGCCTTGCTTCGGGCAGCTGAGCGAGTGTCGGCACTGCACTTTCGACCCAGTCCGCTCAACTTGAGACGAGTTGCATCGTGGTCCCGTCGCCTACGCCAGCCGAGCTACCAACGTGAAGCGCTCGAGGACTACGAGCGTCGCGTCGTCGACAGTGAAGGCGGGGTTACCCAGAACGGCCAGCATCTCATCGCTTCGCCAGAAGGCTTCATGAGCCGCTCTCCACTCGGCGACGGTCAGGTGACCCTCACCCTCGTCCTCGACGTGGACGAGGTCTACCTCGCGGAGGGGAACGACCGTCACCTCCGTGTCCTCGATCACGGCAACTGCAAGACCGTTCGAGTCGACGACGAGAAAGCGATCTCCCGCCTCGGGCAGGCGTTCCTGCTCGACTTCGTACGCCAACACGAGCCCCGTCGTCGACACCTTTCGTCCATCCAGAATGGCGCTCACCAACTGGTCACGCAGCGGCCCCGGGAAGGCGAACTCCACACTCGGGAGCTCAGCGAAGTCGTCGACCGAGGATGAGTGGCTCACGACGGAAAGGGTATCGGGCTTGGCTAGATGCCCGGGGTGGTCAGAACGGCGCACGGGACGTCAAACGCCGAGACCTTCGCCGAAACACCGGTGTGGCGATGTATCTCGGTCGGCCCGGCGCGGAAACTTGGAGGCCCTGGGTGGTTCTATTGACCTGGCCCGATGCTGGATGGAGTTTTCGGTCAACTGGATTCCTACGAATCCGAATTCAGGCGATTGCACGGGTCAAGTTCCGTAGTCACCACCGATCCGTGGGACCGATTCACGCAATCGGGTTGCGCCGGAATGCTTCTCACCCCACGGCGGTTGTAGCTCAAACTCCTGTATTCGATTGGATGCGATGGCTCGAGGTCTTGGCCCCGTTCGTGTGAGTTTCAGATTCTACGGACGACATTGGAGAGTCCTGGATCTCTCGGTCTCCCAGGTGGGATTAGTACCGAAGATCGGTAGGTTGGGCATTGTCGGTCAGCCAAAGCCTCTACCGGGTTTAATCGGGTGAAAGTCAGCGCGACGGACCGGTATCGCGGTGCTTCTCATGACCGCTGGGGTACATCTCTTGGAGCAAGAACTGAACTCGAGGCAAAATCAGACGCTCTGGATAGTAGGAGGACAGAAGTTCCAGACCTTGGTCTGCGGTGGTGAACCCACACAACTGGTACAAGGCCCGAATGTCATCTTGATCGCGCTCCACCCTCGAGGCCATGAGTTTCATCGCCAAGAGGAACTGTGGTGATGCGGCGGCCACACTGAGGTGTTGTCCTTCGTAAACCCCTATTCGATCCTTGTCCTCTCCGGGCAGGAATGCTTTCGCACCGTCGTTGAGCCAGTCGGGCTCAAGATCCATCTTCTCGGCGACTCGCAATGCGGCCACCCGCACTTCTGCTGCGGGCACGAAGACGGCGTCCACGTCAGAGGTGGACCGTCGAACGTCATACGCGATAGCCATCGCCGCACCGCCGACAACAAAAATCTCGCCCCTGATACCGAGCAGTCCGAGTTCGTTGTCGAGTTCGGCGAGCGCCGCGAGTAGTTCAGTTCGCCCGAGCAGCGCCATTACGCGTATTCCAGTGCGCCCTGTGTCACGAAGACACCTCGTCGAGCCAGGGAAATTGGACTGTGTACGAGCGCATCAGCGTGTAAGGAAGCGATGCCAGCAACGAACCAAAACTCGTGCAAGAAATAGCGCCCGTCGTTGACCCACGCCGGCGGTACGAGGCTATGTGAGGCGCATGAATATTCAACGATTCCGGCCAAGAGGGCGTCGTACCGTGGACTTCCTGTTGAGGATGGCTGCTCAGCGATGATCTCCTGTCGCGTCACTTCATTTGATTTTTCGAAGCGTTCCAGCACACGAAAGGCCAATCGAATCGCTGAGCTCGTGTCACCTGCGGCGAGGCAGACGGAAATCTCGCTGGCGACCTCGCCAACTGAGTTTTCGTGCCACGACATTCTCTCATCGTACGACGCATGTATAACGCTGAGACAGGATGCATGATCTCGGGTGGGACCGCCGTTCTGCTCTGTCGAAAGCTGGCGTTCTCAGAATTGCACGTTCTCTGACCGAGATTTCACACGGCCGACTGCAATCGATGGTCGTGGAGTCAGCGCTGGTCCGGAGGTGTCGTGATGCTGGGAGATCACCCCCCACAAAGTGCACCCCCAACGGGATTCGAACCCGTGCCGCCACCTTGAAAGGGTGGTAGTCCTTTGCAACTGGATGGGGCAGAAGGACTGATCAAGAGGTATTTCTGGTAACGATTGATTTGTCTTTTGTGGCCGCGGGCACTCCACGGGCACTAAGTACGAAAAACCCTAGGGGCAACCTGACAAGGGAATCGTCAGCAGCCCCCTATGACTTACTGCGCCCAGTTGTTGCCAGTGCAGTGAAGTTGCCTCCAACTTGTTGCGGCCCAGAACGAAACCCTGGTGGCGCTATGGTCGCCCGTCTTTTGGAGAGTTGAGTGCGTAGGATCACATTTTCATCGTGATGTCGGCCAGGCGTCGAAGATGTCCGCTGAGCATTGACATGCAGACCGCATATGTTGCAGTGTCGAAGTTACGTGCTCCCTCGGGCGGCACTGCATTCCAGATTAAGTCAACCTGGTCGCCCCGGTTGCGAAAATGCTTGGCGTATTGAGGGAGGTACTTCTCAAGCCATTGATCAACTGACTGCGCCCAGGCGATAATTTGCAGGTTGAGATTGAGAAGGGGAACTGCTGAGGCATCGTCAGTGATGGACACTTCAAGCTTGTCCATGAGGTCATTACCAGTACCTGTGAACGCGGCTATTCGTCGTAACCTCCACTTCTGCCGTTCGGTCAGGATCGCTGTCGCAACAAGCAATATTACGCCTGCAAGAACTAGCGCCTCTCCAACATTGACGTAGCCGCTACCCCAGTCGAACTCTTCGCCCCTGGCGTAACTTGCAGTGCCATAGGCAATGAGTAACGAAGCCCCAAGAGAAATCACTGCAATGCTTAGCGCCCCAAGCAGGCCCCGGTGCTCCATGGTCCAAATCCTAAGAGTACAGCGACTGAGACTCCGGACTCGTCCATTTCTACTTATTCGGGCTCGGTTTCAGCCTTGTGCAAGACCCACCTGATGGGGCTCAATGTTCATCATTTCCGCACGGTTCTGGCTTGCTCACCCAAGTTGGACACTGAAACTGTTAAACCGTAGTTCGTGAGCAACAATTACTGGATTCCCGTCGTCGCCGCACTTGGCGCTTCGGCCCTGACGGGACTGGTGGCATTCGGACTCGACGGAATCAGAGCCAGGCGAGATCGTCGTGAAGGGCTCAGAGCACGCCGGGTGCAGGCATATTCCCGGATGATCTCCCACGCAGCCTCCTTTGCGCTCGCAGCGGGGGCAATGCACTTAGCTGCGCAGATACGATCGGGACTCACCGAGGCTCTTGACATCGTTCTCCATCATCGCAAGCCAGTCGAGCCACTTGATCTCCATGACTGGCTAATGAAGGAGTTAGGCCCATTGCTGGATGCGATGGCGGAGATCTGGGTGGTGGGCACGCCTGAGGCGGTTGCAGCGGCCAACGATCTCATGAAGAAGTGCAACGACGTCCTCGATTTGACGACCAAACGAGGGGAGATGGGGTCACCATTAGCGCGCTATCTCGCCGGCGAGAAGTGGACTCTCGCCCAATTAGAGGCCTCACAGGAAGCAATCGACGTGATGGCTGAAGCAAGGAAGAGACTCGCCGAAATTGCCCGTAGTGAGATGGGAATTGAGTTCACCCCACTATTCACAATAGATGCGTCGCAATCACAAACCCCTGTGCGCTGAACGCCTCAGAGGGTCACTTCTTGTTCGAGTCCAGATAGTCCCTAAGAGTCTTGCCGTCTGTTGCTACGGAGGCTTGAGCGTTCGCCACAACGTCGAGGTGATGGGCAAGCGAGTATGCGAACGGTTCGTCTTCCTCGCCGATACTCTTTGTGCTCTCGCCCAAGACGACACCTACGACTTCAAACGGATCTCGCCGAAAAAGCGGAGACCCGCTTGACCACCGAGGCGCAGGCATATCCAGTTCGTATACTCGTGATGGCTTATGGCTGTGAAGGTCGTCCATCATCTCCGACATCACGTACCCACGAAGCACTCGTGCCTGCGTTTGAATCAAAGTAGTTCCAGTTTCCGGGTTGACCGTATTTGTCGGTAACGGATAGCCACAGGCGACGACATCTTCTCCCCACCCTGCCGCCTCATCAGCCAAACGAAAACCGTATCGGAGTTCGATGTTGACTTGAGCCAGTGCGAGGTCAGAACCATTCTCGTCACGAGCAAGGTCGTTGAGAATGGCCACGCCAGTATTGTGCTCGCCGCCCGAATGCATTGGCACCCCAAACACCTCATCATCTGCCAATGGTTCCCCAACGCAGTGCCAGCACGTGACGAGAACTCCCGCCCCGAGGGTGAATCCGGTTCCGACGGCTCTTATAGGTTGATATCTGTTGTTGCCCAGCACTTTGAACCGTGCCACGGGCTTCACATATTCTTCAAATATTTGGCCGATCATACGGCTGTAATTTTCCATGAACCCCTCCCCGTAGGAGTTGATCCTGATCTAATGGACAAGGTAGATCAATCCCATCCACTCGTCGAAACTACCGACCGTCACTGAGGTATACGGGATCCAACTCTCAGGGAGAAAACAGTAGTCAATGTGGTAGCGGGGCCTATCGGCCTTGCGGTCGCGCCAGTAGATGGTGGGGTCGGACTCTTCACCGAACCGCACGCCTAGAACTTGGGAGTCTCTCCAGAGCGTCCAGGGACGTCGCTCAACGTCCATATTCGTTGGCCTGAAGGAGTCGAGTGTCCGCCATCGTTCTCTGAAGTTCTCCAAGAGTTGATCCCGTGGCTATCGAATTGGCTATCGGGAACGTTCGTTAGTCACGTCTGCACTATCACCCATCGGAGTACGAATGGGGAGGTCTTGGAACTGCGACTTGGGGGAGAGGCACGTGAGAAACCATGAGCGTATGGAAGCGACCCCGACGACCGCTACTTCGTCGGAGCATTCAACGTGGATGAGGCATCGTCATGCGCGGCGGACCTGGCGGCGAGTGAACTGGTCGAGCTCCTCGTATCGGTAGGCAATCCCTCAGCGCTTCCATCGATTCGTCCTAATCATTGACGAGCGGCGGTGAGATGGATCCTTCTCTAATACAATTCCACTGACCATCGAACCACGATGGTCCACGAGGGCGTGATTTCGTGGGCTCACGGTCCGTTGCAACGACGGAACTCGATGAGAGAAGGAGGTTGAATCTGATGGCCCGCACCTGGTTATCGATACGCGTGGACCTCGTCGAGGGCCACGGCGAGCACTTCTGGCCTCGGCCGGGGCGGATCTTTGCCGCCGCGCGCACCCACACGTTCGAACAGCTCGCCGACGCCATCGACGACGCGTTCGCCCGGTGGGACCGGTCTCACCTCCAGGAGTTCACGCTGGCCGGTAAGTCGCGGTTGTCGATTCCCTTTCCGGAGTGGGAGCTTGACGACGAGGTCACCGAGGACTATCGACACGTCAAGTTGTCACGGCTGAGTCCCGGCGAACAATTCGTGTACGTGTTCGACCTGGGCGACGACTGGGCGCACTTGTGCACGGTGGGTCCGGAACGAATTGATCCCCTCGAGACACTCGGGATCCGCCCGGACCGACCGCTGCCGTACTGGGGGTGGGGCGACATTCCCGATCAGTACCGCCGCCGCTGGGACGGCGACGACGGAGAGTCTCCTCGCCCGAAGGACCCGAAGCTCACGGACCTGCCGCCGCTTCGTCCGTATTGGGGGCCCGAAGGCCGGTGGGTGGGGTCATGATCCACCGCCCAACACCCCCCGGCCGTCAAATGGCATTCGGTCCCGAGCCGTGGTCGATGGTTGGCGGACAGTGCTGGAGCCATTGGGACCTGTTGTCTTGCACGTGCTCAATCGAACGATCCGGCCCTTCGCTGAGCGAAGCGGTCTTGACGCCCGGAACCTTGACGTCGTCCGACGCGTGATTCGCCATGGGCAACGTCATGATCAAGTGCAGCCGCCGGCTACCCTCGCGGCCGTCCGGGCAGAAACTCGCGCTGGTGATCACTCTTCGCGAATGTCCACGCGAGAGAGTTGTGCGCGAATCGAATCGAGTACCAGCTCGTCGCCGTCCGTGGCGGCGATTGACGCGTTGATGGCGTCGAGAACTTCAGATACGCACTCCTGCGATGCTTTGCGTCGAAGCCCCCACCTCGTCGCCTCTGACACGATGTCGGCTTTCGACACATCAAGGATGTTCTCTTGTCCGTTGACTCGTTGCCCCATCCGGGTGCTGGCCCCCACCATCGTGCCGGCGCCGTCCGGGCGCTTCTCGAGCGAGATTGTCGAGAGCACGTCATAGACGGGAGCGAGGGTTATCGACGAGCTGTCGCCGCCGTGGAGAAAGGAGAAGTTCTTGGCGTGAGCGTCGGCGTTGCCGATTGCCACGTTGAAGACGACTCTCTCCAGCAGCCCCCTCATCGCCCCCACGTCGCCGTGGTCGCGCAACACGAGAGCGAGGTCTCTCAATGATGGTCCTCCCGCGTATTCGTACTTCTGCATGGGTGGGGTTCCATTCGCCTGGCAGCCGTCCTCTTGGTGGATGCGTGTAGTCGGCGTGGTTGTCTCGTCGCGGTCGTATCGGCGGATCGCCAAGATCTTGGTGCCGTTCAGGTCCAGGAGCTCCACGTCGGGAACGCTGAGCCCGCAGGCCGCCGCCAGCCGGAGACACGTCACTTCATTTTCGGCCATTCGGTGCTCCCGGTCCGGTTTCAGAATCCAGGTCGACGGGGCGCCGTTCGTTGGTCGGGTCCACTGCCCGTGAGCGGACCTCCCGAGCAGGACCTTGCCCTGGTAGCCAGCCAACGACGGCGTCCAACCTTGCGCAAGGTCGGCTCCGAAGGGCGTCGTCGGAAGATTGGCGATGAGGCGCGCGAGCTCGCGCGGCGACACCTTCTGGCTCCCCCATCGTGAACTGTCCGGTGGTACTTCTCCCTCGGGCAGCAGGACCGCGGCACCCGCGCACTCTGAACCAAACGTCGCGAGGAGCCCGAACGTGTCGAGCGGCGACACTGCGGCCAATTGCGCCATTGCGATCAAGATGGGGCCGTCGGGCAGAAGATTTGAGAAGAAGTCCAGCACCCGATCGTCGCGCGCGCTCGTCGGCGAGCCCAGCGGCAGCGAGATGGAGAGCACCCGACTTCCCAGTCCCCAGCGCTCGATGCCGCTTGGTTCCCAGTCGAAGGAGATGCGGTTGTTGAGCGCGGGTGTCAGTGACACGACGGGCGTGCCGTGCAGCCACGCGATGAGACGATCAACCATCAGCGCTCCCGCCGGACTATCACCTCGTAGCCGAGCAGTCGCAGCAGCCGAAGGGCGTGATTCAGCGACGAGCCGAACTTCCCGGATTCGAGAGACGAGAGGTAGGGCTGGCTCACTCCCTCCCACTCGGCGGCCGTCGTCTGGCTCACCTTGCTTTGGTTGCGGAAGTGCCGCAGGGCCGCCCCGAGATCCTCTTGCACCGAGACCTTGTACTCGTTGCTCTTGGATATAACCACAGACTTATTATAGCCTGATATAGGTTTATGGTTATGACTTCTCGTCGTAGATTTGGTACGCCGCTCCGGCCCGGCACACCGACTTTGGTGGGTCCGGTCGCGCGCAGCAATCGTCGAACCCGGTCGCTTCGAGAGGTTTCTCCGAGTCCGGTAATACTAATGAGGTTCGAAGGCGTAGCAACATCGAAAACGGCGATGTGCAGGCGCGGGCCGCTGTCTCGATCTGCGACGCATTCTGCCCGAACGTGTCCTAACGGACGTCGTCACTCACGTTTCTGGTTTGACCATGCATTTGCAAGTTGGTAAAGAATCGGTGAACTCGTCGACTGACGGGCCGACATTTTCGGTGAAGGGTGATCGTCGAATGGGGTGGGCAGGCGCGTCGGTCAGCGACGTCACGGAAATTGGCAGAGAGTGCTACATGGGGTAGACATTGCCGACCTCGACGACCCACCAGGTGCCGGTGATCCGTGCGAGCGTGATGTTGACTCCCCAGCCGACCTGGGCGAGTTCCGAGGCCTGCTCGGAGACGGCGAGGGGGCCGATTCCCCCGGCGAAGTGCAGCGCACCGGGTTCAATGCGCTCGATCATGAGGTAATCCTCGACGAGGTCCTTCCCGTCAAGGCCTCCGGGCTCAAAGTCCGGTGCAGCGCGGCTCTGGGCGAAGAGGAGGCTGGCGAGACGCTCGGCGCGAGGGAGATCACGCGCAGCGTCGGTCCCCTGGTCCACGGCGAACTCTCGCTCGATGTCGCTCACGTAGCCCTGTTCGTAGAGCCAGGTGGCGAGCTTCTTCGTGACCGTACCCGCCGAGCGCAGCAGTTCCTGACCGGCCATCACCTTTCGGATCATGAAGTAGCCGAGGAACTCCCCGAGGTGTCCGAGGATGTACTCCGGTCCGAAGAGGTGGCAGAACGCTTCCTCATCCCCAGCCTGATACGCCACGTCGAAGCGCTTGGCGTCGGCCTCGTCGAGCGACTCGTAGGCGTAGCCGTTGAGTGAGTCGCGTAAGAGTGCGACCACGTCGTCGTAGTTACGCATCGTGCGCGCCGAGAGGCTACGGCGCTGGTCGTCTAAGAACGCGTCGAGCGCCTGGTCGATGGTGGTGTCCGTCTTCACCGAACCATCTTGGCATTTCGTCGCTTCGAACTCGCCACCGTAGAAGCTGGACGTCTCAATCGGGCGAGCGCGCAGGGATGCCGAGCCGCGGGCCGGAGATCGATGAAGGATCGGACGGGTGCGCCAGGGTGAGTGGTGAGGGAGCCAGGGTGAGTGGTGAGGGAGCCGGGGCGAGCGTGCGGGTGGTGAGGGAGCCGGGGCGAGCGTGCGGGTGGTGAGGGAGTGCTCACACGTCAGGCACCGGCTACCTGAGCACCGAGGTCTTCTCCTTCATGGCGCCACTGCTGATCTCGATCTTCGCCATCCTCCTCGGGTCCGACCTTCTCGCGGGCGAGGAAGAACGGCGAACCATTGACATCCTGATGGCGAATCCGATCTCACGCCGACGCGTCGTGTACGAGAAGTGGCTCGCCCTGGCCGTGGGGACGCTGCTACTGAGTCTTGTTCTTGAATTGATACTTGGTCTGATTGGGCCATTGTTCAAACTGCATATCGGCTGGCGTCCCCTCTCGGCCGAGATTCTCGGTGTGACACTGTTTGCTCTCTTCGCCGGGACGCTCGCGCTGGCGCTGGGCGCGGCAACCGGTTCGCGCGGTCTGGCCCGCGGAGTGTCGACCGCCTTGACTGTCGCGATGTATCTGGTGAGCACTCTGGCCCAGATCGTGTCGTGGCTCAAGTCCTTTGAATGGACGTCGCTCTGGTATCACGCCTTGGGAACCGATCCGATTCGCTCGGGCTTTCTGATCGGGCATATCGGCGTGGTCGTCCTCGTCATCGGAGCCCTGCTCCTGGCGTCGGACTTTCTGTTCGACCGGCGGGACCTCGCCACGTAATCATCGGGTGATGACCGGCTCGTAAGTTGTTGGTTTCCTCGCCAAGTCTCACGCGGCCGTCGACTCGGGTCACGAGCGAAGCACGAGACGGGGCCAGAGTTGGCGACTAATGTCGGTCGTGGTGCGCCGGGAAGTCTGGTCGGCAGGGTTTCAATGAACCGCTGATCCAGGAGGTCCTCTTATGGCTGACACCGCACCCTTCGCTCTCGTGGTCTTGATCACGGCCATTGTCGCCCTCGCGGCGGTGCTGTCCAGTCACCTGACCGCCAAGATACGGATCCCCTCGCCAGCACTGTTTCTGGTGGCCGCATCAATCGCCGTGAAGGCCTTCCCGTCGCTCGGTCCGCCATCGGGGCTGACGGTCGAACGAATTGTCACCGTGGCGCTCTTGTTCATCTTGTTCGACGGCGGCATGAACATCGGCTGGTCCCGATTTCGATCTGCCGCTGTCCCCATCGCCGTGGTGGGCGTAATCGGCACATTCCTCACCGTCGCCGCCACGGCGGTTCTCGCGCACTTCGCCTTCGACCTGGACTGGTACCTCTCGGTTCTGGTCGCCACGGCTGTAGCCCCGACCGACCCGGCGGTCGTCTTCTCTGTCTTGGGTCGACGCGAGGTGGCGGGTCGCAGCGGGACCATCTTGGAAGGCGAGGCTGGCGCCAACGATCCAGTCGGCATCGCGCTGATGACGGCACTCATCGCCGGGGGGAGTCTTGGTTGGAACGCCACGGCCCACGTGGGAGCTCAGTTTGTACTCCAGATGGGCATTGGCCTGGCTGCCGGAATCGTGGGGGGTCGTGCGGCCCTTTGGTTCATGCGCCGGGTTCCACTCCCGAGTGAGGCGCTCTATCCGCTGCGCACCGCAGCGTGGGTGCTGCTCGTGTTCGGAGCCACCACTCTGGTCCACGGGTCGGGCTTCCTGGCGGTCTTCGTCGCCGGCATCGTGCTCGGAGATGAGCGCGCGCCCTACAAGGCGGAGATCGGGCGCTTTCATTCGGCGCTGGCCAGCCTCGGTGAAATCGTCGCTTTCGTCGTGCTCGGGCTCAGCGTGGACATTGCCGAAATCGGACGTGCCGACGTCTGGGCCCCCGGTCTCATCATCGGAGCGACTCTGGCATTGGTGGTCCGCCCCCTTCTGGTCGGATTGTGTTTGATCCCGGCTCGATTGCAGAGCAAAGAGCGCAATTTCGTGCTGTTCGCCGGTTTGAAGGGGGCCGTACCGATTCTTCTCGGGAGCTTCCTGCTCACCGCCCACGTGCCCGGCGCGGCGCGCCTCTACGCGATTGTTGTCGTCGTTGTCGTGTTCTCGGTCATCGTGCAGGGGAGTCTGGTCCCCACGGTGGCACGAGTCTTGCGTGTTGGAATGCGCGCCGTCGAGCCAGAACCATGGGGAGTCGGTGTGCGAGTGCGGGACGAGCCGAGCGGAGTGCACCGCTTCTTGGTCGCAGCCGGTTCGCCGGCGGACGGCTCCACCGTTGAGAATCTTCCCGCGTTCCCGATCGACGCGTGGGTCAGTCTCGTCGTTCGTGATGGTCGGCTCGTTCCCGTGAGAAGTGAGACGACGCTTCGTGCCGGGGATGAGGTGTTGGTGCTGGCCGATGACGATCAACGTGCAACGCTGGCGTCGACGTTCGAGCGTCATCCTGCGTCGTAGCCAGACCTGAGAGATTGGCGGGCAATTGGTTCCTGCTGAATCTGTCGTGCCGCCCTGGTGTTGTCACCCATCAAATGGGGAGACGTATTGAAATCTGCTCGAATCATTCTGGTCCACCGCAACCCACGGCGAATGAACGGGCGTAGGTTTAGGGCAAGATGGTTTGAATCGTTGTCAGTATGACCCACCAGGCCCCACGTGCGGGGTAGATCGGGGGCTCCCATGGGTATCCAGGCAGATGGTGAGGACGGCGCACCCTCGTCCGACTCTGAGCAAGGCGAACTACCAGCCGCTCGTGGAGAGCCACTAGAAGCCACGTCGAAGGCGATTCCATCGACGCGGATTTCTAGGGCGTGGATACGGGTATTTCCCGCCCTGGTTATATTGGCCGTCATCCTTGCGTTCGTCTTCCAAAACACCAAGGACGTGAGAGTGAGTTTTCTTACCTTCTCTGGGACCTTGCCACTGTCGGCTTCGCTGCTGAGTGCGGCGGCGCTGGGTGCGCTGATGGTGCTGGCCCTTGGATCGGTGAGAATCTTCCAGCTCCGCAAGCAGGTCCATCGGCAGTCAAGGAAGTCTCAGGATGACGAAGGATAGTTGGCGAACGTCGGAGTCCTCCGGCTTGCTGATGGTGCCACGGTGCTGTGATGTCGTGACCAAATGGTCTGGTCGCCCCTAGGCGATTCCAGTCGGAGCGCCATCAGCCAACGGTTGGGCCCTTGTCACGGATGGACGCCGGCGACGCCGACTCAATGTTCCTGGATCCGTCGAGGGTGGGAAAGAGTCGCGGCATGACATATGGAATCGGCCATCAAGTGTGGGCGGCTTGAACTGTCGGGGATCGGAACATGTCTCTGCACGGCCTCGAGGAAATGCGGGCCTTCGGACGTTGCGAACCCTTCAGAGACCAGCTTCCAATCCCTCACCTTTCGATTGGGAACCCGACGATCGACCCCCACTCGGTCCACGAGCCGCCGTAGACCCGCACGTGGTCCGATCAAAGCGGTCGTGGCATGGAGCACGCCATGCTCGAAGCGACATGGAACATGCCCCAGATTGGTCGGTTCTCGTCGCATCACCCCAGATCTGCCAACTGCGATGTCCAACGGCTCCACCCGCAGACGTCCCTCTCGAAACTGCATGGATTTGACGATCAACGGTGACCTAGGTGAGCCAGTCGTCAATCGAGGCGACGCCGGTAGCGTAGTGGTGGCGAATGATCGCCTGGATTCTTCGAATCCGGTCTTCGAGCAAGTCCCGCCGCTCCGTGAGTTCTTGTCGATGCTGCTTGACGCGTACCAAGAGGTTGCGCACCACATCGGGATCGCCCAGGTCGCTCTCAATCAACTCCGCATGCAGGCTAAGCAGGCTTCCCGATTGATCCATTTCGAGTTCGGCGGCCGCGGCAACGGATGTAGAGGCATCAGGAGAGAGCGACCAGCCTCCACCTACCCATCCAGAAGCGAGAATATTGGGAAGATCGTCAACGAGCGACTGCAACACGTCCTCGCCCATTGGCGCTGGGCTGTGATTGAGGATCTCAACGTCTAGAGACAGGACACCAATGGCGTAGGAGGCGAAGACGGAGGCCCGGACCAGTTCGGTCCGCCACCGTCTCAGCGTGGAGACGGGCGTTGACTCGTTAACGGGTTCTGTCCAACTGAGCACAGAGTCGATGTCTTCGAGTGATTGCGCCACAATCAGCAATATATGCGTGAGTTGTGGGCTTTGTATAGGTCATGAACTATCCGGGGTCAATTCGGCTGAGAAACGGGCCGTAATAAGTAAGGTGATCACCCAAAGAGCAGGTCCCCGGGCCACGGTGGTTATCTTGGCGTGGAACGCCTGGAACCACACTCGGGCGTGCCTCGAGTCCTTGCAGCCGACCCTCCTGCCGGGCGATCAGGTGGTGGTGGTGGACAACGGGTCAACCGATGGCACTGGAGCCGAACTCGCCAAATATCCATGGGTTGAAGTGGTGAGAAACAGCGTCAACCGAGGGTTCGCGCTGGGCTGCAATCAAGGCGCTGCCGTGGCAGATGGCGACGTGATCGTTTTCTTGAACAATGACACGGTCGTGTTCGATGGCTGGCTGGACGAACTACTCTCGCCCTTCGCCGACCCAGGAGTGGGCGCGGTTGGTCCGCGGTCGAACAACGTTTCGGGACACCAGTTGATAGAAGATGTCTCTTACCAGTCCGAAGAACTGGCCTCCGTTGGCGAATTCGCCGAGACATGGAGGTTGGCGCATTCCGGTCAGACCAGTGAGTGCGCGCGCCTAGCGGGGTTCTGCGTCGCTGTAAGGGCCGACACCTTTCGGGTGGTCGGTGAGTTCGATGAGGGGTACGCAATCGGTGGTTTCGAGGATGACGATCTTTGCATGAAACTACGATCCGCAGGTTTCTGTCTGCTCGTGGCTCACGGGTCTTTCGTTCACCACGCCGGGCACGCGACCTTTGCGGCCAACTTGGTTGACTGGTCGCGCCAGCAGTCCGAGAACCGAAAGCGATTCGAGAACAAGTGGGGTACAACCACCGTGGATCCGCTGCGCTTGCTTTCGGTCTGTCTCATCGTGAAGGACGAGGAACAAATGCTTCTGTCGTGTCTCGAGTCGGTCGCCGACATCGCCGACGAGATCATTGTCTATGACACCGGCTCGAGTGATCGTACCGTTGAGATTGCCCGGGGGGCCGGGGCGAAGGTTTTCGAGGGCTACTGGGATGATTCTTTCGCCCGGGCCCGCAACGCGGCACTAGACCAGGCCCGCGGCGACTGGGTCTTCTCGCTCGACGCTGACGAGAGGTTCCTAGGCGACCCGGAATCACTCCGGACTCTTCTGACGGCGGCCCGGCGTTCGAACGTCGAGGCGTACCTTGTGGCCATTGAGAATCTCCACGGTGCAGGGAATGCCCGCTCGATCCATACGGCGATTCGGCTCTTTCGTCGGGGGTCCGGCACTTGGCGGCACAGGCTCCACGAACAGGTGGTCGCCGCCGACGACCCGGGCCGCCGCCTGCGAATCAGCTACTTGAGTGGAGCTCGGATCATTCACCATGGCTATGCCGCCGAGGTATTCGAAACCAAGAAGAAGGCCGAGCGCAACCTCGTTCTTGCACAGGCCGCCTTGGATGATGAGGACCTAAGCCAGGCCTATGCCCTCATGAACTACGGCCGAGCATTGGAGTCGGCCGGCCGAAGTACGGAGGCTGTTGATGCCCTGCAAATAGCAGCCACCATTTCTGAAGACCCGATTACCCAGCGGATGGCTGTCAAGAACCTGATCTATATCTTGGGTCGCTTGGCCCGTTTCGACGAAGCTCTCGCTCAGGCGGACGAACTACGTCGGATATCGGTGAGCCAGATTGCCGCCGACATTGCCGAAGGCAGCATGAGAATCTCCATGGGTGATGTCGAAGCCGGACTGTCGTTGTTGGCGCGCGTCCCCTTGCGCGGTCGCGATGACGATGGCATGGAGTACGCCGCCCATATGCTTTCCGCCTTGCGTGGCGAAGCGCTGGCATCCCTGGGCCGATTCGGCGAGGCCGCCGACGTCGTACTTGATGCTGTGCGCAGTGATGGTGTCCTCGAGGCCGACTTGGGCGAACTCACGCGCTGGTTGGTCAAGGCGCAGCGTTCGCCGTCGGAGATAGCCGAGGCACTCGACATCGCCGACCTCATGCCGGTGCTCGGGCGAGTGCTTCGTCAGCCCCCGGGAATGGCCGATGCGGTGCTCGAGGGAATCTGGGCGAGGTTCCCGGATCGACTCGAGCCACTGGCCGCAGCCGGGAGAGTCGGGACCCGTTTGCCCGTAGCCAGAGCGCTGGTGTGGTCTGCGCGGCTTCGCCACCGAGGCCTGGCGGGTGCATGCCCTCTTATAGCGATAGCTCAAAATGAGGACTTGGACCCGAGGGTGCGTATTCTCGCCGGAGCGGCGGCGTTCGGAAGTTTCGGTGAATGCGCTGTTGTCAATGCCGTGCACGAGGCGCGTAGCCGGCTAGATCCACATGCGCTTATGGAGTCAACCGAGGAGATCGGTCGACTGTCCCCCGGACTCCTTGAGGCCAGTCACGTTGATGTGGTCGCGGTGACTGGAGAAGCCCAGTTGGGAATCTCGGCCTCGGTTGAGCGCGGGCGATCGACGTCAGTGGTCACGCTGTTGCCGAGGGTGGCCGGTGTCGCCCGTCGCGGTGGCGTCAATATTGTGGGCCCCTTTGAGAGCACGACCGTCGAGGGTGATGTGGCGCGTACCCTGGCCAAGGCGCTCAGTCGTTACGGCGTCCCCGTATCGACGACCTCGTACCACTCAGATGGTCGAACAGGTCCGCTGGAGTGGACCCACTCTGACAAGGGCGGCCACCCCTTCGACACGACATTTCTTGTGGTCTCGCCCGAAGACTTGACCAACTACGTGATTGACAACGGTGCCGCTTCATTCGAGAACCGCTACATGATCGGCGTCTGGTCCTGGGACTTTGAAAGACCCTCGGAAATAATGAGCACGGTCGCCCCCATGGTCCACGAGATTTGGGTGCCGTCCACATTCGCGGCCGATGCCGTTGCCCAAGTGACCAATCTTCGGGTGGCGAGGATGCTCCTTCCCGTCGGGGCAGACCAGCCAGGGTCACAAGGAGCTAACGACGGGGCGGGGTTCACTTTTCTCGCCAGCGTCGACTACGAGACGGGATTCGAGCGGCAGAATCCCCTGGGTGTCGTGGCAGCCTTCTGTTCGGCATTTCGCTCCGGAGAGGGGCCGAGACTCGTGATCGAAACAGTCCACGCGCAACGCTACCCAGCGGAGCATGCGCGGTTGGTTGACGCGGCAGCGGGTCGAGTCGATGTGACTGTGCTTCAGGGCCCGGACGGAGCTTCGGGGCGAGTCCTCAACGGCTGGGGGATGGGGGAGTCCTGCTTCGTCTCGCTCCATCGAAGTGAAGGGACTGGTCTTGTGCTTGCGCGCGCGATGGCCCGGGGAATCCCGTCAATCGTGACGGGCCATTCGTTCAGCGCGGAGCTGCAGAGTGAACTCGACAGTTTCCAGGTTCCCTTTGTACTCGAGCCGACACCTGACGGCGAGCGTCGGTGCCTGCCGGGAGGGCGATGGGCGGAGCCGGACCTGGACGAAGCGATGAGGGCCATGCGATTGGTGGTCGAGCAACCGAAATTGGCGATTAGGAAGGCGCGGAGAGCTCAGGAACGAGAGCGTCGGCTGTTCTCGCCACCCCGGTCGGTTAAGGCCATGAAGGACCGGGTGATGACGATCGATCAACTGCGCCACGGTGACGCGGTGCCGTGGGCGACACAGTCGTTGGCGCGTAGTACCACCACTACGGGCTAAAAGATTCGGCAGCCACTCAACTCTCGGCCGCCATGGTCCGTAGATGACTGCAGAGCAAGGAAGCTCTACCTTCCTTCGGGAAGAAATAGTCAACAGGAGGACAAATCCCATGTCGGGAATACTTATCAATTACAACGCAGGTGCTGTCAATTCGTATGACAACCTTGACGCGACCAACAGTTCACTGGCCCAAGTAGTTAGCCAACTGTCTTCAGGTATGCAGATTCAGACGGCGGCTGACAACCCTGCCGGATATGTGGTCGGGCAATACCTGCAAGAGGAAGGCAACGGATACACCCAGGCAATCAGCAATGTTCAGACCGCCGTGTCAGTGCTTCAGACTGCTCAGGGCGCGCTCGGTCAGGAGGCCTCGATTCTCCAGACGATGAACAGTTTGGCCACTCAGGTTGCCAACGGTGGTACACAGACTCCCACCACACTTGCGGCATCCCAGGCCGAGTTTTCTTCGCTGCAGAGCGAGCTCGACCAGATTTCCGCGAGCACGAACTTCGGTGGGACGTCGCTTCTCAATGGCTCGTACGCGGGTCAGACCTTCCAGGTGGGACCGTACAACACGGCGAGCGACCAGATTCTGATCACGATTGCGTCATCCAGCTCGACCGCGTTGGCCGTAGACAGTACCGCCGTCAGCATCGGCACCGTGTCGGCTGCGGCTGCTGCGATGACCGCGGTGCAGGCGGCCGTTTCCACTGTTGCGCTTCAGGCGGCCAATGTCGGTGCCATTCAGAACCAAATGACCTCGCTGTCGTCGAACCTGACGACTGCGCAGGAGAACATTCAAGCGGCCCACGCCAACCTTGTGGACGTGAACGTAGCCCAGGCAACGACGCAGTTTGCTTCGCTGCAGATTCTGGAACAGTCGGGTATGTCGGTCCTGTACCAGGCGCAACACCTGCCAAGTTTGGCGCAGAAACTGCTGCAGTAATCGATCCATCGCACTCCGGGGCCCTAGGCCCCGGAGTGCGATGGAATTCATCTCGCTGAGCGATCCTCCAAGTTGCGCCGGCAGCACCGGCGGGGCATGCCCTCAGCGGGTTAGGACGCACCATATGAGTGTAAGAAACAAGGCCAAGAACAGGGAGTGGCGGCAATGAGCGCACCAGTTAGTTTCGGTGGACTGTCATCGGGTCTCAACACCACCCAAATCATCAATGCGGAGTTGGCAATCTTCGAGCAGCCGCTGCAGATGTTGAAGTCCCAGCAGACCAATCTCAATTCCCAGATTTCGGACTACCAGAGCCTCAACTCCGAGTTGCTCGCACTGCAACAAGCCGGTGACGCATTGGCGAACCCGGCGGCGTACAACCAGGCGTTCTCCGTCAGTTCGTCTCTTTCATCGGTCGCCACCGGAATGATTTCTGCGGGCAGCGGCACCGGATCGATTACTCTCGCCGTTGACCAATTGGCGACCGGATCCACCCAGATATCGGTGGGTACCATGTCGGCGACCAGCAATGTGGTGGCATCGGGGAACTATCTCGTTGGCTCGGGTGGTGCCGTCTTGGGCGTCACGTCGTTCAGTGGTACGTCGGGACTCTCGGCGGGAACTCACTCGATCAGCGTCACTCAGGCTTCGGCCGCTGCCAGCGTGGCGGGTAGTACCCCGCTCGCGGCGAGTACGTCAATCTCTTCGTCCAACGACACGATCAACGCGACGGTCAACGGTTCTGCAGTGTCCGTGGTGATTGCGTCAGGGACCTACACCCCGACCCAATTGGCCCAGGCGATCACCCAGGCTTCCGGAGGCACGCTGAATGCGTCGCTCAATTCGAGTGGGGCGCTGACCATCGCCACAACGCAGGAGGGTTCGAGCGCGTCGCTGCAGATCACCGGAGGGACAGCGCTTGGCACGGTGGGACTCTCTGCCAGCGCGCTTGTCTCCGGCACAGACGGGATCATCAATGTAGACGGCACCGCCACCACGGTAAGCAACATCGCCGGAGCCGGTACGACACAGGTCGTGCTCGCTTCCGGGAGCGGTGGAACGATCACGGCAAATATCTCCGGTGGATTGAGTGTCGGAACTATGACCGCCCAGAACGTCTCAGTCGGCAATGGCTCTCTCGCATCGGTAGTGAGCGCCATCAACGGAGCGAATACCGGGGTTACCGCGACGGCCCTCCAGGTTGGCACGAATCAGTACGCCCTTGAAGTGACTTCCACGAAGACTGGGATAGCGGGGGCGGCGACCATCGACACCCAAGCGTTTTCGAGTTCGTCACTCGGGTTGATGCAGACGACGACTGCCGCCCAGGATGCCATCGTGTCCGTTGGCGGCGTGGGTGGTCGTCAGGTTTCCTCAGCCAATAACGATGTAACCGGACTGCTGCCTGGAGTGACGGTACGCCTTATGCAGGTCAGTGCGACTCCGGTCACGCTGAACGTCTCGGCTGACGGATCTCAGATGGCCAGTCAGGTGTCGGCGCTGGCCAGTGCGGCCAATTCGATTCTCGCGACCATTTCGACCGATACGGCGTATGACCCTTCGACTAACACCGCCGCACCCCTGAATGGCCAAACATCGCTCAACGCGTTGGCTCGGAAGGTGTTGTCGATCGTGGGTAACGCGATTGGCTCCTCGGCGGCCGGATCCGACGGCACGCCCGGGGAGTCCGCCGGACTGGCCATCACCTCGTCGGGCACAATTACTTTCAATCAGAGTGCATTCGTGACTGCCTACGATGCGAACCCTGCGGGGGTCCAGTCCATGTTTACCGAGGGCGGGACGTTCTCTCCTTCGAATTCTGCTTACGCTGGCCAGATCAGCATCGCCGGTGTCAGCAACAACACGACCCCCGGCAACTTTGCGGTGGCGATCAGCCAGTCGGCGTCTCAGGCCATTGACACCGGTTCGGTCACGTTCGCCGCGCCCACCTCGACACTGGCCTCTGCGGAGAGTTACACGGTGACCTCGGGCTCGAGTACCGCGACGTATGCGGCCACCTCGGGCGAGAGCATCGGTGCTGTGATCATTGGGATCAACGGTGCGTTGGCCGCCTCAGGGATCGGCGCCTCGGCCGCTCTCACCGGCGCATCGGGCTCGTATCACGTCCAGCTCAGTTCGGCCAATTATGGTTCAACAGCCAACTTCAGTGTCACCGCCTCTGGTACTGACCAACTTGGACTCATCGCGTCGGGCAGCACCTATACCGGTACCGACGTGGTGGGTACCATCAACGGTCAGGCGGCTGCGGGAATAGGCCAGACCCTGTCCCTTTCCAGCCCAACCAATCCTGCGAGCGGGTTGGTTCTTCAGATAACCACGCCGGGCATCACTGCTTCCACATCGCTCGGAACCGTCAATTACAGTCCGGGTTTTGCCCAGGGGCTGGCCAATTTGGCCGAACAGGTCACGGTCACCCCTGGTGGGCAGCTACCGGCCACCATCAGCGGCCTGAACAGTACTTTGGCGAACGTGACAAGTGAGATCGCCCTGCAACAGCAGTTGGTCAATACTCAGCACGCAATGCTGACCCAGGAGTTCGCCCACATGGAGATGCTCCTGGTCCAACTCACGTCGGAGAGCAAGTTTTTGAGTAGTTCCTCGTCGTCGTCATCGTCCTCGTCGTCCTCGTTGTTCTCGTCCGGCTCGACGTTGAGCGCTGGTTAGGTGACCTCAATGCCTGCTCGAAATCCCGCCGCCGTCTATCAAGGACAAGCGGTGCAGACCGCCAATGGACCGCACCTCTTGGTCATGCTGTGTGACCGCTTGGCGGCGGACATCGACCGGGCAGAAATCGCTATCCGGTCGGACGATTACCAGGCAGGGGATGAAAACCTGCAGCATGCCCAGAGGATTATCCGGACGCTCCGCAATGCCCTTGATCCCGACGGGTTCAAGGGTGGCCAAGAACTGCTCTCGGTGTACGTCTTCTTGGAGCACCATCTCGTCAAAGCGAATCTAGAGAAGGACGTCCTGTTGATCAGGGAGTGTGCCGAACTGTTTAGGCCGATTCATGAGGCATGGCTGAACGCGGTGAACGCAAATGAGCGAGACAATGTCGTCTCCCACGTGGGGTGAGTATCTCGCCGAGGCGAAAGACCATCTATTGGCGGCGCGCAGGTCCGCCGAGGTAGGGTCCGCTCCTCCGGCTGTGCAACTCGAGCGCCCAACAGATCCCATTCCTGATGAATATCGCGGTGAGGCACGGCGACTCGCCGATGGTTATGACCAGTTAGCAGTGGAGGTGACTTCGCGCATGGCGGTGATTGCGAGCCGGCCTGCTCTGACCCGCCGAAGCCTTCACCAAGAGCATCGACCAGCCAGTTATATCGATACTGACGTCTGACGGGCCAATTGGCAGTCGGTGTTCTGCATCGACCGGCGAACTCTCAGTTCGCGAGGAGCCGAGTTGTTGGTGGAGGTGACTTCGCGCATGGCGGTGATTGCGCGCCGGCCTTCGCTGGCCCGCCGAAATCTCTTTCCAGCGGTACTTGGGGAATGGTGTCAATGATTCATCTAGTCAAGCAGGACTTCTCCGTGTATCCCAGTTTGCGCGTACACGAGGTTCACTGGGAATTTCGACCGCACCCCTCAACTCTGGCCGCTCGAGGGCCGTAGACGCCCATGAGCAAGCATGCCTCGGCATTGGGGTGAGTCGGTTAATGTCCTCCGTTTCACGATGAGAGTTCATCAGTAGCTGACGTCACCGAACCCATTGGGATCCTGGTGTCTGTCGGGCTCGTCTCGTGGCGACCAGATTGGTCGTCTCAAACCAAACCAAGCGGCCCCCACCCAGTCGAGGGGGATTCACCGGGCCAAGATCGGCAAGCTTAGGAGAATGTTGTGAAGATCGTGGTCGAAGGCAACCTCTCCTCTAGCGGTAGCTACGGGATAGTGAATTTGAATCTTGGGCGGGTGCTCAGCCAGCGAGGTCACGAGGTGGCCTTCGTCGGCCTTGATCTCAGTCCCGGTGATCTCGCTGGGTTGATGGCTGGTCCCGACTTCGTCGGTCTCCGGGTGTCCGTGGGCGAGCCTGAGTGGAGCCCTGACATACGAATCCGACAGATATGGCCACCGATCTGGGTCCGGCGGCGTCCTGGAGAGCATCTGGTGGTGATCCAACCCTGGGAGTTCGGGTCTGTGCCGCTTTCGTGGATTGACGGCATTGACAACGTCGATGCCGTCTGGGTACCGAGTGAGTACTGCAAGCGAGGATATATCCAGTCCGGGGTTGACCCCGTGAAGGTGTGGGTCGTGCCCAATGGCTTTGACCTCGATACGGCCACGCCGGGCCCGCGAACGGAGCGCGATCGACTAAGGCTGTTGTACCTTGGCGGGACCATCTTTCGCAAAGGTATAGACGTCTTGGTCAACGCGCTCGACTCGCTTGACGACACGATATTGAACAACCTTGAACTAGTTGTCAAGGATGTCGGCCAGGACTCGTTCTACAGCAACCAGTCATTACTCGCCGACGCCATGACCGCTCATCCGAGGGTTCAGGCGAGGACAACCATTGAGAGGCGTCATCTCGAAAGGGGACAACTGCTCCATCTGATCGCCGACTCCGACGTGCTCGTTCACCCGTATCGTGCCGAGGGATTCGGAATGCCGATACTGGAGGCGATGGCGCTGGGAACGCCGGTCATCCATACGCGAGGCGGCGCTTCGAACGAGTTCTGCGGGCCAGATGAGTCCTTACTGATTCCATCCAGTCTCACGACAGCCGACCAGCCCAGGGTGGGGGACGCAGTGCTTGCGGACCAGGGCTACTGGCTTGAGCCATCTACTGAACAGTTGAGCGAAGTCATCGGCAACTTTGTCGACGGGCGAACGGAGGTCCAATCCCTGGTCGAAGCCGCGAGGCTTCGGGCGCTGACCCTGAGCTGGGCTCGCGTCGGTGAGATTGCCGCCAGTGCGCTTGAGGGGCTGATGAGTGGAGGGTCGCCCGACGATTCCTTGTCGGGGCTCGTCGCTGACGTTGCTCATCTGCTCGAGGCCGACGGTGCACGACCCGCTCCGCTCCTTTCGCGCCTCGTCGCTATTGGAGACCTCGGGACGGCATTCCGGCTGGCGGCGCACTGCGAGCAGAGGGCTGACGTGAGAGAGAGCGTGGAGATCGCTTCGGTGCGCGAGCGACTGGCCTCGATCATGGTGACCACGCCGGACGTCTGGTCGGGGGGACCGTATCGGGCGCTGCTCGCCGGGGCGGAGTTTGAGAAGGTCGGGCGCTTCGGGTACGTGCATGATTTCGAGGGCGGCGACCAAGCGACGTACGTCATTGCGCAGTATCTTTCCGGTTACCTCGCCGGCTGCAGGTCGATCCTGGACCTTGCTTGCGGCCAAGGTTCCATGTTGAGGGTTCTCAGGAGTCAAGGCAGGGTTGTCCAAGGTGTTGAAGCCGATCCGACGCTTGTCAGAGAACTACGCGCCGATGGCTTCACGATCCATGAAGGGTATTTGCCATCGGATCTGAACAATCTGGATATCGGGGTCTTTGATGGTGTATTCCTCGGGCATATTGTCGAACACCTGGACCCTTCGGAGTTTGAGAAGTTGCTCGACTGGATCTACGAAAGAATTGATGATCACGGGACCGTGTTGATCCAGACGCCGGACTTCGCCAACTCGGGTGTTGGGTTGGAGAACTTTTGGCTGGACTCCACTCATGTACGGCCCTATCCGATTCGACTGCTCAAGGCCATGTTGTCCAAGTCTGGGTTCATGCCCATCGAAGGAGGGTGCAGGCGCATCCCCGAGGTTGCCCCTCTCGACGTCATCGCGGTCGCGCGACGCATCCCCCGCGCGACAAAGACGTTCGCCAGTGGGCGCTCGGTGGCAAGTAGTGCGGTGAGGGTCGGGCACTACGCCCTTTTCAACGGAACATCCGGGTTCGCGAAGGCGTCGGAGCATCTATTCGATCATGAGAAGCTCCTCGAGAGTGGGGTAGAGGTCATCGAGGTATCGGTCGACCAGAGTTCTGGGCGCGAGTCGTCGTCAGCACGCCCGACGGTTCCGCTTCGTTTCTCTGAACGCGCGGACAATGACATCGCCGTGATCGACGTGCCCGCGGGATGGCTGGCCGAAGTGTCTTCACTGGTGCGGGCGAAGCACCGCATTGCCCGCACGACGTTCGAGGCGACGCCCTTGGCGTTGTCCTCCCAGCGCGTCATTCGCTCCTTTGATGAAGTCTGGTGTTTCTCGCGCTACGACGCCGAGATTCTCGCCGACTCTGGGATTCCGGTGGAATCGATTTTCCCCATGCCTCCGGGTATCGAAGTGCCCGACCCGGCGGAGGTTCGAACTCTTCGTGCGAGCGTGGCCCGTGGATCTTTCAGATTTCTGTCCGTATTCAGTTTCGAGCCGAGGAAGAATCCCGAGGCGTTGGTGAGGGCATTCAGCGCTGTGGTCGGTGAATTCCCTCGCGCCGAGTTGCTCCTCAAGTTGAGTGGAATGAGTGCCGAGGAGTTCGGAGATTGGCTGCGCGGGTTGCTTAGCCCCGCTGAGTTCGGTGCCGTGAAGGATCAGATACACGTGCTCGCGGGCAATCTGGCTCCGGAGTCAATGCGACGGCTCTACCTGGAGAGCGACGTGTTCGTACTGCCAACACGAGGGGAGGGCTACGGCTTGCCTTTCCTTGAGGCGTTGGCTCACGGCCTTTCAACGATCTGCCCCGACGTCGGGGGCCATCGGGAATTCTGTAACGGGCGCAACTCGCTTCTGGTGAAGACGACCATTCTCCCCGCCGCGGTCGTCGCGCAAATGGGGGTGTTCCGAGAGTCGTTCTGGCGCGAGGTGGATCCGGATGATCTCGTGGCGAGGATGCTCGAGGCTGTGTCCCAGCCCGAGCGTCTCGCTGATCGGGTGGCGAATGGCATGGCTGACGCGGCTCGATTCGGTGTGGCTGCGTACCAGGCGGCATCGCATCGTCGGCTCGAACAGATCAAGAGCGAGATGTAGCCGTAGCAGGAACGTTGTTCGATGACTATTCCAAGGATGAAGATTTCTCGCGCACTTGGCACCGGAATCTCTGAACCCGAATAGATATTTCGGTCTACCCCTCAACTCTGGTCACGCGTGGGCCGTAAGTACTTGCGAGCATGGAACGCTCGGCATCGGGCCAGGATGGTTGACACCCCAATAGCAGAGCGAGGAGTACGGCCATGGCCGACGCCACCGAGTCCATCGGAATCTTGCAGTTTGCACTCGACGCTGTCGTCTATCAGCAGCAGGCAATCGCCAACAACATGTCCAACCAGGACACCCCCGGTTACCAAGCCAACCAGGTGACGTTCCAGTCCTCGCTCGCCCAGGCGTTGCAGCAGGGGGGCACGGCCGCAATGGCGATCACCCCTGAGGGTCTGGCCTCGGGCACGAACGGCAACAACGTTTCCATGCCCACCGAGATGACACTCCTGCAGGAGAACAACCTCGAAAACAAGACGGTGGACAACGCCCTCAGCGCCCAGTTCGCCATCCTTTCAGCCGCCATTACCGCCTAGGAGGGCACATGAGTTCAATCTGGAGTGCAATTGACATTGCGGGAACCGGGACCAACGTCGATCAAACATGGATTGACACCATCGGGGGCAACATCGCCAATATGAACGATGCGGTGACCCCTGGCAAGCCCGTCTATCAAGCCCAGTACCTCAGCGTCGGCGAGAGGGTCGATCCATCGAGCATGGGCGCGCCCGGTGTGGGCGTGGGGGTCCAGGTGAATGCGATTGATCTGGGTTCAGCGAAGGGTGAGAACCAGTACGACCCGACCAATCCGGTGGCCAACGCAAAGGGCGAGGTGGAGTACCCGGTGGTCGACCTCGGATCGCAGATGACCGATCTCATTCAAGCTCAGACGTCCTACCAGGCCAATGCCAAGGTCATGTCCACCGCCAAAGATGCCTACGAAGCCATTCTCAATATCAAGGCCTGATGATTATCCCCCCCATTCCCCCCATCGGTGCTTCAGTGGCTGCTGGCGCTGCGCAGGTTGCGGCGACTTCGGGCGGCCTGGCTTCAGCCGGTGTCGGCGCCGTGGGCGGTGCCGCCCCTCCGGGTTCGTTCCAGAATCTTCTGGGCCAGGCCATTGATTCCTTGAACGGCGTCACGAACAACGCCACGAATGTTTCACTTCATGCGGCTGCGGGCACCGCGACGGTGGCCGACGCCACGATTGCCTCCACCGTGGCCAGTCTCGACACGCAACTGGCCAGTGCGCTGGCGAGCAAAGCGGTCAATTCCCTGAACGCGATCATGAATATGCCCCTCTAGTCGTATGGCTCTTCTCCCCTTCAATAGTGAAACCCTGAACACCGTGCGGGGTCACGCCCGCTCGGCACTCTCGGGTTTCACCGCCGGCCAGAAGGTGATGACCGGTCTTTCGGTCGTCGGTCTCGTCGTGGCTGGGATGGCCTTCATGCGCGTCGAGTCCCAGCCAAATTTCCAGCCTCTCTTTACCAACCTCCAGAACGCCGACGCCGGGGCGGTGACGGCTCAACTGACCACTGCGAAGGTTCCGTACGAGTTGAGCAATGGGGGCACCACGGTCCTCGTGCCCGCCGGCCTGGTCGACCAGGAGCGGGTCGCCTTGGCTGAGCAGGGTCTACCCAGCTCGGGCACCGTAGGTTTCTCGAACCTGGAGAAGGGCGGAATCACCACATCGCAGTTCGTCCAGCAGATTGAGTACCAGCAGGCGTTGGCCGGACAGCTCCAGCAGACCATTGAGTCCATCCAAGGGGTTCAGTCGGCTCAGGTGAACCTTGTCATACCCGCGCAGAGTTCCTTCGCCATTGGGAACCAACCGGCGACGACCGCCTCGATCCTCGTCAATCTGGTTCCGGGTACCGCGTTGACCTCTGGACAGGTGCAGGCGATTGTGCACCTCACGGCGTCGGCGACACCGGGACTGTCGGCTTCCAACGTCACGGTCGTCGACAACCACGGTGACGTGCTTTCAACTACCGGGGGAGCATCTGGCGGAACGGGGTCCTCGGATAGTCAACAGACGACCTCGTACGACACTCAACTCGCGAACTCCATCGAAGGGCTCCTCAACCGGGTTGTCGGTGTGGGCAACTCCGTAGTGCAGGTTCACGCCTTACTCAACTTCAATCAGCAAAGCACGACCACCAAGGGGCTCCAAACCAACGCCACAGGTCAGCCGATTGTCGCCGTGACGGGCCAGTCCACCTCGAGCCAGACCTATACGGGTGCTGGAACTCCACCATCGGGGGTCCTTGGATCGAGCGCGCCGCCAGCAATCGCGGGTGCGAGTGGTAATTACACCTCAACCAGTAGCCAGGTGACCAATGCAGTGGGTCAAGTGACAGAGATGGTTAGTCAGGCCCCGGGTCAGGTGGTGAAGACCTCAGTCGCCGTTCTGTTGAACTCCAATGCCAAGATCACGGCAAGTCCGGCCAAGGTGACCTCTCTGGTCAGCGCTGCCGCTGGCCTGAATGCGGCGAACGGCGATCAACTTGTGGTGACCTCGATGCGGTTCGCCCAACCTGCCTCGGCCCTGGCGAGTACGACGGGCCCCGGCAAACTCCAACTCTTGGTCCATGCGGGCGAGGCTGGCGCGCTCGTCCTCTTGATCATCGGGATGTTGTTCTTCGCAGTACGAGCGTCACGGCGTCCAAGTTACGACGAGGTTCAATTATCAGAGTTCGCGCCGATGGCACCACGGGCGCTCGCGTTCGACAACGTACGACTCTCCACCGTTGAGCCGTTGGCCGCTCCGGGAACCCCGGCCTTGGGAGCCACCCCGGATGGGGTAGTGGCGCAGGTGAGTACCTACATCGAACAGCGTCCGGCCGAGGTCGCACGCCTGCTTCGGGCGTGGGCCGACGACCACAACACGGAGTCGGTATGACCGGGGTGGCCGATGAGGTGGGGTGGACCGCGACGGTAGTTGGGGACGCCAAGATCAACCCGGGGGTGATCGGTGAGCCGATGGTTGGCCGATCGGTCGTGCGACTAACCAATCGGCAAAAAGTGGCCGTACTCTTGGCTCACCTCGGCACCCAACGGGCTGCTCCGGTGTTAAAAGAGATGACCGACGATGAAGCGATCGGTCTCACCAGGGAGATGGTCGGGTTACCTCAACTCTCGAACGCCATGGTGATCGAGGTACTCGCCGAGTTCATGGATCGGGTCGGACAGTCTGAGTTAGTAGGTCAAGGAGGTCTCGAATTGGCCCGAGCGTTCCTCCAGGAACGCCTAGGCCAAGCCCGAGCCCAGGAGGTCATGGACCAGATTGAGGGTCAGCAGGCTGCCAGTCCGCTGACGGGACTTCTTCGAATCGACCCCCAGCAGGCCCTCGCCGTGCTGGGCGGTCAACAGCCTCAGGTGGTGGCCGTACTCTTGGCCTACCTGCCTCCCGAAGACGCGGCCAACCTGTTGAGTGTCCTCGATCCCGCCTTTCGGGTGAAGGTCGCTAAGCGGATTGCGCAACTCACCCGCGTCGATCCCGTCGCCATCCGACAAGCCACAGCCCTGCTGGTGGAGAAACTGCGCGGGGCCCAAGCCGGTGGTTCCACCACCATCGCGGGCGGGACGACGACGATGGCCGAGATTCTGAACCATTCGGATCGTTCTATTGAACAGCAGGTATTGCGAGAGCTCGAGAGCGACGATCAGGCCCTCGCCGAACAAATTCGGGCCAAGCTCTTCACTTTTGATGATGTAATCAAGCTCGACGACAAGGCCCTTCAACAGATCTTTCGCAAGTTGGACGCACCGACTCTGGCTCTCGCCATGAAGGAACCGCGTCTGTCTTCGGAGGCCCTCTCAAAGATCCGGAGCAATCTCTCCGAGCGGGTCATCAGTATGGTCGACGAAGAGTTGGAGGTGATGGGTTCGGTGCGCACCACTCAGATCAACGCCGCACAGGCCGTCATCGTACGAACTGCTCGCCAGCTCGATGCTGAGGGGATCATCATCATCGCTCGAGATGACGAGGTGGTCGCGTGAATGTGTTCGGTCGTTCGGATCCCCCGACGATGCCAACGAGAGAGCTGCGCCGGCTAGGTCACTCGACGGCGGTGCCGACCACTTACGTGAGTCGTGACATCGAGGTTGAATCGATGGAGGCACATCGTGCGACGGCCGTGCGTCAGGGGTACGAAGAGGGCTATGCCGAGGGGCTGGCGAAGGCGCTTGCGGACGCTGAGCGCAGTAGGGGTGAAGAGTCCCACCGAGTGGAGGGAGCGTTGTCGGCACTCGCCCGGGCGGTCACCGCCGTGCAGGAGGCGGGTGTGCGCCAACGTACTGAGATCCAGTCGACTGCTCCCAAACTCGCCTTCGCACTGCTTGAGGAACTCTTGACTCGCGAACTGGAGTTAGCGGACAACCCGGGGCGTGACGCAATCATTCGGGTGCTCGCCTTGGATGAGGGGGCCCAGCCAGCCATGATCCGGATGAACCCCAAGGATATTGAACAGCTCGGTGAGATCGCCGACCTCGACCTCGGTCGAGAGGTGATCGTGATACCCGACCCCGCCGTTGAGATGGGCGGGGCGCTCGTAGAAATCGGTCACGCCATTCTCGACGGGCAGCTGGGTACGGCCCTCGAGCGAGTGAGGCGAATTCTTCTTGGTCCTGCGGAGTTGGAGGTGGGTGATGACCGGGCTGCTTGATGACCTGAGTGAGTCGGCGTTCGCCGCCGCGCGTCCCCAGCGCTTTGGTCGGGTCACGAAGATGGTGGGCATGTCCATTGAGGTGGCCGGCATCCCTGCGGCGATCGGTGACGGACTCGTCTTGCTGCCGGGCGATGACCAGATCCTCGCTGAGGTTGTCGCGCTCCGCGAGGACCGCGTCGTGTGCCTGGCGCTCGCCGAGACTACCGGCCTGCGATCGGGAACCCGGGTGGTAGCCACGGGCGGTCCCCTGCCGATACGCGTGGGCCCGGATCTCTTGGGTCGAATCCTCGACGGGATTGGCCGACCAATGGACGGGGGACCGGCGATTTCGGGAACCGACGTTTCGGTTGCGGGACTGCCGCCACACCCGTTGCGCCGCGGCATGGTGAGTGAACAGTTGCCGCTCGGGGTGAGGGTGCTCGACGGTCTAATACCGTGCGGGAAGGGTCAGCGACTTGGCATCTTTGCCGGATCGGGTGTTGGAAAGTCATCGTTGATGTCGATGATCGCTCGCGGTACATCGGCTGAGGTGTCCGTGGTGGCGCTGATCGGTGAACGGGGACGCGAGGTCGCCGAGTTCATCGAACGCGACCTCGGCCCGGAGGGATTGGCGCGATCGGTGGTGGTGGTCGCTACCTCGGATGCTCCAGCGGTGATGCGCATCCGAGCTGCCTTCACCGCCACCCGGATCGCCGAGTGGTTCCGGGATCAGGGCAACGACGTGGTGTTGATGATGGACTCGGTCACTCGCTTCGCGATGGCCCAGCGAGAGGTCGGCCTGGCGGCGGGTGAGCCACCGGCCACGCGGGGATACCCACCCAGCGTCTTTGGGTTGCTGCCCCGTCTTCTCGAGCGCGCAGGTCTTGGCGAACGGGGATCAATCACGGGCCTCTACACGGTCTTGGTCGAGGGCGACGATATGAACGAGCCGATTGCCGACACCGCCCGGTCCATCCTGGATGGCCACATCCAACTTTCGAGGGCTCTGGCGGAATCGAATCACTATCCCGCGGTCGATGTCTTGGGATCGATTTCGCGGGTGGCCCCGGCAGTGGCGTCGACGGAGCAGTTGCGGGCGGGCGGTGTCGTCCGTGAACTGTTGGCCGCGTGGCGCGACGCCAAGGACCTGATCGAAATCGACGCCTACGTCGCCGGAACGAATCCGGTGGTCGATCGGGCGGTGGTCTTGAAGCCAACCATTGACGCCTTCTGCAAACAGTCGGTGAATGAGGTGACCGATCTGGCTACCGCGCGGGATTCGCTGGTGGCGATGGTCTCTTCCGAGGGACTTGGTTCATGAGGGCCTACCGCTTTCCTCTGGCCACCGTGGCGCGGATTCGCGCGCTGGAGGAGCGTCTCGCACGCGAGCGGTTCATGGTCGCTCTGCGCGACCTTCGCCGCGCCCAGGATGCGCACAAGGAGGCCGCGGCCGCCTTGGCGGCGCTCGGCGCACCGACTGGGCTGACAACGATGGGCAAAGTCCACTGGATCCAAAGCCAGGCTGAACGTCTCTCGGAGCAAGTCCAAAGGAGCCGTGAGGTAGTGGTCGGCGCAGTGTCCACACGTGATGAGGCCAGTGGCGCGTGGCGCGTGGCGCTCAAGCGCTCGAGCGTGCTCGAGCGACTCGATGCTCGCTCGCTCGCGCGGTGGCGTGATGAGGTCCAGCGTGGGGAGGTCGCCGAACTGGACGATCTCGCCAATGCTCGCTACGGGTTGGTGGGGGGAAGTCGATGACCATCGGGTCGGTCGAGCTGGCCGCGATTCAACAGGCGCTGAGTGACATGCAGAGTGCCGCCACGTTCCCGGGTACCGCATTGGGGTTGAACGCGCCGGGTGATTCATTCTCCGCGACCTTGGCCCAGGCCACGAGCGATCTTTCAGCCACCGGTGGTTCTTCGGGCACGGGGGGAGATGCCCTCATCGTCGGGTGTCTCGCCACCGGCGCGGGGGCTTCCGCCACCACCGGCTCGGCGTTCTCCCTCGGTGGCTCCCCGAGTGAGCAGGGCCTCGTTGCACTGTTGCTCTCCGCTCACCCGGTGAGTAACATCGCCGCCGCTTCGGCGGCGCCGAAGGTGCCCTTGACCGCGCGGGTCCAGTTGGGGGCGGGCGGAGTCACTGGCCACGACGTGGTGAACATGGCGTCTCGGTTCGAGGGGACCCCATACGTCTGGGGTGGCACCTCGCCGAGGGGCTTTGACTGCTCGGGCTTCGCCCAGTACGTCTACGGCCAACTGGGCATAAATCTTCCTCGCACAAGCGAGGAGCAGGCTACGGTCGGCACGCCGGTCGCGAGTCTGAGCGACGCCCGACCGGGCGACCTGATCTTCTTCGCTGGTTCCGACGGCACGGCGCAGGCGCCGGGCCATGTCGGGATCTATGTCGGAAACGGGGAGATGATTGACGCCCCGTACACGGGGACCACGGTCCAAGTGCAATCGCTTTCGGGTGCCGGGCCGGTGGTGTCCATTCGCCGCGTGCTGGCGTCGGCTATCCCCGGGGCGACCTAGTGATGGATAGAACGACAATCCCCGCCGGGCGCGCATCCGCCATTCGCCGGATGCCGGCCAGAATCGCCGTATTCGCCGAGTGGCAGATCGAGCTCGGTCCCCGACGAGCCGGGTTCGGCCCCACTGGCGTCGCCTCGCCGGATGCGGCGGGAATCGTCCGGTACCCGTTGCCCTCCGTTCTCGGTGCCGACAGCGAACTCGACGCACCGACAGGGATCGTCAACGGGCTGGTCCCGTGCGTCAATTCCAGCATCGCGGGCTGCGGCCCTCTGTCCAATCCCAGGGTTACCCATGATGAGAACCCTTGGGCGGTCGAGAAGCGGTGGGCGACACCTACGTACGCAGAAACCCAGACATGCGTGCTGGCTCACTCCTCGTCGGGCGATTCTGAGACGCCGGAGGCGAACGCGTGAGTGCGGTCACCGACGTTGTGCCTGGCGGATATCCCTCGTCTGTGGTGTCGCCGACTCGCGTCACCTTGCCGGAAAAGACGTCCGAGGCCACTGGCCCCGCCAATCCTGTTCAGCCATTCACCGAGGTTCTGTCCGAGCAGACTTCGAGAGCATCGCGAGACACCGCGCACAAACGAGAGTCTTCGAAGGACGCCAAGTCGACGTCTCCAAAGGATGGACGTCCACTGTCGACGACAAGAAAGGGAGAGACTCACGCATCGACTGATGCGGCAGCGGCAGTTCTTGCACCCGCACTCCTGGTCGACGCGCCTGCACCCCCCAACGTGTCGAGAGTCGGTTCTCGGCTCGCGATGAGCGCTCACTCATCGACTGATGTGACGGCGGCAGCGGTCCAGCCTTCGACGACGGCCCCGGTGATGGTCACCACTGGCACCAAGGTTGAGGGCGGTCCAGAAGGATCACCGCATTCTCCCCTGGAGACAAGTGCGACCCCGCACCCGGGCACGAGCGATCCGGCCCCCTCGGGGCTGATCACGTCGGACGGCGAATCGGCCGCTCCACCCAGCGGTCGGGCCGCGAGAGTCCTCACCGTTGATGGGAGCCGCAAACACGTCGACTTGGTCGAACGTCCCATTGCGTCCACGTTGGCCAGTGGGCCGAAGACTCCCACTCGGGATGCGGTGGACAGCACCGTGGGGCCCGCGTCACTGCGCAATGGCGACACCGTTGATGGGAACGTGGCCCAGTCTTCAGTTCCACGGGGACCCGCGGCAGTTCATGCAGATGGGAAGGCACGACAGTCAGTGGGGAAGGCGGAGCAGACACGTGACCCATTGGCCTTGGCAATGTCTACGCCAACCGAATCGGTAGGCCCCCCCGTCTCGGCTCTGATTGCCCACGCCCAAGCCGAGGGTTCCCGAGTCACTTCCGTCCCGTCCTCTTCTTCCGGATCGATCTCAGGGGCGTCTGCGTCTAGTGCCGCGGCGACCCCCTTCGGTGCTCCACTAACGAGCAATTCGCTCGACGTGGGAAGAATGGCCGGGGCGATCTCGCGTCCTTTCGTCAGTGGAAACGGAATATACACGGTGACCGTTGCCATGCACCCGGCAGAACTCGGCCAACTTCAGGCGGTGATGTCACTGGATGGGAACAATCTCCGGGTCTCGATCACGCCTCAGACCCGAGTCGGACACGAGGCGCTCGTCAACGCCGTCGACACGCTGAAGAACGAGTTGGCCCGTGGGGGCGTGAACGTGAACGTCACTTTGCGCGATCCCGGTTTCCAGTCCGGCGGCGACGGTCGGGATCGGACCAATGTCCCACGTGGCGAATCGCCTGCCCCCGAGAATCCGGTCAGGTTATTGCCCCCCGCGCCCGTATTAACCACGGGCCAAATTCACCTCGTCCTGTGATGGAAGGGAATACCTGCGTGTCCATGCCGACCGACTTCGCTGACGCGGCCATCGCTCCCCGACCGGGTGCCGCTGATGACTCATTGGGGATCGCACCGTCACCGGTATGCGGGACCCACCCGGGCAAAGCAGAGGTGTGCACCTCGCTGTCGAAGTACGAAGACGATTGCCCTCATTCATCCAATCATCCCCTCAATTCTCGAACTGAATGGTCCGTTATCAAGAGGAGTAGGGGCCCATTCGGGAACGGAGTCCTCGTGATTGCGGTGAAGGAGTTCGATGGACCAACGTTGTGTCTCAGCGAGGACTTCATCGGGTGCGTAGGCGAATCGCTCGCTCCCGAGAATCTCACCACATTTCCGACCCGCGTCTGCTCGTTGCACGCCAGATCTGCCGTATCCGCCGAACGAAGGGTATCTAACCATGACCATGCCGACCAGCCCCACCAGCAGTTCAACGGTCCCCGTTGGAAATGTCGCGTCCGTGGCGAATAGTACGGGTACGGCAAGCCTCCTGCAGCCCAATACCTTCCTCAATCTTCTCGTCTCTGAACTCCGGTACCAGGACCCAATGGATCCGACCAACTCGGCGAACTTCATGAGTCAACTTGCTCAACTCTCCCAGGTTGAGCAACTCCAGACCGTGGTCTCGTCATCGAAGATCAGTGCCGCCGCCACTCTGATGGGCAAGTCGGTCACCGGAGTCGATGCGAACGGGAGCGTGGTCACCGGAACCGTGACCGGGATTACCAACGGGGCCAACGGACCGACGCTGGACGTGGCTGGGAACTTCATTGACCTTTCCGCCGTCACGCAGATCGGGACTGTCTAGGCCATTGCGACGGCTCAGAGGTGAACCCCCGCACACCTCATCCGAAGTTCCCAACGAATCACTCAATCCACCGAAGAATCATCAACTAACAATTAGGAGCCACCATGACCACTCGTTCTCTCGGAGCCGCCGCTTCAGGTATTGACACCATGCAGACATATCTCGACACGATTGGCAACAACATCGCCAATTCGCAAACCGACGGGTTCGCCTCACAGACGGCCCAGTTCTCCGACATGCTGACCGAACAACTCCAACCAGCGGGTGGCGCGGTCGGGACCACGCAGGCCAGTACGAACCCGTCGGCAATCGGTGCCGGCGCCGAGGTTTCAGCCATCCGGACGAACTTCACGCCCGGTTCAGTGACGCAGACCGGGGTGCCGAGCAACGTCGCTATCGAGGGTGGTGGTTTTCTCACCGTGAGCCAGGACGGTCAGACCTACTACACGCTGAACGGTGATCTCCAACTCGACTCCAATGGTCATCTGGCCACCAACAGCGGGGGACTGGTGCAGGGTTGGGCTCCCGGACAACCCACGTCCGCGCCGCTCGCGCCGCTCGTCATCGGGCTCGGATCCACCGGGCCGGCCTCTCAGACGCAGAACATGGTGCTGGGTGGAAACCTCGCCGCCAACCCCTCGGGCCCGGTGACGATCACTACGACGATTTACGACTCGCTCGGCACCCAGGTACCAGTCACCCTGACGCTCACTCCGACCCTCAACGCCAACGGCACCGCCACCCAATGGTCAATGCAGGGCGCCGTACCCGGAGCGACGTCACCTTTGTGGACGACTCCCCAGATATTGGCGTTCGGCACCAACGGGCAGTTGTCCACGATCAACGGAACCGCGGTTGGCACCGGTCAGACGAGCCTGGCGATCAGTAACGACCCGAGCAACTTCACCTGGACGGGCTCGACCAACCCCGCGGTTGACTTCCCGGCCGCGGGCTCGGCGTTGGCGGTCACCCAGTTCGCTGGCAACGAGACGCTGGTAGTGAGTTCGCAAGATGGAAACGCGGCGGGTACCCTCGATTCCTACTCCATCGGCTCCAACGGTGTGATCACTGGGACCTACTCGAACGGTGGCAGCAAGGCTCTGGGGACGATAGCCCTGGCTCAGTTCGCCAATGCTGAGGGACTGGACAACATTGGCCAGACGTACTTCACCTCTTCGGTCGCGTCGGGCAATGCGCAGTACGGCCAGCCCGGTTCGAACGGGCTCGGCACGTTACAGGGAGGGGCGGTCGTCGGCTCGAATGTGGACTTGGCTGTTGAACTCACCCAGTTGATTGAAGCGCAGACGGCCTATCAGGCGAACACGAAAGTAGTCACCACTACGGATACCGCGTTGCAGTCACTAATGCAGATGCCGTAGTCACCGGTCTCGGCTGAGGCACCGCGTCCGTTCGGCCCAACGCCGAAGAGCGAAGTCGATTGTTCTCGTTCATCTAACCGTCCCCTCAATTCTCGAGCCGAATGGGCCGTTATCAGAAGGGGCATGCCCCCCAATTCTTCTGGGAACGGAGTACACGTGATCGCGGTGAAGAAACTTGATGGATCCATGATGTTCCTTAACGAGGATCTAATCGGGCGCGTGGAGAATGCGGCGGACGGTCAGTCCGCGATCTACCTGCTCGACGGCGGCCATGTGATTGTGGCCAATGATTCAACGACTGTCGTAGAGAAGATCCGTGCGGAGAAGGCGGCACTGCTTCGTCGAGTTCTACAGGGCCCCGACGACCCGAACTCGCCGCCGCACGATCACGAAGCGGGGGCGAGTGTCACCAGATTGAGCCAGGTGAGAGGTCAATGACCCCGATTGGAATCCTGTTCTCTCTGCTCGCGGTCATTGGCGCAATGACGATGGATCACGGGAGCATCGGATCGCTCTTCAAGGTCTCGTCGCTGCTCCTGGTGGTAGGCGGTTCCCTTGGCGCTTCGGTGGCCGGGTTCGCGCTCCATCAGTTGCGACCAATCCCCAAGGCGTTGATGATCGTTCTCAAGCCGCGCAAGGGCCCAGATACGCGCGAGACCATTGATGAACTGCTCGCGATAGCAAAAGAGGCGCGGTCGAATCCTCTCATTCTCGAAGAGATGAAGACTGAGGATGCGTTCATGAAGAAGGGCATTCAGCTCATCATCTCGACGTCGGATCCCGAGCGAGTGCACGAGTTGTTGACCGCTGAGATCGACGGTCTGCGAGCGCGCCATCAGACGGCCGAGAAGTTCTTCTCGGACCTCGCCGGATACTCTCCGACGTTCGGCATCATCGGCACGGTGATTGGGCTGATTGGCGTGCTCGGTCAATTGAGCTCGCCGGGCAAACTCGGCCCAGCTATTGCCTCGGCCTTCACCGCCACACTCTGGGGCGTGATGTTGGCCAACGCCGTTTGGTTGCCAATTTCCAACAAGTTCCGTCGCCTCACCGAAGAGGAGATGACCTTTCGCGAGATGGTGGTTGTAGGGCTACTGACCATGCAACTGAATGCATCAACCACCGAGCTCAAGGACCGCCTGGAAGCGTTTCTGTCGCCGTCAGAGCGCGCCCGAGTGCCGACGCGTGCGGCATCCGGAGAGGCACCGGATGCCGCGGCGTGAATATGACGAGTCCGAGCAAGGGGAGCGCGACATACAGGCGAGCCAACCGGCGCCGTGGAGATACGCGTGGTGCGCACCAACCAGAGAATTCGGAGAGGTGGCTCCTCACCTACTCGGACATGATCACCTTGCTGCTGGTTCTGTTCATCGTGCTCTTTGCCCTGTCGAGAATCGACGAGGCGAAGTATCGAGAGTTTCAGCAGTCCGTCACGCACGCTGTGCTCTCGCGCACCCCGCACGGAACGACAAGCACGCAGAACAAATCGGTGGCGAAATCGACGGTCGCAAATCGATTCCAGCAGATCAAGCGAGAGTTGAGCCGGGCTCTCAACGCCCGCGGGTTGTTGCGGGATGTCACGTTCAGCATCAACACGTCGGGGTTGGTCGAGGGGCTCGTGGCCGACTCCACATTCTTTGTCACCGCCTCGGCCGAACTGACCCCTGTCGGAGCACGGATCGTCGACGCCTCGGCCGGGGTGCTGAAGAGATACTCGAATGCAGTCGAGGTTGCTGGATACACGGACAATCGATCCATCACGAGCGGGCTATACCCGAACAACTGGGCGTTGTCGGCCGCTCGGGCCAGCACGGTGGTGGTGCGCATGACTCAGATTGACGGCGTGGACCCGAGCCAAGTCATCCTGCTCGGCTACGGCCAGTACCACCCCGTAGCCCCCAACACGTCTCCCGCCGGACGAGCCGAGAATAGGCGGGTCAACATCGTTGTCAAACCCACCAGCAAGTTCGGGCAGTGATGCCACCGTCCCCACAAGAAAGGGCGTGATGCCACGTTCCACCAAAGTCGTACGCAGCCATGACTTTCGACGCACCGACCTGCTCGAGCGCGTCGACCTCCAGGCGATCCAAGGACTACTCGAGGCCTTCACCCGCTCGGCGACTCAGAAGTTGACCTCGACGTTGCGCCAACCCTGTGTGTTCGAACTGGAAAGACTGGATCAGGTCACGTGGCGCGATCTCGCTGAGGAACTCGAGAGTGGCATGTACTTCTTCACCTTCTCGTTGCCGCCGCTCGCCGGCCGGGCCGTTCTGGTCATTCCGACCGAGGAGGCCTTGGCACTGGTCGATCTGCGTCTCGCCGGTTCGGGCGATGATGACTTCTCGGGTCGGGTTCCCAGCGAGATCGACAAGGCGTTCTTCGCTCCGATTGTTGAGAATCTCATCGGTGAACTCGGCAAGGCCTTGGCGCGGATCCAAACCACGTACCCACTGTTGGAGGCCCAGGAGGGGAACGTTCAGTTCGTCTCGGTGGTTGCCCCTTCGGAGATGTGCATGGCGGTGCGTATTTCGTTCGCCGTGGCAAACCGATCGGCTCGTGAGGTGGTCATCTGTCTGCCGTTCCCCATGGTCCGGATGCTCATCGACGGTCTGCAGACCAGGGCCGCGCCGGGCGGCGATGGCCGGGAAGGTGCCGTCGCCGCGGAGACTCGCAGGCGTCTCTTGGAGGTTCCCCTAGACGTCGTGTTTCAGTTTCCGAGCTTCGTGACGACTCCCGCGGAGTTGCTCACGTTGCGGGTGGGCGACAGTTTGGGCCTCGGTCACCCCAAGGGCCGACCGCTTGAGGTTCGTGCGCAAGGGCTTCTCATTGCCCTGGCCGACATGTGTAGTTCAGGAGTGCATAAGGCATGCGAAATCAAAGAGGAGGTGACGAGGTGAAGATCGACGATGATGCTGACGGTTCGTCGGCGACGACCGGTATGACTGACGACGTGAACTTGCGGGTGCGTGAGGCGCAGTTTCGAAACGTGTCGGTCGAGGTGTCGGCATGGATTGGCAAGACCCGGCTTTCCTTCGGAGAGTTGAGCGCCCTGCGACCAGGACACGTCATCGAACTCGACCAGGCGGTCGGTGCGCCAATCGAAATAGTGCTCAATCGAGAGGTCGTACTGGCTCGTGGTGAGGTGGTCGAGGTGGGCGACGAGTACGGCGTTCGTATTACCGAGATCGTCTCTGACAAGGGCGTGTAGACCATGGGTTTCACGTTTCTGGCCTTTGGGCGCACGGTTCTGGTTCTGGGCCTGGTCATCGGTGTGCTCTTGGTGCTGGCTCGATTCGCGCGTAAGTGGCAGACCGGCGGTGGGCGACCGGGTTCGAGGCCGGTTGGCCGCATCGAAGTGGTGTCGCGCCGCTCGCTCGGCAAGCACGTCTCGCTACTGGTCGTTCAGGTTGCCCAGCGAACCTTCCTGATCGGCCAGAGTGTCCAGCAGATGACCATGTTGGCCGAGCTCGATGGGGATGAATGGGTGAAGACCAATTCCCTCGTTTCGCCAGCAGGTCGCGGTAAGGATCAACTCCTTGCACCAGGGACGGTGTTGGGTACTGGGGGAGACTCCCCGGGGGCATGGGATGCTTTCATAGACCATTTACGGGAGATGACCGTCCGACGCTGAGAGTGCGCTTGGACTCTCCGATGGGGAATGCACATGTTGTTGACGTACCCAGGGCTCTTAGGGGCCGGACAATGACGCGCGAGCTGCTAGCCGCGGGTTCAAACCTAAACGTGAATATCAGTGGGTTGAAGAATCCTTCGACCTCGGTGCTCATCATCATCGTGATGACAGTGCTGGCCATTGCGCCTTCGGTACTCGTACTCATGACGGCGTTTCCGCGGGTGTTCATCGTGCTGTCGCTTACCCGCAACGCACTGGGAACCCAGGCCGTTCCCCCAAACCAGGTGCTCGCTGGCCTGGCCCTGATCCTCACGTTGTTCATCATGGCCCCGGTGATGTCGGTCATCAACCACGTGGCGATTCAGCCCTACGAGCACGGGCAACTGTCGGCCACCCAGGCGATTGACCTCGGTGAGGTGCCGCTCAAACAGTGGATGTTGAAGCAGACCAACGATAGGGAACTCAGTCTCTTCACCTCCTTCAGCCATGAGAATGCCAGGCACCCCGAGTCATTGCCGATGACCACGGTGATTCCGGCGTTCGTGCTGTCGGAGATTCAGACCGCCTTTCTCATCGGATTCATGATCTTCATACCGTTCATGATCATCGACCTGGTGGTGTCCGCGATCATGATGTCGATGGGCATGTACATGTTGCCGCCCACACTGATCGCGCTCCCGTTCAAAATACTGCTCTTCGTCCTCGTCAACGGGTGGGCGTTGGTGGTCCACTCGCTACTGATTTCGTTCAACCGCTGAGTCCATGAACGACACCACCGTCCTCAATTTGGCGTCCCAAGCGCTACTGCTCATCGCTGAGTTGGCGGGTCCGGTTCTGGTGGTGAGCCTGGTCGTGGGTCTCGTCGTCGCGCTCTTTCAGGCGGTCACCTCCATTCAAGAGTTCACGCTGACCTTCTTGCCCAAGGTCGTGGCCATTGGTGTTGTCTTGCTGCTGCTCGGCCACTGGATGCTGGGCAGCGCAGTCGCGTACACCGAGCACCTCTACAACTCGATCCCCCAGATCCTCGCGGGGCAGGGATGAAGTTCAACCTCTCGGCCGGCTTCGTGGTTGCGCTGGCGCTGGCGTTTGTGCGCTCAATAGCCTGGGTGACGATTTGTCCGCCATTTTCGAACAGGTCAATCCCGAAAATGGTGAAGATTGGTTTCGCGGGAGCGCTGGCCTTCTTCGCGGCCGGAACGCTGCAGCACGACGTACTTCCCCAGAGCGACGCCCAGGTTCTCGTACAACTCGTCGTGCAGGCGTTGGTGGGAATAGTGCTCGGGTACGTGGTCTCGCTCTTCGTGACGACGGTGGTCAGCGCGGGAAAACTCATCGACCTGTTTTCGGGGCTGAACCTGCCTCAGGCCATCGATCCGCTCTCGCAGTTACAGGCGTCAATCTTCGGCCAGTTCTATAATCTCGTGCTCACCGCGCTGCTCTTCACCTCGGGGGCGGTCATCGTTATCGTCGAGGGCTTCATGATGTCGTTTCGAGCGGTGGGCACGAGCTTCCCCGCGACCACAATGGGTTCGCTGGCTCAGGTCGTCACGGGTGACGTGGTCACCTTCTTCGCCGCCGCCGTGGAGATTGCGGCGCCATTGATCGCAGTGCTCTTCTGCACCCAGATCGTGCTCGCGCTGCTGTCCAAGGCGGCACCCCAGATCAACGTATTCGTCTTCGGGATGCCCCTTCAGATTCTGATGGCGCTCATCGGCGTCGGTGTCGCCATCGTGGCCCTTCCCAACGACGTGGCTAACCTCGTCGGACGGGCGATGAGTCAACTGTTCGGCGGTCCGTGATGGCCGACAAGTCGCAGCGCACGGAGAAGACAACTCCCAAGCACCGAAAGGACATGCGAGAGAAGGGTACCGTCGCCCGTTCTGCCGAAATCGGTGGGTGGGCCAGCCTGTTACTGGTGGCCTCACTCCTTCCTCGGCTAGGAGGACTCGCGGCCAACCGAATCAGCGGCTTCTTCCAGAACGTGACCCAGGCAATGGCTCATCCGGACCTCGCGACGGCCGTGGGTATCTTGGGCCAAGGACTCGTGACGGCGGCATTGGCGGCACTACCGATATTGCTCGTCGGAGGTGGACTCGCCGTAGCGATTGCCGTTGCCCAGGTTGGTCTGCGTTTCACCCCCAAGGCCCTACGCTTCCAGTTCTCACGTATTTCCCCCAAGACCGGGCTGCACCGGCTCTTCTCGAGCACGGGGCTCTGGTCGCTCGGCAAGACGGCACTTAAGATTGTCGTGCTCGCCATCGTCGGCTATTTCATCTTGCACCATCTAGTGCACGCCGTCCTCGGCGGTGCCACCCTGCCACTGCAGACGACTCTCTCGGCAGTCGCATCGACGGTGGTGGACCTCATGCGCTTCATCGGGGTACTGGCGTTGGTAATCGCTGGGGCTGACTACTTCTTCCAGCGCCGGACGTACCATCAGGATTTGCGCATGACCAAGCAGGAGGTGAAGGACGAGCGGCGCCAGAGCGACGGTAATCCCGAGGTTCGCCGGGCCCTTCGTAGCAAGGCCCGCCGGCTTTCCCGCATGCACATGATGGCCGCGGTCGCTCGGGCTGACGTGGTGGTGACGAACCCGACCCATTATGCGGTGGCGATCGCCTACGACCGTCAGCGGGACTTCGCGCCGCGAGTCGTGGCCAAAGGCGCGGACTTCAACGCCTTCGCGATTCGAGAGCGTGCCCGCAGTTGCGGTGTGGTGCTGGTGGAGAATCCGATTCTCGCCCGCACGCTGCACGCTTCGTGTGAGGTCGACGATGTCGTTCCGCCAAGCCTCTACGCCGCGGTAGCTCAACTCTTGGCTTTCGTCTACTCACTCTCGCCGATGGTTCGGACCTATCGCGACGTTCACCAGATGGTCAGTTGATGACGTTCCAGATTTCGCAGCGCCAGCTTCTAAATTCGGGCGATGGTTGGGACGTAGTACCAGTGGGCCAGGAAGGCGCCGGCAAGTCCATGGACGGACGTAAGTACGCGAAATCGTCCGTGGAGGGTGGCATGCAGTTCTATCTGGTCGGTTCGCCGAGTGCCTGAGTCGTCGGTGGTCAAGTCGGATCGGTGGGAGCGGCTCACCCACGCGGCCGTTCCGCTGTCGGTGGTGGCGGTCGTGGTGGTGCTGGTCATCCCCCTCCCCACCTTCTTGATCGACCTGTTGATCACGGCGAACATCACCGGATCGGTGCTGGTGTTGTTGACGGCCATGCAGGTCAAGCGGCCACTCGACTTCTCGGTGTTCCCCACCTTGGTGCTGATGGCGACCATGTTCCGCCTCGCACTCAACGTGGCGGTGACCCGTCAGGTCTTACTTCGCGGCTACGCCGGAGCGGTCGTGTCGAGTTTCGGTCACTTCGTCGTCGGCGGCTCGATTGTGGTCGGCCTAGTGGTGTTTCTCATCCTGATCATCATCCAGTTTGTCGTCATCACTTCGGGATCGGGCCGGGTCGCCGAAGTAGCAGCGCGCTTCACGCTTGACGGAATGCCGGGCAAGCAGATGGCCATCGATGCTGATCGCGCCTCCGGGGCCATCAACGAGCAAGAGGCCAGCCGTCGGCGGCGTGAGATCGCCGATGAGGCGGACTTCTACGGGGCCATGGACGGGGCATCTAAATTCGTCCGGGGTGACTCCATTGCCGCCATCGTCATCACCATGGTTAACCTGATCGGCGGTCTCGCCATCGGGATCTTTCAGCGCCACCTGCCACCCGCCCAGGCCGTCGATACCTACAGTCTGTTGTCGGTGGGTGACGGGCTGGTGTCTCAGATCCCCGCCCTCCTCCTTTCACTGTCGACCGGCATCATCGTGACGCGGGGGGCGACCGAGCACGACTTGGGCCACGACGTGGTGAAGCAGCTCTCGCGCTTTCGGCGGATCGTTCGAGCGACCGGGCTCATCATGGCGATGCTCGCCGTCGTGCCGGGGTTGCCGGGCATCCCCTTTCTCATCGTCGGCGGACTGGTCTTCGCCTTTGGAACACGGCTACCCAAGGACATCGCTGACGAGGAACTGCAGCGTCAACTGGCTCCGGCCGCCGTGCCGTCGTCGGAGGAGTCCCCCGACGCTCTGGCGGTGAGCATGGCGGTTGAGCCCCTCAGCCTGGAACTCGGGATTGACCTCATCGACCTGGTCCAGCCCGATAGAGGTGGAGACCTGCTCGATCGGGTGAAGGTGTTGCGTCGCAACGTCGCCATGGAACTCGGGATCGTGATGCCCCGGGTCCACACCCGGGACAATCTCGATTTGCCCAACGCCGATTACGCGATCAAAGTGCACGGGATCGAGGTGGCGAGGGGGCAAGCACCTCGGGGAAAATTATTGGCGATCGGCGAGAACCTGGACGGCCTAGTTGGAACGGACACTCGTGACCCCGCCTTCGGGGGTCGGGCCAAGTGGATTGCCGTCGGGCTCAGTCATCAGGCGGCGGTGGCCGGGGTCACGGTGGTTGACCGGTCGGCCGTGGTCACTACTCACCTCGCCGAAATCGTACGTGAGCACGCGGGCGAGTTGATCTCCCGCCAGGACACCAAGCTGCTGCTCGACGCGCTGAAGGTAGCCAACCCTGTAGTACTCGAAGAGATGGCCGCAGCGAACCTCACTTTGGGTGACGTCCAAGGAGTGCTCCGGGGGTTACTCGATGAAGGCGTCCCCGTACGCGATCTCGTACGTGTCGTCGAGGCGCTCACTGAGCAGGCGAGGAGTCAACAGAAGGATGCCGACAGCTTGCTGGAGGCCGCACGGCTGGCCCTCGCCACCACGATTGAGTCCCTGTACGAGAAGGATGGCACGCTGCCGGTCATTACGTTTTCGCCCCTGCTCGAGCAGAGTTTGTTGGGTTCCTTGCGCATCGGGGAACGGGGCCGGCGAGCCCTCGAAATTTCCGCCAGCGAGGCTGAGGCGATTGTGCGAGATGTCGGGCGCATCTTGCTTGAAGCCGAGGCCAAGGGCCACCGTCCGGTCATGTTGTGCGCGACGCGGCTGCGCCCGGCGCTTTGGCGTCTCCTCAAGCCGAGCCTGTCACGCCTCAGTGTCGTCGGCGCCGGAGAGATTGGATCCAGCATGTTGATTGCGACGGTAGGGAGTGTGGATCGTGAAGTCACTGCAGCAGCCTGAATCTGCCCCCGGAGAGTTCGAGGGTCGCACCCTCGACGAGGCGGTACAACTGGCCCGTCAGGAACTGGGTGCTGAGGTGCTCGTGCGATGCTGGAAGATACGACGCGGGGGTCTCTTTGGTTTCTTTGCCCGGGAGACTTTCGTCGCCGGGTTGACTCTGCCGGCGGATGCCACCAGGCAGGTCAAGAGTTCGCGACTAGCGCGGCCCCGCCGAGAAACCCAAGAGGCCCGTGAGGCGACGGTCGGGGCCACGTCACGATCGATGGACTCGTCCGGACAGCTGGCTACCTCCATCTTTTCGCAGGCCTTGCTCGCCGATTTGGTCGAGGCGACAAGGGACGAGGTGACCCTGGCGTCCGACACTGCGTCCGACACTGCGTTCAGTGAGGTGCTCGCGCAGGCGGAGGCGGCGCTGGTTGGTTCGCCCGCGATAGCCCGCGGTGAGGAATCGGCGTCGAGTGACCCTCCGGTGCCGGGCGGCCCGGAGCGGATTGAGGGACTGCGCGCGAGTCTCGCCGGTCTCGGCGTTCCTGGCGCCTACCAGCCCGACGAGTCAGAGGCCACACTCGATGGTCTTGTCCGCTCATTGGCCCAATTGCCGAGTGCCCGGCCCGTGCCCGTGATCGGTGGATCGCTCATCGTCGTGGTCGGTTCGCGACGTGACGCGCTCATCGCAGCTCAACAAGTCGTGACGAATCTCGGTCTCGATCTGTCCGACCTGATCGTGGCCGAACGGACCAGCGCCGGACGCCAAAGGGTGGCGCGGCGCAGAACCGCCAAGAGAGTGACGGTGCTTGTCGTGGAAGCCTCGCTCAACTCGCGTGGTCTGGACCAGGTGGCGGTTTGGATTGACAGACTGAAGCCTGACTATGTTCTCGGTGCCGTACCGGCCACGGCCAAGCACTCCGACTTCGGGCATTGGCGCGCGCAACTTGGTCAGGTCGACGCGCTGGCGTTGCTGCGCTTGGCCAACACCACTACCGTGGCTGAACTTATGGGGGAGATACCAATTGCCCTGTTGGATGGTTCGGAGGCCTCGACTCTACGTTGGGTCCTGGTGCTGCTCAACTCGATTGTGAAGCGTGAACATTGAACCGGCACGACTACTACGCCTTCGCCGCTGATATTCGTCGACTTCGGCCGGTCGTGGCGTTGGTCTTGTCGTTGATCGTTCTCCTGCCCAGCATCTACGAGATGGCATCCCAAGCGTTGCCCCCGACCGTGGTGTTGGTCCGGTTCGCCGAGGCCTTGGCCCTTATCGGCACCCTCTGCTGGTTGGTGTCCGCAGTGGTGCTCCACTACATGCGTATTCAGGTCCAATCCGAGATCAACGGGGACCGGGAGGGTGAGATTCACATTTGACCTCTCAACTCTGGGTCCCCGCGGGTCGTTATCACTTGTAGTGGATACTGACGACCTCTTTGTTCAACTTGTCGAGTCGCTCGATCGCGATCTCGAGTTGCTGGCGATACTTCGCTACCGATTGATCGTGCTCGGGGCGCTGGCCGCAGCTGATCAAAGCCCTTCGATTCCCATGGCGGTTCGGGAGATTGAGATTGTCTACGAGTCCCTACGGTTGGAAGAGTTGGTTCGGGCGTCAGCCACGGTATCAGTGGCGGACCACCTTGAGCTGGATCCGACGCCACGGATCGACGAGTTGGCGGCGCACGCCAGCGAGGGTTGGAGTGAGGTTCTGCTGGATCGGCGACGAGTCCTCATTGAAACCGTGACAGGGATTCAGGGGTTGGCCAATACGGTCAGTGCAGCAATGGGCCGTCGTGCGGCATTGGCCGACGAGGCGCTGGCGTTCCTTCGGGCTGACGGCGGAACAACTTACGGACGCGCCGCGTCGCGCGGCGGGGTGCTCGTGGATGGGGCGCTATGAGCGATATGGGTCTGTCCATTGCCGCTAGCGGACTCGCCGCCGATACTGCGGCGCTGGATACTGCGTCGAACAACCTGTCAAACATCAATACTCTGGGGTACGCCGCCGAGAAGGTGAACTTGTCTCCCGAGGCGGCGACCGGACCGTTGGGTGCGGGACAGGGGGTCATTGTCGGATCGGTCAGTCAGTTGACCGATGCGGTGTTCAGCGCCGCGAACGTTGCGGCCGAAGGGATCCAGGGGGCGGCCACACAGACGAATCACGTCTTGAGATCCATTGAATCGATTTTCCCTGAGCCGAGCAGTACCGGGATTGCCTCGCAACTGTCCACGCTGTGGTCGGATTTGTCGGCCCTGGCTTCCAACACCAATCAGGCCGGATCCCAGCAGGCGGTGGTGGGTGCCGCACAGTCGATAGCGGAGTCGATCAGTTCCAGCTACACCCAGTTGAGCCAGTTGTCATCGTCGCTGCAGAGCCAGGTTGGCACGGGTCTCAATGATGGAGGAACGCTCGCCCAGGCCAATGGCCTCTTGCAACAGGTGGCGCAACTCAATACCGTGATTGTGGCCGGGTCGGTGAGCGGTCAGGACGTGAACGCCTTGAGTGACAAGAGCGCTGCTGCCGTCAATCAACTGGCGGGCCTCTTGGGGGTCAGTACCTCGCGCGACGCGCACGGCTCCGTCACGGTGTACCTCAATGGAGTGCAACTGGTTGCGGGAGATGTTGCGCAGTCCCTGACGACTACTGGTTCGGCGGCGACGACCAACCTGGGTATCGTCACCGCCAATGGAGTGGCCCTGGATGCCCAGGGTTCGATTGGCGCCACGCTGACGGCCGTCAACACCACGATTCCCACCTATGAGCAGCATCTCAACTCAGTCGCGGATTCACTGGCTACGAGCCTCAATGCGCTCCAGGCGAACGGCATGGATGCGAACGGCGAACCGGGATCGGCGATTGCGGGCGGGGGAGTGAGTCTGCCCAATATCTTTGTCGACGGTGGATCATCGAACGCCTACACCACCAGTACCGCCAGTTTCGATTCTGCGGCCACCATTAGGGTCTCTGCGGCGCTGTTGGCTACTCCAGCGCTCATCGCCACCGCATCGGCCCCGGGACCCACGAACTCCAACGTCATCGGGACTCCGACGCTCGACGGGACAAACGCCCAGGCAATGGCCGCGTTGGCTTCATCACCCACCGGTCCTGACTTGAACTACCAGGTGATGATCGGGGCGCTAGGGTCCGAGGCGGCCAACGCGTCGGTAGCTTCTGCAACCGCGTCCAATCTGGCCACGACCGCTGCGAGCAATCTGTCGTCGATCTCAGGGGTCAATCAGAACAGAGAAGAGATGAACATCCTGGCCGCTCAGAACGCCTTTCAGGCGACCTCCAAGGTAGTGAGCGCTATCACCATTAGTTTCCAGTCACTTCTCGCGGCGGTCTGAGATGAACATTTCTAACGCCGCGCTCATCCAGACAATTACCAATCAGTTGGCGACCCAGGTAAGCAGCATCGCTCAACTCCAGATGCAGCTCTCCTCGGGCCAGACTCTCAACCTGCCCTCCGACAATCCTGCGGCGGTCACCCAAGTGTTGGCGCTCTCGGGTCAGGCCAAGCAACTGTCGAGTTGGCAAGCGAACGTGGAAATGGCCACGTCGTGGCTCAACACAGCCAATAGCACCGCTAACAGCGTGCTTCAGTCCATGCAGTCGGCGCGCGGGCTCCTGCTCCAAGCGGCGAACCAGGGAGCCCAGAGCCCCACCACTTATCAAGCCATCGGCAGCCAGTTGAAGGGCGTTGTCGCCAACCTGCTCTCACTGTCCAACACCCAGTATCAAGGCAGGGCGATCTTCGCGGGGACGTCAGCCTCTCCACAGGCCTACGACGCGAGTGGCAACTTTCTTGGTGACACCAATAGCCCGACGGTGGTAATCGGTCCCGGATCGGGCGGCGGTCAAACCGTGGGTCTATCGGTGCCGGGAACCGTGATGTTTGGAGTCGGTGCGTCCAACGTGTTCGCCACCTTGTCGAGCGCCGCCACCACTCTGCTCTCGGGAGCACCGACATCGGCGAATATCTCGACGGCGCTCAATGCGCTTGACTCTGTCATCTCGGGTGCCGAACAGGGTGCCGCCAGCATGGGAGATGCTTCCCAGCTGCTGTCGAGCGCTTCGGCGAGTCTGACTACTCAGATTTCCAGCATCCTTTCCAGTCAGTCCAATCTCGAAAATGTGAACATCGCGACTGCGACGACACAACTCAGTCTTGAGACGACCAGTTATCAGGCGGCACTATGGGCGGCGTCGCAGGCCATCCCTGAGACACTTGTAAAGTTCTTGTAATGTTCGTCATTCCATGGTGTGGTTCAGTGCGGATTGGTGGCTGGTAACCGTTGAAATCGAATCAACTGGAATCAACGATGATCGAAATCGAGGGGGAGCGTCACATGTCTATCGCCATGCCTTCCATCCCAATCATTGGGATGGAGTTGACCTTCCAACGCGACATGCCGGGCTTCAAGGGCGCGCAGCACTTCGTAGTCGAGCCGCTGGTAGAGGAAACTCAAGGGGTCTTTGCGCGTCTTCGCTGCACCGACACGGTCTATCTGCAGCATGGTGAGACGTTGGACAGTCTCACGCTCTTGGTCATGTCGCCCGGATACTTATGGCGTGAGTACGAGATCGAGATCAACGAGGCGATGGTTGAAGAACTTGGTCTGTCCGGTTCGGATGACGTGACGCTGCTCGTTATCGTTCATCCTCGAGATCCACTTTCGGCATCGACCGCGAATCTGTATTCGCCAATTGTTGTCAATCGCCGGACTGGTCTGGCCGACCAATTCGTTCCGTCGGCGAGTGAGCGCGAAATCGGTTGGGGCGTGAGGACGCCATTCCCCCTTGATCGAGATGACTGAATCTCCGTGCTGACTCTTACCCGCGAAGTTGGACAGAAGATCCTCATAGGAGACGACATCGTTCTCACCGTCGTCTCCGTTTCGTCGAACGGCCGGGTCAAGCTTGGCATTGAGGCGCCGAAGCAGGTTCGTATCGATCGCAAGGAAGTGCTGGATCGAATTCGCCAGGAGAATATGGACTCGGCCGACGCTACCCCCGAGGTGAAAGTCGACGCTGCCGCATGGGCCTCCTACGGTGCTCGGCGGGCAAATGCGCGGGCCAAGCCTTCGAAGTAGTGCGTCTGGGACACCTCGGTGGGACGGATCCGGACTTACGTGCAAACCAGGAAGATTTTCGGCAACTGCGCATCCATGCCGAAGTAAGCGCGAGGCCCCGACAGGGAGGCTGATCCTCTAACGAGAGATGCTCGTCGTTGGACCAACGTCGTCACTAGAGCTGGAACGCCCGGTACGGGCGCTCGCAATGTGGTGCGCAGACTCCACTGCGACCTATTCGAGCCCCTCGGAGACCTCGATCTATTCGACGGTCATCCTCAGAGCTCTTGTTCCCCAAGTTCGGTCCGAAGATTGCGCAGGCCCTGGTGAATGAGCTGAGTGACTCGTGAGCGATCAATCCCCAGTGCGTCAGCGATCTCACTCTTCTGAAAACCTTCGAGGTAGTGCAGAACCAAGACCTGGCGCTGGCGCTCGGTGATACGCAACAGGGCGGATTTCACCATTTCGCGAGTGGCCGATACATCGGCCCGCTCACTCGGCCCAATGCCTGATCCGGCCACCAATCCACTCGGATCATCCCCGGTCATTGAAAGGGAGGTGAGGTAGCCTGAAGTTATTGCGAGGTCGCGGAGTTCCACGACTTCAGTCAACGTCGTTCCGAGATGTTCCGCCACCTCGGCGAGCGTCGGCGTGCGGCGTAATTCAACTTGCATTGATTCCCAAGCGACCTGATAGGTACGTACCCTCGCCCGCATCCGCTTGGGCAAGATATCGTCGCGGCGCAGTTCATCGATGATCGCCCCCTGAATCCTGATCGTGGCGTAGGTGGAGAATTGGAAGCCCCCCGCGGGATCAAATCGCTCGATGGCGTCAATCAGCCCAAACTGACCGCAAGAACAGAGTTCTTGAACTGATTGAAATGAGCGCATCCGTCTGGCAACACGGCTGGCCACCAATCTCACCAGCGGGGAGTAGAAGAGAATCAAGCGATTTCTGTCGTCAACAGAATGGGTTTCGCGGTAACGAGACCATAAGCGCTCACTCGCCACAACTCCATCGGATTCTTCCGCGGTCAATCCCGTCCACACACGTTGTGACAACACGGTAATTACCCCTTACGTTTGGCGCATGACTAGAAACGCAAAACACTGCAGTGAATCTTGCACATATTTACACCAGAGGTGGTCAATAGCAAGTCGAAATGTAGTAAGTGGCGAGATAAATTTCTTCACGCATTCAATCGCGATGACTCCCGTGTGGCTTTGGCGTACATCGAGTTTCATCGAGTTGGATTTCTTGACGCACGCCATCGTCTATTCGTCACGACGAACTTCGATCTCGACTGGCGAGACCATGCCCAGTCACGAGTGCCACCGCGCCGGCAATCTCGGATGACCTGCATGTAGCCGAAGACTTCGGTGGAGAGTTCAGGCCGGGCATCGCCCTGCCTGCGATCAAGCAACTCAACTTGTTGGTGTCTCAACGAGACTCAATGTTCACGCTCTCGAAATAGGCGCTGACACTACCTATCCAAGGCGGCAGCCCAGAGTCGACGACCCGCTGGGCAAATGCCCTTCTTCTCCGGAGATGGCAACGAAGTCAAACCATCCAACTCCAGGAGATTGAGGCCGTGGCATGGTCTCTGCATCGACACGAGTGGTCCACGGCGAGGCGACCGGAGGAATTGGGCTCCTATTGGGGAGTCTTTGACGATACCTTGACATTCATGTGCGATCTTCGATAGGTGAGTGGTCAACGAAAGCGGCGGGCCACGTCCGGTAGCACCAGACCGTCTTCTCCAGTGACTGCGGCGGCGGACTTGTGCGGACAAGACTTCATGCAACTTCTCGAAGACCATCCCCTTTCTTGGGATCGCCTGCTCACAGTGCTGCCTGACGGGATCGCCTTCGTTGACGAGCACGGAGTGATTCGGCACGCAAGTGAATTCTTCGCAACGTTGACGGGCTACCCCGCCAACGAGTTAGTCGGCCAGAGTGTCGAAGTTCTCGTACTGCCCAGTCATCGAGATGCGCACATCGCGCAACGTCGTGACTTCACCCACGGGCCTAGTTTTCGGACGATGGGTCGAGCTCTCGATATCACTCTCTTGCGCCGAGACGGCAGCGAACTGGCAGTTGATGTTGCACTGGCGCCGTTGATACTCGGCAGTAAGCCGTGGGTCATCATGTTGATTCGTGATGAAAGCGCCAGGAGGTCGGCAACACAAGCCCACCAGGAGGTCATGGAGCGATTCCGCATCGCGTTCGAGGACAACATGGCCCCCATGGCCTTCACCGACCTCGAGGATACGGCGATGTCGGTCAATGATGCGTACTGCGTGATGCTGGGGCGCACTGCGGACGAACTCCTGGGGCGCGACTCGACGCTGCTTACACATCCTGAAGACGTCAGTATCGGCGCGGAGGCTCACCATCGCCTAGTTTCCGGCGAAGTCGTTCGGGCGCGCTACGTCAAGCGATACGTCCAGAAGGACGGGCGAGTAATCGTCGTCGAAGTATCGAAGTCGGCGGCGCGCGACGCCGCCGGGAAGATTCTCTATTTCGTCAGTTCGGAACGCGACATCACCGCACAGAGCGCCCTCACCGCCAAGCTTCTCCATCAAGGGCTGCACGATCCACTCACTGGACTCGCCAACCGGTCGCTCTTCGAGGACCGGCTCACCCGGGCGCAGGCGAGGGTTGAGCGCCAGGGTGGTTTGGGAGTTGTGTTGATGTTGGACCTGGATGACTTCAAAGGTGTCAATGACACCCTCGGCCACGTCGTTGGTGACCAACTTCTTGTGGCAATCGCACGTCGATTCGAGCAGGTGACCCGTTCCTCGGACACGCTATGTCGTTTCGGGGGTGATGAATTCCTCTATCTCGCAGAGGGACTGGCAACCGTCGCTGAGGCTGAGCAGGTCGCCGTCCGGCTTCTGGAGGTGCTTTACGAGCCGTTCGACATCGCGGGGTCCAATATCGAACAGCGCGCGAGCGCCGGCGTAGTTGTCTGGGGCGGGGCGAGTATGGACCACACCGAATTGGTCCAAAGCGCCGATGCCGCCATGCACGAAGCCAAGCGTCAGGGCAGGGGACATTACGTGGTCTTTACCCCCAGCATGCGCCAGCAGGCGGTCAGTCGCTTCGCGCTCACCCAGGAACTGCGCCACGCTCTTCAGGCGGGCGAGATCTCGATGCACTATCAGCCAATCATCAATCTGAACACGACCGAGGTAGTCGGATTTGAGGCGCTGATGCGCTGGCAGCATCCCGAACGGGGATGGGTGTCCCCCAGTGTGTTCATCCCGCTGGCGGAACAGAGTGACCTCATCACGGAACTCGGCGTCTTCGCATTGCGCGAAGCCGTTGCTGCGGCGAGTTCTTGGGAACGAATTGGCACTCAAGAGAAGCGGCCCTATGTAACGGTGAACCTATCGGCACGCCAGTTCCATAATCCGAACTTGGTGTCGATAATTGAGGAAACACTCGGGGCGAACGACCTTCAACCAGGGCGTCTCATTCTCGAGATCACCGAGAGCGTGGCGCTGCACGATTCCGCAGAGACGCTGAACGTGATGGACCGTCTTAGTCGTCAGGGGGTTGAGATCGCGCTCGACGACTTCGGAACCGGGTTCTCGTCGCTCTCATATCTCACGCTCCTGCGCCCAAGGATTATCAAGATCGATCAGTCCTTCGTCAGCACCGCGATGGAGAGCGACCGCAATGACGCGCTGCTCGAAAGCATCGTCTCACTGGGTCAGAAACTCAACATGATCGTCCTCGCCGAAGGAATCGAAACACAACGGCAATTATTGCGGCTTCGTCGCATGGGTTGCGAACTCGGTCAGGGATTCTTGTTCTCCCCGGCCGTTCCCGCTGACGAGATTGGAGCTCTGGTCAGTCGGGTGTTGGGAGAGCAAGGACAAACGATGATTTCTGGAACCGCTCACTGAGAAGGGCGAGTGCGCCTGCAATCCACGCGACGTTGCCCCCGGGGCGTGCGCCACGCGCGCTCTCCCATCGCGGCGTTTCCAACAATCAACACTTCCGCGTGAACGCCATGAAGTCGGCATCAATTCGTCGTCAAGTTCAGCGAGGACTTCGAGTGAGAAGTAGTGGCCGGGAAGCGTCATCAGAGTATGTGGTGCCCTCTGTGTGGCACACCCGTCTCGTCAAGCACTCTTCGAGGGACCTCGATGCTGATCTGCTTTAACTGGAAGTGTCCGGTGCGCGCAGTGCCGCTCAGAACCATTTGATGTCTGAGAGCAGCCACGGAGAGGCCAAGAAGTTGTATCGAAGGTGGAGGAGATTATTGAAGTATGGGCATCTTGATATGGCGAGCCCTTCCGTGGCCAACTTCAGAACACTCATCTTTCGATTGGGAACCCGACGATCGACCCCCACTCGGTCCACGAGCCGTCGTAGACCCGCACGTGGTCCCGTCCAAGCAGGCGACTGAGCACGAACCAACCGAGGGAGGCACGGTGACTCAATCGGCAGGAGGTCACCACCTGTTTCCCGTCGGTGACTCCCAACGTGGCGAACTCTGTTCGAAGCTCGTCTGGTGTCTTGAAGGTTCCGTCGTCCCTGAGGAGACGCTCGATTGGCAGGTGGCGGGCACCAGGGATGTGGCCGCGCCGTTCGGCACCGTGGTCGAAGGGTGCGCTCAGAGGTGCAACTCTCTCGCCCGAATACTCTTCGCCCGAGCGCAGGTCGATGAGCACCCGGTTGGGATCATTAAGACCGGCCAGCACTTCATCGCGGCCAATCCGGGATGATTCGTCGACCGGGCCGGGCGACACCGTGTGGGGTTCGACAACCGGCAGTTCGGCGGTCATTGGATATCCCTTGTTCATCCACGTAGCGCGGCCGCCGTCGAGGACCGTTGCACGCGCCTCGAATCCGGTCATGGCCAGGACCCAGTACGCGTACGTGGCGAACTGAACGGGATCGCCCACCAACACGAGCGTCGTGCCGTCGCCAACACCCAGCGAACCCAGGCGATCGGCCATGACGTCGGGAGTGGGGAACTCTCGCTCCAACTCGTGCCAGAGCAGGTCCTTCCAGTACTCGTAACGGGCGCCAGGGATGTGGCTCGTGAAGTAGGTGGCCCCGTTCGGTTCGTAGAAGGACACCTCCAGGATGACGAGTTCAGAATCTCCGAGTCGGGCAAGGAGGGTCTCTGGCGACGTCAGTGGACCGATCATCAGAATCGCGCCGCCGGTCCGTGTGGGCGCCACGGAACTTCAAGCGGAGCAAATGACGACGGCTTTGTGCCCCCTGTCCCACTTGTCCCCGAGTCGCACTTTCGTCGGGCTTTCGAGGTGAATTTGTCGAAATCCTCATGTGACGCGACGTGCTCGTCGGCAACCTGCAGTTTGCATCTACCAACGTGGCCGAACAGCACGGACACCTCCTGACTTGAGGATAGGTCCAACGTACCGACGCGGACACGCTCTACGGGGCCCGTCGGCATTCGTCGGCGGTGGAGCGAGAGTCAACTTGGGCGCAGCCTGGGTGGCCCAGTATGTCCAGCCACGTGACGTCGTCCTCGGGGCTGCTCGCCGCACAAGACGAAGCGGTGCCAGCCGACGAATCACCATCCCATGTCGCGCGGATCGGGAGCGAGCCCAAGTCCGCGATAGGCCCAGCCAATTCCGTGCGACCAGCGGCCGGATCAGATTGACCTGGCTCTGCCCATGGCTCTGCCCGAGCGGAACTATGTACACGACATGTCGAAAGCCGAGCGATGACGCAACTAACACGCGGCGGCCTGATTGTCCGACCAGTAGTGGCGGCTTGATTCGACATCAACACTGGAGCGACGGCCAGATCCGAAGACGGCCGAAGGAGCAATCGGGGACCCCGTCTCTCTTCAATCCTCCGACGTTCAAATCCCATATTGCCCGGTCAGTTACGAACGTGCCCTCAGAACGCTGCGCCGCCTCTGGAACTCGTCCTCATCGATCTCTCCTTTGGCATAGCGCCTTTCGAGGATGCTGAGCGGATCGATCCTTTGTCTTCCAGGGCCGAACCCGGGACCGTGCATGCCGCCGAACTCCGGCCCGCGACCGCGCATGCCACCGGGTCCGTGCCAATGGCGGTCGTGCCAGTCGCCTCTTTCACTCTTGCGATGGTGACGCTTCAGACAACCGCCGATCGAAAGGATGGCTCCAAAGAGCGCGACGATGGGGATCAGGAGCAGGGGCCCGGGGCCCCTCTGTTCATTGCAGTTTTCACATTTCATGATGAGCCTGCCTCAATGTTGTTCAACCAGAACCTCAGTCTCGTTGCTTGGCGCATTCTTGAACAGGGGCGAATGTCATTTTTCCCCGATGGTCAACCACGCGCCGTCGCGGACGCCAGGAATGCTACGTCGCAGTGGTGGTTAACTCGGCCTGCCGCGTACGCAGCCGCACGATTTGTGGGCATATCTGGGCACGCCAACGTGCGAGTCGCTGGCCTCTAGGGCCCGGCTCCTGATTCTCCTGGTCGCGTGTTCGTCCCAGCCCACGCTCTGCCATCGGTGCCGGGGCTATGGCCCAATTTCGACGCCAAGATTGGCGACGGTGTTCTGGTTCTCAACGCTGCCCCGGTCACTCCGCTCGAAGCGGCGGTTATCCGTACACTTCGAGAGGTGAAGACTCGTGCTGGCACGTACATCGTCTACAGCCAACTCAGTCTGCTTTTCTTCATGTCAGTCTGTATCGCGCTTCACCCCGGGCTTGTCCTCAAGTGGAACGAAGCCGGGCTGAGCAACTACGGCATTCACATCAAGACCGCAGTCCCGTACACGCTGGCTCTCGGGCTCTGCTCATTCTTCGCAATCATGGCCGCGAGGTCGCTCGGGGCCGCAGACAGATTGGTGAAGGAAGTGCGGATTCTGCTGAGCGTATACGGCGGGCTAGTGCTTCTGTCGATGCTGAGCACGTACGTGTACACACTGAGCACACCGCTGAAGAACTTTCATATTGTGAGCAACATCGCGACGGTGCTTTTCGGGTCCGGCGCCTCACTCTGGATGTACGCGAAGTTGCGGGCCTCCAGAGTGGACGCCGTCTGGCTGGGTATTCAAATTGCGGGCTTCATTCTCGGACTCATCGATTTCTTCAAAGTGCTGCACGTGTTGTTCTTGGCACAAGTGTTCACCGGAGTGGGGTTTGGATTCCTCGTGGTTCACGCAGTGCGTGAGTCCAGCCGCTCCTCCTTCACGGTGGAGTAGATCCCGCTCGTGAGTCGAGGTTGCGCTTCGCCACCGTGCGAGACTCCGTCGAGATTGTCAATGCTCGAAGTGCGGGCTGCGGCGACGAAGTGTCGTGTCCGACTCCCTTTGGGCGCACGATTGAATCTGTTTCACGCGTAGCGGCGTTTCCGTCACTTCATTGATGAAACGTCTGCGCGCAGACTATCGCTGAAGGTTGAGGAGCCATTTGAGCGAAGGGTGCTCACCGATGGACCTTGCCATCACGGCTCGATGTTCCTCGTCAATCGGGTGAGTGGAATCATCCGCCGCGCCGGGTGACTTCTCGATGCGTTCCGCTTCCATGGCGTACATGATCAGCGGGCCATCGGGCCCATGGATGTGCAACGCCAGTTCGTGGGAGCACCCTTCATCGTCAGGAGTGGCGAGAGCCTCTTCACGGCGTACCCCGTGTAACTGCACCGTCCAGTCACGCAGAGGGCAAGATGTTCAGGCTTCACTTTTCTGACTGACAGGTGCATCACGATTCCTCCCATGAAAACCTTGCGGTCCGTGATCAGGGCACCGTGGCACTCGCCCCGGCCATTTCATTGAATGACAACAAGTCTGAAATTCCATGCTCAATCAAGCACACGCACTGCTCGGGGCGACCCTTGCGCGCAATCGCCAATTCGAATACTGGGGGAACACTAATTAGATGAAGGTAACGCCAATCCGCCCAATCCATCTACTCATGGTCAAATCGACAACTCCATGCAACCAATAACCTTCGTCAGTGAGCAGGGACGTCGGTCCGAACCCGATGGACGATGTTGAGCACCTGACTACGGTGTGAACTTATCCATTGGTATCGCCAAGATCAGGAGCAGTGCGGCCAGAGGAAGGATGAAGGGGCCAACGCTGAGTAGTCCGAGAATGCCAATGACGCCAGTCACCGATGCTGCCACCACGCCAGGAACACTCACCTTGGGCGAGTGCCGAGCGACCCTGAAGGCGAGGCTCAGGGTTGACACGAGCAACGCACCCGCCAGCAGGATGAGGAGCACGATCACCGGACCGGGGTTGACCTGGTAGACGGATTGGCTCGATTGCACAATCGGAGTGGCGCTAGAGCTCCCTCCGACCGCGGAGGAGAATGAAGTCGTCGTTGTGTAGCCGTGGTGCCAAAACATGACTCCGACCACGAGCCCGAAGGCCAGGTACGAACACCCCAAGAGGACGTAGCGAATAGTCACCTGCTTCTTGCGAGGCGGCCAACCCTTGACGACTCCGAGTCCAGTGTGGCGCGGACCACTTTCCAAAGGCTGTGAGATAGGGGAGTCCAGTGGCACGTCATACCGCCTTCCTCGACATACTGTCACGCGGTGCTGTTGTTATCATGATGCGGCCCTGCGACCTCTCCTTTCCACATGGTTGGTCGTGCCGACTGACCATGTGGAAAGGAGAGGTCGCTTCAACATTCAAGGGAATTCGGCGTCTGAACAGGTAGCGGACCATTGACACCGTCGGCATTGACCACGTGTATTGAAATGCTGTTCAACTGCAGTGAACTTGGTGAGACGCGGCGCTGATCGACGCCGCACGATTCATGAAAGAGTCTTGGAAGAGTGCATGGAGTCACCACTGCACCGAACATGCGGCCTCGTCATCGCCAAGGTTATTGACGGTGTCGAATGGCGTGTCCGTCGGGCACGTCTCAGGCCAGCAAGGAGGAATCATGAAGGTAGTAATTACCGGTGCCCACGGCAAGGTGGGTCGCGCTGCAACTCAGGCACTGCTTGATGCGGGTCACGACGTGCTCGCGACCGATCTCACCCGACCGGGCTTCGAGCGAGAGCCAGAGGGAACAGCCCGGTACCAGATGGCCGATCTCACCGACGCCGGCGAAGCATTCGCCGTCATTCGGGGGGCGGACGCCGTCGTGCATGCCGCCGCGATCCCAGAGCCGACCGGCAACCCGCCCCAAGTGGTGTTCCGTACCAACCTGATGGCGACGTTCAACGTTCTCGAAGCAGCCGTCCGCTTTGGCGTAAGGCGCTTCGTGAATATCTCGAGCGAGACCGTGCCCGGGTTCTTCTTTCCCGAACGTGACTTCCTGCCGGACTATGCGCCAGTCGACGAACTTCACCCAGTGCATCCGCAGGATCCGTATGCCCTGTCCAAGTACTTCGGCGAGCAGTTGATGGACGCCGCCGTCGAACGTTCGGATATCCGGTGCATCTCGCTCCGTCCGAGCTGGGTTCAGAACGAAAGCATCTACGAGCAGAATCTCGGCCCTCAGGTGCGCGATGCCGCGGAGCTCAGCCCCAACCTGTGGAGCTACGTCGACGTCTACGACCTTGCCGACGCGATCGTGCTGGCCACCGAGTCGGAACTTCCCGGACATGAGGTGTTCTACATCGCGTCGCCGGACAACGTGGGCGGCAGGGACTTCGGTGAGATTCTGCATCAGTACTACGGGGACGAGATAGAGCTGCGACCCACCTTGCGTCCGGATGCATCGGGAATCTCGACCGAGAAGGCCCAGCGGATGCTCGGCTGGACGCCGAGGCGGTCCTGGAGGGATTACCTGGACACCGACGGAAGAGCGCTCTCGCGCGACTGAGATCAGTTCGTGCTGCGTGCACGATCTGGCTCGCCGCCGTCAGCAGCCAAATCGTTCACGGGGCCGAGGGGCGTGAATGGCCCCGGGTGTCCGTTCGCGCCACTTCCTCTCGCTTCCACGGTATGCGTGGTTATCGCCATAAGATGCCGAGAGGCGCGCCGTCGAGCAGTCGGGGAGAGGACGTCGAGGCGACATGCAACATGGAGCAGGGACCAGGACGGGCGCTGAGCAGAAGCGCGTTCTTCAGAGGCTCACGAGTTGGCCCGCTCCCTTCCCGCACCGGAGGACCAGTGACGCCTGAGAAGTTCGACGATGTCCTGAGCTGGGCCGTGGACCTCGAGGATGAGGCGCGTCAGCAGGCGCTGCGAACCGCGGCGCTGCCGTTCGTCGTGAAGCCGCTCGTCCTCATGGCCGACGCCCACTTCGGCCTCGGTGCGACCATCGGCTCGGTGATCGCCACCAAGGGCGCCGTCATCCCCGCCGCCGTCGGCGTCGATATCGGCTGCGGCATGGTTGCGGTGCGGACCCAGTTCACCTCGGCCGGGCTGCCCGAGAACCTCGACGAACTGCACCACCAGATCTCGCGCTCGATTCCGTCGGGCGTTGGTAGGAGTTTCCGCGACGACGTTGCCCCGCACGCCTCGTTGCCCGTCTACGACGGGGAGATGACCGAGAGGCAGGAGCGCACCGCGCGCACCCAACTCGGCACGCTCGGCTCGGGCAACCACTTCGTCGAGGTCTGCCTCGATGAGAAGGACCGTGTGTGGCTGGTGCTGCACTCTGGCTCGCGCGGCATCGGGAACCAACTCGCTACGCACCACATCGACAGGGCGAAGGGGCTGATGAAGGAGCGGTCCATCCAACTCTCCGACCCGGACCTCGCCTACCTGCCCGAGAACACGCCCGAGTGGTCGGCCTACATCTACGACATGCGCTGGGCCCAGCGGTACGCGATGGCGAACCGCGCGGTGATGATGTTGGCGGTGATCGACCAGCTCGGTCGGCTCCTCGGCGAGCCGGTGACGACGCACGAGCACATCGACTGCCACCACAACTTCACCGAGTTGGAGCACCACCACGGACAGGATGTGTGGCTGACGCGCAAGGGCGCCATCAAGGCTGCGGCCGGCGACAAGGGCGTGATTCCCGGCTCGATGGGGACGGCCTCGTACATCGTTACCGGACTCGGCAACCCCGCGTCCTACAACTCGTGCGCGCACGGCGCCGGCCGACGCATGTCGCGCAATCGCGCTCGCTCCGAGCTCAGCGTCACCACGCTGCGCGAGGATATGAAGGGCAAGGCGTGGAATGCCGATGACGCCGCGGCGCTGCTCGACGAGCACCCCGACGCTTACAAGGACATCGACGTGATCATGGAGGCCCAGCGTGACCTCGTGCGCATCGATCACACGCTCCACCAGATCCTCAACTACAAAGGAGTGTGACGCGGCGGAGCTGGCGAAGGAGAAGGCGATCCTCCCTTGCACCCACAGCGGTTGTAACTCAAACTCGTGTAATCCAATGGGTCCGATGGCTCGAGACGTTGGTGGAGTTCCTCCATGGGCGCAGCGCCGCGCAGGGGGAGGACGGGGCGATCTATCGAGTCGAGAGTGTCTAGGTGGTGGCTCGGTGGACCGGGGTCGAAGTGAAGTTGTTGCGCGCATGAGTAGTTTGGTGACCAAGAGCCACGCTGGACTATTGGGACGCACGTCGTCGAGAACCTAAGAGGAGTTAAACCTTGAGTACCTACCGAATTGTCAATCCCGCCACTGGCGAAACGGAGAGCGAGTACCCCACCGCGACTGATGATGCAATCGCCGAAGCGATTAGTCGGGTGGGCGGCGGATTCCAGTCGTGGAGGATGTCGTCCAAGTCGGAGAGGGCCGAAGTCTTGCATCGCGTTGCGGACCTGTATCGCGATCGGGCAGTCGCGCTCGCTTCTCTCATAACGCGTGAAATGGGTAAGACGACGGCTGAAGCGTTGGGTGAGGTTGAGTTCGTTGTCGATATCTATCGCTACTACGCAGATCAGGGCCCCGAGCTGTTGGCCGATGTCCCCTTGCCGTCGAACACCGAAGGTGCGGCGTGGGTACGAAAGGCGCCAGTCGGCGCTCTGCTGGGGATAATGCCGTGGAACTATCCCTACTACCAGGTCGCCCGGTTCGTCGCTCCCAACCTCATGATCGGTAACACCATCCTGCTGAAGCACGCTCCACAATGTCCAGAGTCTGCACTCGAAATGGAACGAATCTTCCACGACGCAGGTGTTCCCGCGGACGCCTACGTCAACATCTTCGCGTCAAACGAGCAAGTGGCCGACATCATCGCTGACCCGAGAATCGCCGGCGTGTCAGTGACGGGCAGTGAGCGTGCCGGGACTGCCGTCGCGGCTATCGCTGGACAGAGCTTGAAGAAGGTTGTCCTCGAGCTTGGCGGATCGGACCCGTTCATCGTCTTGGACACCGACGACATGGCGAAGGTGGTTGCAGACGCCGTGGGCGCACGCATGGAGAACGCGGGCCAGGCCTGCAATGCGGCCAAGCGTTTCATCGTCGCCGACTCGATCTACGATGAGTTCGTCGAACGGTTTACCGTCGCGATGGCGGCCCAGACCACTGGTGACCCGACGGACCCTGCGACGACGTACGGGCCGCTGTCCTCCGAGCAGGCGGCACGAGGCTTGATGGACCAGATTCAGGACGCAGTCGACAAGGGCGCGACGTTGCGTACCGGAGGACGACGATTGGACAGGCCCGGAGCTTTCATTGAGGCGGGTGTTCTCACCGACGTAACGCCAGAGATGCGGGCATATAGAGAAGAGCTCTTCGGGCCAGTTGCCGTCGTCTATCGGGTGGCGGATGCAGACGAAGCCGTCCGATTGGCTAACGACACCCCGTATGGGCTCGGAGCTTGCATTTACAGTCTTAACGAGCAGTTGGCTCTTGACTTGGCTGACCGTCTGGATACCGGAATGGTATGGATCAACACGCCGGAAGGCGGAGGCGCCGAGTTGCCCTTCGGTGGAACGAAACGGTCCGGAGTGGGTCGCGAATTGGGGCCAGCCGGCATTGATGAGTTCGTTAACAAGAAACTCATGCATATTCCGAGCGCAAATTGAAGCCGACATCTGTGTCGCATTGGCAGTAGTGATCAATAACTCAAAAGGGTCAGGGCAATCGCTCTGGCCCTTTTTGGCTTCATATCACCACATTCTCAGAAGCGTGGTCCAGTCAATGGGGTCAAGCACAGGCCGCACCCCCAACGGTGTCGCCCTCCCAACGGTCGCACCCCCAACGGGATTCGAACCCGTGCCGCCACCTTGAAAGGGTGGTGGCACGATGCCACACGATCTGACCCACGAAGAGCAATCCCGATTGTGTCGACGGAATCGATAGTCCCTGATCAAATGCATCATTTCTGCGACCATAATCGAACTGACGTTGTTGGTGCAAGAGGAAGATCAGGTGATTAGAAGGCATCACAACTCACAACGCAACGAACCTGATGAGACGTCACGGCACTTCGCGACACCTCGCAAGTTATGGAAGAGTTATGGAAGAGGCCGAGCTTTCTAATGTGCGCCGAGGCCCACCGACTTGGTGTCGTG
>Ga0307377_10000337_pt1 | contig 63740 bp, 111 predicted proteins | sample TR3MG_FD_202535 | JGI IMG/M metagenome (GOLD analysis project Ga0307377, IMG submission 202535) | Soil microbial communities from Risofladan, Vaasa, Finland - TR-3 | ecosystem: Environmental > Terrestrial > Soil > Coastal area > Acid sulfate soil | place: Finland: Risofladan, Vaasa | collected... | reverse complement strand
CGCATAAGGGCCAATGTGATCTCGTCAGGCAAATCCCCCCAATCAGCCAGCAAAATCATAGTTGGCGCGGGCAAGTCGGCCCCCTGCAAGTCGGCCCACCGCAAGTCGGCCCTCTGCAAGTTGGCCCTCTGCAAGTTGGCCCTCTGCAAGTCGGCCCCCTGCAAGTTGGCCCCCCGCAAGTCGGCCCACCGCAAGTCGGCCCTCTGCAAGTTGGCCCCCCGCAAGTTGGCCCCCTGCAAGTTGGCCCCCCGCAAGTTGGCTCCCCGCAGGTTGGCTCCCCGCAGGTTGGCTCCCCACAGGTTGGCTTCCCGCAGGTCGGCTTCCCGCAGGTCGGCTCCCCACAGGTTGGCTTCCCGCAGGTCGGCTTCCCGCAGGTCGGCTTCCCGCAGGTTGGGTTTTGCGCCCTTGCCCGTTTTGATCCATGTACAATACTTCTCGACCAACGCTCTTGATTTCTCGGCAGCCACAGTAATCACCTTTTCTTTCTGTATCTTAGAGCTACCATTATTATACTAGATTCTGCACGAGAAGTAAAGCATAATTACATCTCGTTTAACTGTTTAGCCTTCTTCCAAATAGCCCAAGCACGCTGACGAGTAACCCCGAATACCTCCGCGATCTCCTGGAAGCTGCTTCCAGACTTGTGCATCGAAACTACCTCATCCCGACGCACCTTGGCTTGCTCACGCAAGTGCTGTCGGTAGAACTGCTGCTTGGGAGGCTCAGGCCGCCTGTAGGCTACGATCTTCCTAGAACGGTAGAAGTATACACACTTGACCGAATCACCGTAGACCGAACGTAAGCAAGCAACAACGATCTTAGGACCCTCGTAGAACACCCCTTCACAGACAACACCACCATCCAGTTCCCAACCATACCGGCGTCCGATCCGCTTGGCCCGAGGCATCCCACACCCTCCAACGTTAGTCTACTCGAAAAAGCGCGATTGTCAAGTAATTATTGACAGAGCTAAGAAAAAAATGTTTAATTTATCCAATAGAAATATTATCTGTAGGGTAGATCTTAACCTTCAAGTACACCAGCTAATGATTCATAATCAACGATGAAAGGCACCCCACCTTCGGTATCCGATTCCTTGATTAGGGACCAGTAGTACTTGTACCGTACCCCATACAATAAGGCATCCTCAAACGCACATCTCCGCTCAAATTGTACGCCGGGTTCTGACATAGCTTTCCTCACTCTTGGCATAAGTAATTGCTCAGTCTCCTCGGATAGTATCTAAGATATCAATTACTTCTTCCGGGACAACAGCCGAGACCGCTTCCACCAGACTAGGCACCACAACCCACTTGGCTACCTGCCACCCACCTAGCTTGCCCAAGTACTCCAACAACGCCTCCCGAGCCTCCCGAATACCATACCGAATGACACTCAAGTTGAAATCTCCAGTACCCCCCTCACCCCCATGCGAGACGGATGCAACGAAATAGGAAGTTAGAAGCGGTTGGCTTATTCTCCCAGTAACTTGCTTGATCTCAGGCATTTAAAGCCTCCACCACCAGTATACCCGCTTAATATTCTTAGATCCAGACACTGTGGACCCCACCCTTAAAGTTACCTACCCATTATCAATTGCTGAGTAAGCGCTTCGGCTACGCATGCTGGAACATAAGGTGAGATATCCCCGCCCATTTTTGCAATGCCACGAATAGCGGTAGAACTAAGATAGAAATTCGTTTCATCTGGCATAAAAAACACAGTGTTACAGCGTTGTCCCAACCTTCGATTGAACTGGGTCATCTGGAATTCAGCATCAAAGTCAGACACAGCGCGCAAACCACGAATCAGAATATTCGTTCCAAGGTCATGCGCTTTATCCACTGTCATCTTGTAGTAGGGAACCACTTCAAAGCTGCCTTTGATGTCCGCTATAGCAGATTCTACCAAGCGAACACGCTCAATAGGTGTAAATACATATTTCTTATCTGGATTGTCCGCTACACCAATATAAACCTTGGAGAACAAGCATGCTGCTTGCTGAATGATGTCCAAATGCCCATTGGTTATAGGGTCGAAGGACCCTGCGTATAAAGCTTTCACGCTACGTCCTCAAACTCGATAGGTTCGTCGTCTAACGTGTACAGAGACATCTCTTCTGCGTCCTCCCCTTTTCCGCCCTCTGGATCGTAAAAATCGAAACCAAAGTACAGATATGCGTCTGTTGAAGTGCTCATGTCTAATTCCTTTCAAAAAATCCTTACCACGGATCTGGTAAGGAATCCACCGCAGGCGCATGTTCATAATATACTCGTGGACTACTTAAGTCAGAATCACATACCCACCAACATTCAGACGGAATCAAAGGCGCTGAAGAATTGTACACATTTACGTTTACTTGTGGCTGTTCGCTCATAGAATTACCCAAATTTTGAAGCACTTGTCCGACTGCCTGCAATCTCCGTTTTCGTTCGATTGCATCTGTATCCCCATATGGAGTCGTGCATATCTGATATGTGTATCCGTCACACCCGTAATCCCACGCAGCCACATACCTAGTCTGGCCAGAAGCACGTTCTATGACAACCTCTCCAGCACGAAATCGAGGAGAGGATAACGGATACCCACCCCTATGGGTACACCCGACAGCTAATGTGCACGCGAGCGCACCTACCAGGGTAATCAAGCACTTATTCATTTTCCTGCTCCTTTTCGGTTGATTCATACTTTTCGTTATCGAATTCGTTGAAGCAATGTTTGCACTTTGGGCAGACAGCAATTCTGCCTTCTTCTAGAGTACTATGCACTGATTCATTCTCAGGGTCCACTGTAACGACAATTTTTAGTACTTTTTGCATAGTTAGTTCCTCCCTGAAATGCCCTTAAGTACAAGCTTAGCCACTGCCTTGAGCGTGTCGAACACACCTACACCAGTAGTTGCCACTGCCTGGAACTCCAAGTATTTGTGAGGGTTCAATTCCTTACTAAGGGTGGCTGCACTCAACACATTTGGTAAGTCCGTCTTGTTCCACTGCATGACCAGCGGAATAGTAGCTAAATCATACCCTTGCTCTGCTAGGTTGAACCGAAGATTTTCCAGACTTTCCAAATTGGCCTCTAGGCGGGCTTCCTGCGCATCTGCAACAAACACGATTCCGTCAACGCCTTTTAGGATTAGCTTCCGGCTGGCATCGTAGAATACCTGACCAGGGACTGTATAAAGGTGGAAACGTGTTTTGAATCCTCGGATTTGACCCAGGTGCAACGGGAGGAAATCAAAGAACAAAGTACGGTCTGTTTCTGTTGCCAGACAGATCATCTTGCCTTTGGCGTCAGGCGGGACTACTTTATATATATGCTGTAGATTGGTGGTCTTCCCGCACAAGCCGGGGCCGTAGTAGACGATCTTTAAATTAATTTCTTTGCTTGAGTAATTGATAAAACTCATTTGGCGAATCCTTTTCTTAGTACAGTTTACGGAATGATCAGCTTACCATGCTGACCCCAAACCATTGTGTAGGTAAACTGCGCATCCTTACCAGACTCACCTACTAGGATAAACATGATAGTGCATAGTGGATGAAACCCTACCAGTCGAATGAGCATTTGGAAAGGTTCGTTACCGGTGAACTCAGCCACACCGACGGCAGGCACATCAGCCATAAGCACCATAGTAGACGAGATCCCATCCTCTGTATGGATGCTAGTGGAAAACGTATCCTTACCTGTCCGGTACAAGAACAGATCAGTAGTCTCTCCAACGATCTCAACTGTACATTTGATGGTGTGCGCCCCCGGAATATTGGTAACACAGGTGATGGGTGCGGTGGTTAAGTCGTCACATACCTCTACCCCAGAGCATGTCCCACGGGTAGTCTGGAGGACGGTGATCTCACTGAGAGGAGACTTCTTGGGGGTAACTAGCTTCCGCAGTGGTGCTGCATCAGCCACATACCCAAACAACAGGATAGCCCCCACGCAGACAAAAACCTTAGAAGAGATTTTTTCCAGCTTTGTCATTGGGCGGCTCCTTTTCTGTTTCCAGCGTCTAACTTTGTTATACTAGGCCCCTATAAATTTGTCAAAGATTATTTTATGCTTCCTAGATCAAACAAATAAGCAAGTAAAATCCGCCCATAGTGATCGCAAAAGATACACCCACAACTAAAAGTATTTTATTAGCCCGCTTGTTACACTCATCCCACGCTTTCTGCTCTTCTAGGGCTTGGGCTTCTTGCACCTTACGTTCTTGGGTTAGTTCTAGGGCTTGGGCTTCTTGCACCTTACGTTCTTGGGTTAGTTCTTGGATTATTTGTTCATCCAACTTGTCTCTAGTGGAATTTTTAGATCCAAGTACGCTTGGCTTAGCAGATTTTTCCAGATTGTTGTAAATTTCTAGCAATTTACCTGGGTCGTCAAGCAGGTAATAAATTTCCAGCACCTCTCGTGGAGATGTCTCAACTTCATTATTTATAAAACTAAACCTGCGCTTCTCGGTTGCCCGCAAATAAAATTTTCTGAACTGCTCACGAGTTAGCTTGGTAATGTCCGTTCGAGGAATGTTTCTTCTTTCTTCCTCGTAACGCTTGTCAACCTCAGCACGACTGGCCTCCCGCTTAGCCCTAGCAGCATCAGAAGACTTTTTGCACGAGATTCCTATAGGAAGGCAGACCACAAGGATACCAGCAATCACTAGCCAGATTGTGCCCGCGCCACAGTGAGCAAGAGATCCACAGCCATGAAAGGCCCCAAAAATAATAAGCCCAAAAAATGCGATTACGGCACAGCCAAGCAGAAGACCACCAATACCTATTCCAAGAAGTCCGAGAAGTCCAATAACCCACTTAGTAAAACTTACTTCCTCTTTGGGCTCAGCAGGCTTCTTGACGCAGAGCATCACAATGGCTAGGATAATAAAAAGGGCTCCAGTAGAAATATACATTGGGTATCTCCTCTCTTCTTATTACATACCCGATCTCTACCTGCTTGTCAAGGATTATTTGTTAGGCTCGCATTACGCCGCTCTAGACAACAAACGCCGATACGCCGCATTAATAACTTTGAAGCGTTCCTCGGATAACTGTATGTCTACTGTAACCAGGCTTCCTTAGACACATGCTTAGAAACAGGAAATCCTTTATCATCTAAGATCTTAAGCACGTAAACAGTATTATCGTGCGCAGCATCTATCGAGATATCCTGGAGTTCGTGCAGCTTCATATGACGCTTAAACCTTCGGTTATTCAGTATTTGTTGAACACCTGCTACTAAAAGCACAATTAGAGCAACGTATACATAATTCATGAATAAAGCCCCCTTACTTTGATGCGTTGCAGCATAACGCACTCATTACACGTCCTCAAACTCGATAGGTTCGTCATCAAGCGTGCACAGCGACATCTCTTCTGCGTCCTCGTCACAGAACTGGACCTGGCGGGGTGTGTAGTTCTTAAAGTATTCATCGTCTGTGTCACCGGGCTGCAGTGTCAGGAAGCCGAGGAGGGATCGGATTGCTTCGTCCGAATCGATTGGGTCCATGGGAGAGCAACAGAAATCATTCCCCTCGAACACAGTTTCTCCATCTGGGGCGCTCAGGCAGTAGTGTAGCCGAGACTTCCCCATTTCGTCAACTTCTCCCGTATCAGAAAGTTCAAGCACGAAATCTCCAGTGTTTCCCTCTACCTTGACCTTTCTCAAGAGTTCCATGGCGTGCTCCCTTATATAGCAGGTACGTTATCATCAGGATCATATATGGTTACAGCATACCTGATCCCATCATATTTCAACGCGTCGTCCACTATCCGCCTGAGTTCATTCAAAGCGTTTAAACTTCCAAGGATCCCTGTGTGCGCTGCTTGCTCTTTACCACCTACGTATTTAAGGATTGAATGCGTTCCATCTGGATTGCTCACCCACACGATTTGGAACTTGCAGCCACGGGTCTTTCCGCTAGCGCGAATTTTCTTTTCTGGATCGATTTTCATCATTCCACCTCAAGAAGAATCCTATTCGCTTTTCAGTAGATTACAGTCCAGTTGCCATCCTTGTCAGGCACATAACAAGTGCCAGCATTTGAAAAGGTGCAGCAATATACGCGTCTCCACCGAGGAGATCCTGGCAGTTTGACCATGTAGGACGTTGGAATTTTCTTTCCGTATCCGCTTGCTGTGTACTGCAAGCCAGCCTTTTGCCAAGGAAGTAATTCCACTTTGCTTTCCAAGTCTTCCAAGGCGATGCTTTTGGTGATCACAGGATAACTCCCTTTGTTAGCGAGTCTATCGCCGCTTCCTTGCTTTCGTAGGCCTTGCCCCTGCGATCCTTGGGGAAGGTGCCGCAGTGGGGGCAGGGGTCATATACGAACTTCGCGTTTGATAAACTAACGATCCCTTCACCCGTTGAGTGCTTTTCAAGTTTTCTTCCACTCCCCTTGCACACCGGGCACGGTGAGTCGGCCAGGCGCTGGGCCGCCTCCAGTAGCATCCTTGCCATGTCACCCAATCCAGACCCGGCCGGGAAGTTGGCGAAGTCCTCGATCTCAGCGATGGTGATTCGCTTACTCATCACTCCCCCTTGTCCTTGCGGGCAGTCAAAGCGATATTAGCCTTATCAATTTCTTCTTGATATGCTTCTCGAACCCCAGGATGCTCAACGCACGCGAAGCCATCACCAGGCCAACCTCGGAAGTACTGGACTTCTGGTTCTATTGCATTTTCTTTGCGTGCAAGGTTGTCTCGTGTTACTTCTCGCTGGCAGATATAGCACCTTCCAATTACTTTTAGTTCTGACTCCGCATCTTCGGGCGTCAGATCTCGGTGTGAAAACCATGTTAACTTTCCATCGTCCAACTCAACCAGCACATCAGTGAATCCGCCCTTGTGCATGTCGATATCAATAACTGTGCCGGTATTGCCCCATGCCGTCTTCACACGGAGGCCGTCAGTTACATTGGTCACTTGGGTTTTCCTTCCTCGTCTACACGCTGGAGGAGAAGTCTACACCGCGCCTTGAGGCTCCGCAAGGCAGTCTTACAGTTATCCACTGCCATATCCGCAGTTGCGTACAGAAAATCAGCATCCGCAGCAGCCCCGTCCCCAAGGCCCTTTTCTCTGATCTTCTCCATGATCTGCACAAATAGGGCATTCACAGCCCCAGCCTCTTCTAGAACGTAGGCAGCATTATTGTAGAGTGGGTAATAATCCTTAAGGCGCATGGTTTCCTCCTCAGTTACCTACTGTATACCGGTTCTTGGGGTGATTGTCAAGGATTATTTGATCAGTTTCAGCGCGCGTAGTGTTCTCCATATTTCAGACTGCAGTATTTTTTCTGTGGTGGCCGCTTATGGGCTAACACCCACACTATAAGTCTATGCTTGGTAAACCCCACTACAATGCATTTTCGCTTCATTGTTTACTCCTGCTTTCTTCAGCTAGTCTCATGGGGACAGATCATTTTTTCGTACTCGGCAGACAGCCTTTCCAGTGCCCCATTCAGGCTCAATTTAAGTAGTTCTAAGGCATCCTGGTAGCCGAGGGGCTCCATCCCCTCGTTTTCCGCTTCGTGCGCCTTCAGGCGGGCTGCTTTCGTGTCGTAGTCGGCCTGTAGCTCTTCGACATCGGGTGGGCGTGTACCAAACGCCTTGTATAGGCTACTACGCCCCAACTGTAACTGTCTCTCTGCTACGCGTAGTGTGTCTACCAGATTTATGTACTTTAGGGTGTACTCCACCTTCGTAATCATTCCCTTAGTTGTCCAACTCATCAGTATCCTCCTGTGCGTCTTCTATTGCTGTTAGAACTATCCCATACCAGTCGTCTCTCATCTTTTCCTGTACAGAATAGCTCAGTTCTTCCCACGCTTCGAAGTACTTTTCAACTACAAGTGCGATTTCTTCTGCGGCTTCTCTGGCAAGTTTTGCTGGTTTAGGGAGTATCATCGTTTAGTCCTTAGGCTCCCACTCAGCACAACTTTCATGGGGAAACATCTCATGGGTTATAGAATCGTCTCCGTCATATGCGTACATCTCCTCATCAGTAAAATTAGTGCACTCCCCAACCGTCTCGTACCACCGATAGTACCTACAGGTTTTACAGCACTTTACCGGTAGAGTAATTCGCAAATCCTCTGTCATTGTTTATTCCTTTATCTTGTTCAGTATTTCTAATGTCCAGTCAGGTCTTGCTTTACAAAACTTTATAACCCTGCTTACCCGTCCGAGAAATCAGTAAAGTCCATTCCCCCAGGCATGTGACTTCGTGTAGAGTACGCATACCCATCAAGTTCGTTACAAAGGTTACGTATAAACCTTACAGCTTCCTTCCTGGCTAACTTTTCTGTTTTATCTTTTGGTTTTAACACGGGTTCTGGAGGTAAAGTGGGCATTGGTTACTCCTTATTAACTATTGGCTGATTTGATAAACTTATCATCAACATACCATTCTTTATAACCATTTGTCCTTGTATTACTTAATTATTAAACTGGACTATCATTTAGTTTGTTTAAATGTTCAAACCACCTTTGTTGTGTTTCTTCACGATCTTTTTTCTTTTCATCTGATTCATTCTTTCTTTTTTCATGGAAAGCATCTAGCATAGCCTGTGCTTTATCTACTGGAAGCCATTTGCATTCTTCACATAGCATATCATATTCTGGATCATAGCTCATGGTGATGTTTCCTTTAGTAATGTGGGTTCTAGAAGTGTTACCCATTCTCCACCGAGGAGAGAATATTCACGATGTTGTAAATAAAGTATACATTGATTGCCTCGCTTAGTTATTCGATCAAAAATTTCTATTATATCTTTACTTTCATAGGGACATCTAATCTTAATTTTGTCTCCATAGCGGAGGCCAATAAGTACCAGTGATAAGGGTATCCATTTATCGTCTTTTGCTTCTAATAGTATTGATCTTACTGTATGCTTAATATCTGTATGTTCTATCGTAGTTGGATTTATATAGTTAGTCATTTAATTCTCCTAGTTAGTAGTTTTTCAATGATTCCACATAACCGATTATTTATTGTATTTCTGATCGTACAAATTTATCATCAACATACCATTCTTTAGAACCATCGGCATGTTCAATGGCAGGCTTGTCACTATCTCGGTGGCGTTGTCCATTAACCCACCATGCTTTGTAGCCATTGGCATATTCAATGGCAGGTCCATCAATACGATGACGTTTACCATCAACCCACCATTCTTTATCACCATTGGCATATTCAATGGCAGGTCCATCAATACGATGACGTTTACCATCAACCCACCATTCTTTATCACCATTAGCCCATTCAATGTCAGGTCCATCAATACGATGACATTTGCCATCAACATACCATGCTTTACCACCATCGGCATATTCAACAGCAGGTTCATCAATACGATGACGTTTACCATCAACCCACCATGCTTTATAACCATCGGCATATTCAACGGCAGGTCCGTTAATACAATGAAACCCGTTGATATTGAAATAATACTTGTTACCATCAAGATCCACCGATGGACTAAAACGATCCACCAAAGCTTCTCGATCTGGACACAATGCCAAGACCGTAGCCTTATAGGCATTAAGATCCTCGTCATTGGCAACTCGAACAGTAAGTCCGTGTTCAGTCCATTCTGCTTCGCGCCAATCGAGTTGGCCACTATGGACTGGTGCGTTTGAATGGCTAGTGGGATTACCACAAACCAGTTGGTTTTGTTTCACCGATACAAAGAAGCTAATGAATTCACACATTTGAACTACTCCTTAGTTAGTCCCTCACCCACAATATTTCTTCTGTTCCATCAGGGCGGATAGCCGTTAGCTGTTTCAGGAGCATGGTCCCCCCGCATACATCATCGTCGCCTTCTGGTTCCTCTTGTTGATAGGCCCGTGCCAAAAATGCTCGCCTATTGCAATCACACGCGTAGTTACCCTGGGTAAACATGTAAACAATTGACTCAAATAAAGCCTGTTCATCCTCCCAGACAGGTTCTATTACTTTAGCGTCCAAGGGAGAACAGCTTACGTCACCATACATATAACGTCTGGATGTGCTCCATTTAAAAAGAAATCCTTGCCCACCCACAAACTCTACCCGTACGTGGTAGGTTCCTAAGTCTTTGCCAGCCATTGTTTACCCTTTTGCCAAATTATCAATCTCGTCGGCACTGTCCACTTCCCACGTAGACTCCGGGTATATACCGATACAGTTTTCTGTCCAGCCCGTGCCTTCCCCAGTCTTGTCTACACATGCAAGCCTAGCCATGAGAGACCCGTCACAGTCCCTATCATAGCCCACTACCCGAAAAACTTTTACCACGAGAGTCCCAACGGGCACAGGTTCCACCGGATCACGCCGGATCACGTTGAATCCCTGTTCGTTCTGCTCAGTTCTGAAGTTCTCGTCTTCAGACGAAATTTCTTTTATTTTTCTAATCGACATAGGTTACTCCTCCGAATCTACACCAGAAAGGATCTCATCGGACCTTTCCATGGCAGCCTTGTAGATTTCTTTATGGTCTTTCGGGGTAAGATCCTTGAGAACTGAACACCGTTCCTTATCCGGTGGAGTATGTGTAAGGATCCAACCATGTGATCCTTCTCTAGTGTATGTTCTGCTTAAGTCATAAAGCTTTTCAGCTAGTGACTCATCTCGACAGGGTTCTACTTTACGAATTAACCAAAGCAGCCCCGCTAATGCGTTTTCCCTGAGCAGTTCTTTTACTTCGTGCCAGCCCATTGGTTACTCCAAAATAAGGTAGAATGTCCCGCTAACAGCTGGTGTTATATGCGCCTTCCCACTTTTAACTCCAGGTTTCTTATATTTCTTCGGCGCAGGTGGAAGAACAAATAGTATCATTTTCATTTGTTAGTCCTCTTTTGTAAGTATTCTAAGCTCCGCTTGTACTACCCTAGCCCCAAGGTTTTTCATAATAGCCCATGCGCCAACCATAGTTTCCTGCACTTCGGACAGTCGTGTGCGTCAAGCCCCTCCCGGACGCCATGAATACAAGTGAGCGTATCGTCATCCCATGAACTCATGATTTACCACCTTGTTAGGCTTCAAAGTCCGTGATGAATGGAGTTCCGCCGGGCGTGTCTGATTCATGGTAGACTACCTGAAGGTTGTCACCATACTTTTCAAGAAGCTGTTTTACTACCAATTCGTATGGATCTGCCGAACAGACTTCACGTTCGTATACACGCTCACCGTAAGGCTGCTTATCGTCATCGAACAACTCAAAATAGTATAGGGTGCCTCTCATGTTATATCTCCTGAGAGCTTAGTGAGAGCCATATCGGCTATATTGATTTGTCTGTCATATTCTTCTGCAACTCCAGGATGCTTTACACAAGCGAACCCGTCTCCAGGCCAGTATTTAAAGTATTGAATCTCTGGATGTTCTTCACCTTCTTTGGTAGTAATATCCTCTCTTGTAACCCAGCGTTTACAGATACAGCATCTTCCGATAACTATTGGTCCTTGCATGTTATATCTCCTTTACAATTCTGTTCTGCTCCCACACATAGTCAAGGAACTTGCGCTTAGCGCGTTGGATCTTTGTGCGAACATTCTTGCCCATCACTCACCCCCTTCGAAAAAACGGCGCAGAATAGAGTCTACAGCTGTACCAATAACATACACGGCGGTACAAAGAACTGCAACAAGTACAGCAACAAGGTACACGAGCAGTGGTACTGCAAGTCCAATCCAGAGCGGCGATAGCACCCACACCCAGGACCAATCAATGACGCCCACCAGCTTCAAGATGACAAATACCACGAGCACAACTGTGCTTATGCCTACACCTTCCCTCGGGACATGGAATTTAACTTCCATGGTTGCCCTCTTTCGCAGGCCAGCGCCCGATAACGTCAAATAGCCTACTGAAAACCTCGTGCGCGCTGGTGTCGTCACTCAGGCGCAGACTAATATTCTTAGTGTCTGGAGTTCCGCTCAGAATGATCTCAACAGAGACAGTATCATCTCCATGCCCTTCCAGACGAATTTGCCTGATATCGGACACACACACTATGTTGGCGCTATTTAACTCCTCCCCGTTAATGTAAAGAAATCCGCGCTTCATCTCTACATATACGTCAGACTCTATCATCTTATCTCCAATCCTTAGCTCTTGTTCAGGCGCAGTTTGGCCAGCAGGGCAAATGCATTCTTGTACTGAGGCCAATTCCAGGAAGCGTGATCGTAATGTTCGATCTTCTCAACTAAGTCCCCCAAAGCCCCCAGAAGGTCAGCTATGACATCTTCCAAGTCTTCCGGCTCCTCTTCGTCCGCATCGTACCCCGGCTCAAGGTCATCTAAGCTGTGCGTGCTCATGACTCACCCCAACCCATGAAATTGGCTACCGCAGTCTCAGCCGCTTGGCGAGAACCGAAAACACCCACCCGTTCCCAGATGTGGTATCCCTTTTCGAAGTCGTAGAGTCCCCGACACTCGGCTACCCACCCACCGCTGTGCTGGTCCTGATACACTGACACCAACCGGCTGCGCGCGATTCTTTGGGTAGTTGTCATGTTCTGCCTCCTTGCTTCTTATATACGAGATCGCAAAGGGCTTGTCAACAGATATTTTTAGGGATCACACATTTTAAATCACACATTTTAATTAGCAGCGTGAGCGCCTGTATGTGCCCAACCTCTTTAAAATCGGGGTGTTGCGCGAAGAAAGCCCTGTATTCTTCAGCCTTTTTTTGATATTCGTCCTTCCTGGCTTGAGTGTCCTTTTCTGAGAAGCCCAAGTAGGGACCCTCGTTCTCCATGCGCATTGCCGCAGCGGCTGCTTCATTCATCGCGGCCTTAAGAATAAGGCGCTCAATCGTAAGCTGGGCGTCTTCTTTGATAGACATTATTTCACACTCAATAACAACGATCTGCAGGAACAGCCGGGACGCCCTCGGGCGGCGCGTCGTCCTTGCTGACGCGGGCAATGCACTTTCTGCATGGAATACGCATGGAACACCTAGACTTAGTGCATGTTCGTGTCTTTAAATTTCCATTGCTATCCAGTCCTGTACAGATGGAAACATAGTTCTCCCATTCTATGCACTTATCTCCATCCAACGAGTCCGACCACTGAACGCACACACGCTCACAGGAATCACATGCAGTGAGCAAGAAAAGCCCTAGCACAATCAATGCAATTTTCATTTTGTTGGCTCCCCCAAGTGGTGCAATGTGAGTTGATTCATTGCAGTCAGCCGGTACCGCATACCATCAGAAACTTTAAGCTTACCCAGCCGGAAGGTTGAATCGCAGGTAGCTGCTATGTCCCAGTATAAAATTCTACCATACTGAAGACGATCAACGAGTTCCTGACCAATAACCGCCCGCGACATATAACACAGCTGAAACTCGTCTTGGTTGGCCTTCTTATACCGCGTATCCTGTGGCCCTTTTTCGCCTAGAACGTAGCCAACCGCTCAAGCGCAGCTACGATCTTATTAAGCGTAGCCTTTGCAAGTTCAACAGCCTCTACCTTTGCATCATCGAGGGAATCACTCCTTGCCTCCCTATAATTGATACCATACAGGTGTAGATCAATGTACCAACCATCAAGGCCATGGCGCCGGGTGACAACAAGTCTTGCTTCCCTTCCAATCTGTGCCTCTACTGACTGTATCTGTTTTCGTTCTTCTTCCGTTTCACGTCTACTATGAGAAGTGACATCCTTCCAAGAATAATTCATAATTCACGACCTTTCAAGTATGCTAGTTCACATGCGTCCAAAAACCCTTGCTGTGCTGCTAAAATACACATTGATGCCCTCTTCGACTTGCCTACTTGTTCTATAGCTTCCCTATTTCCAGCTACAGCAGCTGCTATCATGCACGCATATTTTACAGACCACTGCTTTTTGATCTCCCTCATTGCTCACCCAACATCTCAATTGCCCTATCGAAGAGGAACCGATTGAACTCGGACTGTGCATGGTCTGATAGCAGGTTTGCAATTATGAACTCATCACGTCTCCCCTTGTGTTGTTCCCTCCATTCGTCCAGGCGAGCTTGCAACCAGAGGATGAAGCCAGTCATGCAGCCGCCTGCCCACTCCTCGCGGTCAAGGTTCAATTGCTCTTGCGGCTGATGCCCCTTCGACAAGGCATATGCGGAGAAGCGGGGATTCCACGCTTGATTTTCGGTGTTGATTTTCATTGGTTCATCCTAATCCTAGATACGTACGCACATCACCGTGGAACAACAACAATAGTAACAGTAACTGGAACAGCCTTTAAATGTGGATAGTCTTCCGCTATACGTTTTGCTTCAGCCGCATTATACAAAGTGCATTTTTCCTCGTCATCGTAGCAGCAAAGCTTTCCATCCCCGTCTATTAATGCCCACCAGTCTTTTTTATTCGTAAACATGTCTAGTGCTCCTTACTTCCAATCGCACGAAGCGTCCATGACTCTGGCCTGCACACCCTCTAGGCGCATTTTGTACAGGGTAGCCTCATCGTTGTCCTTTTGGTTCAGGCTTAGGGCTGCAGATATATCCATAAATTCCAGTAGCCTGTTTAAAAGCCAATCAGCTTTGTCTGCGATCTTACACGCGAGAACTGTGCCCGCTTCTGGATCTGTCTCTGCAGCATAATCTACAACAAGATCCTCGATGCTTGCTAGTTCAACTAGCCCCTTAGCTACTCTACGCATCTTATTTCTCCAATTCTCCCTGAACAGTTACATCTGAAGCTTGTAAGCCCACGAACTCAACACCAGCCTGGTCTGCTTGCAATATCACGGCTACTGCGTGCATGCCGAAAGCGCAGAATTCCTTGTCTCCATTACGCATGCGCAATGCACACTTAGTAGTGCACTTCTTAGACATACCTAAAAATCCACGTCGAAAGGGGCAAATCATATTGTACCTCCAATATTGTTATACTAAAATTCCAAGGATTAGTCAAGAATTATCTACGCTCTAGTTTTGTTTTAGTATCGTTTGTTATCCCATAGTGCTCAAAAACTAAGCAATATAGATGATGGTTATCTGGATCTTGCGCGAACTGCAGAAACCTCCACCCATCCCGAATTCCTTTATCAATCTCCCTTCTAAGCATTCCAGCAAGATTGAAAGATTTATATTCATGCACATCTATTTCAACAACTTTGTAGTGCGGAGGACTCATTTCAAGCATCCTTCCAGTAGCAGTATGCACACTGCGAGGGGCAACGTTTTCTATCTGCAAGCAGCTGGTGCTTATTACCACAACAAGCACAGGTGTCCCGCTGCTTCTTAAAAGTCTTCTTAGGAAAAACCCCCAGTATTTTACAGTCCAACTCAGACACACACCCTACACAGAGCATATCTGGTTCTCCGCAGATATCGGGGAGCCAGAGAGCTTTCCCCCAAATCGAAAATGACCGCCAAGCCATTTCGCGTAGTTCTAGTGGTGCATGAAACGTCGTATGCGGGACACGAATGTTAAGTTTATGAAATCTAGCTAGTACATGAGGATACATATCCGCAAAACTGATTCTGGCTCTTTGCACTAAGCTCATTGCTGTTGCTGTTTTAAATACTTGATGTGCACGAAGGACTCCTTCTGCAGTTAAAATTATAGGGTCTACCCGCAACACAGTTCGTTGTGGACCAAATTCCTCTTTTAGTGCCTGAAACCCAAATAAAGCAGTTTGCATGTCAGGAACATTCGGTTCCATTGGCGTGCCACCCCAGCCTGTAATAGTGGCGTGCACAATGATATTGGGGCGCGTAGCATTGGGAAATTCTTTTTCTATAATAGTATGTAGCACACCAGGATGCTTTGTGATAAGAATCGCAGGTAAGCCCTCTTTACACCAGGGGATCCAACTATCCGAGAAAGCGGGATCTCCACATTCAGTTATCCCCACCTTTTGCGTCTCCATTGGCCTCATTCTTATTTCCTTTCTTACAATTACAGCGACAGCAAAGCACTTGGTAGTTGCTCTGCCAGTTCTTCCCGCCCTTAGACTTAGGAACAATGTGGTCTTTTGTCATCAAGACCTCGTTTCCATCTGGATCAATAGCATATAGATTAAAATGCGGGCGCTCAAACGGCATATGGCGTTCGAGAGCAAAGAACTTTCCAGTTAATCCACAATGGGCGCACGTTATGCCCCTTTTTTTAAATAATCGGTAGCGTTGAGACCCCATAGCAACCCGAAATCCAAAATATTCAGAATAGTGCGGCCCAATATTTGAGAGCACACTGTCCAGGCTAACCGCTGCTATCCGCTCCTTTGGCATTTCGATCTCCACGTTTGCTAGATGTTACTCCTCACCTAGGGCAACAGCCACAATATGGTCAATTTTATCTGCAGCAGACAGTTCATTTTTACCAGAATTGCCTAAAATTCTATGGAATCCTCCCGAGAAGCGGCCCCAGTTGGCCCAGCCCGCAAAGCGGCCATGGGGAAATGGGCTTCTACGAGCGTATACTTGTTGTATACGTACAAGAGATCTTCCGCCAGCCCAGTCTCATCGTCTGACAAAGCGTCCATAGCGATCATCTTCAGCTTGGCCAGATGCGGGCTCGTGCTCAGATCGTAAGTAAACCCCAAAGACTTAAGTTGCGCAACTCCGTCTGCAGAAATGTCTACAGCAACAGGAGTGCCAGCCAGCAGGCTCTCAACATGCTCCTTAGACTCTCTGAGCCCATCCCCAGTGACCTGACGCCACGCTTTGATCGCCGGAATCTTATCGGAATCCGAAAACGAGCACTTATTAATCGTTACACGCATAGGAATCTCCTGTTCCGCTGGAAAACTCTTCGAGTGTCATATAGCCCTGATGACAAGTGGCACAAATTTTAAGAATACCCTTCGAAATCGAAGAAATATTTTCCCAAAATAGCAGTCCATGACTCCCGTTTTTCTCAATCAGCAGGACAGTATACCACCCCATGTACCAGTGCAGGTGGGCACTCTGAACATTGTATACCTCCCCAGTACGCACCTTCACGACATGCCCCCCGACTAGCGGATGTGCAGTTTCCTTAGCGTGCTTTCGCCCTGGAAGACCAGCCGCCTTTCTTGCAGCAACAACCTTACGGTAATGCTCAATATCAAAAAAATCAACCGGCATGCTGTGGCCTCCTAAACTTCTTATACAAGGTACAACTATGAATGTCAAGTCTTAAAAAGAGACATTTCAGGATCGAGGCCTCGAATATCTGACAACACAGTATCCACCTGATCGTGGATCTCTGGATCTTCTTGGTACAGAGGAGATTGGAGCAGGAGCACGCACAAGCTGTAGCTATCGTACATCAAGGTTTTTTGCGCATACTCATCTACCTCTGCTGCACACTCTTCACATACTACGGTAATCTGGCGTCCCTGGATGCAAACTTCACGGCTCATCGGGACCTCCGTTGATAAACCCAACCAGGCGTTCAAGCAGAACTTCCCTATCATTTTCAAGCTCATCGTTCTCAACTTCCTCGAACAGAGCCCGCAATACAACTCCGACCTCAGGCCCGCTAGAAAGCGCCAGAACCTCCATAATGTCATTCCCATTGACCGCCAAGTCACCAATGGAAAACGCCGGAGTCTCGTTGATAATAGTCAACGATTTCCTGAGGAATTCCACATGCTCGTAGATAGTATGTGGACAAGCTCCTCCGATTTTGTCAGCGATGCGCAACTGAATCAGGTCGTGAAACATATCTGGTCCGCCAAGCTTCCTGACCAGGCGGCGCACCGCGCGGGTGCTAACCTTATCAGCATTCGAGAACATATGGTTCTTTACCAGGACCAAAACCTTGTCCTTATCAAATCCCTCCAGCGTGACCAGCTTCAGGGCATCGATGACCTGAGCACCGATTCGGGCACTCTCGGCCTCATGCCCGTGGAACGTGATTCGCCCGTCAGAGTCAATTTCCTTAGTCCCCACCTTACCCAAGTCGTGGAACAACGCAGCCACGCGCATGTTAATGTCTGGACGCACTGCGTCAACAACGCGCAGCGTGTGGTGAAATGCATCCGCATTGTGGAACTTTGCAGGCTGTGCGATAGCCTTCAGAGCCCACAGTTCTGGCAGAACGATTTCAAGCGCCCCGACCTCATCCATAAGCTGGAGGCCCACAGAGGGCTTCTCTGCCTTCACGAGCAGCTTTCGAAGCTCCATGGCCACCCGTTCCGGAGAGACGCTTCTGAGCAGCGTAGAATGCTCAGTCATCGCCCCCAAAGTGAAATGCCTGTCAACCCGCATACCAAAACGTGCACAGAACTGAATACCCCTCAGAATTCTGAGTGGGTCGTCCTCGAAGGCCTCCCGAGAGGTAACACGAAGGACTCTACGCGCGCAATCGAACACCCCATCAAGAGGATCCACAAGCTCTCCAGTCAGAACGTTTTTGTAGATAGCATTAATCGTAAAGTCGCGCCGCGCAGCATCTTCTTCCATAGTCACGCTAGACCCAAATTCTACTTCAAAGTCTTTGTGCCCCACACCAGTAGACCGCTCTTTTCGTGGCAACGCGATATCGATAGTGCCCTCAGAGAGCTTCGCCTTGATAACACCAAAGGACTTGCCAACAGTGTCAAAAGAAACATGCATATCCTTGAGAATGTTACAGATTTCCTGGTAGCCAACACAGAACACCACTACGTCGATGTCCTTGGGAGCATAGCCCAAAATCTCGTCGCGCACACTCCCACCGACTGCGTAAACGCGCCCCATGCGAGCGTTGATGTGTTCTGCAAAGAATTTAAGGCTTTTTAGCATAACATTCCTCCAGGTACCATCATTATACATGATCCGGTCAGCAAAGTCAAGGGTAGTTTTAATAATTATTTGAAATGATGACGCGCTACAAGGGCTGCCAAGATTGCTGCGGAAAAGGACGTAACAGCACGTATAAATGCAAAATTATCGAGCACAAAACCTGTAACTATTTTAAACCCGACTTCGATAGGCACGTTACTCATCCTCAGAAGGCGTTCTACGACAAGCTTTCTTGTCTCCTTCTTTCTTTTTATCCTTATGTCTCCCAGACTTACGCATCTTTGCTGGAAGCGCATAGGGGTTACGTCTTTTTGGAAGCTTCTTCTTCATATACATATTATATCATACTTTCAACCAGAAGTCAATAATAGATGTTAGAACTTGTAGTCTATAATTGTTGTTAGGAGTTCATTTGCCACGGCAGGAATAACGTAGTATGGCCAAAACAGGCCAAATTTTATCCAACTACGATCTATGTGCTCACCATTAAATGCCTCGATCCCAATCAGATAAAACAAGATCAGAGCGGAAACGGCAAGCCACACTTCTGCAATAAAAAGCATAGGTCACAAGCCATATTGATCTTCGTGCAGTTTGTCTAGGTGCCCGCAATGAATACACACGCCGACACGATCTGCGTTGTAGTCAGCCTCAAAATTGGCACAGACCTTGATTCTCTTTTTAATGTCTTTGAAAACTGAATCAGAAATGTCTTGTGCCAAGCGTTCCAACGAGGCAGGAGTCAAATTTGCGCGCAATACATCTGTCTCGGACCCCCATGTTACACGGTCTCCGTTACAAAACTTCCGTTGTATCCAACGGTGCACTACTCCGAGATGGCTTCCCGATTTCACTGACATGTGGCACCTCCTATTGTCAATAAAAAAGAGCCAACTTTAGGCTGACTCTTTTTTACCACACAACGCAGGGGGAACTTACTCCGTTGGGGGACTGGAGGCCCACGCGTACACACCACGCGAGGGCTTCACGATCTGGAGCTTGTCCTTGGTCTGCAGCAATGTGAGCGTCACGCTGACAGACGCGCGCACCTTCTTCTCATCGTCTGATCGAGACAGGCCAGCTTCCATCACCGCAGCCGTCAAATCCTTAACGGTGTGATTTCCACCAGCCTGCAGGCGCTCGATCAGAAACGCCTTCATCGTCTTTCGCTTCTTGGGAGCGTCAGCATCCGCGCAGGCTTGATCCACGGCTCCTCCAGTATCAGTTACGTCACTCATATCCGATCTCCTTTCGTTCTGGGCTCTCAGGCCCTGTTATAGACTCGTTATCCTTATTATACGCACTTTCTCTAAAAAGTAGAGAGCAAAATTACTTATTTCGCACAGTTCATAGTCTACGGAAATGTTAACGTTTTACGACCAGCACCACCGACACTAGGACAAACACTGCTTGCTGCGGCATGTTGTGCGTTACTTTTTCTAGTGTGGTCACTATCGTCATTACCGGACTTAAACCCAGCAGACCTGTCCTGTTTTTTCTCCATAGCAGCGTAATACTTGTGTGCTCTAGACAAAGCCTCTAGCATAGAAGCATCATCAATGTCTCCCTTAGATATGTAAGCTGCGGCCTCAAATATAGATTTTACAAACGCCATACTCAGTTTACCAGTATTTTCTGCCACTTCGTCAATGCATTCTGCGCTAACCTTTGACATCCCAGTTCTTCCCAGAGCAAATGTCAAGTACTTCACCTTCAAAGCCTTAGACGGATTGTCAAATTTAACAGGAACGTCGAAGCGGCCAGGGCGAAGACGAATAGCTGGATCTAGCACTTCCGGATGATTAGCCGTAGCAATAGTGATAACCCCGTCATACGTCGCTAGCCCATCAAGGCAATTTAACAGTCCTTGCATAGTGACATTCGTAGTTCTGTGGCAGCTGTCAAATATACGATCAATGTCTTCCAGCAAAAAGACAGCCGGCGCATCGTCAGCCGCATTCTTAAACGCTTCTTGCAAGGCGGAATCTCCGCACTCAGGGTTAGTAAAGTTAAACATGTGGGCACTAAACCCATACGTAGACATAATTGCCCGCGAAGTAGCTGTTTTTCCGTTTCCAGGAGGCCCCTCAAATAGATAGCCCCGCCGATAGGGAACATGCAACTTCTTATATCTGGATTCTGCAGAGATCCACCCCTCAATATCATCTTTCGTTCTTTGGATCACGTCGTCCGGAAGAATAAGATCATCCCAAGACATTTTAGACGAAATCTCAATGTCAGATCCACCATATACAGTGATGATTCTGTTCTCAACCCGGCGCGCTTTGTCGAAGCTGTCTAGTCCCTGGAATAGTGCCTCCATGGCAGCTTCGTCGTTATAGGAAAAGAACACAAAAACTGCGTCAGAATCGTTGATCGTAGACCACGTAGCTAACGTCCACACATAGATACGCGTTCCATGGCCTTCTAGGTAAAATCTGTACGTACCAGCATCCGCCTGAAAATCTAGCTTCTTATCTTTCTCCCACACAGAAGATTCCACCCCATAGGGAGAATCCAAGTCTGGTCGGCAGAATATGGGGTGCTTAAAAACATCGTTGTTGTACTCCTGTGTGACAATCTTCCATTCACTGCATAGTTTTTCTAATATCTCAACACATTTGGTAGTTATCGCCGTCCTTTTGTGCCCCCGCTGTCTCCCGAACATCTCATAGATAATATATATCAGATCAACGAGCTTTGTCGAGTTTGCAGGAATATGGATGTACTCTTCCAAGTGCTCGTCCTTAATGTATTGCGCAGCGCGCTCATACATCGAATCTTTGGTATTATTCATGTTTGCAGCTGCCCTTTCGTCGTTATCGTGATACCTATCTATTTCATGATCTTCTCGGAATGCTTCCGCAGGATGAGAAACAAAAGACGCTGTTGCATACTCATTACAGTCGTCAATAGCACTTTGTGGCTGTGGATCGCGCAACGATACTCCTGTAGACGACAACGCTAATCTATCCACAAGAGGACAGTGACTAACAACAGATCTATCCCACCCGCCCGGATTACGATTATAAATTTTCGAATGTATGGATATTCTCGAATATCTGTGGCGGCCATCCCACATTGTAAGGCTCAGTATCTTACTCATGCTCCGCATGCGTGTGGGGAGGCGGCGCCGGCTAACTGATTTAATTGACATCGGATAAATAAACCTCTTCGTTATTTTTCTCTTGGCAACGCCTATGCTATCTGTTATACTCTAATCATACGCAAAAGTCAACTAAAAAAGAGGCTGCGTACGAGCAGCCCCGAAACTTTCAATAAGTTTGATGTGGTCTACATAGTTCATAGCTGCACTTAAATTACAAAATTTAGGGCACCTCGATTCTACGTCTGACAATTGCACTAACCAACGCTCGTCTCTCGTCATAATTGAGCACGGGGCGATAATGTACCCCTTGTACTCCCTAACCTTTGTCGGGTTTTTCCCCATGCCTGTCCCTCATATCTAAATCTGCAGTAGAGCAGGAACACCTAACTTGCAGATCTCCATTAGTTACATCATGGATCAGTTTATCGAAGTCTTTTTCCTCGTATATAGGAATCCGTAGCTTGTCTGCAAGGGCTACCTCATCCACTGATCCTACAGACCGCCGCCATCCATCTACACAGAGTACAAAGCTCGCCTTAGATAGGATAAATTTGTACCCCTGCAGCCAAAAGTAGTCTGGAGCCGCACCTTGAAAAAATCTAGTGTTCGTATGCGGGCAAATAGATGGAATACCGTGGCGCCATAGTTTTAAAAGAAGCTTTTCTGCATTTCTGATGTTTTCTTCCACCCCCCAATGATCACTTGGATCTTTAGATCGAAATGGGCCAAGAACAAACCCAAAAACCTGAAATACGCCAGGCACGTTGGTCTCATCTTTACAGCACGGCATTCTTATCCTCCTGCATTAATCCATCTAGGCAAGAAAAGTGAAACAAACCAGTTAGTCTTGAACAGCGCGCGGGAACGTATCCCCACCTAAAGTGTTTTCCACACGCAGTACAGCGATTTAATACATTTTTGGTCTTATTTATAATTGGAATCCTCACTGAAAATGGGCGCAATGATATCTCTATAAATATTTCATGCACTGGAATAGGAAAATCCTTACTTTTCCACGGATATCTTAATGTTATCCTTCTCATTACTCTGTATTCCGGACAAGGTGCTCTGCTGCAATCGTTCATAGACTTCTCGTATCACTGCTAGCTCAGCACGAGCGTCTTCTAGATCGTAATGCGCGGCAATACCTTCCAGAGCACGTATAGCGCTCTCAAGGTATTGCAGCCCCGCGTTTATCACAAAAGCACTCATTGGACTAGCCCCACTGGCACCTGCGGATCTACACAGCGCCACATTCTAAGTTTAGGAACCTTCCGCTTGGAATCACCAACAAAGCCAATATCCTTTACTATATCATACACACTAATAAGCCCATCCAGTAGCCTATTTCTGTCGTGCGCAGCAATTTCGTGCATTTGTCTGAGTACGGTAATCTCGCGCTCTATGGCACGTATTCGTGTTTGCAGGGCTTTGATATCTGAGGTATCTGAAGTCTCTGCAGACGTAACCTTAGGTGGCTCAGGATCTTCAACCTGATGATTAGACATTAGCACAAGGACAAGAAGTAATGCGGCGCTTATAATCCCTAGGGCAATGGCTATCAAGGCTAGAAATTGCCCTATTAGATCTTTAGTATTCGTCGTCATCATACTCGTCGTCTGCGTCCTTGTAGTACCGGCGCTTGTACTGCCCATGACGAATCATGTCTTGCTTGCTCATGGTCTGCTTAAACGTAATTGCCTCATTGCAGAAGACAAATCCGTTTTCTAAATTCTTCTGCCTACACGCACCGTCGCATTTTGTGTTGTCTACTGCACAGTACGCATCGGCTTCTGGCATCAATCCAGTGTCCTGCCTTTTATTCGGCTTACCCATTTTGTGCTCCCTCTACTAGCCCGAGCTTTGCCGCGAGAATCATACCACAGCGCTGCTCTTCATCGGTTAGTTCAATTGGGTCTCGTGGGATAACATGCTCTAGAAATTTCCTGAGAGAAATCCCCTCTTCGTCTGCCCACAGTTTGAAATTCGGAAACTCTTCCTCCAAAAATTCGTCACTAAACTCGTCAAATAGATACGACATATCAGTCCTCCCAAATTTCTTTCCTGATTTGCATCAATAGGTTTCCTAGGTTGTTATGCCCAACACCTTTCACTGTGCCCCAAAATGTATCTCCCCAACCGTTACCCTCCTCCAGGTGCGCATCGCCAGTTCCGATGAGCTTGACCTTAAGATCTACGTTTCTCACGAACTTATCCCACAGTATATCGCGCATTACGCGAACCTTTATCTTCTCCCAATCGGATCTGCACGTTATTTGACGCCCAAATCTTTTGGATTCATTCGCGTCTCTTGCATTTCTTACTTTATTTCGGTCGTGAGAGTTCGTAGCTTTGGCGGCCTGATACGCATGCTCAGACGACTTGTACATAAGACCATCAAACTCGACTGGACAACTATAAAAATTGCTCAAAAAGCGATACTTCCCGGAGAATTTCTTGACAGGAGGAGTTTTTACCATTCTGGCAAGCTCAACGGCTTCTTCGAGAGTTACGTTTTTGCTTGGGACAGCCGACTCTCTGAGTTTTCGATGTGTCATTTTCCAAACTTCTTCTTTCTTAGGTCTAGGAGATTTTTTAATGCTTTTTTAGCCTTCTGTTTATTGCTTTTGTTATACTTAGTCCTTAGTTTAGAGTCAATAACAAGCTGACAACATTCAATCACCCCACCTAGCCAATCCTCTTTTACACCCTCTGGAACAGTCATCATGCGAGAATATTCACAGATCGGATAAAAGGATTTGTCAGGAGTTTCACTAACCCGATTGTCGATGTCCTCAATTGCTTCATACGCGTCTGCCCAACGCACCTTCATCCACCTTCGTGCGAATGTTACTCTAGATTCTTTTGGCTTCTTACGCTCCCTGTAGGAAAATTCATAATCAAAATCAAGCCCAAGTCTTTCTCGTGTGCCAGATAACCAGTCTGTAAGGGCTTTCTTAGCTTCTCTCTTATTGGTAGCTTCTCTATTTGTGTCAGCAGCAACTAATTCTCCGTTTTCCCACTCGTACCCATTCCCGATCACGCAAAACAGATGATCCAAGACATCAGATCTATTCTTAAAAATAGTCGGGTAGTTAAGAATTGACAAACGAATATGCTCTTCTAGTTTCAAAACCTCTCCTTATTCCGCTCAATCGCGTCAATCGTCGCCTCCATCTTTTTTCGGGCAACGGGATTGGCAGTGTGAATATAAATCACGGGCATAGTAGCTGGTGTAAAGTGCTCCTGATGTACAAATGCCTCTGTCTCGATGAAGCAGATGACATCATAGCCCTCCCCAGCCGCTGCAGGCCCCAGGTCGTTGTCCAAGCTGATCTCCGACACCTTACCCGTCTTGAGCAAAGAAATTGCCTCAGCAGCGGTCTTAGCGCTCACCCAGCCCTCTGGGGTAGGGCGCTCATCATCCAGCCAAACTTTGATGTTCTCAGTCATGCCCTTATTGTACTAGATACAGCACGGATTGTCAACCCTTTTTCTTCTTCCACCACCCCTTTTTCTTATGGTGCAAACTCATAAAATTCCCACCATGAACTACCTACAGGGTCAACAAAAGTGCTAACTTCCCACTCAGGGCAAAACCCAAGTGAATGCACGCTTAACTCTCTAGTTTCCTGGTGTTTTAAATGAAAATACGAGTGTTCTGCACACGTCCCAAATGCGTCCTGCCCTTTGTGGAAGTTCTTACATGTTAGACACGTCCGCTTGAGTTCAAAACCTATCTCTTTGAGCTTTTTTAGCTTATTGGCGTCCATAACCTACCCCTTAAAGTTATATACCGGCTTAAGAACGTCAATGATCTCTGCTGTCTCCTCAATGGTGTCAAAGATTACATTTGAGTCCTTATATGCATCTGGAGCCTCATCCAATGTGCTTTTGTGAACACAGGATGTCCAAATTCCCTTCATCTGCTCACGGAAATCCTCCAACTTGATGCTCTTTTTGGCCGCCCCACGAGACATCTTTCGTCCAGCCCCGTGAGGAGCAGAATAGTTCCAATCGGGGTTTCCTTTTCCCCGCGCAAGGATCGTCCCATCCCGCATGTTCAGAGGAATCAGCAACAACTGACCCTCCCGTGCCTGGATCGCACCCTTGCGAATAATGTTGTCCTCAAAATTAATGTAGTTGTGCGTCGTCAAGATCGTGTTTCCGAGTTCACGCCCGTCCATGATGTCTGAAAAGAACCCGTCAATGATCTTAGCTGCCATCCAAGCACGATTCAATTGTGCGTACTGTTGAGCAACTTTCATATCGTGAAGGTACTCTTCCTTGTCTTCCCCCTCAAGATAAGCTAAGTCTTTTTGTCCAGGGCCGTGGATCTTGACTGCTTTCTTTTGGTGGTAGTTACAAATCTTAAGACCAAAGTTTCGGCTTCCAGAGTGAATAATTAGAAAAGTGGTACTTGAACCGCCTTCAGTAACTCCTTGATTTACTTCGCAAAAATGATTTCCGGACCCCAGAGATCCTAAAGACGCCAACACATAATCCAATTCTTGTCCCGTCCGATTGCACACCTCCTCTAGCGTGCCTAACAGCTTAAGCTTACCAAAAATGCTCTCCGCATGCTTAGTCGAAGAGTGCTTTACAAACCCATGTGGGATGTTCTCCCGAATGAACTCGTCCAGCGCTTTAAAATCGATCTCGCCCTTAGAAATAGGTAGAGGGTATCCATCTACCCCGCAGTTTCCAGTAATAAAAACATTTCCATTTCTTCTTAGGATTAAAAAAGTAGAAGGAACAGAAAAACAATATTTATACCCGTCTTCCGAAGGAATCAATTTCATATCTGTTTTAGGTGTTCCACTTATTCCCACTTTTGTATTCTTTAACTTAAATACCCTATAGTCTATCCCATCTGATCTAAAATCCACTTGAATTGTTGATCTATTTCCGGTTGCAGAAAATACATAATTTATAAAATCAGCCTCAAGCTTTTTTCGAGTATAGAAACACTGATCCTTAGCATTTCCATCCCAATAAATAACTTCGTCGGATATTATATCCAGCTGTCGATTAGTAGAATTCCAAAATTGATCGATTCCCTTTTTAGCAATTGGTGAACAAAAACGAAAACGTTCACAATTTGGGTCTGGATAGGTGTGCGTATACTCTATGTTGGCTTTTTCTAATAACTCCTTAATCCTTTCTATTTTTCGTTTTTTCTTTAAAGAAAGAATTGCAGCTTTCCCGGCTAATGTACCATCTGCACAAACGGCTACAGCAACACGTAATGTTGCATCAGATAACTGTACTCCTTCACGATCATCTTTTGGAGTAAACGAAGTAAGAAATCTATGCCTGTAGCCTAATTTTAGCTTTTTGTGTTTATCTAATATACTTTCAGCAGACTCCACTGAGTATTTAGTATAAATACCGCTTCTATCATGGCGGTAAACAAGGCACCTATGGTCTGGACTAAGCACCTGATCTATCCCATACTTAGTTTTTAAATGTATAAATTCACTACACAGCTGTTTTATATACGCCGTAGGATTTACAAATTCACCAATATCAGTATCTGGAGAATACTGCATAACCTCCTCTCCGTTCCAATCAGAAATTTTTTTCCACCCATTTGGGGAAAGAAATTCAGTATCCTTGTCTACACACCCAATGTCAACTCCAATTATATTGGGACATACCTTGTCCGAAATTGGCATTGTAAAACCAATGACAGATCCCATACCCGCATGTGTATCAGGCATGATCACAATAGGATCACCTTCGCTCACTGGATGATTCAAAATGTTCACAATCTGTGACATACACGTAGGTTCTACGTAGTCAGTCATGATCTTGGCAATGTTATACTTTCCTTCTACAAGAATCATTATATCTCCTTTGCACACTCTGGCGGGTCAACCAACTGGTGATCTACAGCTGGAATTGTATCTCCTATATTATACTGAGAATAGCGCACTTTCCAGCAAATATTTTTGATCTCCGTCGCAAATTCCATCCCACGTACGTCCTGTTCAAAGTCGCGTGCCCACCAAGGTCCCCCGATCCTGTTTTGGGGGACACCCTGCAGCCAGTAGAATACTCTAATCATTTGATTTCCCATGTAGTCAAAAGGGTAAGCAGACTTCTGTGACTCCTATAACCAAGAAAATACTCATCATTCTTAATAAAACTCAGCTTTTCCCAAGATGGCCAAAGATCTCTCCTGGTATAATCCGGCCCCTTTCCACAGACTTCAAATCCTTTATCGTGCTTTCTATAGCGTGCGCTCAGCGATATCCTAAAAAACCAATTAGGGTCACACCAGTCTAAATCTTCTGGCCGCACATGCCCTTTAACCATAAAAGCTCCCCTTAGCCACTTATACTCGTCTTTTCTATCTCAAACACCACAGATCTTGTAGCTACAGCCCAACACCTTGGTCTCCCCCAAGAAATCATCCAATTCTTTCAAATACTCCTTAAATTCTCTCAAAAATTTCTTATCCTCCTCTACATACCAATTATACTTATCGTTGTACATACAATGAAATTGGAGTTTGTCACCCCTTCCAGTTGGAAACAAAATTATTGATGCATCACAAGCCACAAGTTCATAGACCTGTTTCGACATACCCCAACTCCCTGATTGCAGTAAACACCTTTCTCATGTCCTTCTTATCGAAAAACTGCGACATGTGCCGCATGATAGTTTTACGATACAGATCGAAGTTCAGTTCACATGGCACTGTCTTCAAATGCTCCGCTACCTGCACCCTAAATGCCACAACAGACTTTACAGTAGCAATTGACTTCTTCACACGATCCATAGACTTCTGGATCTGGATGTCGCTGAACTCTTCTGCCAGCAGTTCTGCCACGTACTTAGGAGTCAGACCATCTACATCTACGTTTTCTAGGGCATTCCATACTGTTGTCAGCACAGAATTTGGATGAATCGAATCGCTGGCCCAATGAACCGCTTCGATATCCTCGCTCTTGGCTTTGAACATCTGCCATGTAGAATCGGCAGTTAGAACGTAGAACACAAAGCCCTCAGACCCAACAATCTTTCCCTCGTCGGTCTTCTTGTTCCTTTTCAGCGCATCCTCTCGCAGCTTGTTGTAGACCGCTGTGATGTCCTCTCTTCTACCAACCGAGTGCTCCACCTGCGCCACCGGGCTGAAAGCCTCTGGGCAGGCTCCACGGGCCTTCAGAACGCTCCCTGGAATCACTTGGGCATCGCTTTGCTGCACCCCAAAGAGCAGCACAGCTTCTAGTGGAATTGGATATTCTATGAGCAGAGGATTCCTGTATCCGTAAAGCTCAAATGAAAGCGAAAGATCTCCTCCATAGACAGCATCTGGCCTTCGTAGGCCCGGATACTTGCTGATCATTTCGTCCCACATCCCCTTGAAGTTGCCAAACTGGCTTTCCCGCAGAACTGGAGTAAGGCGCGTCTTAAACGTGACGTAGCGCAGTCCTGATGCGTCAGAATACGAGTAGGCGCAGATATTCGTACCGTCAAACTTCTCGTAAACATAGGCTTTTCTCAACTTTGGCCAATGGTACTTGCGCTCTGCAGTCATCTTATCCTTACCAAACGGATAATGCAGTTTTGGCGTTGCGTAAATTCTCTGCAGAGCCGTTTCTTCTCCGTTGACCTTGCAGATTACCAAGGCTCCGTACCTATGATCCCCACGTTTGCACAGAAATCCCTCTATATAATTGCCGTTGTACTGATCGTGGGCTTCAAAGTACTCAATTTCCTTAGGGTCTACGCCCAAAAGCTCTGCAGCTTTATCTCTCATTTAATCCGTACCCCCTACACATTATTGCTTTTAGGCTGCAAAGCATCAATAAGTTTACTAAATCTTTCCAAGGTAGTAAAAATCACATTTGACACCGAATCTCCTTCATCGGCTTGCTTGTCGAGTTGTTCCAGCGCACGCATGAAATGGACATACCTGGCACCGCCGTCTGCACCAGCAAGAGAGTCCAATATGTTGTCTAGATGCGCTTTAGTCTCTGCTCGCATGATACACCCCATACACATTTGTAGTTCTTACATACTTGGCGCTCATGCCTTATATATACAAGATACTGCCAAAGATGTCAAGTGGAAAATTTAGATGGTGGTTAAAGAACGCTTTCTACGATTTTAGCAATTTTGTCTGCAATAGACTCCTCTGGGGGCGTCACGAACCTCACCAGTAAGAACAGCAAGTTCTAGAGCTTCTGGCGGGTATCTAAAACACATCACATCGGAAAAGTCCACAGCTATGCCCTGGCCAGAATTACTGGTAACGTCCCAATTAATTTGACGTACAACACCAGCACAACCAATTGCCGAATCCATATCGTGCACCCAGCTATTATGCCAGCCGCCTTGTCGGCTTTGGCACGCCTTTACGAGGGTAACATGGTCTCCAACCTTAAGTGTGTGAACATCCACCATAGCCTACCTGCTCGTTCGTTTAGCCTGCCACTGCGCGTCGTGTTCTATCTTCACGTCCTGTTCCAAGTACACAATCGCAGCGTCCACAGATGAAACCCCATGGATAGTATCCCACACGTCAGAATTAGGATGTCTCCGGAACAGGCGCCCATTCATAAAGACAAAGGCACCTTTGTTCGTGTCAAAATGCACGCGGGTTTCAGTAATGGCCATAGACTTGATCACTTGGAGTTTGCCGCCTTGATGCCCTTCCTTGGGCTGGTGGGCACTGTAACAGGGCACTTGCAAAGAGGACACGCAGTACCTGCTTTTTGGATCGTCCTGCAATTGGGGCACAGTGTCATGATGACCATGACTTCCTCCTTGGATACTCTTACTATACAAGATCACAACATGCTTGTCAAGAGTTTTTCTTAAAGATTTCTTCCTGCCAAGATTTCATTTTTTCAAAGTCTTCTGCGCACTTATAATATGGGTACACCTGATCAAAAGAAATATCATCCACATTTATGGGCGTGTCCCCCCATGATAAACAATACCCACAATCGGGGCCTAAACAAGGAGTATAATAGCCCTTTTTAGTTGCAAGGATGGTAATTTCGTGTACTAGCATAGGGTACCCTCAGGCAACAGCGGCGAGCGCAAACCGCGCCCGAGCGCGCTCCTTCTTCTTCCAGATGCGCCGGGTCGCCTTCCGGCTCTTCGACTTCTGCTTCCCGTGCTTAGACGGCTTTCCGTAGTAGGCACAGTCACCCTTATCGGGGTAATCCATGTTTCCGCTTCGGGGAACGCCGTAGGGACGCATATTTAACTGTTCCTTTCTTCTTGGTCAAATTGGCTAAGAAGTCGTATAGATTTTAAATGTTGAACTATTTTTTCAGCCCAATATAGTTCTCCCGTTACAAAGTCTACCCCACCCCAACCCGGTTCTCCGAAATGGCTGTGTCTAACATTGCATATCTCTATAGCCAGCGGGGACGCTTCTTCTATTAGTTTCTTTAGCTTATTTATGTACTCATTACTGTGGTGCGCCATACTGGCTCCTTTACAGCAGGTCAGACAGCCTATTGAGATCGGCCACCCACTGCACCGGTCGGATGACGTGATGCGCCAAAGGCGTCTTGATCTCCCGAGAGGCAGACACCCACATCCCAACGCACCCCTGGCAGACATGCACGTTTACCGCACCAGCATCCGATTCCATTTTGAACTTGCGAATCTTGATCCTCATGTCCGCCTCCTTGGTATACCGCCATTATAGCATACCCAGAAGCTGCTGTCAACACTTATTATACGAAAACATGTGCAATTTATAAAGAAAAAATCTGTGGTGTAAAATTATCTGAAGTAATTTCTAAGGACGGCAGCTAAGTGCTTGCAAACTATACCATTTAAGTCTGGGTTTCGGACACCAGGATATCTGTTCTCGTCAACTAACTGAACGTCTAACTGGGTGTCTATGTATAAATAACCCCAATACAAAAATGCGGGGCAAGTACAATGCACTCTGCAATCCAAGTCCATAACATCTGGAAACTTTTGTACTAATGTCTGCCAAGATTCTCCAGGCGCCCTAAGGTCTTCTGGGACTAGATCCCAGCTGTCAGTAAATTGCACACGTTGCTCCCAAGCGTTTCGGCTTTCCGCGCACCGCGTGACAAAGTTGAGCACCCCATTTTGCACGTCGAACGAGACTAGGTTTGGCGTGCACGTATACGATCTGTTATCCGTATCTGGATCGACAGCCCGAACAACATCGCCCACTGTTAGAGCCTCAATATGCACGCTTCCTTTTTTAAATATCACTGTAAACAAAGGATCATCCCTATACGTTACAATGATCTCCTCATACCTATCTTGGTAGTTATTGTAAAAATCCTTTATTTCTCTAGGAATTTGACTTATGGGAAGGTATTTTTTCATATAATCTTTTCCATCTCTGACAATGCCGCATCTGCGCTGGACATCTGTTCCTTGTTGATAGACTCCATCCTGGCTTTAAACTCGCGCGCCAATGGTTGGAAAATACGCACAAACGTTTCCTTGTTTAGAACACTCTCTACTGGAATGTTTTTATCGCGTAAGTCTTTTATAACACTATTTTGAATTCCACCACACAGTTCATAGAACAGTCGGCTCATTTCCTCTGTCACACGGTTTAGCGTCGCCTCTAGAAATCTACGAACTAAGACCTTAGGGGCACCTAAGGCACTAACGTCCTTAACCTGAGATCTAAGCTCCTTGTTAAACGATGCCAGTATAGTCAACAGTTCTACGGTATTTTTCGTACTCAGTTCGTTGCGCAGCTTTTCTTTATCAGAGGCAAATGAGTTAATTACGTCTGAAAGGACACCAACATTGTCTGCAAACGCGGCTGTCATTTCTGTAATCTGAATGTACGCTTTTTGTAGCTGCGCGCTGCGCTCTGAGGATGCCTGCGTTTGCGTCAACGGGGGAAGAACCTCAGCAATTAGCGCCTTAGACGTTGCCCCCATAGATTTTTCCACCGAAGAGATATGGTGTTTAAAATGCTTAGTGAATATAGAGTTATTTTTACCCCACCCGTACTTCTCTTTGGCGTGCTCCACCATCCAGATGTATGGTTTCTTTTCTTCTAGTTTTAAGCGGTGGATTTCTATGATATCGTCAAGTGGAAGTTGGCATATTTTACACTTAGGATCAGGAAATTGGCAAACTGTGTGCACATCCTTTGCTAGTTCTTTTGCTTTCGGCTTTTTTCGTGCCATAATTCCTCATTTTAGTAGAAGTTCAATCCTAGCATGTCGTCCATGTCGCTTCTAGGAACTGCGTACATATCTTTTTCTATGTTGTCCATCATGATGAAGCGCTTATTGTTATCATACATAGAATTGGCCAATTCCGGACGAACTGTTTCCATGCTTTCCAGTATCTCTTCTACAGCGCCCTTCCCAAATATCATCAGATCATAGCCAACCTTCATCATAGAGGGAACATAAAAGTACCCTCTGCTGATAGGCACAGGTAGATCGAACTTTACACGTACTCCAGAGAGCGTCCTGATTTCCGCGCGCACCATAATATACCCGTTCACCTGATTGATATCATTTGTATGCTCAAACCCGCGAATGTTGCCGACCCGGATGTTTGGTGCGTTTGGAAGATCTATTTCCATAAGGAAATCTTCCACGAAATCTTTAACATTCTCTTTTACTGCAGATATTTTTTGCGCACGATCTCTGTTTGCGACTTCGAGGGGATCCACGATGCGCATTCGGTAGGGTTTTTCTTCTGCTAATATTTCTTTAGCTGTTATTCTCATTCAATATTCATAGGTGCTACGTTGCCATGATCAGAAACCTGCCACACATTTGGGTAGAAGGAATTTTTTTCCATCCAAACTTTTAGTGCCTGAAGTGCTTCTTCATCCGACCCAAACTCCCCTAGGTGCTCTCCCCCAACGGACACAGAAGTTCTACTGCCGAGCGGGCCGGATGGTTCTAAAAAAGCATCATCCTCTTGTGGCTCCTCACTTTCAAACTCCTCGTCATCCTCAAACTGTGCGCTTTTGGTGCGCGCCACTTTCTCAAGGTCTCCTGGCTTTATGGTCTTGATCTGAAATGGATCTAAAACCACAAGAAATTCCTTTTCATCTGGAAAGTAGTCAATGATCTGTCCCTGTTTTCCAGTCTCCTTCACCATAACAGCATCACCGAGCTTAAATTTGATCTCGCCCTTTCTGTGTAGGGCTTCAATATGCAGGGCGTGGTTGTTCCAATTGCTCTTGCCTTGCCGAAGCTGCCTGAGCATACCAGACTTAGACAGATGTTTCAAGTTTTTGAGCCACTGAACAGATTTATGATCACCAGCATACATGCACGCTTCCATATATGCATCCAAATCTGAGGCAGTCAGCTGCCCAGCTGGATCGTTCCTATTTCTAGATTTAGCCATTGCTCTAAGCCTAGGCGCGCATTTGCTGGTTAATGCCTCAAATTCACTATTTGATACTATTTTCATTAGTCAGTTCTCCCTCTTCTCCAACCAGGGGCGTCTGTGGTTGGCGGGCCGCTTATTCCCATTTCGTCCAATTCCGGCTTGTCATACCACGCGCGGTCGTCGTCAAGATCATCGAAAGACTCCTCAAAAGAATCCTCCATACTTCCCTTTAGCTCTTTAGCTAACTCCTGCCAGTCAATATTTCGTACGTCCTTTGGGTCCATATAGGAAGACAACATTTCTGATAAAAAGGAAGATTGCAGTTCTTCAGCTAAAACAGTAGACTCTGTGTTGATAGGAAAATTCGCTAAAATAGAAGCCACATCATGATACAAACCCTCGTCATTCAAGATCCACCGCTCCGCTTCCCCAGTTTCCCAATTGCCTCCCTCTCCCCACGCTTTTTTGTCAGTAGCATGTTTGGGTGCTTTTTCAAAAGCCTTTTTCAGCATTGCCGAAATAGGCGCCCGCTTCAGGGATCTCAGGGCTGCGCCCATAGGACCAACCTGCTGTTGCTGTGGCTCATCTGGAAAGACTGGCCGCTCAACTGGTCCCATAGTCGGTTGCTGCACATCAGGAACTTCTTGGATTGGTATGTATGAAGACATCTCCTCTAGAATTTCCTGCCGCTCCTCATTCACTATTCTCTCAGCCTCTGTTCTTCCAGCTTTTGACAGCACTTCTGAAACCTCTTCCACAGCCTTGTCTATTTTGTCGTTAGCCTCATCCATGTTTTTCCAGTCACCATAGTTGTTCGTAGCCAGAATTCGCGCTTCCATGGCGATCCAAGAAGCAACATCCTTAGAAAACATATCTCTGAAGCGAATTTCATCTTGTGCGGGAGACTTGTCTTTTTCCTGCGGAACAGGCTGCGGTTTCTCAGGCACAGACGTTGGCTGCGCCTGTTGTCCAATGGCCCTAAGCGCGCCCATCAACGGAGACACGCTTTCCTCTCTCTCTATGTCAGGATACTTTGCTGGATCTAGGTTTAACCAGCTAAATTCACCGTATGGAATTTCTAATCCGTGCTCTGGCCAAGAATCCGCCCACCCAACCCCAGTTCCCATAGCTTCCATTGCCAAATAATGCCCAAATTCTTGTGCCGGCCAATCGTGCGAGTCCACAAATTCCCCAAGATCAATATTATTTAATGATTCAATCTCGTCATATAATTTTACAGCCTCTTCTTCAGCCTCCTCCTCCGTATCTGGGGCGATGTCCATAAGATCCATACCAGATGGAGACCCAGAAGGCCACCCAGTTTCTTCTTCATAATCTGCCCAAGCAGTAACGAAAAATGCACGGGCCATCGCATCCAAGATTAACAAGTCTCGATCCTTATCTGTACCCATAAGCTGACCGATTGGTTTCACTAGTACACCTTCTCTTTTCTTAGTCGCTTTTGATCGATCTGGGGCAGCTTTTTCAAATCTATATTTTGTGTGCATGTCCCCCGCTCCTACATCTTATAGAATTCATCGGTAATGTCTACATCTTCAAGCTCGTCTTCTCCATCTTCACCTTCGAGCACCTTGATATATTCTGTCACTAGAGAATAAATAACACTCTCTAACTTATGCGTGTCAAAGTCGTTCTCTTCTGCCCAAGCATGCACTTCCTTGTCAGACGGATTTGGGTTCTCTTTGAACCATTCAAGCACAGCGTCCTTAGACGGAACTTTTTTCTCTGACTGCCCGTCTACGAACTCTCCGTCAGTATCTTCGTCGTCGCCAAACTCTTCTAGGAATTCTTGTGCTTTAACTTTCATAATAGGCCCCTTACTTCTTCGGCTTGTCGCCGTAATCTTCTAGAAGCGCTTGCGCAAAGGAAGCGTCTCCATACACGCGCGTGTAATAGTCAACCAGCTTTTGCTTTTCTTTTCCAATATCATACTTTTGCATGTCACTTGCGCCAACCAAGCGTAGGGTACGGCCGACCTGCACAAATGCATTCCCAAACTCATCTAGGCGCTTGATCAAGCCAGGGCCATCTGGGGTGTCCACAACATCGCCAGCACGAAACTGGTCTGTATCCTCGTCAGCCTTGATATCTATGTCCTGGTCATTTCTAAACAGACCTAGACCGCCATCAGTCTTCTTCAAGCTCCAAACTTCCATGATGCTATCAGATGCGCCTGCAGCCTTCTTATACATACCCGCGCCAATTGAAATGAACTCTGGCGGAATGCTGCTTATGCTAGCCACGGGGATCATCTCTACAGACGGCTCCATGTTCAGATATACAATACCAAGGTTGGTATCCACGTCTACGGTTTCCCACTCAATATCATGTGTTGGTGCTGCTTGTGCGACAACAGCCAACACGTCTTTCTCGGTCGGGTATCCCAGCTGCGGATCAAACTTGATCTCTGCCTGGAATCTGTATCCCGCAGTTTTGTGCGAGCGAGTAACAAACTCTAAGTCTGCTCTATGCCCACGCTTCTGTAAGTGCGCCTTAACCGCACTCAAAGTTTCTTTTGTTAAATCTGCTTGGTATATGTTTACTTTCTGACTGATTGCTCTCAACTGCTTTGCTCTCTTGCGATCCATCTTTTTTACTCCTTGTGGCTAAAATTTAATATTCCAAAAGCTCTTGTTGCTGACGATACTCATCCTCGGCATCGTCACCTTCTACCATTTTAAGGGTAATAGTTGCGCCGTCCATTAACATCATAGGAAAATCTCCGTCAAAAACCTCTGACAGGTCTTCAATAAAGTCTGAGTCACCACCGTCTGGGTATGCCACTTTAACTGCTATAAGTTTTCCCTCAATAGGAGCCATTTGACGCAAAATTTGTCCTAACTTATCCATGTATATCCCCTAAAACCTAAACTTTTTTATAGCTTCTTTAGCTTTTTCAGATTCGGCAATTTTGTCCTTTAAATGTTTTTCAAGCCCCTTAGTCCAATAGAGCAATCCCACGTCAAATGTCAAAACAGATAGCATCGTAAGCGCTTTCATAGCTCCATCTATTATATTTTTTACAAATGGGCTGTCATAGCCCGACCAGGCAGTGCGGTATAAAGCGGCGAGATCAGTCTCGTGGTGGGTACTTCTTTTGTTGTCTATTTCTGAGCTTCTTAAGATACGTTTCACGGCGTTTCCCGATTGCATTTTCTGCAAAGAATTTTACGTAATCTTCCCCGCAGTACTTCTTCACTAGCACATATAGGTATGGTATTGATACATCTATCGCATCGCATTGTGCTTGTATATTCTTATACCTCTTTGTCGTGGTCTTCAGAACATCCTGGATGTCCACCCCATACGCGGTTTCTAGTATAACAACCTTCCGTGGCTTTTTCCTGAAGCACGCTTGACTGTCCCACAAAAACGTTCGAAGTAGTCTTTGTATACTTACGTTTAAAATCTGCTTCCCACATACGCAGCACCTAGGGACATCCTTGTTATCCCGAACCCAATTTTTCAAAGCAGCATTTTCTTTTTGAAGACGCAGTATTTCTAACTGGATATGCGCCTCTATCGGATCTATTACATAGTTTTTTCCAACACTTTTCGAAGGATAGCACATAGATAAATCCGATTCTTTAACTTGCGTACAAAAACCTAACTGTATTATACAAAGAACTATGAAAGCTCGTTGTCATCAGAATGCCTAGTCGTTATCCGAAATTTCTTTATTGCTGCAGTGTAAGTGGCCTCAACCTCCGCAACTGGAATGCCCTCCAACTCTGCAATATCTTCGAACTCCATTTGCTGCTTGGATTCTGCAATTACATGCGCCCAAACAAAGAAACAATTCTTTAGTTCGCTGTCATGAATAAACCAATCACATTTATGACAATCGCACGGAAGTGCTGGGAGCGTAAACCGCCGCAAAACACACCTGTGTGCTATTCCGTAAGGGCTAGACACGGCGAGTCAACCCCCACATCTTGAAAATCCACAGCTTTTGCATATATTGCACCCAGACTCCATATACAAATTTTCTCCGCAGTCCGGGCAAAGTTCGCCGCTTATAGCACTAGACGTGTGTGCTTCTGCAACTACAGGCGCTCTTGTCTTATCAACAAACTCACTAAACCCCTCGTAGTTCTTTATATAGTCCTCTAGCTTCTTGGCCACCGCGTCTGGAACTGAATTTACCATTTCACCGTCCGCCCAAACAGGGCTAGACTTTTGACCCTTCAAATGGTTTATTATTGTATAAATAGGAACATTCCACTGTAGGGAGTTAGAGATTAAACGCCCCTGTGCGGCAACGTGGCTTCCGATCTCACTTCCTGCTTTTGAAACGCTTATAAAGCATTCCCGAACACCACCGTCATCTTCATTTATAGTTATGTACGCTGTTCCCCCAGGCGTTGGAACTCTATATGTTACTCCGAATAATACCGGGGGTCGGTCACGGTGAGTGCGTTGCGGAACAGGTATTTTCTCAGTATGCGGCTCAGTTCCCTCTTTACACAGCACCTCCTCTTTTCTACTGCCCTCTCGGTATACCGTAGTAGACTTACACCCAGAATCGTACGCTAGTCTGTATATGCTCTCCACATCTTTAACGGATGCCCAATTTGGAAGATTGACAGTCTTAGAAATAGATGAGCATATGTACTTTTGGATCGCTGCCTGTACACGGATGTGGTCTTTCGGTAGAATATCTAGTGCAGATACAAAGAAGTCCGGTTTGTCCTCTCCCGCAAGCTCGTCTAAAATGAAGTGTTTTATCTTGTGAACCCCAAAAGTGTCCTTGCGTGTGTACTCCCAATCGAAATTTGGCTCTATTCCAGACGAGCACCCGGCAATTATACTTACTGTACCAGTAGGCTGCGCTGTCAGCAACGCAGAGTTGCGTTGCGCAGACCCAGCGTCCTTCAGTGCAGGTGGGGTACCTCGCAATACAGCTAAGGCAACTGAATTCTCCTTAGCCACCTTTTTTATACGCCAATAAAGCTCATCAATCAAAGCAATGCTCTCAGAAGACCCGTAGCGAATCTTCATCTTAAGCATCAAGTCGTGAAGTCCCATAGTTCCGAGGCCGAGCTTCCGACCCCGCAATGATACTTCCTCGATCTTTTCTAAAGGAAAGAAGTTGACATCTAATGTATTGTCCAAAAAGGTTACAGCTGTACCAACAAGCTCGTCTAGCTTTTCATAGTCTATTGATCCGCTCTTCTCGTCATACATGTTGCTCAAATTTATAGCGCCTAGGTTACAGGATTCGCCATCTAGTAGCAAAAGTTCCCCACAGTTATGTAAGTAAAAACCATTTCCGTCAAACACATGAGCAGTGTGCACAGTTGTGTCGTACACAGGGACAACCCCAACGTGTTCTACTGCAGCAACGGTAGCGACAAAGTTTGTGCGATTTAATTTACGCTTATACGCGGATAATGCAGTTTTCAGTTTTTCACTTCTACCCGTGTGGTAAAACCCAATTTTTTCTTTGAACTTTAATATGTCTTCTCCACTAATAATAAGCTCAAACTGATCTTTAACGTGGTACTCTTTCAACTCCCTATTAGAATCTGGAAGTTTCTTAATCCCATCATCTCTGCGCTTGTAGACTTTAGAGTAAATTGACAACCGTAGAAGCATGCGTTGCACTGCTTGAAGATCTTCTAGGGAACTTTGGCTAATACGTATCGATACCCCCTTTTTTTGGGTTCCTTGAACAGATCCATCAGCGTCAAACAAGCCCCCAATAAATCCTCTGTAAAAATTAGAAGACGATTTTTCAACAGCGGCAGTAATATGCTTATTCCCATGAACTATGTTATATTGCTTTCCTAGATTACCTATAGCAGACAATTTTAAAGTGTACTTATTGCATCTTGCGTTGTGGTGAAAGCCATTAAAATCAGATCTTTTTTTCATGGAGCGAACACAATTTAAAACTACATCCATTAGATCTTTCGCTTCGTTCCCCTCCCAAATCTCTATTGCTCCCAAACCGCATTTTGTAATGTGCCCGTCACCCACGAGCATACCCAAAAGGTAGCCATCAGAAAAATTACCTGATCCTTTCCAGTGCTCAAAGTTTTTATGGTTGTGCAACCTAATTTTATCACCAGGAGACAACTCGCCAGCAGGTATCCAGTCTTCATAATTTTCTGTGAGCAGTGTGCCAGAATAGTTGTTTGGATCTCGCACTTTCCTAGATCCTAATAGTTTCTTTACCAAGTGGTTTTCCGTTAGCGCTAGTTTAAATCCTTCCGTTGTAGATACTTCTACTACGTTCTTATTGCCCGTAGTATAGAAAGCGTTCGCCGGAAATTTGGCCCCGTCAACTATCGCAGTAAAGGAGTCTTCAATGAGGTCTGCAACCTGACGTGGGCCGTCTTCTGTAAATACCCACGTATCAATGGGCACACAGGGATTAGGCAACAACTTTCCATATTTCCCACCGAACGCGTCCCCCACCTGCATTCGATCTTCAAACAAAATTCCAGGCTCGCCATTAGACCAAGCATTTTTTACTATGTAATCCCACAAATCTCTATACGTGTATACGTCTTTGTTATCACAGTTGTTGGGGATTGGCTCTCCAGTTTCCTTTTTAATAGCGAAGAACTCCCCATTGAAAGAGGCACAAAATTTCTCAGATGGATTATCCTTCAGGTTGTTCATGAACTTATCTGAAATTAACACAGATATGTTAAAATTCTGTAACTCTCCCTCCTCTTTCTTAGCCCGCACAAATCGGATAATGTCTGGATGGCAAATAGACATCATAGCCATAAGCGCAGCTTTTCGCAAGCCGCCCTGGGAAATCTGATTACCGGTCTCATTAAATACCTTTAGAAAACTAACAGGACCGCTGCTAGTCCCATTGGTTCCCTTCACGGGAAACCCTTCTGGTCTCAGATCGGATATATCGAGCCCAACACCACCGCCAAGCTTTGAGATCCACGCAACGTCCTTTACCCTGCTAAATATCTCGTCTAAAGAATCCTGCACAGTTAGAAAAAAACAGCTAGATAGCATGCCCTTATTTCCACTCTTCCCAGCGTTAAGCAATACTGGTGTTCCAGGCATGAAATCCAAGTCAGCCATTAGGGTAAAGTACTTATGTGTAATCTTTTCCCAAAACTCTGCGTAGTCTTTCGTACCGGGAACATGCATAAGCTCTATCTTCACAATATTGCTAGCAACAGCTATCCTTTTTAGTGCCCTAAGATATATCTCATCATACGGGTGAAATAGTGAAGCTAGATTCTCGCAGGTTGGAGCATCCTTGTGGACATCAGGGTCAAATTTTGATATATCATGGATAATAGAGTAAACCACATCTGGAATTGCCATAACCTTCGCTACACGCAAAAAAATGTCTTCCGGTTTTTTTTCCCCAGGTTGATAGTACTTCTTCTCCAAAATATCTTGCGCCCGCTGGCTAAGCACACTCATTCATCGCTCCTATGAAGTTTAGAAATTCCGTCTTCTATGGTAATAGTCCATTTGGTATCCCAAACGCGAGAATCCAAATCCCTGTGAGAGATTATCTTGATGCTCGACGCGTCTAGATCTTCTCCTAAATCCCGAATTGCACCGAATACCCTATCCACTAGATCATTATCTAGTGGCCCAAAAGGCTCGTCCAGCCACACAAAGTTAGTTGCCTTACCAGATATCTTTCTTGCCGTTTTAAACACAGAAAGCAAAATTGCAAGGCCTACTTGAGTAATTTGTCCACCCGACCACATCCCTATAGGCAACGTCTTATTGCAGTCAGCAACAATTATGTCCATCTTATCCAAAATTTTCTTCCCAGACGAGTCCAGTTTTGCTGACACAAATTTGGCAGATAACTCACCGTCTGAAATCCTGTAAAGTATATCCTCTACGCTCTCATTCAAAAGCTCCGTAACAAGGTCTATCTTTATAAGGCGTGCCCGTTCGAAGACGCTTCTGGTTGCGTTCAAATATTTATTCCGAACAGAAACTTTATCTAACTCTGTACTTATAAGTACCAAATCTGATTCTCTCGCCGCAAGCGCTTTTTCAGCAGATTGCTGCCCGCGCGTAAATTCAGCCAACTTTCCTCGCGCCTCGATCAGCACATCCTTTTCTCGTTCCTTGCCCACCAGATATTGGTTGCCCTTCTGAATCGTTTCTTCGCACTTATCAGCCTTCTGTTCATGCTCCGCAACGTCTAAATCGCGCATGTCTGACAAGCCCACTGCGCTGAGTGCACCTCTTTTTGCACGTATTTCCCGGTCAAGATTTTTCTTGCTGTCAAGCACTGTACATGAGCATGCAAGGGCTGACACCTCCCCCTTTAGGGGTCCAACAACGGCTTCCTGTGTCTGAAGATCCTCTCGCAGCTTCGTAATTCTCTCGTCCTTATACTGCTTAGGAACTCCTACAGGGCACGCGTTTTTTGTAATCGGACAATTATCAGGGTTCTTTTTTATCTTGCCTATGTCAGACATTAACCCGGAAATGGTCCCCTCAAGCTCTGCTAACTTTGTCCGCTTGCTACGTAGAACAGTATCAATATCAGACTTCAAATCCAAGTCTATACTCTTGAATTCAGTTTCCAGCTTGTCAAGCTCCTGTTCCAACTTTCTCCGTTTTTCGCGGCTACTCTGTGCTGCCTTATGGGACTTTATGTCGTTGAATATCGAATCTTTAGTGCTGCGAAGCTTCTCAAGGCGATCCCGAGTGTCCACTATCTTTGTAGTTATAGCATTTAGCTCAGCTTCGTTGTACCCATCAGGAGGTGCTAATGTTAGCTGATCTCGCAAAGATACAAGTTCTGCAGAATATAAGTCTCTCCGGTCAGATAACCCCTTGTGCTCAGAACTGCTTTCCTTGATATCTCGCAAGCAGCGAGAAATCAGTATATCATACTTTTCTAGAGAAAACAACTCTACGAGCGCAGCTGCCCGCTTCCCAGCGGTACCCTCAACCAAGTCCTGCCGCTGTCTCTGCATTATTATAGCCATTGAGCATAAATCGTAAATGGACATATTCACAAAATTGCTTATTTTAGTACGTGTTTCTGCAGACGAGTTTCCACGCTTAGAAATCATAGCTCCGCTAGGATCCGCAACAAAAAAATACAGCCCAGCCTCTAGCTCCTTTCCAAACATTGTTTCTGAAACGCTTCTATCCCGAATCTCTCTAATAACAGCGCGCCTTCCACTAACAGAAAATTCTAAACAGATGTCATACCCAACATTTAATATCTGATTCTCAAAATCCTTTATTGCACTCTTCTTTCGAGAAACTTGCCCAGTCAATAAGTAAAATATTGCTTCTAGTATAGCAGACTTTCCGCTACCGACCTTTCCTTGAATGTATGTAATCCCATCAGAGTTCAAGTATACATCTAGCTTTGCATAGCTCATCCACCCGAACGCGGATAGTCTATGAATACTAAGCATCTTCACTCTCCACATAGCCTCTACAAGATCTTAGTAGCTTATCTTTTTTCAGACCGTATGAGTCATCCAGAACCAGGGCCTCTACTTCCTCATAAATAGTTTTAGCCGTTCGCAGTTCAGGCGGGATAGAACGCTGAAGCGACTCTATCGGAGCAATATTGCTAAATTTAACTTCCCAATGATTCTTTCCCCGCACAGCGTCTTTTATCTTTCCCTTATCTAGTCCAGCAAAGACAGGGAGTGGGATCGCAGTTTTCACGCGCACAAAGCTAGAATCTGGACATCCTAAGATACCAGATATTACACTGCCCTCATCCACATGCGCATTTGTAAGATCCACAGTTACCTTCTTGGGAATGTCTAATTTACACCCACGAATGTTACCTTTGTCCAGGTCCACCAAAATTATACCGCTCTCGCAACTATACGTCTTTTGTACGAGCGTGCCCGGATAGGGAAAAATGTCCTTGTGGATGTCCCCTAGTGCAATATAGTCCACGCCAGAAGTCTGCATCATGCGCTCATGCTCAGCGAATAGGTACGCACGTAGCTTGCCATCAAAAAATGCAGATTTATCTGATGGCATCCCGTGAAACGCTCTAATGTAGTATGGGGCAGTGCGGACAGTGGGAGCCGTATATAGGTCTTCCCAGGCTCCCACAGCCTCTATAAGCGTTCCGTCTTCATTAACCGCACATTCTCCAGGGGCAATAACAGATACATTTGTGAGCTTACCTGCGTCAACGAGCATCTTTAGAAACATCAAAGAGTGGTATGTGCGATCCTTATTCTCGAAATCGTGGTTTCCCACTGTGAACACAAAGAATAAATCATCGTTGTCTAATATGAATTTGAGAAGAAAATCCTTTGTCCTTTGTGCCGGCCTTGGTCGGTCAAACACATCACCCACGCACAGAACAAAGTCTACTGCTTCACTACGCGCGGTAGCTTGAAGTTTATCTAGCGCAGTATCAAAAACTGGTTGGGGCACGTTACGTGCCCCAATATGCCAGTCTGCGGTATGAAGAAATTTACACATGGATCAGTCGTCGTCAAAGTCCCCAAACAGGTCCGCATCAGACTCCTCATCAGAAGAGTCGTCTGCAGCCTCTTCTGCAGGAGGGGCGGCTTTTGCCTTGGCCGGCGGAGGTGTGTCTTCAAAATCGTCACCCTCTGCTGACTTCTCTTTAGGCTTTTCAGCAGCGTCAGAAGATTCCGCCTTAGTTCCAGAAGACTTCCTCTTAAGCCGAGGGAGCACGTCCTTCACCTTAGAGTACATCATGTCTTCTTTTTCATTGTCAATTACATTTATCATAACGATGCTTCCAACTGCGGACTCAACATCAAACTCCTCTCCCTCGGAGAGAACACCCACGTCTACGCCCATTGCTGCTAGCCACTTATTCAGCGTGCTCTTGTCCGACAACTTAGCGGAACAGGCACCCTGGATAGTCACCTCCCCCTCCACCTCTTCTCCGTCGTGAACAGGATCCTTTACACGGAACGACCAAGACAAAAATGGGCCAAACTTTGCCTTTTTCGGGTCATCGATGAGCTTCACATCTGTAACCATTGCCGTATACACAGTCGGGTCAACGTGACCCCCGCCACCTGAGTTGTCTTTCGGGATGTTAATTGCCATGCTAGTCTCCTCTCGCTATCTTAGCGATTTGTTATTTATCTCGTAGTCCAATGCCATTACTTTTACTTGCCTAGATATGTTTATTACTATAGATGCCAAATCCTTTTTCTTCACCTTCACCATGTTTAAAAAGCTCACTGCATCATTTGCATACCCCTTAATCTTGGATAGGCGGGCATAGTCCTTTGCCATTGCTATACGAACTTTGGCCTCCTGCTGCCGAACCTTCAAGTCTGCAATTTCTTGATAAACAAGCAGTCGGCTACGCTTATCTTCTATAAAGCTGTCCATTGTACTAAGTATCTTTTCCCAGCGAGCGCCGTTATCAATAGCTAACATCTCAATGGCTGTTACCCGAGACAGGCCGCTCTGCGCCAAAGCGTATTTCTCATTTATCTCAGAGATCGCTACTAGGTCTGGATTTTCTGGTAGTTGAATATCATAATCACCCATCTCAGACTTAAAGGATTCATAGTCAAGTTGTGCGCGCTTCGCTTGCTTGAATAGCTTACCGACTACACGAAGTTTCCCGCGCTCATTGATCCCAACAGGATCATCCGTAAGCATGCTGCACACCCGCTCAGACACAGACAACTCTTCTTTTTTTAGTATTAGTCCCATGCTTACCTTGAATTATACACGCTTCATCACGCACGCTCAAAATCTTTTTCAGCAGCCGATACCTGATCGGCCTTCTTTATACTATTTTTAACTGCGGATACAACTTGCTTAGCAATTTTATCTTTCTTAGCTTGCTGCATAATATCCCTCTGTGTTGCTGCAGACGCCTTCGCAAATAGCTCGTCTGGATCAGCCCCCTCCTCCTCTAGCTCAGTGCCAAACTTACACACTATGATAGTTCCGTCACTAAAAGCTTTGGACATCGTTACGTGATAACTTTTTTTAACCGATCCCATTTTTAGTCTCCCGCTAGTTTTATGTCTGCAATAACTTTGTCCAACAACTCCCTGTCATTATTAAGTAGCTCACAAGCGACCAACCGACCTTGCCCAAGCCTCTCGTTCCCATAGGAGTACCAAGCCCCACTCTTTTCTATCACCCCAGCTAAAACCCCCTCGTCAACAACATCTCCAGACGTATTGAACCCAATGCCGAATAAAATATCAGTCTCAATCTTTTTGAACGGCGGGGCAAGTTTGTTCTTGGCAACTTTTATACGAACTCTGTTACCAATTTCATCATCCCCTTGCTTTATTGCACCAATCCTACGAATGTCCAAACGCACGCTAGAGTAGAACTTAAGCGCGTTCCCGCCTGTAGTAGTCTCTGGACTTCCGAACATAACACCAATTTTACTTCTAAGCTGATTTATAAATAAAACACATGTATGACTCTTTGCTATAGAAGCTGTCAATTTTCTGAGAGCCTGGCTCATAAGCCTGGCCTGCAGGCCCATGTGGCTGTCGCCCATCTCGCCCTCGATCTCTGCACGCGGTACAAGGGCAGCAACAGAATCAACAACAGCAATGGAAAACGCCCCAGACCGCACAACGTAGTCTAATATCTCTAATGCGGTTTCTCCATTGTCGGGCTGGCTAATCCAGAGATCATCTGTGTTTACGCCCAGCTTTTGTGCATAAGAGATATCTAAGGCATGCTCTGCATCAATAAATGCGGCCAAGCCACCCATCTTTTGGGCATTAGCGATGGCGTGCAGCGATATCGTAGTTTTCCCAGAAGATTCTGGTCCGTACACCTCCACAACTCTGCCGCGCGGTAGACCCCCTATCCCAAGTGCTCGATCTAGCGAAAGGCAGCCAGTCGGAATAACAGGGATGTCCTCAACATCACTGTCATCTCCGAGCCTGCGAAACGACCCGACCCCAAACGCTTTATTTATGGTTTGTGCAAGCACTTCTGGTTTCATAGATCCAACGTCTATCTTCTCTTTGCCGCTAGACTTATCTTCTCCGTCTTTACCCTTCTTTATTTTTATAGTCATGCAGCTACCCCTTCGAGGTCTCCAAAGTTTTTTCCAACTTCGAAATCCAGCTTCATTTCACACTTAAAATCTGGAAATTCCGTAGCAGTAACATCTTTCATGATTTCGACCAAGCGATCTTTCTGGTCTTCGCGGACCTCAATAAAGTTAGCATCGTGAACAGGTGATACCGGCCAGCATTCTATGCCCTCTTCTCGGGCGCGCAAAATTGTTGTAACCATGTAGTGGTTATTCATGTCACTCGCCTGCGCTTGAATCGGGCTATTCATTGCCTGACGTTGCGCCTCAGCAGCTACACCGGGATTCTCACTGTCTATCTCAGGGAGGCGCCTAAGACGCCCAAGAGCGCTCCGCACATATCCAGTTGCTGCTACCTTGACCTTTTGGCGCTCTAGCCACTGGGATGCCTTTGGGTAGCGTGCAAAGAACAGCTGCTTGATCTCATCGGCTGTTTCAACAGAAATGTCATACTGTGCAGCAACTGCAGCTGATCCTCTGCCATACATTAAACCAAAAACACAATCCAATGAAATCAAGGAGTTAGCGACCATTACCTTATCACCTGTGGTAACAAAATCATAAACTTTACCTTTTCCTACCTTCTTAATGTCCGTAATTTTCACGGAGTAAATATTATTATTTAGTAGCTCATCTATGTCTTCTCGAATACCCATACAATTATTTTTCATAAATAACGTAGTCAAGTTTTTTCTTAATTTTATATGATACCGTGTATCCCCCACGGGATGATTATTTTGATAGTAAGCCTTCACATTATGAAGTATCTTCCTACCATTGCACTGTACCGGAGGAGTCCAATTTTCTGGTACTTCGACTTCAATTTTCTTTGTAAGAATATCCAACTCTTCGTTGGTAGTTATATGAATATTATAAAAGTCTTCTCCACCTTTAGGGTGTTCCACATGTACTTTTGGGTAGATTCCAAAATTCCGAAGAAGCAAGCATACCCCGTCGCACAACTCCTTGGAGACTGTACCAACACACGCAATATGGTTTTTAAGTGTGCCATCCCCTAAGAAATATCCTTGTAGCACAGCCTTTTGAACATCTAATGGAGATTCCATAATCTTGTGTGGAAACGATTTGAATCCTTTTTTGTTATCAGTGCACATTCCTGTGTACTTCAAAAACGCAACAAACTCCAGGGAGGCTACATTCCAATTTATAACCTGCGTAAGTTTATTTACGTATTGCTTAACTCTGTTACCAAATAATTTCGTGCTCAGCGCAGTAACAATATCTACAAATTTACCCTTTTGAGACCAGCGTACATGTGTATGCCCCGACTTTTCACTGATAGACCCCTCAGCTAAAATAAACCCAAGGAGATATCCCATACTGGGGTCCAATACCCATTGGTTCTTTATTGGTTTAAATGACGTGTTCCGATCTCCTGTGTATTCCCACGTAAGGTATTCCGTCTTCTGATTTTTGGGGGTACATGAAAGTAGGTAATCTCCAGGAAATAATTCTTCTAATGGCTTAAATATAAGTTCTGCATTCGAATTTATTACATAAAACGGATGATCCTTAGTACACTTCACGCTCCCACACTCTGTCTCTACAAGATAAAGATCATCTTCTTTTGATATTGTTTCTAATATTGTCTGTTCTCTGTTAAAATGGTCAAGTACAACATCTCCTTCTTTTAGATCGCATATTTGTTTGAAACCCCCAGATGTTGGTATCCAGGTGTCACCCGCAACACAGTTCTTCGCGGCAGTTCTCTGATCTTCTGTAACCGCGTCCTCAGTAATCCCGAACACTTCAGACGCTGTACGCCTGTGAATATCGAGGCCGCCTTCAATGTCGGCAATCATATCCTCGTCTGACGAATAGTGTGCCCAACACCTAAATTCCGCTTGTGCCAAGTCGGCCTTTACAAATATATTACCAGGGTCAGCTATAAAACAGCGCTTAAAATCCTTTGCGTCTCTGGGAATATTCTGCATATTGGGGTTTCGACTCGACAGCCTACCCGTAGTTGTTAGATGCTGTAGATAATCAGCGTGGATCCTACCATCGAATTCCGATTTTTCATACGTTGATCTGATATACGTGCTCAAGTATTTTGATATCTTTCTATACTGCACTATTGTTGCAGCAATCTCTTCACCCTCCGCAGCTAACGTGTTCAGAACCTCCTCGTCAACGCTAATGGATTTCTTATCAGTGAACTTGATCGGCTTTCTTCTAGGAATCGTAAACAAAATCTCACGCAGCTGAAGGGTAGATCGCATATTAAACTTATAGTCACTATCTTTCAGAGATTTCTCTACATAGTCGTCAAACTCTGGATATCTTGACGGTAATATTTTAGACGCCTCGTACTTTTGCCGAATCTTCTCTACAGCAGCTTGGCATCTGCGCGCCTCGTACGCCTTAACTTTGGGCAGCGCAAATACACCCTCTTCCATGATACGCTCTTTTACGGTGTACTCATCCAGAAGCAATTTCAGACTATCGCGGTCGCATTTTACCCCGCGCAGTTCCATTTCGACAACAATATCTGTATATGGGAGAACATAATTGTAGTACAACTCGGACAGTTGCTCTCTATCTAAGCGTGGCCTAAGCGTATTAAATACCCGCAATGTGGAATCTGCATCTTTCGCGTTATACTCACAAAGCAGGTCTACAGGAAAAGCTGAATATGAAAATTCATCCTTCTTTATTTTAGTTTCGCGCATAAATTCTTTTTTCCAGTCGTCTAATGGCTTCCAATACTCTCCCATATCCGTGTACACTAACGTTAGACCGTCTAAGCCGTGCCTATTGTTCTCGTCCAACAAATGGTGCATAAGCATTGTACAATCCCACGGTTTTTGCACAGGTATACCGTGTGTCATGCACATTTCTAATTCATACTTTACGTTGTGCGCGATCTTTCGCTTATTGGGGTCAGCCAAGATTTTATACATTCTGGCTTTTTGCGCCTTTGAGAGGGCTGGCCAACTGATAGATGCCCCAGTTCTTTCTTTCCAGCAAAATGAAATGCTCAATATATCTGCCTTAAGTGGGTCCAAGGCGCTCGCTTCAAAGTCAAATGAAAATACAGATTGCTTCTCCAGCGCTGCCAGTACTGCGTCTATCTTATCAGGTGTAGTTGCGATTACATACTTGGTTTTTTTAGTGTTAAGAGATACTATTTTTTCGCCCTTAGACTCCTGAATCAAAACGCGCAAACCTTCACGAATGTCGTCTATGGCTGCTGGATTCCTAAGTGCATATGCAGGGTGATATATGGGCACAACCTTAACACCAAACTCCTCTGACATAAGTGGCGTATTCTTCAAAGTTGTAATGCCCGTTCTGTTTAAAAGGGCATCCATAGCTTTAGCTCCGAGCGCCCCAACTACTGTCGGCTTAACTATGTCTATCTCTTTCTTAAGATAGCCACGGCAGGCCTTTATTTCAGCCTTTGTGGGTGCAATATTTTCTTTGGGGGTAGCGCATTTAACGGCATTTGTTATAAATACATCGTCCCTAGAAATACCAGCCTCCTCTAGTAACCCATTTAGAAGCTTGCCAGATGGCCCAATAAAAGGCTCGCTATATTCGTCCTCCCGCTGTCCGGGGGCCTCTCCGACAAGCATGATATCCGCAGAGGTATTGCCTATCCCGCGCAAGCATGGACTAACTATACGCTTCCCGTATCTCTTGCAGCTTTCGCTGCAGAGCTTCGCATATCCGCACTTTTTCATAGTCTACTTAAGGATCCATCCAGCGGGTGTCTTTTCTAGGTTATAAGCATCATTGCGTTTTAGACTAGACATGATAAAGCTCGCATAGTTTTTGAGTTTATCGATATCTGTTACCGCATCAGAACCAGCTTCCTTACGCACGTCAGAGATTGCCTGGGCCAGAGTTTCCCTGGTCTGTGGCCCACTCTTGAGCAAGGTTATGATCAGTTGCTTAGCTGATCCCTCACGAGCATTTGTCTTTTGCATTTTCTGTATCTCCTCTTTCTTCTTAGGCGGTTTTTTATTGCGCGTTTTTTGCTCTTCTTTTGGTTTCTCTTTCGCAGATACCTGATCCAATAATCGGGCTTCTACTTCTGCTGCTGAAATTACAAGTGTTGCTGCACGACTCTTATTCACCTCAGCAATATGTTCTTCTCCAAGCTGCGCATCAGAAACTATATCTTCTTCCTCTTTCCACGCGTCAGTAGAAGATAGCCTCTTTGTGGTATCGTCTACTGGATCTTCATCTTCCCCTGAGTACGGCAGGAGCGGATAGTGCAAGGGCACATCTACTTCCCTGTTAGTTACACCAACTATAACCCTAACACCTGCACTGGAAGAGTCAGATGTATCTATGCTTAGAACCGTAACGATCTTGTCCTTAGCAGTAATGTACGTCTTTCCTACCTCCGCCTCATCGGCTCTGATATATTTCGTGGGTAGCGGCATATTAGTATCTCCTTTTTCGTGGCTCGTACAGTCATTATACACAGACGCATCTTCGCAACACAACTCATATATGTTATAGGATGACCCACGATGGATGCGCGCCTGCCCAGCGTAATTATCTGGGTCCATAGTCAGCGCTTCCAATGACTCAGCTACATAGTTTAATTTATTCTTCTTGGAGAACCGTTTTCTTGCTCTATTAGTCAAAACATTATTGGTTTTAAGCTTAAGCAGCGTTAAAAAGGATTCCCCATTTGGTCGCGGACCATATTTCTGGAATGCACGCCACACCTCACAGATTACTTCAGCTTCAGCATCTTCTGGATCATATATGTCGGACTTGTATGCAGATTTTCTAACGTATCCACGAATCATTTTAAGCAGTTCCTCTGCACGAGAGTGGTCTAGCCACCACTGGCTGGCGTACCCGTCTGCTGCCACGATAGCCATAGAGTCTGCTATCCCCTGAAGTTTCGTTTCGTCCATGATTTCTCCACACGCGAAAATAACGCAGAGAGTATACTACAATTTCTCAGATTTTTCCAGGTATTTTTCAAGGATTTTAGGATACTTAGAAAAAAACTCCTCAGCTACTAGAATATCTAGCTCACTAGTTTTATGAATTAAGCTACACTTCATAAGAAGCCGCTCAAACGATGCATAAGCTTGTTTTTTAGAACGCACGTTAGCATCACAAAAATTGAAGTACAAATCATTAAAATACTTTTCACGCATGCGTTCTACTGACAGCGCCTGCTTAGGATTAGCCGATGCTGGATCTATTGCAGCAGTTGTTTTAACGTCGTCTCCAAGAAATAATTTGCAAATGTAGTCATACGTTCCGTGTGCGCGGCACCCATAGCAGTGGTACGACAAGTTGGGATACACAGTAAATGAGGGCGTTTTTTCATTATGGAATGGGCACAAGCCCTTCCACACGCTGCCCGCCTGCACAAGCGATACTCCCAACATGGCATAATCAATTGCGGGATTCACTAAGACTCCTTTTTTATGCGCGTGCCTGAGTCTGGAATGGGATCCCCTACGTACGTTAGCTCCCACAACGCCTGTAGGGCAATTCTCTCTCGCGTTTTTCCGTACCTGTTTTTATCTGAAATCGCCCAAAGTCTATTTCTCACCTTGTCAAACTTGTCCTGCTTCAACCGAATCACGGTTTCACAGTGGGGAGCCATATAGTTCGATACCCCAATCTTGTGCACCCCATCCTCATCGTCGTCTTCAGACTTTTTCGTCTTCTTTGCATCGGCCTTGCTTGCATCTCGGGATTCCTGCGCCGCTGTCAATAGGGCGCATTTATACGTACGCGCAATATCGTGGAACTCATGAAACAAGTTGTCAAATTTAGTAGATCTGTCTCCAGCGCGATATTTTGCTATTGGCTCAACTAAATGAGCATAGTCGATGATCACTAAATCGGGGTCCACACCGTTTACAGACTTGTAGATGTCTAATTCCTCTAAGATGTTTATTGTAGTCGCCCCGCTTGGAATATCCACGAGCCAGATATCATGATCGTTTTTTAGCTGGTCCTTAAGCGCCTGTTTGTACGCGCGGCGGTCAGACCTATTAAGCTTCCCAAATATGATATTATGGCTGTCGATCATTGCTGCGCGGCTGTCAAAGCACGCGCCTATCAGGTCAAAGGCCATTTCTAGCGTAAAGTACATCACATTTGACCCGGACTTAGCACTATTGTATGCTATGTTTATAGCTGTACGTGTCTTCCCACCACCTGTCCGCGAGTACAAAAGGGTAGTAAACGTCTTAGCCATGCCACCAAAAAAGCTATCTAGGGCGTTAATACCATAGGGAACAATATCTGAATTCGCATTTCCCCCTTCAATAGTCCTATAGCGTTCCCACCTACCCTTAAGCCGATCTTTGCTATTTAAAAACCCACGCTGTATCTTTTCCTCCGACGTGGACATACTCAAAATTTGATTAAGAACCTCTCTCCTGAATCCCTTATAGTCCTTTTTACCAGAGTCAAAGCACGCTTTTATCTGCTCGCCAACATCGTACAGTGAGCGGCCTATCTTATACTCCTCAGCCTTGTCAAAATAAAAGCTGCTCTCCTGAGGAGACGCTTTTGGAAGACTTTTCGCCAGAGAAAGCGCGTCTACCAAGCCTTTCATAGTTGACTCCGTTGATATAGAGTCTATGAATGCCGTTAGTGAATCGAGTGTTGGAGGAGCGCGATACTTCTTAACATAGGCGCACAAAATCTCCGCTAGGGCCGTATGGGCATCTCTCGTGAACAGGTCTCTATCCAGAGTCATTGCGCGTACGTATGTTGGAGACACCATCAAAAGCGCGAGAACCTTTTTTTCTACGGATTCTGAGCTAAGAATAGCAGTTCCCATCAATTTCCCTCAGCACAGCGCTCAGATTTCCCCTCAAATTTAACCAACATCATTTCCTTTAATCTGTCCTGGATGTACACTGGAAATTTTTGCATCGTAGATCGAATATCCATATTAGAACTTATCAATATAGCCTTTTTTGCGTCATGCAAGTCCGACAAGAACTCGAAAAACAAATTTGGAACGAAGTCTTCGTGACCCGTTAAATAGACCTTTTCAATTTCTTCGAGGGCAAGGATATCAACCTTATCAACGATAAAATCGATAAGCTCCTTGCTGTCTTCTTGGCGAAGCGCTTCTAGCTTTTTGGTAACAAGGTGTGACGCCCTGGAGAAGTATGCTGTATGCCCTGCATCTATCGCCTTCTTTAAAATCCAGCTGATTAGAGAGCTTTTCCCTAATCCCGGAGTAGAATACATCCAAATGCCAGATCCCCTTTCAATGTTGTCAGATATTTTCTCCCCATAGGCCTTGATCTTGTTTAGTGCAAGCCTATTTCTCGATTCAAAATCCTTGGTTATCTTACGCAAGTCAAAATTCCTATACCTTGGAGGTATATTTGCCTGTATAAGAGATATCTCGCGCTCTATTTTTCGCATACACGAGCACACTTCCATGTAAATACCGCCCAACTCTGGATGGATGATGACTCCAGCGCCCGCACATTTAGGGCAATTAGTCTTTATTTTTTCCAAGCGATCCAGTTCGTCATCCATCTCCCATCCTCTCTAAAACTTCCCCAATTGTCATTCCAGATTTAATTCCACTGGCATTCCACAGGTCACGCGACTCCTCCTGCTCTGCTTCCAACTGCCGATCAAGCGTAATGAGATCTTTAGGTGTGGTATTTCTAACGTTTTTGAACATAATAAACTCGTAAAGAGTTGCACTCGTAATAGACCCTATAGAGGGCTTATTCACAGCGTTGAATCTGCGCGAGAACGCCAATTCCATAAATGTCTTGTAGTCTTTTTTACTTATCTTGTTGGTGGTAATAAAGGCCTCGATCCTCTGGTACTCTCGAAAGGAGCTTCCCTGTGCGGGAAATTCCTCTTTGTACTTCTCTCGATACAAGAGTAAAAAATAGTTGTAAAAATCGAACGGCTTCCATGTGCTCAAATCTTCTTTATCAGCCACCCACTCACCAGTCTTAGCAATATGCGACTGAAGCCGCTTATGTTGCTTGATCAGCTTATCAATATACTGGATGATGTGGACCTCAACTGGATCATCTGTTAAAGCTACGCCCAAGATTAATCGCTTCATGCTACTCCTCCAAAGTAATCTGCTGGAACCCTCTTAATCTTGACATCAAACCCTTTATTTTTCTGGTAGAGTCCCAATCTAGATTCACTATGATCCGCTAAGTATTTTCCTTTGTCCATAAAATCAATTACTATACCGTGCTCCTTCCCGGCGCATGCTGTCAACGACCGCATCTTTTGAATTGTAACAACTTTACCAGATAGCGCCTCTGCGTTAATAACAGCATCTAATTCAGGTAGATTTAGCCCCTCTTTTCCTACCGTTGTTATGATACATTTCAATGTGCCCTTCTGCAGTGCGGCATACAGCGTCTTTCTAGTAGCGCTTTTTATATCTCCGTGAATCCAGACACTCTCCGGTAAGTATTTCCTGATATTCGGGCCATGATCTCGCCTGCGCACCATAATATAAACCCGCTTTCCGCGCTGCATCAAGTTCTTGGCCACATCAGCGATAAATCTGTTTCTAAATTCATTAGCTATCACATGCGACCAGTACACATCTTTGTATTCGGTAAACCACCCAGAGTACCAACGGTAAGGAAGATTATACACGATCACAAGAGGTTTCGCCAACCGCCCTTTTTTTATTAAGTCTTCAAACGATCCTTTCACCACAATTGGGCCAATTCCCATCTGCACTTCAGTTCTAGAAAGTTTGTCTGGAATAGGCGTCCCACTCAGACCAATCTTGTACCCAATATTAGAAAACTGCCCGATAACCTCTTGTGACTTTGCAGAAAATGCATGGTGGCACTCATCAAGAATAAGAACCTTTGCTAACTTTACACTCTCAACAACTTTACGATTTCTATCGATTATCCGGTCAGATACATTTCGCTGATCCGAGTTTAAAACAAACCCGTGTTTAATAGCCTCGTAGCTCGTAACCACAACATCCCCCGGTGTAAAATGGCCCTCTGAAAAAATCCCAACTTGCACTTTTAGGTGGCGTGCAAGTTCTTCTTGTGTCTGTGTGACAACCTCTTTACCGCCCTGGGAGGCGCTTGTTATCACCCAAGTGGGAAAGTGCCCGATCTTGCTGGCTAACATTGCAATAATTGCAGTCTTTCCCGACCTAATTTGTGCCCAAATTATCCCGTGGCGTGCCTTAACTGCCATTTTTACGGCCTTTTTTTGAAAATCATCTGGATCGAGCCCGTGAATCTCCCCCGTCCCTAACGGATCTAGCGCGCCGTCAAATGTAACGGAGACGGCACACCCTAAGTCTTTCAGGATCTGCTTGAGAACGGCATAGAGCCCTGCTGGGGCCGTTTGATCCTTCCTGAGGGGGTACTTGTACCCATCCCACCCGTAATTCCTGTGCGCCGCCGTAAAGGCATACCCGTGCACCCTAAATTTGAGCGCCTTCCGGGCGGAATCAAACACCAGCGGGTGTAACTGAGGGGACACCCGTAGCCTGCTTGGGCCTACTGTGATTTTTACATCCACAAGAGTATTATACAGGCCTAAGCGTTCTCATCCATCTTATTCTTGAGTTCAAGCTCTTTTTTCTTGCGTTTTAATGTCTTTTGTGCAATGCGCTGTAGGTGATCTACATCTAGTTTCATGGCTTTGAACGTAGATCTGTGCGCATGGAGCACAAACGTACTTAAGCTGAGGTATAACTTATACCCCGCGTTACGTGTGATCATGCAATAATGATCATCGTCCCCAAGGCCAATGCCAAAATCCGTGTCAAGCGAGCCAAGTTCGTCAAAGATAGAACGCCTAAACGCCGCACAGAAAAACGAGAGCGGATTTTTACCAACGTCAATGTATTTTCCACTGAAATTTCTTTTTAACAATTCAGCGTACTTAGGAATATCACCTCCGTACTTTGGCATATTCAAATTCCAGCGTTTGTTTAGGTGCCCGGCTTCCTGCCATGCAATTGTAGACTGTGTTACGGGTCCGACTATCCCAACTTTGGGGTCATTCATAAGCGGCTTTATCAGGTTAGTAGCCCACTTATATGACACCTGTGTATCGTTATTTAGTAAAATAACGTATTCTCCCTCCGCCTCTTGGATCCCCTGGTTAGTCGCCTTAACAAAACCCAAATTGCGGGCATTCCGGATCAGTTTCGTATGCATCCTCGGGCGAGTTGCTTGCTGGCGCACAATTTTGAAGTTATCCGGAGATGACCCGTTGTCTACCCAGATGATCTCATACGGAAGCTTTGTATTCTCACGAATACTAGCAAAGCACTGAACCGTTAAATCCGCCTGATTCCACACAGGTGTCACTATTGATACGACTGGTTTAAAATTATCTTTATGGGACATCTCACACGTCCTTTGGGCATCTAAATTTGCGTAATTGATCGTCCTTCATTTTTCGATACTCTGGTGAGTCGTTTGTACCTTTGTGGACAACTAAATCTGGACCATGCAAATAGGCAATGTAGTATCCCGCCTTTTCAGCGGCAATACTCACGAGATGGTCTACTCCGTACAGCACGCCTGGCGGATGACCACCTATATCTAAAAATGCTTGTTTGGGAGAAAGCCGACATGGCCCATTAACCATCCACTTCGATGGCGTATAGTGAATCAGTACCTTTTCCCCATTTCCGATGTCCACCATCTCTCCGAGCGGTTTCTTGTATAGGCGCTTCCCAGACCTAAGGGCAAATGATTTACTTTTCGTTGACCACGCCATATCCCAACCCAAAAATGCTATCTTATCGTTTCCTACACGCGCATAGGCGTCCACCATGCGTTGAGCAAAGTTTTGGGGGACTTCGATATCATCGTCAACCTTTAGTAAGTATTCTCCAGAGGCTTCAGACGCTAAGTAATTTATAGCTTCCAAGCCAACATTGGTGTCCCCCCCAAATACACGAACTCCTGAAATACATTTTGCGTATTCTATAAGCCAGTCATACGTTCCATCTGATGATCCATTGTCCCATATAAGGACCTCATTATCCACGTTACCTATCATATCAATAAGCTTAGGAATATACATGGACGTAAGTGGCAGCCGATTGTACGTCAATATAAGTAGTGATAACTTCATGACTTAATAGCAAGCACATTTAAACTAATTAGCTTACCTGAGTCCTTTTTCATGTGGGGTATATAGGCCTGAGAGTAATCGTCAAAGCCGCCCAACTCTGCTGTAAAAAACTCTTTCCAATCCCACGTCTGCACACTTTTAAAACCATTCCTAATGAGAAGTGCACATAGGCTATTAAAGTCATACCCAGTTTTATGCTGCACCATAATTTCAGGAGCAATTTCCCATATTCCGTATATCGGACCAAGAATCAAACTTAAATCATGCGTTTCATTGTACACGTCAAAAAGGGCGTTGAAATCAGGAACCGCAAGCTGCAAGGAGCCACCGAGAACCAGCACACGTCTCCATTCCGCGAGAACAACCGGAGCTTCAACCTTTGAAAAGTATTCAAATACATGTGATGCATAAATAGTTGACACAGATTCGTCTTCTAACATGGGCAATACTCGTACGTCCTGCTTAATATCAATGTGCTTGTAGTCACTCAAGTCTACGTGTGTGTACCCAGGTAAATACCGCTTTCCGCAGCCAAGGTGGAGCTTCAAGGGGGTCATTTCGTACTCCCAAATGCATTTATACAAGCACATATGTGCGCTACCTGATCTTCAGTCAAGGACAACGATGACGGCAGCCAAAGACCTCGGTACGAAATATCCTGTGAAACCCCCCCGCCATGGTAACCCGCGTATACCGCCTGCGAGGATATGGGTGGGTAAAATACGCGGCTTCCAATATTCTCATTGCGTAAGTAGTCCATTAGTGCACAGCGGTCTTCTTTCGTAGGAACAATAATGTCAATAAACCAAGGTACATTTTGCTTCCCAAAGGGAAGCACGCTCCCGTATTCAAGGTAGTGTGTGTACCATGCTAAGATCTGCTTTTTCTTTTCTATACGCTGTGCGATAGTCTTTAGCTGAGAAAGCCCAAGAGTAGCTTGTAAGTCTGTAAATTTAAAGTTATACCCCATAGTGTCATGTACATCAACGCCGGCAGATACACGTCCAAAATCCTTTATCTTCACCATGCGATTATAGAGCACATCGTCGTCTGTCACCAGAACGCCCCCCTGCCCAGTAGTAATAAGTTTATGCGGAGTTAGGGAAAAAACACCAATATCCCCAAATGTACCTAGATACTTACCAGCCTGCTTAGACCCAAACGCTTGGCAGGCGTCTTCAATCAAAAATATGTTATTATCCCTACAGAACGACACAACGTCAGCCATATTACCAGACCGCCCATTTAGAGGCGTGTATATCATAGCTTTAATGTTATCAGACCTACGAGAAAAACTAACTGGCTTGTTTATTTTACTTATGTCCATACAAAGATTGTTGGAGCAAATATCTACCAGCTGTGGATTACACTGGGCTAAGCGCACAACATTTGGGGCAGCGATCATAGTCAAATTAGGAACCGCAACATACGAAAATTTAATATCTAACGAGCTTACTGCGATAAACAGTGCCGCTGTCCCGCTGGTGCACACCAACGCGTGCTTGACTCCAAAGAACTTAGCAAGTTCCTCTTCAAATGCACGCGTAACTGCAAATTCCGTTACCCACCCGCCCGTGTTAAGGTACTTGTACACAGCATCGGCATCTTGCTGCTCAATTAATGGCTCAATTTGTCGTATCATAGCACCCTCATAGCAATCGTCTGTCTTCATCGTCTGATTGAATATCATATGGACCAACTTTTACCTCTACCATAATTGTGTCATTCTCTAAGACTGTGTAGCCAACTCCGCCAGAATAGGACATGTAAATGTCACCAGCCCCAATATTGCGAACATCTAGAACTTTTCCGCGCTCGTCAAATGTGCGAACTTCTGCTCTTCCCTTGAACACAATAACGGCCTCTTGTGTTTTATGGACTACACGATCCCTGGGAATATGCATATGATCGCGCATCACATGATCTCTATTGTACCGAAAAGCCAATACTTGCATAGGGTCTTCTCGCTTACCATAAAAAGAAATTCCCTCTTGAAAGCTATTAAAATTGGCTACGATTGCAACCAGCGTTCCATCCCTACTTTTTATTTCAAACATTATTAGATGCCCCCCGCGACTTCGACCTCGGTAGTCACGCCAGTACTGCTAGTTTCTTCCTGCTGCACACTGGCAATCATCCTATCTAGCAGAGAGGATATGGTAATTTTTGGCTCCCAGTCTAGCACGCGCTTTATCTTCTCTGGATCTCCACGCAAATCTGGTACTTCAGACGGGCGCGTATATTTTGCATCGAATTTTACGTACTTTCCCACATCTAAGTTAAGCTTTTCAAACACCTTATTCAGAAAGTCTTCAATAGAATAATGCTCGCCTGTAGCAACAACAAAGTCATCTGGATCGGAGTGCTCTATAATCTTTATAACGGCACGCATATAGTCCTTGCTGTGCCCCCAATCTCGCCGCGCTGAAAGATTGCCAAGAACTAGGTCCTTTTGCTTACCCAAGCTGATACGAACCGCTGCGCGCACAATTTTCTTTGTCACAAATGTCTCTCCACGTCGCTCAGATTCGTGATTAAATAAAATTCCGTTGCTCGCAAAAATACCATAGCCAGATCTATAGCCCCTTGTCATATTATACGCAGCTAGCTTTGCTACGCCATACGGGCTCTGTGGGTTCATCCTGGAGGATTCATTCTGAAGTGGGGGAGTATCGCCAAACATTTCACTAGATGACGCCTGGTAAAACCGCGTCTTGTCCTTTAAGCCCATTCTTCGTATTGCCTCCAATATACGCGTCGGGCCAGTCGCATTAACGTCCATAGTATATATTGGAACGTCAAAAGATACGCGCACATGGCTCATAGAGGCTAAATTAAATATTACGTCGGGCTTAAGATCATAAATTGCAGAGTCTAGCCCATTCGATAAGTCCCCATATACCAGATTTACCTTCTCAGATGGAAACAACAAATGATTAATGCGATCTGTAGTGATTGTGCTAGATCTGCGAATAACCCCCCATACCTCATAGCCTCGGTCCAAGAGCAGTTCAGATAAATATGAACCGTCTTGCCCAGTTATACCAGTTACTAGTGCTCGTTTCATTTTCGTCTCCGGGTTAATAGATTATGCAGCGCACAAACTGTACACACAATGCTTTATATCAGTGTCTAGCCTAAATATTTCTCCAACGGCCCTCTTAGAAACATTAAATGTGAAAATGGTAAGTGGAGAAGTCCCTATTAGGCACTCCCCATTGCCTAGGTAAACCAATCCTCGCTGCCAACCTGCTCTAGAAAATTGTGTTGGGTTGCTGTTATCGTATATCCGCGTTTTTGCAACCCAGCGCTTTCCCCCAGTATTTACATCGTACGCAGAAACAGACTGGTTCCTGGTATTATTTACCAAGAGTGTATTACCCCTAAACACCAGATCGTGCGGTGACTTCAAAGTAGAGTCTACAAAGAAAACTCGTGTGTCTGGATAAACCTGAATAACAGCAGACTGCTTAGCTGACAAGACATATACAGATTTATCATGTACGGCTAACCCGCTAAAGTGAAACACCTCTGACTCTAAAAACTTGTAGTCTTCAGAGTCTGGCACTCTTGGCGCGTGCTCAGAAAAGCGGCTCGAAAACGAAAATGTTTTCTGTAGGGCAACATGTTCTGCACCAAACCACGACCAAATAGTCTCTCCAGAAAAAGACACCTTTACAACAGCATCGAAAACAGTAGATACCGCAATAATTCCAGTCTCATCTACGTAAAGATTATGCAGCCCACAGAACAGTGGGTTACTTATTTTACCCGCGAGAACTAGATCCTCATCATATACACAAATTTCTGTAGCTGCAGCCACGTATAATCTACTCCTATACAAAAATACTCCGCGAGCCCCGCGATTCCCACCCCGAGAATTCCAAAATTTAGAATCTGGCGGAGTATAATCAATCGGGTGCGTTTGTAGAGCAGTTTTACTGTCTAAATCTACCTTTATGATAAATCCAGTAAGCGCACGATTAGTTTCTCCGCGCTTAACTGTGGTAACATATGCAGCCCGGCCCATATACCCCTCCCCCCCTATTTTTTATCTCTAATTGGATGTGGTGTTTTTACCACAGCTACCTTAGTCGTTGCATGCTTAACAGTAGTAATATCAGCAGAATCCCTGCAGTAAAAATAGTTGTTTCCTATACTCCGCGCTAGACAATATCCGGATGCCTTCATTCTAGCCACTACACGCACCTTTGTCTTGTCTAGCATGGATTCAATTACTAAAATTCTGGGGGAAAATCTGTTTAGATCTAGGCCGCGCAGGACTGCAAGCTCCGACCCCTCAACGTCAATCGAAACTACATCAAGCTTGTCAATATTAGCATTCTCTAGCACAGTGTTCGCCGTACACATTGGTACACGTATTTTTTTAAAGCCCATGAATATCTTATCCCCATATGCCTTAAAGTGCTTTTCCATTCCTGGGTCTAATGTCGATAATGATCCGAGCTTATTCGCGTAGAAGTTGATGCTATCTGCATCTTTGTCGGATGCGGCAGCATGAACAACTACCGCAGACGGTCTGTTAGCTTTAGCAAATTTTGCATATACTGGATGCGCCTCTACACATACGCCGCGCCACCCAGCCTGTTCGAAACTATACGTGTTACTAAAACGCACCCCGTCTAAAGCACCTATATCTAGGTATGTTCCTATGTAACCATCTTCAAAGACCGACCATAATACAGCGTCCTCAGCATTTTGTCCATAGTATTTTCTCGGCATAGCACTTCTCCATTACTTTTTTTCAAAGGTATAATTTAGTTTAGTTAAATCTAGCGCAAACATTTCAGTCGCTAGTGCCCGTGCTGCATCATTGTAGTACATACTGTAGTGTTTTTTCCAAGGGAGACCATTTATATGTGGAAACTGTACGTTTAGAGACAGCCTTTTACATACTTTGTAAAAATCTGGAATCAAGTTTTCAAATCTACCAACAAAATCTACTTCTTTCTTTCCAGCGCGGCTAAATACATAGCTTGACATCCACCCCCCAGGCTCTATGATGCTCTCCTCTACGTGCGGAATATAGTATGACGTATTAAAAGACTTTAACCAGCTGTAAAATGATTCTCTGGCATCAGAATTTGCAGCTTTAATAAACTCTATTGCAGTGGAATTCTTTCTCCTATTGTAAGCCCACCGAGAAACCGCCCAGCTATACGGGTTTCGAACAAACACAAACTTAAAGTATGTCTTCCATTTATTTTCGGATATAAATTTACGGAGTATTCGTGGGCGAGTATGTGCGCCGACACGCCAGTTGTCCCATAGGGCGTCCAACTTTGCTGGAGACAGCCTCCCGCCAAGAATATTTAATCGGGAAAACCGATCTAACGCCTCTTTTGTGCTACTCCCCCCAGTACGCGAGACATGAACGTATATGAATTTATGTGAGTCTGAAATCAGCATTACACTGCTCCCCATTTGGTATTTACATTAGCTATTACATCTTTTGACGCCCTTTTTTCTTTGTACAAGCGC
>Ga0307377_10000335_pt1 | contig 64122 bp, 91 predicted proteins | sample TR3MG_FD_202535 | JGI IMG/M metagenome (GOLD analysis project Ga0307377, IMG submission 202535) | Soil microbial communities from Risofladan, Vaasa, Finland - TR-3 | ecosystem: Environmental > Terrestrial > Soil > Coastal area > Acid sulfate soil | place: Finland: Risofladan, Vaasa | collected... | reverse complement strand
GTCGACCTCGTTTCGGAGCATCGTGGGCTGGCCAAGCTCAAGTCAGCGTATGCCAATCAGATCATCGGGTTCATCGACCCCAAGCACGGCCACGCAGATTGCCAGGACGGTCGGGTTCGGTGCGACTTCCACTTCACCTCGACGGTGACCGGCCGGGCCGCAGCCTCGAACCCCAACATGCACCAGCAGGTCAGGTCCGACAGCGAGGCCAAGGCAGCGGTCAAGAACATTTTCCAGGCTGAACAGCCAGGTATCCAGGACTCGTTCACGGTGGACTTCAAGAAGGGTCCCCCAGAGCTGCACAAGATCAACAAGGAGCCCAAGAACGCCCTGGTCCAGCTCGACTTCAAAACCAACGAGGTCCGGTGGTGGGGAATCATCAGCCAGTGCCCCGCGTTGGCCGAGGCGTTCAACAACGGCAAGAAGGCCCTGGATGCCTTCCGGGCTGACCCAACCAACGACAACCTGCGCAAGATCGCCGAGGTCGCGAGCGACATCCACAAGCAAACAGCGTCGACCATGTACCAGGTCGCGATCGAGGATGTGGTCAAGGACCAGCGTCAAGCAAGTAAGAACATCGTGTTCGGTTGGATGTTTGGTCGCGGCGTCCGGGCCATCGCGGCCCAGCTCAAGAACCCCGACATCGAGGCGGTTGCGGAGTTGATCGAGAAGTTCGGGAACCAGTTCCCTGCGGGCCGCGACTGGTTGGACGATGCGGTGACGCGGGGCCGCCGCCAGGGCTTCATGGACAGCTTGATCGGGCGTCGTCGTCGGCTCCCGGGTTTCGCTTTCTTGAGCCACGACATGGAGGAGGACGATCGGATCATCGTGGCCGAGTGCGACCGGATGGCCAAGAACAGTCCCATCCAAGGTATCGCGTCCGATGCGGCCTTCATCGGAACCTCGTTGTTCTGCGATTATATTGTGGAACACCAGCGCTGGTCCTGGTTGGCCCAGAACGTCGTGCATGATTCATGTGTCTACCAGGTTCCAATAGCTGAGCTTGAAGAGTCGGTGCATGTGGCAGAGGACATTTTCACGAACAAGACCATGCAGTACATGACTGAACACTGGGGAGTTGAGTTCCCGTGTCCGATCGAAGTCGACTTCGAGATCGGGCTGACCTGGGGCAAGCTCCACAAGTGGGATTTCACCCCGCAGGGTATGACCCAGATCGTGGAAAACCTGAAGGCAGCGTAGCTGGGAGGCGCCATGGACCTTAACAGTGGTCGCCTTGTGGCCTGTAGTGTCCGTACCCATCCTGGGTCTTTTAACCGTTCCCTCCTCGACAACGTCAAATACATCGAGAGCCTATTCGCGCTCCTCGTGCATCGGATCAAGATGACGCCCCTCGCGGCCCCGCAGGCGTTCGAGGTCCCGGCCAACGACGGCGCGGTAGGGGACGCTGTGGCGGACGATGGCGGCCTCACGATGCAGTGTGTCATATCGACTAGCCACATCGCGTACCATTCGTGGCCGCTCCAGGATCAGTTTCGTCTCGTGGTCGACTCGTGCAAGGACTTCAGTGCCAAGGACGTGGAGGAGGTTGTTCGTCATCACTTCACTGTAAAAGAGATGGTGATCCAAGACGTACCCTATGAGGACCCTGCCAATGACGAAGCGCAACGACAAAAGCCGCCAGCAGAAGCGCCAGCGCCGAACAGCTCGCCGCAAGGCCACGCTGAAACAGCGGCCTAAGAACCACCCCGCCCCCGTGGCCAACGCGGGGCCCAAGAAGACGGACCAGGTACTTCCGAAGCTGGAAGATGCGACCGTAGCGTCGCTGCTGGCCGACACCAAGAACTGGCCCGAGGAGATCTTGCGTGCGGTGGGGTTCGAGATCCAAGTATCCCGCAAGGTCACCCCGATGACCGAGGACGATGTCGGGGGAGGTGCCGAGTACGATGACCTGGTTGGGATCCAATACGGGCTCATGGACTGCAAGGTTGGTGGGTTCAGGATCCAAGCCCAGCCCCATCGGGTTGGGACCAGCGAGGCGGCCAAGCTCGCCGACCCCAACTGTCACCGCTGCAACGGGGTAGGCAAGTGGCACGTGTCACGGGCCAACAAGGTTGGGATCGGGCAAGGCGGTAAGCCGATCATCAACGACCTGGAGTATGAGGTCAACTGCGAGTGCGCCGAGAAGGCTTACAAGGCTCAGCACAAGAACCTGCTGATTGATGGTCAGCTCGGCGAGTGGATCCTGCTGGAGGATCTGATCGTTGGGCTCTGGGAGGAGCCCGATGTCCTGTCCAAGGTGCCGAGGAAGCCTGACGACGAACGCCTTGGGGGAACCAGTGTGCCCGAAGTGTCTGAGGCCGGTGCATGACGTGGGTGGATCACGAGTCGTGGTGGAGCCAGATTCCGCCGCCGTGGGACTTGCTGGGTCTTCCAGATCCACTACGGTATGCCCCGAGACCGATGTGGTTCTCGCTCATCCAGATCGAGGACATGATCTGCCTGGGTCTTATGGACAGGGCAGCGGGAGGCTTCCTGCCACCCACCCCCACGATTTACACCGGCGATCTGTTTGAAACGCAACCCCCGGTCGAACAGCGCTGGATCGGGAACATGAACTGAGGTGACCCGTGGCCTGGCAATCAAAAGTCGATCGTAGCAAGATCCACCCCGGGCTCGTGGCCGTCATGGACCTGGCTTTCAAGAAGCTGGAGAAAGCCGCGACCCCGTTCAAGGCATACTCGGGGCTTCGGACCTTCGAGGAGCAGAATGAACTGTGGGCCGAGGGCCGGGACGCTGACGGGACCGTGGTCGATAAGGACAAGCTCGTCACCAAGGCCAAGGGCGGGCAGTCGATGCACAACTACGGGCTCGCGGTCGACTCGGCACCTCTCAAGGACCCGAAGGATCCGAACGGCAACGTCTGGTGGCCGGACCCCGATGTCTCGACGATTTGGTCGTCTCTCCACGCGGCCGTAGTAACGGCTGCTCGGGAGATCGACGAGGGGGACAGTTGGGACGGGATCGACTACGAGTGGGGTGGTATTTGGAGATTCCGGGACGTCCCGCACGTCCAGGTCAGGACTACATTGGGTGAGCTGCAAGCTGGCCAGTACCCGTACTGCCATGATGTTGATTGGCTCGTCAAAGCCCACACGACGTTTCTGTTCGATACCCCGTGGATGTTGCGTCGGGTCCAGTACCTGCTCAACATGCAGAGTTATCCATGCGGGGCGGTCGACGGCGTGTTGGGGAAGCGCAGCGCCGAGGCTCTCAACGAGTTCCAGGCCGACCAGAAGTTGGATGTCGAGAAGCCTGGGGATTCTGTGTCGCCGGCCCCTGCTGGCGGCCATTGGGCTATTGACGAGCAGACCGTTGAACGGTTGGTTCGGCTCGACCATGAAGGAATGTCGCTCACCCGTGGGACACTGCCCGGGGACCTGTTGCCGCCAGATGACTGGTCACTCTAGGAGGATTACGATGCATGTAGATTTGGACAACGAGATCCGACTCCGCAAGGAACGGGTCCTGACTCTCCAGACGGAGATCAAGCAGCTCAAAGAAACGCGGTCGATCTTGATGGGCGGTGAGACCACCGAGCCCGTGGAAGAATCCGAGAACCCCGAAAAGGGATCGGACGACGAGTAGCGTTAGATCAGTACCGATGGGCAATGTTGTCGATATGCTCCGGGCCTACGAGGACGAAGTCCTGGTACCACTCGTGGTGGCGGCCAATTTGGAGCCGGTCCGAGACCAGCGGGACGTCGCGCTGTTTCCGCGCAGCCTCGCTGTCTTGGTCAACAACGCGGAGCGTCATCGGTCCTGGCGTGGAGCTATCCACTGGTCGCCCCTGACCGTGGTCTACATGGACGAGCACAACCGCTCGGGGGACGTGTACAGGTTGGAGGCCAAGTTCCTACCGGAAATCGAGACCGTCCAGTTTGCGGTCGCTGACATCTGCGGGGTCCTGCGGCTCGAACGCCAACCTGACTGTGCGGCCTGGATCGACCCGATGACGTCCGAGCGGCTCCTGACCTACCCGCTCGACCAGTCCGATCGCGTCCTGATGCACTCCTGGTACCTGTTCCAGGGAGCTATCTTGCCGCTATTGATGCAGGGCAGCTACCAATTTGTGGACGGGCGGTCCCTGCGGGCTGCATTCCAGCGCAACATGATCCATCACATGGCCCAAGTCTACCAGGAGGTTGTGTGATGCCGAGGGGGAAACAAGTAAATCTCGACATGTTGATTGGCGAGCTGGGAACGTCCATAGCCGACCTGGATGTTTGGGTCGTGGACCTGACCGATGAGATCACAGCGGACATGGACGCCCATGTCGGAGCTACGATCGGCCTGGAGCTGCCTGTCGACGTAGCGATTGCAGCACAGACCGAGCGGACCACCGGACTGAACCTGTTGGTCCAACCGGCCGGCCACCTGTTCTCGGGGCTCGATCTCTCGGTCATGGACCCGTGGGACTACGGTGACGAGCTGAGCCGCCTGGACGCCCTCGTCGGCCTGACCCAGGATGGGGCCACGGTGAACGGGGTGATCAAAGGGCTCCCACGGGTGTTCCAGTGGGACGGCTCCCAGTTTGGGTTTGCGATCAACATCCACCTGGTGCCGGAGAACAGGATCGCGGTCCTGGTCGGGGATGCCAGGCTCTACAGAGAGATGCGCGCCATCCACCGCGAAGGCGTTGACTTGGACCGGACCTTGGTGTCGTTCACCCGCGTGATTAAGGCAGTCGAGCGCACCGAGGACGAGAGCGGTGTTGTGACGGTGAGTCCTCCTTTTGACGGCTACACGGCAGCGGTGTACCCCGAGACGATGCGCCCGGAGACGTTCTGGGACGCACCCGACTCGACGGAGCTGCTCGACCTGAAGGCGTTCTCCATCCAAGAGTTCACCGCAATCCTGGCATGAAACGCAACCGGCCCGTCGTTCGCCTCAACGCCCAGGGGGATTTTGTCGTGGGGGCGTTCTGCGGAGAGCCGCGTGGCCTGGACGTCCATTGGTTCGGCGAGCGGTTCAGGATCTGCCACGGAGCCGATTGCAGGTACTGCCTGACTCGGCGCGTTAGCTTTGTGGTTCCCAGCAACTTTTACCTGTACGGGGAGGACGTGGTTGGGATCGTGGAGCTGTCGAGCAGGTTTGAGACGATCGGCTCCATCAAGGCCAAGTACCCGTTCGATGATTGGTGGTACAAGGTTGAGCGCACATCCTGTAAAACATTCTCCATCGAACCGCATGGACGTCTGAGCTGGCAAGACAAGGCCAGGATCAGGCGGGCCAATTTGAATGACCTCGCGGTCCTGTACCCGGAGTCCTACGATGCCCAAGCAGATCGTTCGTGTCGACAAAAACCAGGAAGTCGAAGTTCAGCAGTTCGTTGAGCTGACTGGCGGCCAGATCGTCAATCTCACCGACAATCAACAGGGCGGCGAGCGCTTGATCTGCATCGACGGACACTTCTACAGGATGTACCCGACCCCGGACGGGACCTTTTACAGCATGACCAAGATTGGCGGTCACATGCAGTCGGTCAGGGGCAGCTACGATGACCTGGTGGTCAAGCTGGCCAAGATCCATGTGGCGTGGCGCCGGTACGAGAAGAAAATCCAGATCAACAAGAACAACCTGTCCGCCGAGCGCGACCAGGGCATCCAAGAGATCATATCGGAATGATCCTCTGGTCCATCGAAGAGATGGCGGGCAAGGAGTGCTTCTCGCTTGCCCACGATGCCCCGGCGCCTTGGTCCCGGTTCGCCCCCGAGTACCAGCATGGCCAGATACCGGTCCCCGGTCTCCGGGGCACCATGGCCGAGTCGGTCAAAGGCGTCTGGGAAGGCATGAAGCTCATTGGGCCCAAAGGCAAAGTGGGCCGAATGAACCCCGGGTACTTCACGGGACCAGGCCGCGACCGGCCTGTCAAAAACGGCGAGTGGTTCAGCGGGTTCAGTTTCGGGGGTCGAGCGATCGGGCACAAGGACGCCCTGAAACTCATTTTCCTCCCGACCTACCTGTGGACCATCCAGAATCATTGCCCGGACCTCATGGGGAACATCAAGGTCCTGGCGCGCGATCAAGACGTGTGGTTGTACGACGGCAACGCGAGCGTCGACTTGTTCGATGACACGATGCCCTTGAGCCACGCAGCTATAGTGGTGGCGTTCCTGAACAATGTCATGGATGACTTTCAACGGGGGTACTACCCCCACAGCCTTATGGGGAGTATTCTTCAATGAAACCAGTACGAGTCTACACGCTGCCAAAATCCCTGCCCGAAGAGGACCTGGCCACGATCTTCGCGAAGTGTGCGCGGTCCCCGGAGTCCTTCGACGAGATCTCCAAGACTGTCACCGCCGAGGGAGCTGCCCAGTTCCACGAGAAGTACGTGCTGGGCTACGGCCACGCATCCGTGGCCGAGATGGCGATTCCCAACTTCGCCTTCGAGGGGGTCTCGATCCTGGCCTCCAAGATCTTGGAGTCTATGCCACGTGGCGCCTACCAGGAGAAGTCAACGAGGGCCCAGAACTTCCTGTTCAAGGACGACGACGGGAGCTACACCGCATTCTTCGTCCCGGCCGATCTGCCCCCCGAGGACGTCGCGGTCTACAAGACTTCGATGAACGGATTGTTCGGCGCCTACGAGTCCATGATGGAGAAGATGCAGAGCTACGCGGCCAACACCCTGGGGCTGACTGGGTTCTCCGCGACTCGACGAGCTTTTGACTCGCTGCGTTATCTGCTCCCCATCGGGACCCAAACGAACCTCGGGATGAGGATGAACGGGCGCGACGTCGCGCTCTTGATCAGCAAGCTCCTATCGAGCGACATCCCCGAGTTCGTGACCCTCGGCAAGCAACTGTTCAAACAGGCCGAGGAGCAGATCCCAACCCTGGTCAAGCACACCGAGGCCAACGACTGGTACAAGACCCAGGAGAAACTCGCGACCGAATTCGGCAACGGGTACGAGTTCAACGAGCTGCCCGTCGCCATCAAGGACCGGAGCTACGCTCGGGTCATCGGGGCGGCGCTCAACGACACCCTCGCGATCGACGTCGTCGGGATGGCCATGCTGGCCAACCACGGCACGCACTCCATGATCGAGATGCTGAACTACATGCCCAACGCTCAGTCCAGGTTCCGCTCCATGATCGACAGCATCATGGCGAAGCGCGGCCCCCACGATCCATTCCCGGACGAGTTCGATACGGTCTCGTTCCTGGTCGATATGGTCATGGACTACGGGGCCTTCCGGGACCTCCAGCGGCACCGCAATTGCACCCAGTTTGTCCAGAAGCCCACGACCGAGATGGGCTACGACGTCCCCAATGACATCAAGGACGCCGGCCTGGAGAGAGAGTTCCGTGATGCCATCGAGCGGGGAGGTGCTGCCGCCAATGACATGAAGGATCATGGGTCGAGTAGGACCGCTTACCTCTACATGATTCCATTGGCATATCGCAATCGGGTCATAATGGCGATGACGTTCCGGCAAGCTGCATACATGATCGAGCTGCGGACCGGGCCTGGCGGCCACATCAGCTACAGGATGATCTGCGGTGAAGTCTGGCGCGAGCTGATGCAGCTCATGCCCAGTATCACGAAGCACGTCCGATGCCACGGCGAGATCGTGGAACTGATCGCGTCGTTGCCCAACGATGAGCCCCCCACACCACCCGACGTGCAAGACGCTGTCGGGGATTGAGGAGTCTGATGCGATTTCTGCTCTGCGTACTGTTCGCGGCCACGGTAGCTTGCGCTGCCGTGATCCCCGTCTCTACCGTGTTCGCCCAGCAAACCAGGGAGTACACCACGACCCAGGGCGGGACCTTCCGGGTCTACGACGCGAAGCTCAGGCGGTGCTACGACGGCGACACCTGCTACTTCGACGTCTACCTCGGGTTCGGCCACGTCATGATGGACCAGGTGGTCCGGCTTTGTGACATCGACACCCCTGAGATCCGACCGTTGGTGACCCGCGATGTCGCCGAGGAGGCCAAGCAGGTATTGCAGGGGTGGATCTTCGCGGGGACGGAGATTGAGCTGCACGTGCTTCAGAAAAATGATTGTCGGATCACCGACAACAAGATGTGTGATGATGGCGGGAAGTTCGGCCGGTACCTGGTCTACATCTACGTAGACGGCCGCAACCTGAACGCCGCCATGGTAGAAGACGGCCACGCCAGGATCCTGACGGACAAAGCAGGGAAGGCCATTTTATGCAAAGGGAAGTAGCATGGTGATCGAGGTCAGCAAGCGGAATTACAACAGGTTCGCCCACGGGACCCACAGTCTCAAGCGGGTCTTGGAGCTGGAAGGCTTCGAGGTCGGTGAGGAGAACGGCGTGGCCTACGTGGCGAGCGCCGAAGAGAAGGGCCGGCTGGCCGAGGTTACGCTGAAACGTCGAGCGAAGATCGTCGACATCCCACCGGCCAAGAAAGACCCAGAGCCCGAGCCGGTCCCGGAGACCCAGACAGCTACTGCTTGATCTGGGCGCGGTCGATCGCGTTCAACCGTTCATAGGTCTTCAAGATCCGACCAGCGTAGCCGTTGTTGGGGCTCTGCTCTCTCATCAGGGCCGTGTCGACAGGTCCGGAACCGCGATTGTAGGCGGTCAGGGCGTGCTCCAGGTCCTGGTAGTGGTTCTCGTAGCTTCCCAAGATTTGAAGCCCCCACCGGACGTTGGTCTTGAGGTCTGTCAGGTCCTTGCCGGGTGACCCCAAGATCTTTTTCCATTGGGGCATCACCTGTAGGAGTCCCTGGGCCCCTACGCTCGACACGGCCCCGGGGTCGAAGTCCGACTCGTGTTCAGCCATCGCGATCAGGAGGTTCGGTGGCCGTTGGAACGCTGTCGACTCGTGGTAGATAACCTCGGCGATCTCGAAAGCCAGGCTGGGGTCGATGTGGGGCTTCTGAATCAAGATCTTGAGGTAGATGTCGTTGACGAGCCGGTGCTGGGCCGTCGCCCCCTGCAAGCTCTGAATGTCGGCCCCGAGCTTGTCCATCCTGCCCTCGATGTACACCCCCAGGGACGTGAAGCCGCTCAGGGCGGCCAAAACGCACAAAACCGGGACCACGTAGGGCCAGACCGAGCTGATCCGGGGAGGCTTGGCGATGCTTTCTTGGGGATCTTCGACAGCTACCGGTCTATTTTGATGCTGTGTCATACCCGTATTTTACGGGATTGCACGAGGCTTGGGGCTTATTTCAAGAGGTGGAGGCTGACATGATACATCCCAACAGCGTCAAGCAGTTGACCCGTCTGATGACGTCCAACGAGAAGTTGGTCAAAGCGGTCCGCGACGCCGTTCGAGAAGCCGATCTGATGGTCAGCGAGAAGCTCGACAAGGCCCTGTACGCCTTCATCATGGGGGGCGAAGGGGTCAATCTGGATCTGATGAATCCTACGCATGTCCAGAAAGCCGTGGACAACTTCTACCGCGAGGGGAAGTTCGGCGGCAAACGAATCAAGCTCTACTGACCGGGGGTAGTGCGCCGTGAGAATCCCTGCTTTTGCGCCTGTCCGTTGGTCCACCAATGCCAACAACGATGTCTACCGCCTGGCCCGGAATGTCGGGATCGGAACCAGTACCCCGGACGACTTCAAGCTGCAAGTCGCGGGGGATATTGGGCCAGACGCCGATCTGGGAAGCGACCTGGGGTCCGCCATCAAGAGGTACGGCTCCGTGTTCGCTGGCCCGTCGAGTTACCACCTTGTGTCAAAGGCACCCGAGACATCAATCGGGAGGGATTGGCAGCTCGGGATCCGGACCACTGGCGGGCTCGGTCAAGGGAACTTCCACATCCTGGAAAACATCTCCGCATTTCTCGACATTACCCCGGCGGGCTACGTTGGCGTGGGGACGCTCGACCCCCAGGCCAAGCTACACGTCGATGGCAACATCATCGCGGCGGCGCCGACCGATGACGCCCACGTCACCACCAAAAGCTACGTCGACTCGGTCGTTCAAGGCATCTCGTGGCAAGATCCAGTCCTGAGCAAAGCCGTCTCAGATCCAGGAACATTGACCCCGGTTGCCGGGGATCGCTATATCGTGAAGGCCCCGGCCGTTGGGGACTGGGCCGGCAAAGAAGAACAGATCGCTGAATACGAAGCTGCGGCCTGGGCTTTCTATGAGCCCGGCGAGGGCTGGGCCGTCTGGGTCGAGGACGAGGATCTCCTCTACACGTACAACGACGACTTCCCCGCAGGGTCTTGGGTCAAGTTCAGCTCCATGGTGAGCCACAGTTCCCTGGCCAACCTCAACGTCCAGGCCGATCACCCGAGCTACGTGACCCTCGATGGTACCCGGGTCATGACCGGGTTCCTGAAGTGGGGTACGACCAGCTCCGATCCTGCGCTCAAGCGCAGCGCCGCTGAGCTGCATATCAGGCTAGCCAACGATTCAGACTTTGCTACGCTGCGGGCACGTGACGGGATTTTCACCAGCTCGATCAGGCTCGGCACCACTACCGACACAACAGCAGGCAACGTCAGGTGGACCGGATCGGACTTCCAAGGCTACACAGGTTCGGCCTGGGTGGCTCTTGGACATCACGCACTGGGCAGTTCGGCCCACACATCCGATACGCTCGCGAATCTGAGCCTGAAGGTCAGCGACGCTGACCTGATCGCGTCTGCCGACTCGCGACTGTCTGACGATCGCATCTCGGTCATCCACGGTCTCGGCGATACCCTTCGACATTCGTCTGCGACACTTACACAGGTCAATGCCTTGGTGTCCGACGCTACATTGGTGGACACCGGCGATGCACGCTTTTCGGACGATCGCATCTCGGTCATCCACGGTCTCGGCGATACCCTTCGACATTCGTCTGCGACACTTACACAGGTCAATGCCTTGGTGTCCGACGCGAATCTGATCGCATCCACGGACTCGCGACTATCTGACGATCGGACCGCGTCTGGTCTACGCACGGACACGACAGTGGTCGGTATCTCCGGTGCAACTGCGCCGACTATTGGTCAAGCTCTTGTAGCGACCTCCAGCACGGATGCCACTTGGCAGAACGTCACATCGCCCCCTGGCGGCGCGACCACCCAGGTTCAGATCAACGACGGTGGATCCTTCTACGGTGACTCCGGTTTTGTCTACAACAAGACCACCGGAGATGTTGGAATCGGTGTTGCCCCTAGTTCTAATGCCTTGCACATCCAGAGAAACGGGGCCTTAACCGGGGCCTTTGTAAGCATGGATACGTATTCCAACGACATTGGTTACCCGTCAATAATCAGCTTCCGCAAGTCTTCTACGAACAGTGTGGCGAACAGTGCCACCAGTACGAACGATTGGCTTGGGATTCTGCGATTCCAGGGCAACAATGGCAGCGGGTTTACCAACGGTGCAGCAATAGAGGCACAGCAAACTGCTGCCGCTGGAACCTACTCACCGACTAAGCTGGTGTTCAAAACATCCAACGGCACAAGTGATTGGGCCGAGGCCATGACGATTGACGCCAGCCAACAGGTTGGCATCGGAACAGGTAGTCCTGACACCAAGCTGGCAATAGCCAACGGGACCACACACACTCTCGCCAGCATTTCCACGCACTCGACCAGCACCACTGGTGCACAGTCGCAGTTGTGGTTCAGAAAGACGAACAACAACACGGTCGGCTCTTTTGGTACGACTGTGACTGGCGAGTCGTTGGGGGCCATTGCTTTCTTAGGCAGCAACGCCAGCGCCTTCAAGTTCGGTGGTGATCTTCAGTTCGTGCAGGAGGGAACAGTTAGCACGTACACGCCAACGTACTTCCGAGTCCGCACAAGCAACGGCACGACTGTATCCGAGGCGCTGCGGATCGACTCCAGCCAGAGAGTTGGCATTGGCAACTTTTCATCTGGCACCGCAGTCGCATCCAAGTTGCATGTTTTAGAGACAGGTACAACCAATCCCGTCATTCGATTGGAGCAAACAAACACGGGTACGAGTGCCGCAGCATCCTACCGAGCAGTGAACGACAGTTCCGTGCAATTCCAGTTCGGTGTGTTCGGTAGCAACAACACGTCGACCATTGATGGCATAGCCGCCGCCGATGCTGTTGTCGTAGGGACCATTGGCACCGCAAGCAAGATGTTCATCAGCATGAACGCAGACGGGCCGATGCACTTCCTTACCAACGGTTCGACGGCAATGACGATCGACTCCGCACAGGATGTCCAGTTCACCAAAGGTATTCGACTTGGCACGACGGCCAACACCACCGCAGGCAACGTCCGTTATAACGGCACCAACTTCCAGGGATATCATGGCGCGGCCTGGGTCAACTTGGATACGCAGGGTGGCAGCACATCACCAGCCGGCGGTAACACGGCCATCCAGTACAATGACAATGGTAGCTTTGGTGCTGATGACGAATTCACATATAACGCGACTGCCAATAGGCTGATGCTTCGTCCCACATCTGGGGATTGCATTTTCCAGATCAGCCCAACGACTGCCGCTTCCAAGGGGTATCTTGGATTTGAAGGCAATCTAGCTTCCAATCGTTGGGCGATTGGTGTTGATCCTAGCTTGGACGGTCTCAGATTCCGCAGTGGATCTCTCCTGGGCAGCGCCGACTCGAAGATGCACTTGACTGCGAACGGTCATCTGCTCATCGGTTCTGGGTCTACTGCACTGAGTTTCCTTGATGTTGACGGCAATTGCGCCATCGGTGGAGCTTACGCAGCCCTCTTCGCAGCACCAACAGACGGGCTCATTGTCGAAGGCAACGTCGGTATTGGTACTCCACAACCGACAGCCGGAATAACGCTTGACATTCAAAGGGCTGCTGGCAATGCAGCGGTGTTCCTGACCAGCTTCTCCACGGCTGACACACACAACAGCATCATCAGGCTGATGAAGTCTTCTGCGAGTACACGACCGACCAACGGCGCGACCGTGACCGGCGAGTACCTCGGACAGCTACAGTTCATGGGCAACAGCGGCTCCGGCTTCACGTTCGCCTCTGAAATTCGTACCGTCCAAAATGGTGCCGCCTCCACCATGACTCCAGCCGATATGTTGTTCTACACTTCGGACGGCTCCACTTTGAATGAGGCGATGCGCATCGACTCCAGCAAAAATGTCGGCATCGGAACGACCTCGGTTGACGGTGCTCTGAACATTGTTCGGGCCGGAGCAGCCACACGCACCACAGTGAACTATGATACCTATTCCGATGACTCTGGATACGGCACTATAATCAACCTCCGTAAGTCTGATTCAAACACGGTAGCCCATAACGCGACTGAGCCTGGGAACAAACTCGGAGAGATCATATTCCAGGGCAATACTGGATCTGCCTTTGCAGGTGGGGGTTGGATTCAGGGTTGGGCAGACACGGGCACAATCACGACCAACGTCCCTGGATACCTCCGATTCCAGACCGCTACAGGCTCCAGTACCGTGTCAGCCATGTGGATCGACTCCAGCCAGCGTGTTGGTATTGGTGCCAAACCCGCAGCCGCGAGCGCGTTGCTCGAACTCACGTCGACCACGGGCTCGCTGCTCATCCCCCGGATGACCACGATCCAGAAGAACGCATTGACCGCCGCCGCCGGTATGATGGTCTACGACACGGACCTCGGAGCATTCCACGGCTACACAACTTCGTGGGCCGGGCTAGGCGGTGGCGGTACACCCGGCGGCTCGTCAACTCAAGTCCAGATCAACGACGGTGGAGCATTCTACGGCGATGCCAACTTCACCTACGACAAGGCGACTGGATATGTCAGTATCGGTGCCCCAGACAACGCCAATAAGACACTCAACGTTCGTGGCCTTGGGGCCTTCCGTGATGACTCAGATCAAGTCGGCATCTCTCTCATCTCACATGCTGGATCAGTCGAGCCTGCATCGACTCTCTGGTTGTTCGGATCCCGTGGCACCTACGCCGCACCAACAAATGTGGTCGACAACGATCTCATCGGAATGATCTATTTCGGAGCAAGCACAGGAACACAATGGAGTCAAACTACTATCAGGGTAGAGGCAGACGCAACTCCTACAACAACTACGGATGCTCCTACCCGCATGATCTTCTCGACTGCTCCAGTGGGGAGCAGAAATGCTGTCGAGGCATTGCGGATCGACCATGACGGAAACGTTGGCGTCGGTCGCTACGCCACGCACTCTGCTCCTGTGGCTGGCCCATTCCATCTTCTGCGAGTCAACGAGAGCCCCGGTTCAGTCTTCTACCTTGACACCTACAAGGCTGACAATACTCAATACTCCCAACTCTCGCTGCGGAAGTCTGACTCAAATACCTACGCCCACGGGGAAACAGATGATGGTGACATTCTGGGCCTCATCTCATTCCAGGGCAACAGCGGCTCCGCATTCTTGAGTTCTGGGCAAATTAGAGTGACACAAGAGGGCGCAGCGTCTGGGGGTCGTCCTCCAGCCAAGATGGATTTCTATACCGCAGCAGTTGGCGGTTCTCACAATTTGGCGATGACCATCGACTCGGCTCAGAATGTTGGAATTGGGCTGGCGCCTATCGCTGGTTTCCCTTTGACCGTTGGTGGGGATGGACTTTTCCGAGACGACACTGCGGAGAATACTCTTTCACTACAGTCGTTCTCGGCTTCGGCAGCGCCTGCTACTTCGCTCAGAGTTTGGGGATCACGAGGGACCATCGCTTCTCCCTCTAGCGTTGTTGATAACGATCTCATCGGAGAGTTGCAGTATCTAGCACGTACCGGATCTTCCTGGAGCAAAACAGAGATTCGAGTTGAAGCAGACGCAACGCCAACCTCAAGTGTTGATGCGCCCACAAGAATGATATTTGCGACCGCCCCTGTAGGAGACAGAGCGTCTGTCGAGGCGATGCGGATCGACTCCGGTCAGGACGTGCAGTTCGCCCAGAAGGTCGGCATTGGTGGTGTGCCTCATGCCACTTACGGGTTGGCAGTTTACGGTCAAAGCGGCCTCCTAGCCGTTGCTGATTCCACGCCAGCAGTCAGTAGCTTACTAGCCTACAGTGGAGGGGCGACGAGTCCTGACAACAGTTTGGCATTCTGGAGTGCACGAGGACCAGGAACGGCCGCAACAGCCCTAGTTAATGGGGACAGGATATGCCACATCCATAACAAGATGTGGTCACAGAGCTGGGACGCTTTCAGCCCCATCGAGACCTACGTCGATGCCGCGCCTAGTAGCGGGGTCGTCCCGACGCGGTTGGTGTTCAACACCAACGACGCTTCTGGCAATGAGCAGGAGGCGATGCGGATCGACTCAAGCCAGAAGGTAACTATGGCGAAAGGTCTCGCCGCCTGGGGTGTGACTGCACCTGGATCCCAGCCATCGAAGATCAGCGACCCGACCGACCTGGCCTCAGCCTTGACCGCGATTGCTGCACTGATCGACGTGATCGAGGGAGCCGGACTGGCTGCCTCTTCGTAGCTCCTTGCAGCCCGTTATATTTGACCAAACACAGGAGGATTATGATGCCCACCGCAGCGAAACGAGGATCCAAGAAAAAGAGCACCAAGAAGGGCGCAGCCAAGACCAAGGCTGCCTCAGCTCCAGCCCAGGCCCCCGAGTCCGTGCTGAGCCCCGTTGACCGGTACCTGACCGACCTGTTTACACGGTTCCGAGACGGCGACCGTGATGACATGGACAGGACTGAGACGCTGCTCTGTAAGAAAATCGAAGAAGCTGAGAACCACCAGGTGGTCCATGGCGAAGCTCTGGCCAAGCTCCAGGACCAGATCAACAAGCTCCAGACCGAGTTCGCCACCCGTCAGAACCTTCGCGACCGTGCTCAGTCGACGGCGTCGGCCCACATCGACACCCTCAAGAGCATGTTCGAGATGGAGAACGACAACGTGGTCCCGTTCGACCAAGGTGACGATCCCGACGACGACGACGACGACGGGGAATGATTGCCATGAGCCGAGGCCCGAACATCTGGGAAGTCGGGGCCGACATCCCGATCGAGATCACATTGGCGGATCCCGAGACGGGCCTTGGCCTGCCCGGCAAGGCCGCTTTGATCGAGCTGACGATCCAGCGTGCCACGGACTCCAAATACTGGGCCGGGCTCGCTGGTTGGGCCGTGGTCAGGACAGTGCTCCAGCCGATCGAGGTCGACGCGACCAACCAGCCCGGCAGCTACGCCTATGTGCTCCCAGGGTTGATCGGGAACGTCCAGGAAGATCGCTACACGGCCCACGGCCACATCGACGACGCCCCAACGATCCAAGGTGATTCCTACGAGACCCACTCGTCCAGGGCGATACCCCCAGTGTCCGTCTACGAGAGTGAGCCCACCTGATGGCGTTTGTCCGGAGGTTCTCAGCGACCCCCGGTGGCCCGCCCGTCAGGCTCCGGGTCCGGTTCTTTAAGGACGGGGTCCTGTACGACCCTGATTCGATCTCGTCGGTCAAGCTGTACCTGTACCCGACAGGCGGGACCCCGATCGCAACCATTGCCCCGGTCCAGCAAGAGCTGGGGATCTGGTATGTCGACTACGGGCTCCCGTTGAGCTGGGAGTCCACTGTCCTCTACGATGAGTGGGAGTGGATCGGGGTGGCAGGGATGTCGACCCTGACCCAGCGCTACAAGAGCGAGATCGACCTGACCGTCCAGCCGACCCCGCCCAGCTCGCCCTTCATCGAGAGCCCGGTCGACGTCTCGGCGTTCATCTTCTCGGCGGTCCCGAAGGACACCCCAGAGGCCCCGCCCAAGAGCGGATTCGTCGCCAAGGCCATCCCGAAATCAGTGGTCGAGTCGGTGGCGAGACAGAGCCACGACAGGCTCAAAACCATCTCTAAGAGCGCGGTGGAGCACTATTTGCGGTCGTTTCTGGATACCACGGGGGCGAATCGCGAGACGATCGAGGCGATCTCAAAGGGGTCCCTTCAGTACATCACGGACAAGTCCATCGAGCGGGCGGCAGATCCCACCAAGCGAGCGACCCAGCTCGCCCGGCTCTACAGTGAACTGTCCGAGCGGACCCCGGCGATCATCATCGTAGACTCGGGGACGGAGTGGCGGCCTGGGTTGACCGGGCTGATGTCCGGCCTGACCCACGCGACCATGCTGGACGGGGTCGACAGGGACGGCAAGGAACGGCGGCTCTGGCAGGGCTGGTTCAACAAGCAGCTCGGGGTCACCTTGACCATATCGGTCCTGACCAACGACCAAGACTCGACGGACCAGCTCATGGAGATCGTCCTGGCCTGCCTGACGAACCTGCGTCAGATGTGTGGCGGCTCTGAGATCCGGAGCCCGAACCCCGAGGACAACTGGTGTGTCCGGCTCCCGCTGCCCGTTGGGATCAGCCCGAACTCGGGTGCCAACATCAATGAGGACAGCAAGGATCAGCTCTGGTTCAGCAACTTCGATTTGACTGTTGACGCCGAGGACACGTTCTCCCTGGAGCGCCCGCTGAACATAGACCTGTCCCAGGGGTTCGATTACGACGTGGCCCGGAATATCATCGTGAACAGCGAGGATCTCTCGGCTGACATCCCACCGGTGATCATGGCCCCGGACACGATCCAAATCAACGCCCCCACGACCATCGCGGTCAACTACCTCAGGTACCGCCACAAGGTCGTGATCGATCGTCCTCAAGTGGCGACCATTGATCTCGACACCAAGACCATCACACCCCGCACCCTGGGGACGTTTACTTTAATGGTGTTGGACTTGGGTGACCGCGATGATGGCCAAGGACCTCGGGCCCTTGCTCCCACCGTCGCAGCCCAGAAAGAAATTACGGTTGTGCTGTAGTTCGCGCCCGCACGTTAATTCTTGGGTGAGGACGAAAACCCGCAAGAGAGGTCCACGATGGCCAGCACGTTGATCGCCACCAGATATATCCCGCCCGGAAGCTACATCGGGCAGTTGATCACGCCGCGTCCCGGGGCGATCTCGGATGAAGCCAGGATCCCCTGCTTCATCGGTCGAGGTTCACGTCTCGCGCTCGGGAGCAATCTCCCGATCCAGCGCTGCTACGTCTTCGCTCAGAGCTTGACGTTCAGCCCGCTCGCTCCGTTCGTCGCCAACCTCCCCTACGATGCGGACGGCGACCAGCAGGCAGCTCGCCTGTTCAAGGCGGACGGCACCGAGGTCCGGAAAGACCAGTGGTCGTTCCGGGACAGCGGGACCCCCGGCGACGTCTTCGACCAAGTCTTGATCGCGACGGAGGTCCATGACGCCACCGCGACCTACTTCCTCGACTACCAGTCGACCGACCGCGACGTCAAAGACGTGATCCCGGTCGAGGAGCTGCGCGAGGTGGTCTCGATCGGAAATCGAGTCGATGACCCGCAGTACCAGGAGTACATCAACTACTTCATCATGACCACGGTCACGGACCCCACCCCTGACTCGGGCAACACGTACCCGACATCAGCCCTCGGGACCATCGTGGTCGGGGTTGGCAACACCGGAACCGGCACCGTGGCCCACGCCAGCTCCAGCCAGTTCACCCACGACTACACCCGCAGCTACAACGCCGTGGTCACCGCCAAGGTGACGGGCGTCAAGGCGGCGGGGACGATCACGACCGTGGCCGTGGCCAATCTGGTCGATGGCGAGACCTTCACGCTCGATGATGGCCGGAACGACGCCACCGTGTTCGAGTTCAACGTATCGGGCACCCACACCCCGGCCGCAGGCAACGTGGAAGTCGATGTTTCCGGAGACACCTCCGCCGATGACGTCAAGACCACGATGATCTCGGTGATTACGGGTGTCGGCTCGACACTCGCGTTCACCGCGACGGATGGTGGCGTTGGCCAGGTTGACCTGGAAGCCGACGATTATGGCTCCTACCAGAACAACGCCATCGCGGACACCGTGACCGATGGTGGGTTCTCCCACACCGGCATGGCGACCGGCGTCGGCCGCGAGGTCGACTTCGACTGGGACGGGACCGCTGTTTGCCCCGGCAACGCATCCGGCCCCAACACCCCGTACCACAGCTCGGCGACCAAGCCGACATTCAAGTACACCGACAACGTGGTCGGGTCCGACACACCCCTGATGGAGTACGGGCTTCGGCTCCAGCTCGACATGGGGTCCGCTGCCGACCCCACCTTCGAGGTCGCGGACGTGTGGGACTTCAACGCAGAAGGCCCGGGCCTGTTCGAGGCCGACATCCGGTACGGCAACACCAACCAGTTCGCGTTGGTCACAGCCCCCGTGGCCGCCGTAGCCAACACCGGAACCGGCGCGGTGACGGTCGACAGCACGGCAGACTACAACGGGACCTACAACGCCAACTACGACCTGGAGTGCACGTTGGTGTCCGGCGCCTCCCCGTCGCGAACCGCGACGTTTGTCTGGAGCGAGTCCGGCGACCACGCCGGGATCAACGGGACGTTCGTGGTCGACGAGTCCACTGCCTCGTCGATGGTCCAGGTCCTGTCCAAGGGTGTTGCCCTGGCGTTCGCGTTCGGGTTGACCAACTTCGTGGCCGGTGACAAGTTCACGACCTCGGGCAAGGCTCCCCGGATCCTGTACCAAGCCAAGGACAACCGGAACTACACCTTGGCCGTCTCGGTCGCGACGGCTCCGGCGGCCGGCGAAGGCTACGTGGAGGGCACGTTCACCACGGATACCCCAGAGGGTTCGTGGGGCGAGTTCAACGCGACGGCCAACGACAAGGCAGTGACCGATCCCGACTTCGAGGACGGCCACTTCACGCTGCCGGACAACGTTAAGCTCGCAGCTCGCAACATGTACCATGACACCGCGTTGGACGGGAACCGTCACGTGGCAGCCGACGATCACACGTTCGCGGCGACCCAGGAAGGGCTGCTAGATTGGAGCCTGACCGAGAAGGCCGACGAGACCATCGAGGCGGACGCCATCCTGACCGACGTCTCCGGGGCCGTCACGGGTACCCCCAACACCAAGTACGTGATCGTGTCCCAGACCCCGACTGCGGTCGAAAAGGTCGAGACCCTGGCGGGGAGTACCCCGGTGTCCTTCACATGGATTACCGGCACCTCCTACGTCACGTTCGCGTCCGACCCAGGCGAGGCCATCGTGGTGACCTACGAGTGGCGTTCGGCCGAGCCGGATCCAGGCCAGACCTACTACATGACGGGCAAGTTCCTGCGTCCCCCGGAGGCGTACAACACCCCGACGCGCATCTTGGGACGTCAGGATGGGCGGACCTGGTTGGCCCCTGCGGGGATCGACAACCATCTCTACACGATGAACGAGATCGCGTTCGACAACGGGGCCCCTGGGGTCTACTACATCCAGGTCGATGACCCGGATCAGGACGGGATCTACACCGACGCGGACTTCAACGAGGCCATCCTGGCTTCGGAGGCTCCCAAGCGGATCACCGACATCGTCGTCCTCAGTCAGTTCACGAGCCTGGGCGCGGCCCTGTCCTCGGTGAACAAGATGAATGACCCGTTCGAGCGCCGCGAGCGTCTGTGCTGGGTCGGGATGCCGATCGGGACGCCCATCGGTAACGCCACCTCTCCCAACACCCTTGTGTACACGGCGGCCAACACCCTCCAGGTGTTTGGTAACGCGCCGTACCACGGGACCCGGGTCATCGTGGGCTCGACCGAGGCCACCCGGGACATCCGGTTGGAAACAGGCGAGACCATCGAGATCACGATGGATGGTTCCTTCGTGGCTGGCGGGCTCGCGTGCTTGACCGCCTCGTTCCAGGACCCCGGGGAGACCATTCTCCGCAAGTCCTTGTCGGGCTTCAAGACAGTCGAGACCTACGGGGACATCGAGGATCCACGGAACCTCACCCTGGGCGGGGCCAACGTGATCTACCTCACGGATCGCGGCGGTTCGGTCTACCGGATCGAAGAGGACGTGACCCCGGATACGTTCGCCGACGACTTCCACAACATCAACGCGATGACCCAGAAGCAGTTCGTGGTCCGGAACATCCGGAGCCAGATGGATGCCAACTTGGTCGGGATTGTGGTCCCGTCCGAGGAGGCAGGGGTCGGGTTGGTTCGAGGCTTCGTCATCGGAGCCTTGGGTGGTCTGGTGACTCGCGGAGTGGTGGGCCGATTCCAGGACGAGAACGGCTCCGAGAGGCCGCTCGATCCTGACAAGGACGTGGTGGTGTTCCGAGACGATCTCGACACCTCCCTCTACCATTTCTTCTTTGCCTTCTGGCTCAAGACCGTGATCAAGCGCTTGTTCGGGCTCTACAGCGTGAACAGCAATGACTTTGGCCTGCTGCGCGGCTAACCGAGGAGTGAGCGATGCCTAACATCAGTCCATACGGGACCAACGCATTTGGGATCGACGTGAAGCCGCTCGACTTCACGGTCCCGGACGCACCGACGACCAAGACCTACCATGGTGCCAGCATTGTGGTCGGCGGCAACATCGTCGGTCGGATCACGTCCTGGCAACCGAGCGGAGCCTACACTCGCGACGTGGCGCATGTGTACGAGCTGTCCCACGTAACGTGGGGACGGCCCGTCGACATCGTCCCAGGTCGCGCGACCGGGTTCCAGGTATCGTTCACCAAGGTCGAGGTCTGGTTCCAGGAGCTGGAGATTGCCCTGGGTTACCCGGCGGTCTGGAACGACCTGACCGACCAGGACCGGCCCTTCACTGCCTACGAGTACCTGTTCCGGGGCGCGACCCTGTACCGGGTCTGGCAGTACCGAGGATGCTGGTTCAACGAGCGCACCGAGGATGCTCAGACATCAGATGGTGATGGCATCTTCAAGGCCACCTGCACCATGAGCTACGTGCACCGCAACCGCATCTTCTAGCGTCTCCTGTAAAACGACAGGATGATCCTGCACCGGCTGCTACAGCCCGACGAAGACATCGGGGTATGCCGTATTCCGATCGACGCCCAGCTCTGGCTCGGCATCGGCGGGTGGCGCTACATCAAGGCGAACCAGGGCGGCCTGGTGTCGAGCGACTACTACCGGTTCACCGGTTGGCTCGTCGGGATAGCTCGTCACCGCTACGGGGGGCCTGGGATCGTAGACGTGTTCGAGAGGACCCGTCAGTACCTGGCCGAGTCTACCCCTGACCTGGACGGGACCGTGGTCGCAGGTCCCGTCATCGAAACACCAAGTCACCGTTATATGCTCTGCGTACCCTGTAAAATCGTAGAGCAGGGCGACCTGGTAGTCCACGGATGGATGTTCCCAGAAGCCACTTAGGAGTTCCGATGCCCAACACCAACGATACGCGACAAGCTGGTACAGTGGCAGCACAAGCCGCCCGCGATCAACACCAGCAGTCCACCCGGCCCCAGCAGGCAGCGGCTCGCCGCGCCCAAGAGGTCATCGACGAGGCCCACTTGGTGTCCCCCGAGGTGGCCGGCTCCATGGGGGCCCCGCTGGACATGACGGCCGGGGTTTCGTTCGAGGACGGGGCACGACCACGGGACCTCCCGACGCCCGGCGAGGCACCAGGGGGCGTCCCTACTTCCCAGGTCCGCAATGCGTTCACGGGCCAGACCCTCGGGGACATGATGGCCCAGGACCCAAACGCGCAGCCTCCTCAGGGGCTCCCAGATGACCGCGACGCTGTCTTGGTAGCACATGGTGTCCCTGCGGGCCAGAAACCGCCCCAAGTGACTCCCAGGCCGCCTCCGGTCATCCCTGGAAACGTCCCGGTCGAACACCCGATCTTGACAAAGCTCAAGGAGGACTTGGGGCTCGATAGTATCGCCCCGGTCGACGTCACGGTCGGGGGCCACAAGTGGACCATGGCCCTGGTCAACCACAACGGGGTTGTCCACGCGGCCAGGATCGCTGACCAGCTCGCGGTTCAGTTCACCGATCGAGCCTTGCTGTACAAGCTCGCCATCGTCTCCCAGGGCATCGTGGCCATGGACGGCGTCCCGACCTACCAGGTCATGAGCTACCCGGTGCCCCCTGGTGTCGTGATCCACGAGCCCCTCAGGCCACCCAGGGACGTGAAGTACAACTCGGCCATTGAGCTGTTCGACTGGCTCAACGACGGGACCAAAACCCAGTTGGCCGAGAAGCTCTACGACGCCTACCTGGACAAGCTCGACCGGTACAGCGAGGTCGAGAGTTACCTGGATGACCCGACATCCAACCGGGTCCGGTTCGAGTGCCAGGAAGAGGGCTGCTCGGAGAACATGCTGATCGAACCACGATACGTCTCGGGGACCAACGACATGCACGTTCCGGTGTGCCGCTGGCATGGCATCCCCATGGAGCTGACATCGGCTGAACAGGAGTTAGAGAGCCCTTTGCCGTAGGGCTCACGGAGCAGGACCCCGCCCTATCTCTCCGTGGGTACGTCTTTTCGCGGGTCGGAATGTTACCGACAGATCCCCGGTTCATCGAGCTGAGCCGGAACGAAGAGATGTTGCACTACACGGCCTACTGGTTGGCCAAGAAAGAATCGTACTGGTTCGAGCGGCTCGGTCAACTGCTGGGCACCGATTGGTCCCGGGAGCAGGTCGAGAGACTCGTGAACCCCAAGCAAGGCGCTTCCGTCCCGAGCAAGATGTTCCTGCCTCTGTCGCTGGCAATCAACCCAGATCTGACCGAGTGGCTCAAGCAGATTTTCAAGGTTGGCCAGGGACAATCCATCGGGGGCGGCGAGTACGTCCCCGGGGCTGGGGAGTCCGTCGAGGAGCTTGGCGACCTGTCCAAGGACGAGTGGATGAACTGGATTGGGGGCGCAACGCCAGCCATCTCCAGCTCGGTCGAGCAGATCAACGACCTAGCGCGCCCGGTTACTATCAAGGAAGGGCAGTCGGGCGACGATCGCATCGAGCGCATCAGGGACCAGATCGCACATAGCAAACGATGGTAGCAGCAGGCACTCTCAAAGGTATCGCGGCCGGGATGATGACCAAGTCGGCTGGTTCCATGAAGGCCAGCGGGGCTCTAGGCGACACCATCTCGAACATCGGTGAGCAGATCCAAGAGCAGACCGCGCTGCTAAACAGCCGCGAAAAGGTCGAGGAGAAGCTCCTCCAGAACCAGAAGGACCTCCAGAAGGTCCAATTGAAGATGCAGAAGCTCCAGAAGATGGAGAAGGACCAGCTCTACAAATTCCCAGGCGACGCCGATAAGGCCGCCAAGGCTCTCAAGAAGTTGACCGAGGCCGAGAGGGAACTGAAGGAGGCGAAGGCCGAGACCAACGACGAGTGGGAAAAAACGAACAAGCAGATCAATGAGTTCAATAGCAAGCAATCGTTCTGGGCCTCTGGGGCCAAGCTGATGATCGGCAAGGTAGCTGGGATCGCGACCGCGTACTTTTCGTGGAGCAAGGCCCTGGACTCGGTCGACTACCGGCTCAAGATGTCCTCGCAGTCCATCACCGACATGGGGATTGCCTTGGATGGCACCGCCGGTGGCTACAAGAGGATCGTCGATGAGGGCCTCAAGTGGAACGAGGCGATCAACGACACCGTTCGAGATCTCTCCCTGATGGGGATGCGGGCCGACGAGACCAAGGGGATCATGACGAAGCTGGCCGGGGGCTTGGCCCTGACGACGGCCAAGCAAAAAGACATGATCGGCATGACCCAGCAGATGACCAAGGACATCGGGTTTTTGTCAAGGCTCATCGGGACCAGCACCGAGGAGCTGGCAGACGCGACCGTGGCGGCCAGTGAGAAGTTCGGGACCAGCACCAAGGCGATGAGCCAGGACATGACCCAGATGTACCTGGCGATCACACAGCTCAGGGATCAGGCCCCCAACGCGGTGCTTGGAATTCGGCAGCTCACCAAGCAGGCCCTGAATGCCCAGGCAGCGTTCCAAGGGTACAGCTTGAATCTCCGAAACACTGCCTCCGTCATGGGACTCCTCTCCGAGAAAGCCCAGGCACAAGGTGCGAGCATCCAAGGCGCGACCGCGATGGCCACCCAGATGTTCGACCTCATGACTGGCCAGAAAGCTCCCGACTGGGCCAAGTACATGGCGGGGGACAAGCTCCGCAAAGAGGTCAAGAAGGCCATCGGGGTGTTCGACCTCGAATCCGTGGAGGGCATGAAGGCGGCCCGGGTGTCGTTGGCCAAGGAGATGGGGACTGGGATCAACGACCTGAACGACAACCAGCTCAAGGGCCTTCAGGACATCGCGAACAACTGGAAGGAGTACGGATCTCTCAGTGCGGCCAACATGACCCAGGAGATGTTGGGGGGTACTGAAGGCGGCATGAAGGCCATGATGACCCTCATGCAGAAGACGACCCAGGGGACTGACCAGCGCGAGATGTTCAAGGCCATCTGGGGCCTGGACGATCAAGCCGCGACCGCCGCTGCCTTGGCGTTCAAAAAGGGCTTCGCCGAAAAGGGCGGGGTCGACGCATTCTTCCAGGACATGCAGGCTCTGAAACAGGAGTCCGAGGGCCGCCAGCCTCCTACTATCGACGACGTCAAGAAACAGACCTTGGACACCGTCAAGGCGATCGGGCAGGCCCGGACCGGCATCATGGGGACGATCGCGGCCTACATGGAGGGCCTGGCCGAGAACCCGGCGATCACAGGAATCATTGGGGCCCTCGGGGCCGGGGCCTCGGGGGCCATGCAAGCCGTAACGAGCGGCGCGGCCCAGGGTGTCATGGGGAAGCTAGGCGGGATTGGCTTCGGGGGCGCGGGTCTTTTGGCTGGGTCAGCAAAGGCCGTCGCCGCAGGCGGAGCCGGGACTACCCTGGCCGGGGCGGCTGGAGCCAGCGGAGCTGCCACTGGGGCTGGCGGCTTCGCCGCTGTGGCTCTGCCTGTAGCCCTGGCCGGCGCGGTTGGTGTTGGGATCGGGTCCCTGCTCCGGCTCATCCCTGGGGTAGATTCATTCGCCGAGTCGATCTTCAACGCCCACGCCAAGATGCTAGATCTGCCCCACTCGATGGACGATTTAGAGGCGGCTCAGGCTGGGCTGGCTGCCAGTCTCAGGAATCCTGAACTCAACAAGAGCTTGCAGGAGCAATCCCAGGTAGTCCGTGGTCGGGTCACCGACGAGCGCAGGATCGCGATCCAGCAACGGTCACTCGCCGAGATGTCCAACGAGGACCTGATGGCCCGAGCCAAGGCCATGGTCAAATCCGACAAGATGAACAAGCAATTGTCGGGTCCCGAGGCGCAGGTCGAGGAGCGCTATCTGGCTAAGCTGTTCGATATGAGGGAAGCCGGCCAACGCGACAAGGGCAAGGCGTTGCCCAGCGCAGCAACCCCCGAGGCCCCTGAGCCTGCCGAGAAGAGTAAAACCGAAAAGACGGCCAAGGATGTGGCGAAGGCCGTAGACGTGACCAAGGACACGAAGGCCGACAAGACCCACGAGCGCATCAAGGCCGAGGCCCAGAAGTACCAAAAGAAGGCGGCGGACGTCGCTGACGACTTCTGGAAAAATGGGATGCCAAAAGCATCCGGCTCAGCTTGGAAAGCCATGACCGCTGAATTCAATGCCACGGTCCAGGACATGACCGTGGCTTACATCGCTTCTCTACCAGGCGGCGCCGCATTACTTGAGAAGATGGGCCACACGTTCCGTCAGGTTGGAGCTGAGATTAGGGGCGGTCGTGGCGGCGTAGATGCTAAGGGCGACCTGTGGACCAAAGTTACGGCAGATGGCAGAGGCCAGCAAGAAGCTGACCTGGAAGCAAAAAAGTAGGAGACCACGATGGCGAGTGCAAAGTTGATCAAAGCCCTGGCGTCTCAGAACGTCAAGTTCCGCAAGAGCCCGAAGACATCGGGGGAGGTCATGTTGACCTTCAAGCCGACGTACAACAAGACCACGGGCAAAACCACGACACCCAAGCCGATCTCGATCCAGGGGTTCAGTGAGGTGCAGCCGTTGCTCCGCAGCGACGTCACGATCGATCACCTCCGGAACTCCAACCTGGAAGATCTGGTTCGGCGCCAAGCGATCGTGCTGCTCTGACACGACCCAAGCCCAGGAAGCGGCCTGGGTTTCGTGTGCTCAAGTGTGGGGTGTGTCACTGTCCGCTACCCAGCGGCGTGAGCCACGAGCACCACGAGATTCCGCAGGCAGCAGGCGGTGCAGCCGGCCCGACCGAGCGTTTGTGTGCGGGTTGCCACGCCAACCTTCACCAGGTGGCCCACATGCTGATGGGCGGCCGGGCTGGCGAAGCCGAAGACACAGCCAAGATCTTGTACCCCGAGCACCCCACGAGGGTCCGGTTCTTCAAGCTCATCCAGATGGTCGTCGAGTACATGACGCTCAAGCGGGATGGCAAGATCCAAGGCAAGGAGCCTGTCCGGACCGTCATCGAGCTGGAGCCAGACCTCCACTTCGCCGCCAAGACGATCGCGAATGATCACCGAGGACCAACAGGTCGAAGGCTCGGGTTCGCGCACTGGATCGAGGCCCTGGTCAAGCGGGAGATTTTCAAACGGTACCCCCACATGGACCACGGCGACGCAAAGGCCCCGAAGCTGTAAAACAACCCCATGGGCACCGTAGTACACAAGAACCAGCGCGGAGGTCAGCAGCCCGAGCGCGTTGTCACCTCGGGGGATCCCCGCAAGACCGAGCCAGTCCCCGAGCCCACCGGGCCCCCCGTCAAAAGGAGGCTCGACAAGAAGGCCCAGCGGCGCCGGACCACCACGGCGCAGCGACGCCACTACCCCCACGGGTTCGGGCTGTTCGCGTGCGGGAACTGCCGGTACTTCCACAAGCAGTACAAACAGAAGGCCGGGAAAAACGGTTGTGAGGGCGATGGGGTCAAACGGACCGACAGGCCGTGCGGGCTCAACAGCCACGGGTTCGGCTACTTCGAGCCAGTCAAGATGCCTGAGGCCGTGACCGAGATCCCAATCGACCACCTGTCTCGGGACCATCTACTGCTCCTCGAATACAGGGTCAGGCTCCGCGAGGCCGAGACCTTCAAGGTCTCCATGGCCCCCTACACGATCGGGACCAAGGTCCGGGTCCTGCTCGACGATGACATCGGGTACCGTGAGGGCACGGTGGTCAGGATCCTCAAGCGGGTGGTCCGGGTCGAGATGGATAACACAGGCGCGATCATGTCGTTCCGGCCGGACGATCTTGAGATGGCCGGCGACCCCATGGGCTAGATGCACCAAGGGCCCGACAGGCTGGCCAACCTGTCGGGCCCCCGGCCCTTTCAATCGACCCGCTTCGCTCGATGCCCTGTCAACACCAAGAACCCACGCCAAGATAGCCAATCCCAACCATGGGCGCCCTTTCGGCTGGCAGCCTCCAGGACCTAACGGGTTTACCAATATCAAGAGCAGTTGAGGAGTTGAACCTCCAAGGTCTCACGACCTCGCCGGACCATCCCGGACCGTGACATGCACAATCAGTTCGCCGCTCAATGGGCTGAGTACGGCCAGGGCCCCTCGGACTAACGGCGTCCCGCCAGCAGGTCCCCGGTCAAAGGGACCATTTTAACCAACCAATCTGGCTCGGTCATGACCGATACCCAAACCAGCTTCGGGGTGAACACCCCTAGCCGACCCATTCAACGGCGAACAGATCAGAACTGAGTTACTCGCCCGACGCCCCGCTACGCCACCCACGTTTCCCGGCCGAGGTCCCGAGGGTCGCTCTCAACGACGACGGCAACGAAACGCCGGGCCAATAACTCAGTCCGGATGCCAGGTCAATGATCGAGCCATCAACCCCGCCATCCACATATAGAATAGCATGGCGTTCTACAGAATGCAAATGAATCGACGTCGAAATCGTAAAAAAGCGACATCGTTTAGGCACAGGAAACACACATGTTTATCCACAGGGTCTGACATTTTTTCTGGATCCTAACAACTCCAGGGGGTTGGAGGGTGCCCTGCGGGGTTGCGGATCCGGTCTACGTTGTGTATAACTCGGCCGTCCTGTGAGTGCGCGCTCACCCCAGAAGTCTTACGGAGGGCAGGATGTCGCATGTCATGGAAATCTTATCAGTCGTCGTGGCAGATCAAGTACCGCCCGCTACGGTTCCGCCCAGGCCAATCTGAACGCATTTTGCTTGTCGGTGATCCCTGGACATTCCAGGTCAAGCGCCGAGGTGAACGCCACCCAGCGACGCGCCACCTGTGCGACGTCCTGGTCTACGGCGAGGACACTCTGCGGGTGTTCGAGATCAACGACAATCTATTCAATAGAATCCTAACAGCTCCCGATCCCCGAGCTGTATGGCTTCAAATCACGCGAGAGGGCCAGGGGAAGGACAACACCCACTGGGCCTTGGAAATCAGTAGCCCTGTTACCGCGCAAGAGCTTGATTTAATTTCCAAATTGGAGCGGACCGACCTGAACGGAGTGGCGACATCTCGTCAGCAACATTACGCCGGTCGATTGAACGCAGCCTAACTTACCAAGATTACAGCAACGACGCGCCGCGTCTAAAAAAAGTTCTTGCGCCCGCCTAGGTAGGTCTGTACAACTTCGGTCCTCGTGGTGGGGGTGAGTCGAACCCTTACACAGTCCCACATCATGCCCGGGTGAGGGAATGTGTCTGGCTGTCTGTCTGTCTCGGGTCTGTCTGGTAGGCTTATGATACGCACACGCCTCTTTGAACTACTCCAGAATGTAAATGAAACTAGCAGCTTAGACACAGAGAGCAACCAGAAGATTAAGCGGGCGACCCTGCTTTACTGCATGGGTCGCCGCAACAGCGCTGACTTCCGGATGCTCGGAAAAGATCTCGGGATCGTCGAGCCGCTGTTCAATTTCAAGTCGTCCTTCTTGGACCGGACCCACTACACGATCTCGTTGTACTGGCGTGCCGCGTTCGCGTACTTCCGCTACCTCGATTGCAAGCCGGCAGGCCCCGATGAGATCTGGGTCGACCAGGCCACGGTCCACAAAGCGATCAAACACGTGCCTCAGCTCAACACGCCAGAGCTGCGCGACGGATGCGACCACGACCTTCATCTCATGGAGGATTGCTTGGACGTCGAAGATCAGCGCAGTCTGTTTCGGTTGTCGCGCTCGGCACACTACCGAGATCTCGACAGCCAGGATTTCTACAGCCTGACAAAAGATCTCCAGCGGTACGCGGCCGGGATCACGTATCACAATGCTCGGTTCCTGACTCGAAACGACTACGGACTCAGCCTGACCGACCTCCAGAACGAGGTGTTCGAGGCCGGGCTCCGGACCATGTACCAGTACGACTCCGACGACGATATGCTCCGGCTGCTCAACACAGCCAAGCGCGGCGCGTACAACCACATGATCATCATGTTGGAGCACCACACAGCCAAGCGTCGCCGCCGGCTCGCCCGGGTCACAGAGCCCCCCAAGCCAACGACAAAGGCGTGCGGGACCTGCGACTGGTTCGACTGCAAGGTCAATGGGGAGTCGTGCCGGGACAAAAACGTGTTACCCAGCCAGCGGCGCTGCACCAGCGGTCACCGCTACAAGGCCCACAAGTACACCGAGGAAGAGATCTGCGTAAACTGCCAGTTCTACGACGAAAAACACTCGATGGTCAAGAATCCTTGCGCGAAGATGGACCAAGACCCGAAGGCCAGGCCCTGCATGGCGTTCGAGCTGAAAGCGACCCAGCTCGGCGAGTACAGCCAGACCCTGACCTCGTTGGACAGCCCTGTCAAGGGCTACGAGGACACCGCGATGATCGACCTGCTGGAGACCGACCAGGTCACGCAGGAGCAGGAGATGTCCCGCCAGGAATGGCTCCAATCGTTCTACAATGCGAGCGACGGGGACTTGAAAAGGATCACCAACATCTTGTTGGGTGAAGCCGACAGCGAGTTCGAGCGGTGGCTCCACGACCGAACAGGCAAGAGTCCAGACGATCTCCAAAAGACGGCCCTGGCCCGACAGGCGTGCAAATTCATGGGGATCACGATCGGACAATTACGTCAGGATGTTCAGACTGTAGCGGCATAGCCACCTTATCTCTAAGGCGAATGCGAGAGGTAGGCGATGCAACCCGCGATTCAGTACCGCGATGAAACTATTCTATGCTGCGAGTGCACCAAGCCGTTCAATTTCAGTTCGGCGGAGCAATCGGAGTTCGTGGCGCGCGGCTACGCGAACAAACCGAAGCGTTGCCGCTCTTGTCGCGATGCCAAGAAAAACGGACGGAAGCCCCAGAAGAATTACGCGGCTCGTCACCTGGCAAACCGTGATCTGCTTATCGAGGTATGCAAGGCCGTGAATGAGCTACAGGTGCTCGTAGCGCACCGGCTCGATCGTATCGAGGAGCAGATCGAGAACCTGGCAAGGAATCAAGACTATGGCGAAAAAGAAGGCCAAGAAACAGACCCGAGTTGATCCACAAGATGACGGCTTCGCGGACGGTACTGATCCGGTTTCGGCCGTAACGGTGGGCGCTGATGTTGCGGTCGCCGATCCCCTGGCCGAGAAGGCCCGGCTCGACGTCAACATCCAGGAGCCAGTTGAGATGGACGAGTCTCGGGTCTCAGACCCGGCTCCCGTCATGAGCGATGACGTAGGGGACGTCCGTATGGAAGTGCTCATGGCTCGCCTGTCGGCCACGGCATATGTCCAGAAGGAAGGCGACACCATCAGGGTCTTCGACGAACCCGACAAGATCAAGGACACCCTGGCGTTGGCCAGTCGGCTCATGCTGGGTCTCCGCAAAGAGGGCAAAATCAAAACCCTCCCCAAGCTCGTCAAGGGCTAACCCGTCAGGATGTTCTCAGGAGGATTATCATGCACGAGCCCATCACTGAGTTCCCCAAGGGAACCGTGATCGGGTCCGCGAGGCTGGTCAAAGGCGACCAAGTCATCGACGTGACCCGGCTCAAATTTGGATCTCGTACTCGGTTCGTGGAGAAGGTGACGCACCAGAGCGCCCGTAGCGGCTCTCGGGTGACTGCGCTGCGCAAGTCCGATGACTTTCCCTCGGACAAGATCGCGTGCCGCTTCATCAGTGAGTGGCTGCGTCAGATCCAGAGCAATCGAAAGTACAATCTGATCTTCGAGGATCCGCAATTCAGCAGCTTTGATCCCCTGGCGGAGAAGCGCAAGCAACGACAGAGCCGCTGAGATCCTGTCAGGGGTCTCGGGTACGGTCCTGTAAAATCAATCTGATCACTTTCGGAGGGAAGAACGAATGGCAAAAGACAACCATGTGGAAGCGCTAACGCCTGGCTGCAAATGTTGGATCATCGCAGACGAGGAGCACCTGGAAGGCAAGAAAAAGGTGCGGTACCGGACCATGGGAGCCGATGGGAACTTGACCTATGTGGGCTACCAGATTATTGGAGGCAACAGTTTCCTGGTCCTGGACGAAGCTCAGAAAGGTCACGGCAAGCACACCAAGGTTAGGACCTTCCTCTTGAACGCAGACAGGATCATCTACACCGGAGCCGTAGAGTAATCCTGTAAAACCGTACCCAACAACGGAGAGTGGTATGACTACCCAGACCCCGATCTCAGACGCAGTTACCACCAAAGGCAATGGCGCGACTGGCGTCGCGATCCCCGCAGTGACAGCCGGATCGCCCGCACCTCTGCCTCAACCCAGGCCGGAGTCGATCTTGCGACGAACTCCTGCTCCTGCTCCCGCGCAGGCCAAAGACGGCAAGGACGCCACCCAGACCAAGGTCAAGACCCAGAAGGCCGCCAAAAAGACCACGAAGGTCAAGGCAGCTCCGGTCCCGGCCAAGGTCCCGGCCAAGGTCCCGGACGGTACGAAGCACTGTCCCCGGTGTAAGAAGACCAAGCCGCTCGACGAGTTCCCTCACTCGAAAAAGAACGGTACCCTGAAACCGCGCTTCTCCTGCATCCCCTGCTACAAAGCGTATACCAAGGAGCAGACCGCGAAGGCCAAGGTGAAGGCGGCCAGCAAAAAGGTGACGAAAGTGACCAAGAAAAAGACCAAGAAGCCCGTCGTGAAGGCCAAGGCCGCCAAGGTCAAGGTCAAGAAGACCAAGCGCCCGAAGGTCAAGAAGATCCAGCGACGCGCCACGGCGCCTCAGCTCACCGGAGATCTCCGTGACCTGGTGAACAGTCTCCAGTTGGTCAAGACCAAGTCTGTGAAGCGGGTCAAGGATCTTCAGGAGCAAGCGAAGGCTCTGGGCGTTGAGATCACTGCGGCCGAGAAGGCCGTGGCCAAGATCGAGAAGCTCATCTTGATGGCCAAGTAGCGCTACCCACGGTCTCCATGGGGTTATTTTGGAGTCGTTGATCTGACAACCCACATGGAGACCTTGATGCGCAAACTACTGGCAGTATTCTCGTTGGCCATGATCTTCGGGTGCGGCACCGCCGCCCCCGTCGAGGACACCAAAGCGGCGCCGGAACCGGCCGCCGTCGAGGAGCCCACCACGGCCCCGGCCGAAGAGGCATCACCAGTCGAAGCTCCGGAAACAACTCCGGAATCAGACGATGCTGCCACTGCCACCACCGAGTAATCCGAGGGTAGTTTCGGTCTTGAGCCCGCCCCAGGCGGGCTCAGTCGTCTCTGGGAGGATAAGATGCGGCCCAAGCTGTTCCGGTTAAAAGATATGCTGTTCATGTGGATCGCCGTGATCGTAGGGCTGGCCCCGCCGATCGTCGCCCATCTGAGCCACGGCCACGCCGACACCTGGGGCGAGGCTGTCCCGTTCCAGGGCTGGCTCACAGCCTACCTGGTGCTCGCTGCCACAATCGCAATCGTGGTCGCGTTCTACGTCAAGCGGGCCCAGTGGTTGAAGCTCTACCGGTACACGACCAAGCACGGCATCATGTGCTTTTTCGAGCCTGGGGCCGATGTCTACGCTCAGGAGCTGGTCGAGAATGACACCATGAACATGTTGGACCAGTGGGTCAGGTACTACCGGGCGATCGGGAGAAATGAGGGCCAGTACATCAATGCCGGGGTCTACCTCAAGGGCTCGACCTGCATCTTCAAGCCAGAGCACCACTGGAAGGAAGCAGGTCGACTGGGCCGACTCGTCCGAGGACTTGCCGGGTGGAACTGGGCCCAGGTTGGGCAGGGCGGCGACCTTGTCGACAAGACTGCCTTCCGGCACGAGATGGCTCACATTCATTTGAACCACGTCGATGGGATGCAGGTCCCCGGGGACGAGGCCCACGTAATCTTCACGGACGCTGGGGTATCCTGATGGCATGGGACGAGGGCAAAGAGATGGTCGAGGTGACCTACGATCGGATCATCAAGAAGACCGACCGTGCGTGGATTTTTGCAATCGACAAAGACGATGTGATCATCCCGGAGAGCGAGATGGAAAACGGTGAGCCCGACGAGGACGACAAGACCTTCTCGATCCCGCAGTGGCTTGCAGAAGATAGAGGACTGATATGATCATCACGGGCCCGGCAATCCAGGAGTTCGTCGAGCAGGGCAAGATCCACATTGCCCCCTTCAACCCGGAGAACATTGGGCCCAACAGCTACGATCTCACCCTGGCCCCTGGGCTCCTTGTTTACCACGGCCCGGACGGGGCCCCACCCTCTCCTGTTCATCCCCTGGACGTGAGGGCAGAGAACAAAACGCAAAGCATCGAGATCCCCGAGGACGGCTACGTGCTTCGTCCTGGGATCCTCTACCTTGGATCGACCGTCGAAGCTGCGGGGTCGGACTCGTTCGTGCCCTGCATTGAAGGCCGGTCCTCGATCGGCAGGCTCGGGATCGCGACCCATGTCGCGGCGGGGTTTGGCGACATCGGGTTCAAGCAACGCTGGACGCTGGAAATCACAGTCATCCATCCCACCAAGATTTATGCCGGGATACGGATCTGCCAGGTCTACTTTCACCGTTACGAGGGCACCAAGCTCCTGTACGGTGAGAGGCCAGGGAGCAAGTATGCAAACTCAAGCGGAGTTGAGCCCAGTCGTTCTTACCTCGATTTTTCCGGGAGGTCTCATGACGAGGATCCACCTGGACGAGACCCGCTGGCCCCTGCTGCGGGTTGACTATCCTACCGAGCAAATAGACGACGAGGAGTGGCGGCAGCATCTCCGGAAGCTGGAGGTGCATCTGCTCCGTCAAGAGCGATTCTCGCTCGTGCTCAACATGCTGGACCGGTCGTTCGACAAGGGCCAGCGACAGGGCATCGGGCAGGTTGTAGAGGACCACAAGGTCCACTGCGAGAAGTACCTGGCCGGTGTCGCTATGGTGGTCGGGGGCAAGATCCAACTCGCTGCTCTGAACATCATTTCGTGGGTCAACAAGCCTACTTTTCCAGTACACGTGTTCACCGAGTTGGACGCGGCGGAGCAGTGGGCTTTAGATCAGATCGGAGGCTGGGATGACCAGGACGACACCACCAGAGGGGACGAAGACGGAACGGAGGGGTTTGGCCCAGGCGATCCGTGAGACCAAGGGTCTCGCGACCGCGATCATGCTCGCGCTTGCAGGATTCGGGTGGAACAAGATCGAGTCCTGCATGGACCAAGACTTCAACCGGAACGTCCAACGGTCTACCTATGAGGTCCTTCAACCTCAGATCGTGGAGCTGCGGGCCGATGTCCGAGAATGCGTTATCGGTCTGGAAGTCTGGAAGAAACTGCACGGCATGGACTCCATGATCGAGGACATGCCTGACGGTACCATGAGCTACGGCGGGGGTGGGGCGGCTTCGGCCGAGCATCCGATGCAGCCAGCGGACACCGAGCCGGTACCGGCACCGGAACCGGAACCGGAAGCTGATGAGGAGGACGAGTGCCAAGCCAGCGACTACATCCCCGATGGCGCTATCGAAAAGATGGAATCCCAGATGGATCTCCAGGTCCAAAAGCCCCCCTCGTTTGACGACATCGTCAAACATGTAAAAGCCAAGCAGACCCCACTCAACATGCAAAAGTGGGACCGAGAACAGATACAGGAACAGGCACAGGAGCAATTCCAGGATGAAGCCCAGTAGGATTATCGACTGGCTTCGGGCCAACGTCCGAAGCAACTACCAGAACCTGAACGAGCGACCGGGAGACAAGTGGGGCAACGCCTCAGGGCCCGGTATCCTGCATGGCCGCGCATGGCTGCATCTGCTCGACAACCAGGCAGGCCGCCGAGGCATCACGATCCACCCGAGCTGGCATCTGTGGTCCCGGTTCTGCCATGCCTACCTCCGGTTCGATCACCATGACGCTGACCTATCTGTATCGGTCGCGGTTCCCCCAGTGGCGTTCTGGCTCGATATCGAAGGCGTGCTCCCCCGTAAATTCAAGCAGTACGGGTGGGGCCGGGTCACCGGGGTTTCGCTGTTCGACTGGAATCTCCGCCTGGAGGTCTGGGCTGACGATTCTTGCTGGAACAGCAAGGACCGTTGGTGGCAGTCGAGGACCTGGCGGCTCGACATCGTCGACACCATCTTCGGCCGCTGCACGCACAGCGACCGCGACCTCGACGAGACCGAGGTCACGATCTCGATGCCCGAGGGCCACTACCCGGCGACGGTTCGGCGGTTCGAGTCCACATGGAAGCGCCCCCGCTGGCCGTGGCCGTGGCATCGAGCGGTGAGATCTGAGGTCAAGCCGACCGAGATGGCCATCCCGGTCCCGGGCAAAGGTGAGAACTCCTGGGACTGCGGCGAGGACGCTCGCTACGGTTCGACATCGCCGGCCGACACCGTCGCGAAGGCGATCGGGAACTTCGTCGAGGGCATTTGGCACGACCGCCTCAGACGAGCCGGCCCGGCCTGGGTCCCCAAAGAGAAGCACCCGATGAACCCACCGGTTCCACCTGGAGGACATCCAGTCGAGCAGTGTTGTGACGCTTCCCGCTGATGGCCAAGAGCTACCGACGAATCCGCAAGGATGCCGGTTGGACCGGGGGCGGGTACAGCAAGCAAAAGGGCCCCAACGGCCGGGGACTCTGCCGGCTGTGCAGTACCGAGGTTCCCCCACGACGGCGAACATTCTGCTCTGAGGATTGCGTCCACGAGTGGAAACTGACCTCGGACCCCGGGTATGTCCGGTCCCAGCTCTGGAAGCGTGACAAGGGCACCTGTGCGCTCTGCGGGGTCGATACAGTGGCCCTCGTCAAATCGATCGAGCAGGAGTTCGACCAGACCGAGCGGAACAGGCGCACGAGCTGGTGGGCCGGTCAGCGGATCTACCGGGCCCATGAGCGCTACCTTGCTCTCAAGGCTCGCTTGGACGAGCATGGCATCTCGGACGGCCGCTGGTACGCCCGGCGGAGCTACCAGGGGATCTGGGACGCGGACCACGTGGTACCAGTCAGCGAGGGAGGAGGCGAGTGCGGGCTCGACAACTACCGGACCCTCTGCATGGCCTGCCACAAGGCCGAGACCAAAGAGCTAGCTAGGCGCAAGAAGGAAGACCGGATGCGCGAGAAGCTCAAGCCGATCAACCGGCGTCTGTTTGGACCCTGTAAAGGCAAGTGATGGCGACATTGGTACCGAAGAAAAACCTGGTGAAACGCATCGTCCACTTCCTGGAGGAGCACGGCGGTAGAGCCAAAGCCAAGGCAGTCCAGCATTCTGTGGATCCTCCGATTCGCTGCCTGGCAACATTCATCTCTGACGCCCGGAAGCTCGGAGCCGTTATCGAGTACAACAAGGACCGGGACGAGCTGCGACTAGTGTCTGGCATCACCCGAGACAAACCTGTTCAGCGGGAGATCAAAACGATCGTGGATGCCACGCTCCACGCTGAGGAATGGTTGTCTCGCCGGATGCGCGGTGCGATCGACAGCACAGCGGTGCGCCTCCTGGCCCAACACGCCAGGGGAACCGCGAAGTTCGACGGGGTTCCGGACCCGGCCCCCAGGGAACCGCCACCGCCAAAGACCACAGTTTCCAACAAAAGATTGTTCTGATCAATGAAGTTCAAGGCGTTGCAGGGTGACCACTACCCCCGAGACCGGTGTGCGGTGTCACGCTGTAAAGCCCAGTCCGAAGTGGTCGACGCGACCCACAGGTTCTCCAAGGTCGACGTCCCGATGTGCTGCCACCACTTCAGTGAGCGCCCCGAACCCGAGATGGCCGAGCTGTCCCCGGAGACTGAGCCTGAGAAACGACCTGGAAATTACCCGGTGGATGACCCACCGGATGACCATCAAACACCTATAGAAAACGAGATAGTAGACGATTTCGAGCCAGAAAATGACCAGGACATTGTCCAGGACATTGTCCCTCGAAACCGCCGCCTATTCGGCACGGGGAACACCAATGTGTGACGATACCCTCACCGAGGCTCAACAGATGATCGCAGACGAGTGCGATTCCGTCAAAGCGCTACTGATCGCCAAGAACCGCGAGTACGGGAACTCGGCCCTGGAGCCCATTCGGATTTTTTCAAAGGTCGGCTCGGTCGAGCAAATCAAGGTCAGGCTCGACGACAAGCTCAAGAGAATCTCGACTACGGACCCAGCCAAAGCTGAAATCAAAGAGGACACGGTCCAGGACCTGATTGGGTACTTGATCCTGTACCGAGTGGCACTCAGGCAGGCCGGTGGTTGACCCAATGCTATCGCCCAGACAAGAGGGCGAGGCAGATGGGTACAATTCGACCTGGCGCGAGACTTGGAATCAAGACCGGTACGAGTTAGAAAGCGACCGCAAGCACTACGAGGAAGGCTGGCACGAGGGGTTCCGGCGCGGTCAGGATGCGATGGCCCGGCTCCAGGTCCTAGATGAGCGCCTCAGGGGCGGGGCGTCCGCGATGAGGCAGAGAGTTTCGCCAGCAACCTTTACAGAACCCAGGCGCCCCCAGGGGACCATGAAGATCCGGGAAGCGAAAAAGCAAGACCACTTCCGTAAAAAGATCAAGACCAAGTCGAAGGTGAAGAACAAGCGGCTGTTTGGGAGGTCACGATGAGCAACATGGAAAAGGTATTCGGTGTCGGGGGGTGGCTATCCAAGTCCTTGGACAACTACCGACCACGGCCCGGCCAGGTTGCATTGGCCAAGGTTGTCGAGGCCGGGATCCACGACCGTCAACACGTTGTCGGGGAGGGACCAACAGGCACTGGCAAATCTTTTGCGGCAGCGTTCCCGGCAGCTATCCATGCGGTCACGACGGGCGAGAAAGTCGTGTACGCGACGGCGAACATCACCCTCCAGGAACAGCTCATCAACAAGGACTTGCCGTTGATCGCCGATGTTCTGGCCAAGGAAGGCAGCACCCGGCCGGTCAAGTTCGCACTCCTCAAAGGGATGGGAAACTTTTTGTGCATGTCCGAGCTGGACAAGCAGCGCAAGAGCAACAAGTTGGTGAAGCCTGACTGGCTCAAAGGGATTTCGGCCTGGGCGGACAATACCGAGACAGGGGACCGCAGCGACCTCATGCTCGACTACCCGGAATGGCACAAGGTCTCGATCTCGGGCGACGAGTGCCCGGGCAAAGAGTGCCGGTTCTACCAGCAGTGCTGGGCCATCCGGGCTCGACGCTTGGCCAAGGAAGCGGACATTGTCGTGGCCAACTACCACCTTGTCTTCACCGACTTCATGGTCCGAGCTGCCACGATGGGCAAAGCGGGACTCCTGCCGGAGTACGGGGTCTTGATCATGGACGAGGCCCACGAAGCCGCTGGGATCGCCATGGACTTTCAAGGCTTCCAGTTCACCCGCTGGACGATCTCGTCGCTGCTCGCCGGCAACAAAACAGAGCAGCAGCTCGGGATGCGGTACGCCGACGACTTCCTGTCGGCCCTTGGGAAGTACGAGGACCGAGCCAACAAGGACAAGATCTTACGCGAGCCGTTCCCGAACAGCGACGGGGAGAAGCTCGTCGACATCCTGAAGCGGAACGCACAGGACAAGCAGCAAGAGTCAGAACAGCTCCGAGGCCAGGCTGACTCCGCAGTAGACAGCGAAAAGCGAGGCGAGTACCGCGAGGAGGCGGCCAAGGCTGCCAAACGCGCGGGCGCGATGCTGGAACGAGCTGACCAGATAGGGTGGGCCCTGTCGGGTGATCATCCGTCCGGATATGTCCTGTACACCGAAGAGATGTACGACAAGAAAGCAAGGCAGTACCGGGGCAAGCTCTGCTGCAAGGTCGTGGACGTGCAGCCGTTTTTCCGCGACAACGTGTTCGACGACAAGGTCGCGATCTTAACATCAGCTACCCTGACCACCCACGGTAACTTCGAGTTCATCGCGGGCGAGTTGGGCCTGGAAGATGGCGAGTACGCCTCGTTGATCGCCCCCAACCCGTTCAACCCCGAGCGCTGCGCGATCATCATCCCCGAGGACGCCCCTGAGCCCTGGAAAAAGGAACACCAGGTCTACGTGGCCGACACCATCGAGTTGATCGCCAAGTCCATCGGGGGCAAGACCATGGCGCTGTTCACGAGCTGGAAGAATCTCAACGCCACCCGGGAGCGTCTGGAGCGTACCTTGCCAGGCACCCACATCATCGCTCAGGGCGGGGACTTGCCGAAAGCCAAGATGATCGAGCAGTTCAAGCGAGCAAGCAATGCTGTCTTGCTCGGAACAGCATCGTTCTGGCAGGGCGTCGACATCCCCGGCGAGGCTCTGTCCGTCGTGGTGATCGACAAGTTCCCGTTCCTGAGTCCCACAGATCCTGTCCTGAAGTTCATGGAGTCTAAGCTCGGTCGCAAGACATTCGCCGCGTACTCGATCCCAAAAGCGATTATCTCGTTAAAGCAAGGTGTTGGACGATTAATCCGCACCGAAGAGGATTACGGGTGCGTCGTGATCTGCGATAGTCGTTATCACTCAAAGCAGTACGGGGTTCAGTTCAACCACGCTTTCCCACAAGACGCACCGTTGGGCGACGAGGTCGAGCAGGCCGTGGACTTTTTGGCAGGATTGCGATGACCAAGCAGGAATTTGAAAAGCAGTACAACGTGCACCTGATTCCGAAAGCGGAGTCTCGTTTGATGCGGGCCTTCGGGGTGTTCATGCTTGTTGTTTGGGCCGTGACGTTCATGTGGCTCTGGCGTCGGGATCGCAAGAACCTACGCGACGCGTTCATCGACGATTACTGGACCACATACAGGCTCCCCTTCGGGGTGACCAAGATCACCTACCCCAAGATGGTCCCGGACCCGATGGACGATCAACAGCGTGACATCCGGGAACACGAACTGCTACACCACATCCATCAGTTGGAGCCGTGGTGGGGTCCATTGACCGCTGGGCTCTTGGTGATCGTCGTCCCGCTCCCCATCATATTCTCAGGGCGGTGGTACCTCGAAAGACGGCCATATTTACACAACATCGTGTACCATCGGTACGATATCCAATCGGTAGTTGACAGCCTCTGGTCCGGGTACATGATACCGTGGCCTAAGGGGATGATGCTCTCTTGGTTCAAGAAAAAAGAGCAGGAGATGATCCGGGACAAGGTCCCAAATCCGTTCAATGATTGACAGCGGCACGGGCGCGCACCCGGGCCCCGGTTTCCGACCTCCGAGAGACCTGGCCACGCCGCTGTCATTTAGGAGTTTCCAGTGCCTGGTAAGGTTTTCCACGTATCCGACGATCTCCACCGACAAACGAAGGCGTTCTGCGAACACCACGGGCTCGGTACCAAACCGTGGGTCGAAGCCGTGATCCAGCGAGCCCTGTTGCTGGGCGTCACCGATTCGGATGCCATGATCGTGGCCGAGCTGAAACCTGCTGGGCCTCCCGTCCAGATCCCCGCCCAGCTACTGGACCCGCAGGATAGGCCGGCGATCGTGCCCAAGAAGCCCCTGGAGGTTCCGTTGCCCGACCAACCAGAACAAGTTCCGCCCTGGGAGCGTGCTCCCTTCTGGGTGGGCAAAGATGCAGGTGAAAGCCATGGAGACTGAGAAAATCGCAACGGCGCATGTCCTGGCCAAGCTGCACCAACAGGGCGAGCATGACACGGCAAAGCGCCTCGCGAACGCAGTCGGCAACACCGACCCGACGCTCTGGCAAGACGAGTGGATCGCGGTCAAGAAGCGCGACGGCTGGTACACCTACACGCATCAGCTCAAATGCAATGGCCAAGGCGTGGCCGTCATGGGGTACCGGCAGGGCCCGGCGGGCCTGGAGCTGGTTGGCCGCTACGAGAACTGCCCACCCCACGATGATGGCATCACGTTGTGCTCCCTGACCGGCATGGTCGAGGGCGAGGACAACGTCCTCCAAACAGCCAAGCGCGAGCTGTGGGAGGAGGCTGGAATCGACGCCCCCGAGGGCGACTTCCAGTACGTGGGCGCGGCCCGACCATCAAAGGCGAGTGACACAGCGATCCACCTGTTCCTGATCAACGTGGCCGGCCGTGATATCGGTAAGGCGACCGGGGACGGGACCAAGGGTGAAGAGGGCGCGTACTGCCGGTGGATATCGTTCCAAGACGCTGTTATGTCGAAAGACCCGATCTTGGCCACCCTGGCGGCCAGGGTCCAGTTGGGGCTTGGGAATGGCCAAGAACCGCCACAAGCAGCGCTACCGGGAGCTACGTGAGACCAAGGGCATCGAGGCCGCGTACTCGGAAGCATTGAATGAACTGGGCGCCCTGCACGAGGCGCGGGCAGCTACCCACAAGCTCGTCATCAACGCGCTCTTGATTCTCCCCCGCACGCCAGAGAACGAAAAGGGTCTGTCCGATCTCGCCAAGATCGTCAGGGCTTCGACGCCTTAGAGCATCTCCGGGACTTCTTGGCCGGCATCTTCTCGGTTTGGCGGCGGGACCAGGGTGGACTTGACAACCTGTATAACGACGTGTATCCTAGTGGTAAGACTTGGGAGGTCATGATGGAAAGCTACAACGACAGGGTCACTCGCTTGGAGCAATTGGTAATCAGGCTCGCGGGGATCAATTGCGATCTGACCGACGAAGTCCAGGAGCTACGGCGCGAGATGTCAGGCCGAGCCGTGTACGCGACGGGCGGAAGGCCCATCGAGTGGTTCACATCCGATCCCCCGAAGCCGGAGGTCAAGGCCGGGGTCGACGTCCATATCGAAACAGCGATCGATCCCATCAAGGTGGCCCACCGGTACGCTCGCATCGTCGAACACCCGGACGATACCTACACCCGGTTCGTGGTCGGGCTCGACAAAGCCGGTCAGCCCGTTGGGCTCCGCCGGACCCACGGCGACACCCACGAGAACGTCGACACTATCGCCCTCATCGAGGCGACCCCGGAACGTCTGCGGAACGCAGGCTGGTGTGACCAGACGGCTCCGCGTGGTCCTGGCGAGCGGGGTTGGAAAAGAGTCTCCTGATGGCCAGGCGACGAAAGAAGCGCGAGCCTAAGCAACACAAACTCTGGCCTGAGCAGCCCAAGGTTCCGCTGAGCTGGAGCCCCCGGCCGGGGTACCGGCTCCCCCGTTGTGCCATCTGCGGCAAGCCGGAAGCCAACATTTGGTTGCCCGAGTACGACGGCAAACCTGTGCACTCGCATTGCTTGGACGGCAAGTACCCGGAAATGCAGTAGAATTGATAACTTGACATTCTGTAGAATTCTATGCTACAATTGTAGAATGGAAACTTATACCATAGGGGGAGCGCTATGAATCGCTGGTTCGACATCAACAAGGACGGCTGGTCTCGGATCATGGCCGACCGTGGCAAAGCGTTCGCGGTGTTCGAGCTATTCCAGAACAGTGCTGACACCAACGCTAAGAACATCACGGTCACCTTGACGAAGGTTCCAGGGAAGCCCCGAGCCCGACTCGTTGTGATCGACGACGACCCCGAGGGGTTCTGTGACCTGAGCCACGCCTACACGCTCTACAACGACTCGCCCAAGCGGGCAGACCCCGGGATGCGCGGCTGGATGGACCTCGGCGAGAAGATGGTCCTGGCACATTGCATCGAGGCCAAGATCGCATCCACGACAGGGACCGTGTTCTTCACAGCGGACGGGGAACGGGACGTCAGCAAACGCAGGCGTCGGGAGGTGGGGACCGAGGTCAACTGCCTCCTCAGACTGACCAACGCGGAGTACGACGAGATTGTCAAGGCCGTGGACACCCTGGCTCCTCCGGCCGGCCTCACCCTGACGTTCAACGGCAAGGTCATTCCGTCCCGTGAGCATGTGGCCGCGTTCGAGGCCCAGCTTCCAACCAGGACCATAAACGACAATGGCGAGATGATCCGGACCAAGCGCTACACCCAGGTCCTGGTCTACGAGCCCCTGGAAGGCGAGACCCCGACCCTGTACGAGCTGGGGATCCCTGTCGTGGTCATGCCCGAAGACCGATACCATATAGACGTTCAACAGCGCGTCCTGGTCAACACCGATCGGGACAATGTGCCCCCAACGTACCTCCGCAAGATCCGGGCTCACGTGCTCAACGAAGTCCATGACCAGCTCAACAAGGACGAGGCAGCCTCGACGTGGGTCACCGACGCTATGGGTCACCCGGACATCGAGGGAACCGCGATCAACGCCGTCCTGGACAAGCGCCACGGTGAGAAGCGGGCCGTCTTCGACCCCAATGACCTGGAGGCCAACAACAAGCTCGTCGCCAAAGGCTACGCTGTTATCCACGGTGGTACCTACGGGAAGGACGTCTGGAGCAACATCCGGACCCAAGGCGCGGCCGTACCGGCCGGCCAGCTCGCCCCGACCCACAAGCCCTACAGCGATGACCCGAACGCGCCCCTGGTTGACACACTCGACCGCGACGACTGGACCCCCTCGATGCGCGAGGTCGCCGACTTCATCGAGCGCCTGGCCGAGAAGATCCTGGACGTCATCCCGGAGGTCATGGTGGTCCGGAGCAGCAACTACTTCGCGGCGGCCTGGTGCCAGAGCGGCCTCGGCTCGTCCCGGCTGGACCTCAACCTCAAGCGGCTAGGCCACCGCTGGTTCGACACCTGGCAGGAGAACCTGGGGGACGTCATCGACCTCGTCCTCCACGAGTTCGCCCACCACTTCGAGTCCAATCACCTGGACGAGCAGTACCACAAAGCTCTGTCTAGGCTCGGCGGCCAGACCGCTGTCCTGGCCCTGGAAAACAAGAAACTGTTCCGCCCCAAGGCACGGCGCAATCCTGTAAAAAAGGAAGCGACGGCTTGAGGCTATACAGGCTGACGTGTTACAATACGCAAAAGAGGAGACAACTACTATGGTTACAACGCATCCGTCATACAACGGTCGCGACCGATTCCCCAGCGAGGGTTTGAGGAAGCTGCGTGCCTACTTGAAAGGGAACTCGACCGAGCGGACACAGCTTGACCTGGCCGACGTGGTGGGGATCCCAATCGGGACCCTGAACCATATCATCCACGGCCGGCGACGCCCTAACCTGATCCACGCGGTCAAGCTCCGCCGGGTTTGTCAGATCGACCCCGACGATTGGGCGTCCATCGACGAGCGACGAGAGCTGAAACAGGTAGACAAGCGTGCGATCAAGATGGCCTCGGTCAGAGCCGAGGCCGCCGGAGTCGTAGCAGCCAAGCAGTAAAAAAGGTTCCCACGCCCCTAGGGGTGTGGTACCATTTGGCATCTAGTTCGTGACCTCCCAAATTGCGCACTAGATTGGGACTCGCGCCGTCAGGTTCGAGTCCCTATTTTTTTGCCTAAGCCTTCTTGGCCAACATGTTCCCGACCCGAGCCTGAGCTTTGTCAACCTCGGTGAGATTCTCTTTGATCCGCAAAAAGAGCTTGTTCTTTTGACGCGAGTGGTGCTGGTGGATCTCATCAGCTTTGGCCAGGCCGCGATCGACCTTCTGGCAGAGCAAGATCTCCTCCAGTTGCTCAGCGGTCAGCTTCTTGTTCTCGACCAGGATCTCACCCATCCTCGGTGTCTTGGCGTCCCGGTGGGCCCGAGCTTGACCGACGTCGTCATCGGTTATGAATCCCCGTTGAACGGCCTCCATCCCGAATTGCGTGTCATCACGATTGCGTACCAGTGCCTTGACCTCGTCTGCCTGAGCCTCGCTCAGCTTTCCATGTTCCACTAGACGTTCTTTGAGCGACCGGCCTTCTTGCTTCGCGCGAGCATCGGCGATGTCCTCCTGGTTGCAGTAACCCAGCTTGGTGGCAATATTGCCGAAGGACGTGTCGTCCTCTTCTGGCTTGGTCTTGATTCTGCTACGCAAAAAGCCGAAGACCATGGGTAAACCTCGTCATTCAAGCCTGTTGAGAAAGGCGTTGAGCGTGTCCTTCAAACCACTCACCGTACCGTTGAAAAGCGTCAGGGTCTCGATCGTTTTGCGATCGTCCTCCCGGCGCTCTGCGTGCAACTTGTCGATCTGACGGTCCTTGCGCAGGTAAGCGATGATCAGGATTGCTGAAACGGCCCACGGCCCTCCGTTTTGGAGGATGTTTGTCAGCTCTGCAATTCCCATTCGTCAGCCCCCGGCCTCCCTTGACAAGATAACGGCAGGACGGTCCTGTAAAACAGGAATGGAAGTGAGGCGGAGCCACCATCATGACCTCCCAACCTCACATTGTAAGGCACAGCTAAACCGTTGGCCAGGGAGAGAATGATGTCCGAGCATAAAACTGATCCCGACGTGGGAATCATAGGTAAAGACGAGATGTTGCCCGAGGGCGTGATGCAATTTTCTTTGGCCGAGAACACCGAGCCCGTCATGGTGTTCAAGCCAGACGGCACCATCCTGATACGCGGCGAGAAGGTCGACGACAACAAGGAAGTCTACGCGGCGTTCCGGACCTGGCTCCGCGATGCCTCGATGGCGGCCCGGTACCATGGCAACCCGAACCCGTTGATCATCGAAGTCCACGACACCAGGAACATCGTGGTCCTGGATGGTGACAAACCCCTGGGCTGCATTCAGTCCGTCAAGTTCGAGGCAGCGGCCGACGAGATTCCACCTATCTTGGAGGTGGAGGTCCCGAGCGTCACGGAGAGCATGTCCGAGGAGGTGAAGGACTCGATCGCGAACACCATCGAAGCCATCCAGCGTCACGGCGGCCAGGTGATTTTTAGGGACCCGAGCGGATTCGAGATGAACACAGATGGGCAAGAGCAGGTCGAGGCGGAGAAGACCCTCACGGCTGCGTTCCTACCCTCGAAACAGTGAGGATACAATGTCGGACCAGAAGCGCGCGTTCTCCCTAGCTCTGACCAGCTACGAAGTGCCAGACACCAGGGAGCTGCCCCCTGTCTCGATCCATCTCGACCGCGTGGCGGGCCTCGCCAGCATCGCGCCCCTGGAGTTCACGGCCGACAACAAGCCCGACTTCCTGACCAACGTCACCGAGGTGGCGAACCAGCTATGGGAAGCCATGGCCGACAGTAAGATGGTCTGACAATCGTCCGACCCTGGACGTATTTCCTTGTAATTTACGTTCTACAATTGTAGAATGTAATTGTAAGGGAGGTCACATGGGTTGGACATCTTCATATGATTGGCGGACCAGGAAAGACGTCGCGGACCACCTGAAAGATGGTCGCGAAGTCGGTCCGACCACCAAGATACTAGGGACCGGCAGCTCGGGCAACGAGCTGTGGTTGGTCCTCGAAACCAACGGGCGTCGAGACATCGTCCTGTATTTGCTCGGCAAGTGTGGCTCCGAGTGGGGCTACAAGGACATGGATGAAACGATGCACCCCTACTTCTACAACTGCCCGCTCAAGCTCTTGAAGCTGGCGCCCGAGCGCTGCCCAGAGTGGCGAGCCAAGGTTCACGCGAATCACGCCAAGAAAAGAGAAGAGGCCAAGACCCGCCGAGCCCTCAAGAAGGCGCTCAAGGTGGGGGCCACTCTTCGACTCCGCGATGGATGCAGCCCCAGCGAGCTGACCATCATCAGCCTGGACCCGTTGCGGGCCGAGTACCTCGGCGGGACCTATCGAATCGGACCGAAAACCCTCAAGGGCGCCGAGGTCGTTGCATGACCAAGCCCGAGACCAACAAAGTCCACAGGGGATGCGGCGGCGACGTCGTGTACCAACGGACGGCCAGCGCTGGGTACTTCGTGTGCCTGAAGTGTGGGGCCAACGGGTTGTTCACAACCTTCATCACTGACGAGAAACCAAGTTCCGGTGGCTCCGAGCCATCGGGTAAGTGACCCTCCAGGCCCGGCTGCAATTCTGTGGCCGGGCCACCGTCACCAAGGAGACAGTATGGATCCCCGCGTCGAAGCCATCTACCTCAAGATCCTGGACCAGGTTGCTTTCCAGGTATTCGCTCCCCGGCCTCAGGGGATCGACGAGCTGGACGTGTTGGTGTTGGTCGGTGCCGACCGAGCGGGCATCGAGCGCGTTCTCAGCGACGGCACGACCCTCTACAGGCTGTACTGTTAGGTGTTGACATTTAGTTTGCGTTCTGTATAATGGAGATGAGACTGGGAGGTCACAATGTCGAACACGAGCAAAGTCTACGAGATCATCACGGAACGAATCACGGCGCTCTTGGAGCAAGGCGTAGTGCCCTGGCGCAAGCCTTGGAAGGGCGGCGGCTATCCCAAGAACATCATGTCGATGAAGTCCTACCGGGGAATCAACGTATTCATGTTGGCCAGCATGGGCTACACCAGTCCGTACTGGATGACTTACAAGCAGGCGCTCAGCGTTGGCGGCCATGTCCGCAAGGGTGAGAAGGGCTGCCCGGTCATCTACTGGAACATCCTCGAAAAAGAGGAGATGAAGGACGGCAAGAAGGTCAAGCGCAAGATCCCATTCCTGCGCTACTTCACGGTGTTCAACCTGGAGCAGATCGACGGCTTGGAGTCGGTCAAGCGGATCGCGAGCAAGGTCAAGGCGATCGAGCCCGTCGAGTTCAACCCGATCGAAGCCTGCGAGGGCCTGGTCGAGGCCGTTCCGAACCCGCCTGAGATCGAGCACAAGGGTGGTCGAGCCTGCTATTCGCCCCTGGTCGACAAGATCTCGATGCCCAAGCAGGAGATGTTCGAGAGCCCCGAGGAGTATTACTCGACGCTGTTCCACGAGCTGGGACACGCGACGGGCCACAAGGATCGTCTCAACCGTGACGGGCTCGCCAAGGGCGGGTTCGGATCTCACGCCTACTCCAAAGAGGAGTTGGTCGCGGAGTTCACGGCCGCGTTCCTGTGCGGCGAAACGGGAATCGACACAGCAACGATCGAGAACAGCGCCGCCTACCTGAGCAACTGGCTCAAGAAGCTCAACGAGAACCCCAAGTGGTTGGTCGAGGCTGCGGCCAAGGCTCAGAAAGCCGCCGACTACTTGCTGGATCGCCAGGCCGCCGAGAAGACTGAACCCAAACCGGAGGCCAAGAAGGCCAATACCGAAACAAGGATGGCTGCATGAAGGTCGGGACCAAAGCCAAGTTCTTTCATCCCCGCACCATGGGGGTCATGCACCGAGGCGAAGTCCTCAAGGTGCACCGGGACGGGACCGTGACGGTACGGTTCGACGTCACCGATCACAAAGGTCGCCGCAACTTCCGAACCACGGCCGATTGTATCTGCGAGGAGTAACGTGGCCTACGATCTAGCCAGATGCCAGCTCTGTGGGACCAAGGCAAAGAAGCGTCCGATTTTCAAAGAGGGACCAGCGGCAGGCAAGCTGCGTTACCCGCACAAGTGTCCCCACGGTGTTTGGTGTATCGCGGGCGCGATGCTCGGCGGGAAGCTCGGGATGAATCACCCGGCGCGCGGCGGGAAACACTACTGCCCCGAATGTGTGAAGCTCGGGCGATACCAAACGAGAGCAGACCGAGGGGAGCCATGAACAAGTGCAAACAAGTCACGCTCCGCTGGTTCAGGGACGTCGCGATTGGCGGCCTGACCTCTGACACCGGTTGGGTCATCGGGTTTCACACCGAGGAGCACGGGGACGTCTGGGCTCCCCCGTTGGACCGGGACTACATGATGGGCCGACGAATCTCGACGAACCAACGGCGAGCCTTGGTGAGGCGGGCCGCGAGCGTCAACGGTATCAAGCTGGCCAGTCGATTCGAGATGCTGGTCGATTCTGTGGAGGGTGTGTGATGCGCGTCTGGCAAAGAACGAAACGGCACGGATTCACCCGGCACCTGTACGGCGACATCGTGATCCACGAGGGCTACCGGTCGGTCCCATGCTACTCGTGGGGACGGCGCAACGGCAAGACCAGACAGCAGCGTTACTGGCGGGTCTACAACGACAAGACCAGCGAGACGATCGGCGACCACGAGGGGTACGAACTTCTCCGTGACGCCAAGGCGGCGGCCAACGAGCACATGGACAAGCAACGCGCCCAGGAGAACGCACAGTGACGACGGTAGCGGTCAAACCACAGACCATGCACCAGCAGTGCATCGAAGTCTACCTTCGGATCCTCGATACCCTGGCCAAGACCCGGAACCACCCGGAGGCCAAGCGGCTCTGGGGTTGGATGCGGACCGCCAAGATGTTCGAGGTCGGGAACGACTTGCCCTACGAGATCACCCAGCATGTGTTGAACGAGCTGGCGGCAGGTCTCGACAAGGACGCCAAATACTACGACACCCAGGCCGATGGCGCCGACGCTGCTTTGTTCCAGGTGCAAGTGGACGAGTACGCCCGCAAGGCCCAGCTCCCTGACCACAGGCCGTTCGATTGCATGTGGCTCTCCTACGGGTACGGAAACGCGGTCAAGAAGCGCACGCTCAAGATAGACACGAGCGCGTTCGATCATATGTCGATGGTCGGGCATTTGATCACGCCGGACGACGATGTCTGGAGCTTCGTCCTGGGATCGATTCGTGGCGGCCCCGATGCCTTGACCTATCAGCACGAGAGGATCGCCGGCATCTGGGACAACCCCAGTTCGGGTGCTGCTTGGTTGGTCCCGTGGGTCCTGGAGTTCATCGACAGCCACGGTGACTTGGTCACCGAGTACAAGGGACTCAAGAAGCGCCGCGACTTCGACAAGGAGTCAAAGAAGCTCCGGTTCAAGCGGCCGGTCCCGCCCCCGTACTACATGATCAAGCTGGCCAACCACCACTACGAGTGGCGTCCCAAGAACCGACGAAGCCCAGGCGGGATCGAGTTCGAGCGCTCGCATCGGTACGACCGAGCTGGTCACTGGCGTCACCTGGTCAAGCGCGGCCCGGGGCGTCCTGATCTGGTCATGGCCGAGGACCTGCGGCGACGTGGTTGGCAGGTGTACGAGCGCATGAACATCCCGCCCGAGCTGGAGAAGAAATTGCTGCGCAAGGGCCACCGCTCGAAGCGGCCGGACGAGTGGATGGCGGTCAAAGAGATTCGAGTCGTAGCTCAGCACAAGATCCCCTACGACCGCACGGACCTCCCATACAAACCAGCGTCAAGGAACATTGCACGATGACCAGGTACAAGATCACATGCGACGAATGCGGTTAGGACGTGACCCACATCTGCGACGACGACTTCAAGGAGGCCGTGCTCCTGAGAAAGGAAAGGGATGACCAGACAGAAGATCACGATCGAATTCGAGATCGAGAATCCTGATGGGGTCGACCTCGGGACCATGTTCCGCGACGCCATCCATGAGTTCGTTTCGCTTCGGAGCCCGGTGAGCCGGTACGTGGCCGAGCGGTACAAAACCCACCCACAGGACTTCCAAGATCGGAAGCTCGCTTCGGTCTCGCGCCGCATCAAGGCCGCGTATTCAGTGATGAAACTGCACGTGGTAGAAAAAAGCGAAAAAGACGAAGAAAAAGGTTGACCTGGGTACAGCCTTTCGTTACAACACCCTCGCTGTAGTTGAAGCAAAGGGCATCGAGCCGAGGGAGACCGAGGCAAAGGCCCTGAGCCCACCCCCGAAACGGGAACTCGGCAAAAGGCTTCGGCCGGATGTTGATGAACCGAGGACGGGTAGGCAGCCTGGAAGTAGACAGGACCTTCGGGAGCTGGATACGGAAAGGGGGCTGATGGGGTACACGGCTTCGGTCGTGGATTCAAGGGTTCTACCGCGAGGCAACAGCGTAGGGCTGAACGCAAGACTCAGGGCGTTCAAGTTCGAGGGATGGTGGGTCATCTCGAACAACCTCAAGAGGCTCCGTTTACGGGGCCTTTTGTTTTTCTACCTGCCAAGCATCCGATTTTGGTTAAGTTCCCAGCATCATGTTGATGGGCAGAAAAACCAAGACCAGTCGTATCAAGGGCGTCCCCGAGCAGATCGAGCTGGATTGTGGCAACGGCGACAAGGCTACGTTAGTCCAGTCCTCTGTGGTCCAGGGGGTCTGCAAGAAGTGCAGCGGGATCATGTACGTCGAGTCTCACCTCGGCGTGATGTGCTGCTGTCACTGTCGAGCCCCCGTCGAGGACATCGCCTGGACCTGGGGCCAGGTCAAGACCGCGTTCCTACCAGAGGGCCCGATCGAAAAACTCAAGCTGTAGTGTCTATTTCCTTGACACTCCGTTTTCATATTGTATAATGAAGATGGAGGTCACGTCATGTTCAAAACCCCAGGGATGGCAGAAGCGTTGAGAGCCCTTGCGTTCGTGTCGAGGGAGTCGTCGGCGGCCAGTGCGTTCGCGGCTGAGGCTGCGGGGAACGCGGCTGGCGAGGCCAAGACCTCCGAGGCCAAGTTCGAGGTCGCTGCCCTGTTGGCCGTGGCCCGGAAGGCAGCGGAAGCTGCGGTGTCGGCAGCCGAGGCAGCCGAGACAGCGGCGGCGGCGCTGTTCGCCGAGGAGCCTGGCGAGAAACACATTGGGTTCGCTGCGGCGGCCTGACCTGACCTGGAGTGAGCGATGAGAACCCATTGGCCTGTGTGCTTCGAGATCAAAGGCTCGAAAAGCGGGAAAGTCGTCTATCGTGGGCAAAAGCCCGCGTGCGGTGCAGACACACCAAGCTACGGCGGTTTTGACAACCGCCCCGGGTTTGTCGACTGTGAGAACTGCCGGCGGACGAAGGCGTTCAAAGAAGTTGAGGCAGAAGGCAAAAAATCGACATAGTTCTGTAACCCGTTGATCTAACAACAGTTATCGACACCTTTGCGTGTCGATTTTCTTGACCTTCCCGTTCTACAATTGTAGAATATAAGTGTAGGGAGGTTGTGTCGATGAACTGCGCTGGTTGCTCCATGAAAGACTGTGCTTCGAGGGTCGAAGCGGTTTGCAAGAGCCTGCCCAAGGCCAAAGCGACTGCGCTGCCCCACGAAGAGGCTCTCCGGCTGACCCAGGCATTCGCGACCCGCGACTGGACCGAGTACGACCGCTGCGTCGTTGCCTTCTCGGGAGGCAAAGACTCGGCGGCTTGCGTCGTTGCCCTCCTGGAAGCTGGGTTTCCGGCTGACCGGCTGGAGCTTTGGCACCACGAGATTGATGGCCGCGAGAGCGAAGCGCTTTTTGACTGGCCCCAGACCACTGACTACTGCCGGAAGTTCGCGGCGGCCTTCGGGCTCAAGCTGCGGTTCTCCTGGAAGGTCGGTGGTTTTGAACGGGAGCTGAACCGGAACGAGACCCCGACCGCCCCGACCCGCTGGGAACGCGAGGACGGGACGATCGGCGAGACTGGTGGCAAGGGCCCCAAAGGGACTCGCGGATTGCTTCCCCAGGTCAGCCCGGACCTCAAGGTCCGATGGTGCTCGGCCTACTTGAAGATCGACGTCGGGGCCGCGATGCTTCGCAACGAGCCCCGCTTCGCAGAAGCCCGGACCCTGTTCGTAACTGGTGAACGGCGCGAAGAGAGTTCGAGCCGCTCGAAGTACATGGAGTTCGAGAAGGACCGGACCTGGTCGAACAAGCGGACCGTTGTTCGCTGCCGGCCGGTTCTGGACTGGGGCGAAGAGGAAGTCTGGGAAGCGCTGCGACGCTGGGGTATTCGCCCCCACGTTGCCTACCGAGCTGGTTTCAGCCGGTTGAGCTGTGCGTTCTGCATCTTCGGGAACGACGACCAGTGGGCCACGCTCCTGGAAATGTTCCCGGACGTGTTCGAGAAGGTCGAGCGGTACGAGGCCAAGTCTGGCAAGACCATCGCCCGGTCTGGCAAGACCATCCGGGAGCGGGCCGAGAATGGCACCAGCTACCTGGCCAAGCTCCCCGAGGCGGAACGAGCTGAGATCCTGGCCGAGTGCCGAGCCACCGAGGCCACCGAGGTCAAGATGGACCCGGCCGACTGGAAGCTCCCGGCTGGCGCCTTCGGGAACTCGATGGGGCCTTGCTGATAAAGTTGACACTCCGTTTTCATCCTGTATAATAGTAGTGGAGGTAGCGATGACGAAACCGGTTACGCTTTTGAACTTGGGGATGGGGGTGGACAGCGCCGCGATTCTCACGCGCTTCATCCGTGAGCCTGCAATTCGTCCTTGCACCTTGGAGGAGCTGGCCGTTGTGACCAGCCAGGTCGGCAACGAGTTCCCGGACACGATCCGATTGATGGAGAAGCACCTGGTCCCGGCGATGAACGCCAACAACGTGCGGTGGGTTCAGATCGGCAAGACCGGGCCGTCCGTCAAGGAATGGAAAGTCCTGGAGGACAGCCGCTGCACGAGCTGTGTCCACAAGGACGGCGGCGGGTTCACGCTGGCCGATGAGAACCGGAACAACGGCGTCACGCCCCAGACGGGCGGAACCCGAAAGTGCTCGATTCACTTCAAGGGTGAGCCGATCGACCGCTGGATTGTCGAGACCTTCCCTAAGACACCTTTCGTCCAGATCATGGGGTTCAACGACGAGGAGCACGGACGGGCCGCGCGAGACAGCAAGGGTGGGGACAACAACCGCCACGTCCGCAACTACCGGACCCCGAGCTACCCGTTGATCGAGTGGGGCTGGGACCGCAAGACCTGCGAGGACTACCTCGAAGACTTCTACGGCGAGCCCTGGGCCAAGTCGTGCTGCTACTTCTGCCCCTACGCGGGACAGGGCGTTGAGCGCCGGAACCTAGAAGACCGCTGGGCCGCATACCCCGAGCTGGCAGCCAACACGCTCTGCCTGGAGCACCTGACGATGGCCTTCAACCATCGCCAGCCTCTGTTCAAGTCCGTGTCGGCCCTGAAGACCGTCGAGCGGCACGGGAACGACGAAGCCCTTCGGTTGTACTGGGCCGAGATGGCCAAGACCGAGTGGGCCGTGTACCGGCTGCGCCGGGTGTACCGGAAGGCCGAGAACAAGAACGGCAAGTTGATCAGCATGAACGGCCGAGCCCTGGAGCAGGTCGCGACTGGCGACCGGGACGACATGGCCGACTTGCTGGAGAGCATGGCCTACAACGAGAACGCCAAGGTCGAGACCATCGAGCATGGGATCATCCGGGCCGTTCACGCCGTCAAGGACGACAAGGAAAAGGACTGGACCGGGTACCGGACCGACCACTGGTTGGTTCTGGCCCCGGTTGGTGTCCAGGACAAGATCGCCCCGTTCTTCAAAAAGCACTGGGAGCACGTTGATGGCCGGTAAGCACAACTGCCAGCACGCCGGGTGCCGCGCCTGCGGGCACAACCGTCAAACAGGGACAGTCACCCAGGTCTACAAGGCTGTGGACCAGGGGATCGACAGCGACAGCCGCTTCGTGGCCGTATGTGCCGACCACGGCAGCATCATCGAGGCAAACAACCTGAAGGACGCGCACTACTTGCGGGCTCACCCACTGGATTGGTGCGATGGATGCCGCGAAAAATTCGAGGGGCCTGCCGATTTTCTTGACACCTAGTTTGCATCCTGTATAATGAAGGTGGAGGTCACGGATGAGAGAACTTCGCGTAGTCGTCAGTCAGTACGACAGTTGGGACTTCGACTGGGCCGTGCCGGCCGGTGAAGTTGTGGCGAAGTGGGGATTTGCCCCGGAGCGTGATCCCGAGCTGTGCAAGCACTACGAGGACGTTGTAGTGCTGACCCTGGCTCCCTGCCCGAACCACGGCAAGGGCTGTGAGTGCTCGTACCGCAACATAGAGGAAGAGGACCCCCGCGAGGAGACCTTGGTCGATCGCTGCGCTGACTGCAACTGCCCGGTGCCGGCCGGCGACACCGCCTGCGAGGAGTGCCGCCCCTTGGCGGCAGCGGCATGAAGCTCTACCACGGAACATCAGAAGCCGTTGCGCGGCTCGCCCTCAAGGAGGGCTTGATGCCTCGCGCAATGTCTGGCAACGAGGGCCAGTGGGGGTCGACGGTCGAGTCGAACCCCGATCTCGTCTACCTAACCACGGCCTACGCGCCGTACTTTGCCCAACAAGCGGCTGTGGCCGGCGAGCGTTGGGCCATTATCGAGGTCGACACCGACCGGCTCAAGGAGCTGTATTTTCTGCCCGACGAAGACTTCATGGAGCAGGCCACCAGGGACCCGGAGTCGACCAAGATGTGTGCCGACACAGTTGGGTGCGAGGATCTGCCCGAGCTGGACAACATGAAGGATCGGACCGAATGGTTCCGGGATAATCTCGATGCCTTCGCGCACTGCTGGCGGGCGTCGGTCGCGAATCTGGGGAACTGCGCCTACGACGGCAAGATCCCGCCCGAGGCCATCACGAAGATCGTCCTGTTCGACCCGAAGTCGAACTCGAACATCGCCATGTGCATCGACCCATGCATCACCCTGATGAACTACAAGTTCGTCGGGGGGAAGTACCGGGCGACGACGCGCTGGTTCGTCGGTGAGGAAATCACGGCCCGGGAGTGGGTCGGATGTAGCGCAGCCGATGGGTACCCAGCGGACGAAGAGGAGTTCTGGGCTTGGTTCCAGAGCCCCCGTGAAGAACTGGAAGCAATCCTGGCCGACCGAAGTGGCCTGGAGTTCTTGAAGGGAGAAGCGACATGAACGAAGAAATCAAAAACACCCTCTGGCCCGACCCAGAGATCCCCAAGCCGAGCCTGGAGCAATTGAAAGAGTGGGCCGACGACGGTAAGTGCGAAACAACGGATGGTTGCATGGTGGAGACGGACGGAGTCTGTGAGCACGGCCATGCGAGCTGGATCGTCTACCTGGGGTGGATCTAAGTGAAGATCGAAGAGAGGACATCGACACGAGGTCACCCGTACCGAGTTCTGCATGGCCGCGCCATGTCAGTGTCGGTGTTCCAGGGGACCAACGAAGCGACGGGTGAGCCAGGCAAGGTCAAAGTCCGGTGGCCGTTCCCGGGTAGCTCTCAAAACGTCAAAGTGTTTGGCCGGATGGAGTCAGCGATGGATTTCGCGGCCCGGAAGGCCGAGGAGGGATAGATGGCAAATTTCACCAGGTTGGAGTTTGAAACCCAGCCCGATGCGCGTCTCTACGTCGAGATGCGTTCGTGCTCGAAGTACCGGCGCGAGCTGGGCTGCGACCACGCCGAGTGCGATGACCTGTTCCTGTACGTCGGGTACGTCCTGGTCGAGCGCGACGGGAAGTGGTTCCTGACGTTCTGATGCCGGTCCCCGACCAGTGTCCAGAACGGGTGGAGCTGCCCACGCCCCGGCGGCCGGGGAACGCGCTGAACGTCGAGGTCGGAACTCCACTGCCGCGCTGCCGACTCAAGACTCCGTCGAACTGGGGCGACCAAGACCACCGGGCGACTCGCTGGATTCTCTCTGGGGGCGACCCCCTGGTCCTGGGGGTCTGCTCAGTTGATTGCCCCCTGGACCATCGTCCAGAAAACGACCCCAACGGGAGCCCCGGCCGGTAGGTACACGACGAGCGGCGCCCACCGCATCACCTTCGGCCACCGGGGCCGGAGCACAAGATGCAGCCCCGTGAAGGCCAGGCCGATCGCGACGATCACGGCCAGGACCCACCACCAGGCGAGGCCGACCACCGGGGCATCGAGCGGGCTCCAGAAGTGACCACCCAAGACCCCCCACATGTACGGGAAAAACGAGATGCGCTCCCCCCAGTGCTTGATGCGGCGGCTGTAGGTCGGGATCTTGAGCCAAACGAGCACCACGTCTGAAATCGCAATCGCTGCGACGACGCAAACGATAATAATGTCTGTGATCTGCATGGGTTACTCCTCCCTATAGATACTGCCCGGCCGTTAGTCTCTCTACATGCCGGACTGGCGGTACAATTTCAGACCCCACGACGACTCGCAGGCGGACGAGCGCAAGCTCGGCTCGTGGCGCGGCGAGGACGCTCCATTCATCCCGGGGGAGGGGCAAAGGCGCTGGCTCGCCCTCTCGATCGCCGTTATCATTGCGTCCGCTGTCGTGCTGTGGACCCGTTGTTTGTAGGTCGGAGGGTGGATGGTACCGTTTACATGGGCAATGGTCCTCATCGTTCTGGGGCAGTTCCCGGCCTACCTGGCCAGGGAAACGCTCCGGCTCGCCATCATGACCATCGGGACCGCGCTCGAAAACGCCTGCCGGATCGCGTTCCACGGGTGCAAGCTCACAGCTAACAGGGTCGCGGCCCGGAACCGCCAGGTCCTGCTGGCCGAGGACCAGCTCAAGCATCGCCACAACCTCCGGCGCAAGTACGGGCGCCTCCGGGACGCCCACATCCGAGACCTGGCCCTGTTGCCCGACTACTTCCGGCAGGTCGATGACGTGGTGTTGTGCGCCCGCGAGCAGAAGCTGTCCGTCAAGGAAATTGCCAAGCTGGCCCAGACATCGCGGCGCCTGGAGGATGGGGCCGACAAAGTCTTGCAAGCAGGGTACAAGCTCGACGCCTGGGTGCAGCGCGAGAAGCTCGACGAGGCCACGAGCGAGCACGTCCTGACCGCCTCGATCTACCGGACATCGATCACGGCGTTCCTGACCGTCGCCATCGCGGCAGCGGCCGTGTTCGTCAACTTCAACCTGATTGCGCTCCCGATGGGCGAGCTGGTCCCGGCCGACCAGATGATTGCCGGAATCAGCGTCGCCACCATTTCAGCTAGTGTCATCGTGCTCCTGGAACTGGTCGTGGGGATTTTCCTCCTCGAATCCATGGGAATTACGCACCTGTTCGGCTTCGACGCCCTGGCCGGGTGGCAAATCAAGGTCATCGGGACCGTGGCGTTCCTGGGGCTCCTGTTCCTGGCCTCCACCGAGGCCACCCTGGCCGTGATGCGCGAGGAGATCGTGGCGGCCGACGCCGCCCTCAAGGCCGGGCTCGCCGCCGGCAAGGCCATGGAACCGATCGCACGCTCCCTGCTCCCCATGTACGGTCAGGCCGCCTTGGGGTTCAGCCTGCCCTGGATTATCGCGATGGTCGGGATCCCCCTGGAGCTGGCCGTCGAGGCTAGCCGCCAGATGGTAGGCCGGAGCATCGTCCTGGGGCTCCGGTCCTCCTCGTTCCTGTTCAGGTTGACCCGGCATCTGGTCAAGGTCCTGACGTCACTCCTGATATCGGCTCTCCACATCTACACCGCCATCCCGGTTTGGATCGCGACCTTGAGGAGAGCCCCGTGAGAATTTTGCTGCTGCTCATATTGGCGGGCTGTACCCAGCGGCCCAACCAGGCCATTGGGATTTTGATCGACACCTCCGGGACCTACGTGGACCAGAGCCCCGAGCTGCTCCAGCAGATCCGGCTCGTGGTTCTGCCAAACCTTCGAGGAGGCGATCAGCTCGTCCTGATGAAGATCGACTCGTTCAGCTACGGGTGGGACAACGTCCTGACGACCCTTCAAGTTCCTCACGGCCGGCGCGACGCGGCGGAGATCAAACGCCAGTTCGCTGTCTCGTTGGGCGAGCTGGACTTGGAGTCGTCGACCCACACCGATATCTCGGGGGCGCTCCTGTACTGCAACGAGTACCTGCGGAACCTTGATGCGCGGGTGCTTAAGATGCTGGTGTTCAGCGACATGCAGGAGGACCTGCCCGAAGGATTGGTGCGGTCGTTCCGGGAGAGCGAGTTCGGTGGGGTCCGGATCGCTGTGGTGAACACGAAGAGGCTTGTCGCTGATCAGCGAGATCCGGAGAGTTATCGGAGGCGCCTGGACGAATGGCGCGACAAGATCATGCAGTGCGGCGCGGTGAGTTTTGATGTCTACATGGGTCCTGACAAGATCCGAACCTTCATGGAGAACTGAGATGGCACACGATGTTCAACTACGATACCGAGACCACGTAGCCGAGGTGACTGCTCACCCGGACCCGCCCAAAGAGGGCCTGGCCCAGGCCGAGATCTTGGTCCACTACAACTTCGATCCCAACTACTGCAAGGTTGGGGAGTGGCGTGTTCGTGACCTCCACGGCAAGACGGGCAACGAGACAATCGTGACCCTGGCCAAGATCATCGAGCGCCTGGGGATCGACACCGCCGAGGACCTGGTTGCTTCGACGGACGGTAACGCCGGCCGGGTCGCATACTATCTGCTCCGCTGGGCAATCGAGCACCCCGAGGCTATCTGGCGCGTGAGTTGAGGTTAATTTGGGGCAGGAGAGTACAAATGCCCCAGGATGAAGGCTACTACCCTTGGCCGTCGATGATGAAGAGACCGTCAAAGCCGACGACGCTCGAACAGGACCTCGCCGAACTCGAACAGATGGCGCAGTGGCAGATGAAGAACGGCGACAAGAAGATCGCCCTCTTGTTGCGTCAGATCAAACAGGCGGTCAAACTGGGGAAGGGCAAGCAGGTCAAGAACCTCTACAACAAACTCGGGGAAGCGGGTCAAGCTCACATTGGCCGAAACATAGCCAACGAAATATTCGGTGCCAGTGATCCGTTCCGCGCCAAGTTTGAATGGGCCAAAAAGGGCAGCAAGATCCAACTCGCCGGGGAAACCTGGTCGGTCCGAGCTGCACTTGGTACCGTGGAAGCCCCAGGAGCCACCAACGATCTAAACAGCCCTCCGGTTGGGATGATCGTGGAGCGCGGCGCATACAAGACCGACGACTACGAGGCGATGACACTCGTTTACGACCCGCCCAAGAAGGTGGTGCTCGTCTACCCGTGGGCGTCTACCAAGACGGACGGGGGCGGCAGGCCGAAGCAGAAGCCTAAGTCCAAGGTACCGATCAACAAGGTCGTTCTGGGCCTGTTCGGGCGCAGCAAGAAGCTCACCAAGCACAAAGGCCGCCAGGTCAGTGGTGACCTCCCCGACAAAGGTCAAGCCCGACAGGCGGCCAAGAGCAAAGGCGCGGATACGATCCGCGAGGGCCTGGTACTCAAGAAGTCCGGGCTCGGAACGTACTGGGGGTACTGCTGGATCGGCTACAAGGGCGACAGCCCGATCGGAGCCGTGATCCAGGACTACCAGGACCTCATGGGGGGCGCCAACAAGATCTCTTGGTCTCCTGTCAAGAGCCCCAACGAGGTCGAGCCCCTAGGCAAGCCCGTCAAGGCCGAGGTGACGGCGTCCCAGGTCCGGCGGGAGACGATCGCGGCCCTGTTGGTCCAGGGCAACGCCCGCCTGGCCAACGCGGTGGCCTATGGGCCCTCCCTGTTCACCAAAGCAGCTCGAACCCCGCAGGCTCGTGAGATTGACGAGCTGGTCAAGCTGTTCGCACGCAAGAAGGCCCTGGACAAGCCCGGGGTCGCGAACAAGCTCCGGCTCCGTGTCTGGAAGGAATTTCAGCGCGTCTACGACAAGCTGGCGTCCCAGTACAGCGAGTTCGACATGGCCAGCCGGACGTTCTGGAACGATCTGGAGAAGCGGGCGGCCAAGGTCCATGTCCAGGCAACCCCCGCAGCGGTGCAGGCCGGTGACGGAACGGTAGGCCATAGGTGAGCTGACGTGGCGACCCTCAAGACCTACAGGATCACTACCGAGTCGGTCCCGCCAGAGTTCGCCACGTCGTTCCAGGCGGGGCTCGAAAAGGCGTCGGACTTCTGCACGGTCCAACCGGCGGCGTGCAAGAACAACCTCGGCATTCCTCGGGCCAAGATGCCTCAGATCCAACGAGCCAAGACCCCCGAGTTCCTGGCCGAGCTGAAAGAGAAGGGGGTCAAGGTCACCCAGGGTAAGGCTCGGGTCGGAGACCTGCGAGCTACCCAGCGCGAGATCAACTCCAAGAAGGTCGCGGGGATGATCGCCGCCAAGGAGGCTGGGAAGTTCGACCCCGCCAAGGCTCCTGTGATCGTATCGAACGATCAGCATATCCTCGACGGCCACCATCGTTGGGCTGCGCTCGTCGTCATGGACCCCAGCTCGAAGATACCCGTTCGCCGGGTCGACCTACCGATGCGGGAGCTGCTCCGTCTCGCTCACTCGTTCAAGGGGGTCAAGTACCGGACGTTCGAGGCGAGCGCGGCCTGGGACGTCGGCCAGGCTGCCCAAACGATGAAGCGGTTCGATTTCATCGTCGAATTCGTCTGGCGCATGACCAAAAAGAAGCAAAACCGGAGCCTGACCAAGGGTCTGGAGGTCCTGAAGACCAAACAGGGGTGGACCTACGGGTATCACGGGATGGAACCATCCTCGATCCCGACCCGAGACACCAACAAAGTTTACGATATGATCCGCCGTACCGACCTGAACTATTTCGTCCGGGAAGCTGAGGATCTGCGAGTCCAAATGGCGACCGCTCAGATCGATTCCATGGGGCCGTTCAAGACAGGCGACGAGATCTTCTTTGGCAAGTACAAGAACAAGCGGGGTAAGATCGTTTCGTTCGGCGAGAACCACAAAGGTCAGATCACAGTCGAGATCGAACCCATCCCGAAGGGCCGCAAGCAGAACAAAATTCTGAGCCTGTTCAAGATCTGGACCATCCAAACAGCGACGATCGCCGAGCTTCTCCGTGTCAGGCGCCCGGACCTGGCCAATGCCCTCGCGTACCCGATCCTCGCCTTGGTGGTGTCGCCCGACAACTACATCTACACCGAGTCAGGCGAGTACGCCTGGAGCCCGGAGCGAGCCAAAGCCGCGTGGAACAAAGCCTACGCGAAGCTCCGCCAGGTCCTCAAGACCGGCAAGTACAAGAAGCTCGTCCTGATGGTTGGGATCCCTGCGAGCGGCAAGTCGACCTGGCTCAAGCACAACCACGAGAAGGACGCGGCCTACTTTGATGCGACCTTCACGAGCCGGTCAGCTCGTCAACCTGTCATCGAGATCGGGCAGGACGCTGGGGTAAAGATCGAGGCCGTGATCACAGACACTCCGATCAATGTCTGCAAGGACCGGAACAAGTGTCGACCGTCCGACCGCCGAGTCCCCGATGACGCCATCGAGAGAATGGCGACCACGCTCATCGGTGACCTCCCGACCAAGGCCGAGGGGTTCGATGCGATCAAGGTTGTCAAGCCCCGGTATTGACGGCCCCGAGCTTGAATAGGCGTGCATAGCCGCCGGGAACCTTCTGCCAGCCCATATCGGTGGGGGCTATCGACTGCCCCAGGTGATTCGCCAGGGCCCGCATTATATCGGCGTCGTCGACTCTTGGTTGGGCCGCGACAAACGCGGTGGCCTCCGTGGAGTTGCCTGGGATCGTGACTTTCATTGGGATGCTGGGACCGGTTGCCTCGCTGGCAAGCCCGATGTGCATCACACCGTCCTGGCCCATGTAGACCACTGCGTCGATCACTTTGTCAGCCATGTTGTCCTCTGGATAGAAGGTAACGGTCAATTGTCGGTGCGGGAACGGCTACGCTCATCCAGTTCGCGCTCCATCCAGTCGATGATCGACCGCTTGCCGGCCTCGAACCCGAGCTGGTACCCGACACGTTGCCCGAGTTCCTGGCCGCGCTCGAATCCCTCTTGGTGGTCGATCGAGCTGTTGGCCCACCGGTCCCAGGACCTGTACCAGGTCACGAGGCGGCCCACCAGATGGAGAGGCACAGGCCAGAACACTGACTCGGCCTGGGCGGCCCGGCGATACGCGAACCCGTAGCTCCGGGGGATGCCGAGCCCAGAGTTGAGCTGCTTGTCCGTGATGATCATGGGGAGATTTTACAGGACATGGCCCGGGCAGCGGAGTTGTCCGTGGGGCCAGGCCATTCTGATCTAACCAAAGCTCTGCCCTTCGGGGAGCTTGAAAAACACGAACTGGTGGCAAGCAGGGCAGTCACGGACGTGGAGGTTACCCTCCAGCTCTGTGGTCTTGGCCATGCAGTCCTCGCGGCAGTTGGGACACGGGTACTGGGCCCGGAACGTGGCCTTGACCCGGAGCTTCTCGCCGGTCTGGGGATGACGCACCCAGTCAGCGCGGCCGTCATGGACGAGCAAGCAGGGCTCACCTACCTGGTCAGAGACATCGTCGCAGTTCGGGTTTTCGCCCGGGCTGCGGTTGAACCAAAGAGTGTCGTTCATCGTCAGTTCTCCTGTGCTCCACAGTCGCCGTAGCAGTAGCTCCCGCACTTCGGGCACGGGGTTGAGCCGGACTCTATGGCGATCAACCGAGCCTCTTCGGCCCGGCGCTGTTCAGCTTTCTCGGTCCTGGTCTTGGTCATCTCTCGCAGGGCCTTGGCCTCTTCAGGGGAGATCAACCAGACCATGTTGTAGCATCCCGGCAGGGATCCATCGCACGGTCGGCGATCAGGCATGTTGTCCAGTCGGAGATTGGCCAGCTCCTCCTTGAGGTCGCCTGTTCTCCGGAACATCCGGTCCCGGACGTCTTCTCGGTACGTGGGAGCGGGATCGCGCTCGACCTCGACCAGGTAGACTCCGTAGTTCGTGGTGTACTCGACGGCCAGCATCATGGCTCCACAATCCAGGCATCGAGGGTTTCCTCGTGCTCGGTCCCG
>Ga0307377_10000331_pt1 | contig 64269 bp, 58 predicted proteins | sample TR3MG_FD_202535 | JGI IMG/M metagenome (GOLD analysis project Ga0307377, IMG submission 202535) | Soil microbial communities from Risofladan, Vaasa, Finland - TR-3 | ecosystem: Environmental > Terrestrial > Soil > Coastal area > Acid sulfate soil | place: Finland: Risofladan, Vaasa | collected... | reverse complement strand
GGTGTCAACATGGCAGGCCGAACGTAACGACGCAGAGGTAAGCGTGGATTGGCAATTCACCACTGCGGATGCTCGAGCAAAACTCAAAAAATTATACCCTGTAATTTAGGCGTTACGGACTACTAGGTATTTCTCATGAAACGGTACGTCAGGCGCTTAAGAAAACGAATTAAAACCGCACTTGCACCAATGCTGGTGTATTCCCGCGGAGCACAGCGGCGAATTTGTAGCAGGGATGGAGGACATACTTGATGTGTATGTACGCCCCTATGACCCAACTCGACCAGTGGTGTGTATGGATCAGACAAGCAAACAGCTTGCAGCAGATATTCGCAGGCCGATTGCCGCCAAACCGTGTTGTCCACAACTATACGATGCAGACTTGACACTATAAAACAACTGACGATCTAAAAGCTCATCACGAAACCTGCCCCCAAAAGACTCGGTGTAACCATTCTCCCATGGACAGCCAGGCTCGATATACAATGTGCCCACGCTCTTTTCTTTGAGCCACTGCTTAGTAGCCTCGGCGATAAACTCCGGTCCGTTGTCGCTGCCAATAAAACCCGGCAGCCCCCGAACCATGAATAAATACTCCAGAACGCCAATAACATCCCTGGCACGGGTGGACTGGCCAACCTCAATCGCCAGCGATTTTCGTGTGTACTCATCAAGCACCATCAGGAACTTGAACTTTCTGCCGTCCTCTGTCTGGTCGCCGATGAAATCGTACGTCCAGACGTGATTGATGAATTCGGCCTTCTTCAGAAAACAGGCGTTCTCGGAACTACCCTGAGTTCTCTTTGTCTTGCGTCTATAAGGCACTTGCAGGCCCTCCTTACGCCAAAGTCGCTGCACAACGTTTATGGTTGACCCGCCAGCCTTCCTGATGCAGTTTGGCAGTGATAAACCGATGCCCGTAACGTGGATACTTTTTCGCCAGCCGTTTCATCGCCGCCACCAACGGCTTGTCTTTGTCCGGCTGCTTCGGTTCATACCGCTGCTTCATCCTTGGCTGGGCCAGCACACTACACGCCCGACGTTCGGAAACGTCGACCGTCTGCTTGACGTGACCGACGGCCTTGCGCTTCCGAGTCGGGCTCAGTAGTTTCCCCGTAACGCTTCTTCCAGGACCGGCTTATCGAGTGATAAGTCTGCAACGAGCTTTTTGAGCCGGGCGTTCTCCCTCTGCAAGGCCTTGAGCTGCCTGACCTGGTTGAGCTTCATCTGCCCGTACTGCTTTCGCCAGTTGTAGTAAGTGGCGTCGCTGATGCCTAACTGCTTGCAGACCTGCTCGACCGCGCTGCCTGCTGCTATCTGTGCATCCGCATCCTTTAACTTGTTAACGATTTGCTCGGGCGTGTGTAATTTGCGTTTCATCTGGGTATCCCTTTCAAAAAACCTACCAAGCATATCGGATACCCTCTAATTCACAATGGTACAGTTTTCGGGGGTCACACCAGCTCAAGCTGACGAAATTGTGAGCCATTCGGTAGAATCTCCAAACACCTCCCCACAAAAAAAGTTAATCAACATTTAGTGGTTCTGCTCCGCCGTAGAGGAGAAGTTAATTTCATGCAGAGAGTTTCTGCACAGGCATGAAAGCTGTTTCTATGAAGACTGACGGAAAATGCACCAATTGATATGGGGGATGCATCTCAGGTTCAAAATAAGAAGTTATGAGAAAAAAGGGCTATGTCGCTCACAAGGACGAAGTCCCTTCGGGATAATTTTAAGTGGAAAAAATCGAATATTATTCAGGAATCAAACGTTATATTACCTCGAGGATAAGAAATCCTGATGATGCAGAGGAACTGACACAATGCGTTTTTTTGGAGTTCTATCAGAGCAACGGTGATGGTAATAATATTCAAAATCCAGAGGCTTACCTTTTTGGTATAGCCAGGAAACTGGTCGGTAGTTATTACCGCCAGAAGGATAAACAGCCGGAATTTCTGGAAAAAGTAGATTCTGAAATCACTGACAGGATATGTTATGACAATTATAGTAAGGATTCCAGGAATAGAGATTTAATTGAAGAAATAAATAACATCATTGCCGAATTACCCCCTAAAGCAAGAGAGGCTGTCGAACTAAGATTGATTGACAACCTCAGCTACAAAGAAGCCGCTAAAAAAGCCAACTGTTCTATTGGCATATTCTATGATCGCTTCTATCAAGGGCTGAGAATTCTTAAAGAAAAAATTCGACCCTAACTTCCTCAAGCAAAAGGAGTTAGTCAAAAATACCAAAGTTTTCCGAAAATTTTTAAAATTTTCTTTCCGGAATTTTGCCCTTGTTTGACCACTACATATATGGAGGCACAGTTTTTAAGCCTCCGGAGTATTGATAAACAATAACAAAGAAATCTTATGGACTGTAAACAGGCAAAAATATTGTTAGCACCTCATATTCTTGGTGATCTGGCTAATGAGCCTCGGCGCCGTAAAGAGCTGCAGGCTCATCTGCTCTGTTGCCAGGATTGTACCCAAACGTATGACGGCTTTAAGGAGACCATAGGATTTGTCCTGGAGCACAAAGCTGAATTTGCCCGGGCATTCGAAAAGGCCAGAGCCAGAGAACGCGAAGGGACTGTATCAGCTAAGTCGGTAAGTAATGAACCCATTGCATCCATAGAAAAGCCAGACCGTTATTACAAACCAAAGATGACAGTCGAAGAAGGTTGGAATGACCTTTGCAGACGTTGTCCTGATCTTGCAGAAACCACAGAAAAACCGAAGAGCCTCCAGCTTTTCCTCCGCGTAGGTGCAGTTGCAGCCTGTCTGGTTATTGGGGTATTTACTTGGTTGACATTTTTGCATTATTCAAAATCACAAACCTTATCCCAAACCTCCTCCTCCGGGCGGGTTGCATCTGCACTCAAACCTTCTGTGAAAGTTGAATTGGTAACAAATACAGGAAACATTCCCGTTCCAAGCGGCCAACAAATAACTTCATCTGGCCAATTAAAAACCCTGCTCATTAACAGCAAACATCAGATGATAATGAATACCAATACGGTTCTTGTAGTTGAGCCATTAATAGAGAACGACAGTATCGGCTGCTTGGTTAAACTTGCATCAGGCCAGATTTACACCCATGTTGAACATGATGGCAATCCTTTCGTTGTTGATACCGCTAATGGTAAAGCTGTAATTACCGGAACCACCTTTGATGTGAAGGCAACAAATGACAGCACCACGCTGGTAGTTAGCGAAGGAACAGTTCAATTTGAATCTGAGAGCGGAGTTGTAAAGGTGGCAGCAGGCCAAATATCTAAAATAACTGGTGAATCTGCGCCTTTAATTCCCTTATCATGCGATACAGCTGAACTTACGGCTTGGGCAACAGGTTATAAGGCCGGACCTGCGTTGGCAAAAACCAAATTGAATTTTGACCCCTGGGACCTTCCGTTATCGTTTGGCGAAAAGCCAATTGTTCTTGCGGAAACTGATTACCATCAATGGGTTGAGCAAAAACGGGAGTGGTTCAAAACAAACTTTCCATGGATATTTGAACTCAAAGATGCACTTGCCAGAGAGGGAATTGAAGTCGATTACCCGGAGTTATTGATCAAAAGTGGCAACGTCTGGCAATTTGTGTGTTTGCAGAAATTCCCAGCAAGATTCTCTGTGCCTGACTTTGAGTCTCTGTTAAAAGCGGCTTCATCCTATGGATTTGACAAAGAATGGTTATTGAAAAATGTACCTACGGCCAAGCACGTTCAGAACAAATCATTGCTCTTGCAAAATCCAACTGGATTAGCTGTATTTGAACAGTTACTGAAATACGCCACTGGAAAAGCAGAAGCACCTTCATCTTACTACTCAGCCGATGCGTGCAAATATCTAGCTGAAACAAGAAGCCTGATTTGGTTTGCTGTAAGAGGTGGTCGGTATGATTTAACAGACAAAAACCGCACCGAATTATTAGCGGTGCTACAGGAAGAAGTCACAACCGCTTTAAATTATCAGAATAGTGTATTGCAGCCACAGGACGATTTGCGTCCGTTTTGCGATGATAAATATCAAGAACAGATTGACAACATCAGATGGATATCTCTGATTGCTGAGTATGAAGAGACACTGGATGAATATGTTTCTCCTATGTCTTTGATGTTGAGGTCGTGTCATTGATTCTGATTATTTGTTGGAAACATAAAATGGTGAATGCAACCCACAGGGACGGAGTCTATGATACAGAGGCTTTTACACTAATGTATAAAAAGAATGTAATCACAGAATCTCTTAAGCGCATAAACTGTAAAGGGCTTAAAGCTTTTACCATCGATGGCCAACACCGCCTGGTAATGAATGCTGACGCGAGTTTTTTGTTTAAACCTCTTGTCAAAAATAACAGGGCTGGATGCGCAATAGAGCCGGCTTCGGGTGAAATATCCGCCCAAGTTGATCACGATGGAGTTTCCTTTGTTGTTGGCACTGCACACTGCAAAGCTGTAATTGCGGGTATTACTTTTGATATTAAGGCCACTGACACTGCTGCAATATTGTAGCCTATTGGAAAGGATGGTGTTTAATTGGGGTTAATAGTAAGCAGGAATAATTCTATTTGGTATGAATTCAATATGAATCTGTTTAGCTTCGCGCATCGTAAAGCATTTCGAAATTTCGAGAATTTGGCATCACGGTAACGAAAGGGATTTGCAATGTCAAGATACAGCGTACCACGAGTCTGTCACGTCATATTCATTACCCTTTGCCTATCGATTCTTGGAACAGAGCATCTGTTTCCACGCGATAATGTCAGCGACGATAAACACTCTTACAAAACCCTAATAAATCGTGATGTTGATCAGCATACCACAGAGCAAAACTCAGCTGGTAGCCAAAAGGGCAAACAACAAAGTCTGAATGTCGACGCAGACTTAGCGGCTGAGACGGTCACATATACGGAAAATGACTGTCCGATTGATTCAGACTTAGAGGAGTTGCCGTTACCTCTGCCTCCCATCGAATTTGCACGGGCGCAACTTGCTGGTTGGGATCGAGAAGCTGAGAAGCTTACTAAGGAAGGAAATTTAGAGAAGCTTATTGCTCTTAAGATGAGGATTATAACACAAATACCCAAAGAGACACAGGATGTTTTCTTAAAGGCTGACAGCGCCATAAATCATAGAGAATGGATATTGGCTCAAAATGATCCGGCCAAAAGACACTCAGCTAATCATTACCTGGAACAGTGTAAAGCTTCGCTGGAGGCACTGCATAAGATTAGTCCTGATGATCCATTCTATTTTTTTAAGAAATCTTTTTTATACCTGCGACACGAAAACAATAACAGTAAGGCCATGGATATTGCTCAACAAGGCTTGACCCTATTGCACACACGTGAGAACATTACTTTAGCTGATAATTTTTATGATTGGAAGCTTACTCAAATCTGCGCTATTTGTTTATCAGCAGCAGGCAAAAATCAAGAAGCACTCAAGGTTGTTGGTGAATACAAGACACGCATGGAAAAGCTGCCGGAGGAGGAAAGGGGGCTCGCTCGTGAGACATCCATGGTGATCAATTGGCTTCAAGACGGCAAAGTGTTCACTCATTTGGTCTGGGATGGAAAAATTCAGGGTCAATAGGTACTGGGATTTCAAACAGGTTTTTAGGAGTGAAACAAATGGTATTTAAGTATAAATGGTGGATAGCTGACAGTATATGTCTCCTCTTGGTGGTTTTATCCATTCGTAGTGACGTACCTTATCAACAAAATGACAAGAATAAGTCAAATTCAAATTTAAACGTTGATTCCACGTTAGGAACGAGTGGTCAGGACAAACAGATTGCAAAAATTCCTAACTCCAATTCTTCTGGCATTCAAATTGCACATGATTCAGAAAATTCCTCATCAAGCCCATTTACCCAAAGACCCGCTAAGCCTGTATCCATAGCCACACCCGTCGAAAACAAAATCATTCTTCCCAAAAATGCTTTATCCCCAAAAGAACGTGTTGCCACAGCATATCGCACTGCTCCTGGTCGGTATACAAACGAGTTACCATTCACATTAGAGGAACTGAAAATGTGTTTAGAAAGTGGTGACTTACGTACCGGCCTTTATTGTGGCAGAGATCTCGTATGTGACGAATCCACAGCAAAAACTCCTTATGGCAAATTGGCCCTTGGAATTGCACTTCTTTCTTCGGAAGCTTTTCCCGAATGCATACCAATAATTGAGCAATCGCTTGTTCTGAACGAAAAAACCGCCAAGAACCAAAACTGTCGATATTTGGCAAATAAGTTTCTGGCGTATGCGTATTGTCAAATTGGTTATAAGGAAAAAGCATTGGAACTTCTTGATGAAGCGTTCGCAAATGCACAAGGCAGCGAGGAGTTACGGCAAGTTGAGGCAATAAAATGTATGCTTGAGAATAAATATAACAAGTAATAGTAATAGGTCGCACACGTGTTTGCTTTCATCTATGAATACTTAGTGTCTAAGATAGTTTAAGAAAGAGGTTTTTGTAATAAAAATTGGAGTAGACTTTTAACGTAGGAGAAAAAAAATGAGTAAGAGCCAAGAACGAGAATTACTTTGGATGAAATACCCCCGTAGTTACGAGTGGGCTGAATCAGAAGCAATTGGTTTAGGTGGCGAATTGGATGACACTGCAGGTCTTTCGTGTTGCTCCTATTGTTCCAGTTGCCAAACTTATTGCATTTGTAACACTCTTGGTGCATTGACTGCTAACGCATGTACTATCAACTAGAATCCTCTGTCATTTCTTTAGTAGTTTGTGCACATTGAAAGGTCCCAGACAATCAAAGCAATTTTGTTGCGAAAGAACGAATCTTAGAAAGGAGGTGACATTATGAATATAATCAGATCACCGTAAGAAAAGCGTTGGGAATTGGGTCTATGCGAATGCAAAATGTTAGAACAAATGTAACAAAAACTTAAGGAGAAAAAAAATGAGTAAGAGCCAAGAACGAGAATTACTTTGGATGAAATACCCCCGTAGTTACCAGTGGGCTGAATCAGAAGCAGTTGGTTTAGGTGGCGAATTGGATGATACTGCAGTTCTTACGTGTTGCTCCTATTGTTCCAGCTGCCAAACTTATTGCATTTGTAACACTCTTGATGTATGCACCGCTAAGGCATGTGTTGCCAACTAAAGTCTTCTGATATTTGATTAGTGCAAGATACAGCTGACAATCCTTTCAAGGATAGTGCCGGCTGTATCTCTAACTGGATTCGGCATAGCTCTTGGAGATAGGGTCGATTTCAATTATAGAGTTTGAAATATTAAGCTAATGTATAGGAGAATATCCACAAATGCAAAACTCTCAACAGGAAAGCAAAATAAAACCTAGCATTTACAATTGGCGATTTGCATACTCTGAGCAATACGATATTTGGTTTAATGGTTTCACCGAGGCGGCAATTCTTACCGATAGAAAAACCTCAGCTAATGTTCAGAAGGTACTGAATACAGAACCCCTTTCAGAAAGCGCAGACCCGCTGGTCCTTCAACAAAGTCGGTTATTTACTAATTTGTTGTGTGCGGCAGGTTTTGTTGTTGACAGCAACTTTGATGAATCAGAGGCATTAAGGGTGCGCCATATTGCAGGAAGGATAAGCAAGGATTCTAGAATTGGGTTAACCATTGCGCCAACGATGGATTGCAATCTTGCTTGTCCTTATTGCTACGCTTACAAGCAAGCTGATTCTCACATGAACTTCAGAACGCGTGATGGTGTAATTGCTTTCGTCGAGAAGCTGATTCAATTCAATAAGGCGGAATTTCTCTCGGTATCATGGGTCGGTGGAGAGCCGCTCGTAGCTTTTGATGTTATGAAGGAACTGATTGATGCATTCTTAGACATCTGTGAGTCGAACGATTGCAGTTATAGTCACTATCTGACGACAAATGGGATTCTCCTCGACCAAGAGATAATTCGTGATTTGACTGAAGGACCAGTCCCGTTAAGTCGAATCCAAATCACTTTAGATGGTCCGCGAGATATTCACGATGCCAAGCGCAAGTTTAAAACCGGAGAAGGAACCTATGATTGCATCATCAAAAAGTTAGAGCTGCTGCGAGGTAAATGTCATGTAGATGTACGGATCAATGTCGACAACAAATTGACATGCGATCAGGCTGCGGAAGTAATAAACGAACTCCATTCCAGGAACATGGTGGGATTCTTTCAGGAGAAACGCATGGGGTATTATCTGGCACCTATTGCAGCGTCGACTGCGAAGTGCGCAAGCCAGGGCCCTGTTTGCTTTAATCGAGCCGAATTCGCAGAATTTGCCAAAGCAGTATATAAGAAAGCGGGACATGGATTCATGCTTGCAGGATTTCCACAGACAAAGCCCCTGTATTGTGGTATGCTTTCGCGAAACAGTTATGCAATAGACTCTGAAGGAAGACTGACAAAATGCTGGGAGGCAATGGGGAATCCTGATCGATGTATTGGGCACATAAGCGAACCTGTAAATTTGAACAGCAAAGTCTTGAGGGAATGGCTGCTTCATGACCCTTTGACTGACAATAATAGGTGTATCAAATGCAGGTACTTGCCTATATGTATGGGAGGATGCCCAGAGCTTGTTATGACACAGGGCTGGAGCCAAGAGGTATGCGACCATATAAAGTGGGACCTCGAGGAAAGACTGTGGAATGCAACTAAGATATATCTTACGCTGACAAAGCACAATTTGGGAGATACACAGCTTTTGAAGGAATTAGTGCGTGAACAACTTACTCAAGGAGTGCCAGTTATATAGGAACTCTGTAGTGCTTGTAACTGCGATAGTGTCTAATAACTTGACAGGAGCACAATTTTGAACAAATTGAGAATTGTAGCTGGACTTTTGCAAAAGTGAAAATATAGGGTTCAAATGGGCATTTTGACGATAAATGTCGGCAGCAGTATACCCTGTAGGAACGTGGAGGTTATACCTATGCCGGCTATCGTCGAATTCCCGACCATCGTCAAAGAGGCTCTTGTTCAATTCGGCCATTTGTTTGCCAATGAGCCTGAACGCATCCATTTTGCCGAATATCTCACCGGTTTGCTGGTGGCCGACCATAAGAACATCTCGGCCATCAATCGTCGGTTTGCCGTTACTACCGACCAATCCTGTCTGAATCGTTGGCTCACCGCCGCCGACTGGGATGTCAATAAGCTCAATCAGCAACGCCTTAATTGGCTTCAGAGAGACCCATCGACCCGTTGATAACGTTCTTATTGACCGCAGCGGCCAATTTATCGAGGATGTCGGCTCGTTCTGGGATCATGCCGAGCAGCGTTTCAAGATTGCCCACGGCCACCTTATTGCCAATTATGTCTGCACTTCGGGAAAACATTATCCCCTTGAGTTCAGACGCTTTGTCAAGAAACAGCAGTGCCTTGAGCAAACGGCCAAGTTCCAAGACCACAATGTCCTTTTCAGGCAGCTTATCGATTGGGTTGTCAAGAACGGCATCCCGGGCGATTTCACTTTTGATCGCTGGTTTACTCATGGCGAGAATCTCAACCATATCAATTCCAAAGGCAGAGGCTATGTCGCAGACCTGAAATTCAATCGCAAAGTGGTTTTCGACGGCAAGCTTATCAAAGCCAACGAACTGGCCGGACAGATCGGACAAGACGACCGCAAGCCCGTAGTCATTGGCGAACATAAGCAATGGTTTTTCACCAAGTCGATTCGTATAGAGGCGGTTGATCACAAGCTGAAGATCGTTATGCTGTGGGATAAACACAAGGATGCTGAACCGGTTAAGATATTCGTTACCAATCGTACTTTTTGGGAGGTCGGTCGTATACTCCGCGTTTATCGCCGCCGTTGGCGTGGGACGGAGTGCTTCCATCGGGACGGCAAGCAACATTTGGGTATGGGCGACTGTCAGCTTCGAAGCGGCCGGGGCCAGACTAGGCACATGCATATGGTCTTGCTTGCCCACAGTGTGCTTATGCGTCAACTGCGGCAGAACCGTGCGCGTGAGTGGGCACTTGAGCGTCTGACGACCATCGGACAGTCCTGCTGGGCGGTGTTGCGGGAAACGCTGAGCCAGACCATCTCCTGGGCGATTGACCGCATACAAGTCGATGGATGGAATTGTGAACGTATTAAAGTACAATTGGCTTTATCCTAATTTTGCAAAAGTCCAGTTGTAGTTTACATAGTGACCACACTATATAAGCTAGCGGCGATGTTGATATAATTTGATGAAAGAACCAATACACCATATACTAATTACGACGACTTTTGTTACGTATACAGATGTTCTTGGTCAATAACCAGAGGTTAGAAAAAATATTACCATGCGGAATCAGGACTAAACCACAAGCAAGAGGATAATGAATGGCCAAACATATTGATGCCATTTTGGAACAAAAACATCTGCCCAGATATTGGTGGCTTAAATCAATTGTTCGGAAGTACTGGGCTTTGGAGCTAAGCATAGTTATTCTGCTGATAATTCGGGCTGGATTAGCAATAGCCATTCCTTACTCGCTTCAAAAGGTTTTTGATCTGGCGATCGTGGGAAGAAACCTGAATGTTTTGAAGATGTGGGGAGCTATACTGATCGGCGTACCCCTTATGGTCTTTGTATTATATATAGCATTTAATTTCCTGTGTGCTTCCTTGACAAACCGTTTTACTGTTAGATGTCGTAGCATTTTATACGACGCATGGTTCGACATGCCAGACAAGTATGTTCATCATATTCACGGCGGTGAAATCTTGTCTAGGATGGGTCAAGATATGAATACCATAAGTAACTTCATGGGGGTGCAAGTTCTGAATGCCATATCGTCGGTTATTTCGTTTATCGTTATTTCAATTTATCTTTTTACGCTTGAACCCTTATTACTCTTTATCGCCCTTCTCGTGGTTCCCATATTCTGCTTAGTCGCAACGAAGTTCGGTAGACAACTGGTTTTAACCAATACCTGGGCAAGAAATACAGCAGATAAATTACTAGACTCTATACATCAGGTCATTAGAGCGTTCAGATACGTCAAGTCACGTGACACTTTCCTCACGGAGAAACGTCAATTTTTTCATCATGCACGACAGGCAGGTCGCGCTGACATCGCCAGTAATATTGTAATAGCCAGATTCTCTGCATACTCGACTTTACTTTTGACGCTGGGTAGTACTTGGGTAGTTCTTGCTGGTGTTGTCTTAATAAAAGGAAACCGACTTTCTATAGGAGGCCTTGTCGCTTTTATGACATGTTTTAATTATCTGGTATCCCCGTTATCAAGTATTGTCTCGTGTTGGATTCAAACCAAACAATTCGGAGTATCACTAGGACGGCTGGACGATTTTATTAGCTCATACAAGGGACCATCCATTAAAAGCATAACTGTAGCCAAAAGACCTACCTCTATAAAGTCACTGCGGGTTCATGATATTTCCTTTAGCTACGACGAGAAATGGCCAATCTTTGAAAATGTCAACATGCAGATACAAAGGGGACAAAACATAGCTATTATTGGCAAAAGTGGTGCGGGCAAAAGTACTTTATGTCGCCTGCTAGGGGGCGTTTCAAAGCCGACTTCCGGTTATATTGAAACGAATGGGGTAAATATCTGGGGGAATATTAAGCACTACCGCCGATTGATTTCATATCTGCCACAAGAGTTAGCGGTCTTTAATAATACTCTGTATTACAATTTGACCTATGGTTATCATTCCACGTTCGGTAAAAACGCCGAATTTCTCGATACTCGCCTAAAGAAACTAATCGAATTGTTTGATTTACAATCTTTTGTTGCAAATTTACCAAATGGCTATAAGACGGTTTTAGATAATGCGGAAATGAGGGTTAGTGCTGGCCAAAAGCAAAGAATATGCTTGATCTCTGTGATAGTGAATGATGCTGAATTTTACTTTCTTGACGAGCCCAGCAACGCATTGGATGTAACCAATATCGAACGTTTGATACAAGTATTTTTATTATTGAAAAAGGAAGGCAAGACGGTCGTGATGTTCACGCATGACAGACGACTTCTTCGCTGTTGTGACCAAGTGTACTCATTCAAAGGCAGTAAGTTAACTATCGGAGATTATTTGGCTGAATTACATGGAGACGCCCTAAAGGATGAAGAACCATGTATAACCTCCTGAAAGAATACAAAAAAGCAGTAAAAATTTCTTACCTCAACCAAGTTTCTTTTCTGAAGTCGCGTGGCGGTAAGCACGCGAGAGTAGCTATACTGGACGGTCCTCTGGACGCATCGCGAGCCGCTTTGTGCTGCGAATACAATGAGGCGATAATCAGTAATACCTCACCATGTCAAAATACATCTAGAAAGCAGGAATCATTAGCTCTTGTTCACTGTTGTGCAATATTCGATCGCCTTCGAAACCGCGAGAAAAAGGCTAATATTTCTGTCATTAGAATCTTCGAGCAGGATCTGAGGACTTCCCCTGTAACTCTTTTCAATGCTATTGTTGCAACAGTTAAGGCAGGAGTGGATGTCATAAATGTAAGTGTTGGTATAAACGATTTTTCTGAGGAAATGTTAGCGAATATGAAGGCTGCTTGTGATTTCGCTGTAGAACATGGTGCAATTATTGTTGCCGCCACTAAACGTAAACAGCAATTAATACCAGCAATATTTGACAGTGTGATAGCAGTACAAGGAGAAAATTTAGGAAAACCTGGAGTATTTTTTGTAAGCACGAACCCTTCATTCTATGTAGTTGCACATGGTGGAGTAGAGATGATAAGGGTAAATAAGAAATTACATTTACTTGAGGGAAGTAGCTTTGCTACCGCGGAAGTATCAGGAATTATTGCACACCTTGTGACAACATATGGAAGAATATCTTTAACGGAGTGTCGAAAACTGCTTATGCAGAGAGCCAACGGCATATGGTAAAAGCCTGGTGTTTGTTTCTTCATGCTGAGAGGGGTACCAGACAACAAATTGTGAATATAAGAGTAAAAGACAGTATGTAATCCTTATAGTGTTCTATATGTAAACTTTTTCGCAGTAGCGCAAATATGACTTCTGGTTTTTTCATGGTGGGTATTTGACAATAGTTCGCATTTTTGTTAGGTCAAATTCTAATATGAATTTAGATAAAAATAGTACAAAAATATTAACCGACCTCAAAGAGTTAGCATGAATAAATAGTGCACCTCGTGGTGATGATATAATCATCACCAAAAACGGTTAAGTAATTGGAGGTGCCCCAGTATGAAGACTTATTTCGGAGTTGATTATCACAAGAAGTACAGTCAGGGAACTATTATGAACGAAGAAGGCAAAATACTCAAGCAGGGAAGATTCTTAAATCATCGGGAATCTGTCGATCGATTCCTCGATGCCTACGGTGGTGATAATTGCCTTTCAGTGCTGGAAGCAACTCGCAACTGGACGGTAATGCACGATATTTTGGAAGAATTGACATCCGATGTAACATTGGCCCATCGGTTAAAAGTCAAAGCTATCGCTGAAGCTAAAATCAAGACCGACAAGATTGACTCAACCACCCTGGCTCATCTTTTGCGTTGTGATTTAGTCCCAGCCGCCTGTGTTTGTTCGCCGCAGGCCAGGATTATCAAGAATCTGTTGCGCCATCGAATGTTTCTGGTTCGAGTTCAGACGATGGTCAAGAACCGTATTCATGTACTTCTTGATAGAAATCCGGATGCTCACTCGCAGCGGTCAGCAAGTGGATTATTTACTCAGATAGGCATAGCCGAACTTAAACGAATAGACCTGCCAGAATACGAGCGTTACAGCCTTGATAGTGAATTGTCTTTACTTGAGCACTTGCAGGCTCAAATCAAGCAGGCAGACAAGATGCTTTCCAACGTTGGCAGCAAAGATAGGCGTGTTAAGTATCTTATGAGTATACCTGGTATTGGCAGAGCGTTTGCTTTGCTTATCGTCAGTGAGATTGACGATATAAAGCGGTTTCGTACTGATAAGAAGCTTCACGCCTATGCCGGTTTGGTTCCCAGTACGTATTCAAGCGGCGGTCGTACTTTTCATGGTCGCATCATAAAGGCAGCCACCAAGTATCTGCGTTGGTCAATGGTTGAGGCGGTCTGGCCGGCAATTCAGAATGATGCGGGGATGAATCAGTTTTACAAACGTATAGCTAATCGCAAGGGAGCTAATCCGGCAACCGCCAGGGGGTTGTTGACTATTGTTTATAAGATTCTGAAAGAGAATCGTGAGTATAGATATGCCGTTTAAAAATTTGGATCCGATTTCGGCAGGCCTGATTTCATTTTAGCTGTTCCTGATAATCAAGGTTCGAGCTCTCAAAAAAGAATGGGCTGCCGACGATCGATGCTATAGTGGCGAGTTTAAGCTTCGCCGAATGGCAGAATGATCGAATGAGTTTATAGAGTCTGGACGCATTCTTGTTTCCTCAGTCCCTCAAGTTTTTACGAAGGGACCTTCGGAACCAAAAATGCTCTTAAAAATATGTTGCACTATTTATTCATGGGAGAATAAAATGACTACTACAGGTTCAACAAATCAGAAAATGACAGGGGAGAAGGTAAATGACTCATGCAAAAATATTGAAAACGGATGTCAAGACTGTTATAAGGAAGAGGAGGCTTTTGTTCCTTTCGCTCACGGGAACGTAAAGAAGGTCAACTTTGTTTATACATATAAGTGTTTATCAAGTTGCGACCACTGTTGTTTCGAATGTAGTCCGACACGGGAGGAAACGCTTGGATTTGAAGCGGCAAGGAAATGTATTATCGATGCTGCGGAGAAGAACTGTAAGTATATAGGCTTTACTGGTGGCGAGTGTTTGCTTTTCACTGATGATACTGTCCGACTTGTTCGTGAAGCCAGCTCATTGGGGTTAGAGCCAGGAATCACAACCAACGCGTACTGGGCAATAACTACAGCAAGGACGCGAGAACTTACAGAATTACTCGTAGATGCCGGGCTGAAGAATATCATTATAAGTGCAGATCCTTTCCATCAAAAATTTATCGCATTAGATAACGTGCACCGTGCAATTGATGAATTACTGAGGTGTAAAGTTCACATCCAAATTGAGATGCACATGAACGGACTACGCGATACCGAATTCCATAAAATGAGAAAAGAATTCCAAAAGTATTTGGATAACAATACTTCTGTTACCATTAGGGTTGGCCATAGCGCACCTTGCGGCCGATGGGAAAAGCATCGATATAGACTCCCTCATGTCTGCAGGGATAAAATAGATGTATGCAAGCTTGGATTTGACATAACCATTTTTCCCAATGGCGATGTATTCCCTTGCTGTTCAGGAATGATCAACGAACTTATCAAGCTGGAGGAAGAACCCAGTATCTTATGGTTAGGAAACGTGCATAAGCATCCACTGTCTGAAATTATCGAATGTGCGGAGATGTCACCGATCCTTAATGCGTTGAGGATTACGGGGCCCAATGGTTTGTTAGACATTTGGGGAAGTAACGGTATCGCCGATGGAATTCCGTTACGCTTCTGCGGCATGTGTGATTTATGTATTGCTATTAGCAAGGTATTACCCAAGCGGACTGGAGCTTTGCTCAAGTATGAATTTGATGGCTCGGATGAAAATATTCGCTTACGGCTACAGCAATCTTGGAATGAACGTTTAAGACTGTTTCCGCATCCATAATGTGGTGGTAGTTTGAGCCTCTGTTTAGCCAAGTATGTATTGTAGCTCTGTGAAGCTTTTTCCGCGAAGCTTCGAAAGTAAAGATGAAAATATTCCCGGTTGTGATAATAAAGCTGATTGGCGAGCGTTTTTGGATAGGTCGTTCCTTATTGATTTCATTTCTTTTCATTAACATGATATTCAGTAAAATCGTATCACTTTTATAATGTTCTTGCCGCCATCGAGTAATCCATAGAACGCATTTCGTAACCTCCTAAGCGTTATGATAAGGCAAGCAATATGAAAGAACGCATTATAAACAACAATATCATGATCCCATCGGACAACAGGGCGGCGCAAATTTCCCAGCCACGAAAAAGCCCGTTCAACCTTGTAGCGACGTTTATATCGCCGCGTCTTGCGTCCATCATAATACTTTTGTCCCTTATTATTGCTCCTGTACGGACAAATTAGTTCAACGCCCTTGTCAGCGACCCCCTCACGCAGCGGGTCGCTGTCATAACCCCTGTCGGCAATCAGCCGCTTTGGATTTTTCCGCGGTCTGCCGCTGCCTTTGCGTGGCACAGCTATATTGTTCAGCGTCTTTTCGAGAAGCGTGACTTCGTTCGGGGACGCCGAATCCGGGTGGTTTCCCAGAGGAATACCTTCGCCGTCGGCTACCACCATCCACTTCGTTCCCTTGCCGCGTTTGGTCTTTCCGACGTATTGGCCCCTTTTTTGCAGGGGCGAAACTGCCATCTGCAAATGACTCGCTCCAGTCCAGTTGTTCCCGCTGGTCGAGTTCTGAAAGAGAGGCTCTCCATGCGTTGAGCCAGACATCCCGTTGTTCCCAGTATCGCAGCCTCCGCCAACATGTTGAAGGACTTGGGAACTGTTTTGGCAAATCCGCTCAGGGTGCTCCGGTACGCAGTATCCAAAGGATGCCTTCAAATACTTTGCGCTTGTCGGCCCTGGGCCTTCCGCCACGCTTGGACTTTTTGAGTTTTGGCAGTAATGACTTGATTTTCTGCCATTGTGCATCGGCTAATTTTCACCGTTCCTTGGCCATAGTAAAAACTCCTTTCAACGGCCAATTTTACATAAGTCTTTACAGGGCGCGGGGTTAAAATAGATAATATTTTAGGTTATGAAATGGCTTGTACCGACCTTCTGCGATAAATCCTAAATGAGTCTCTCAAAATATGATGCCAAAAGTGTTCAAAATGATCGCTGTAATAGGGGTTTACTGCGGTTTATGTGCTGGAAATAACTCTGCTTACCCCACAAAACTGTCTATCTATCCGAAAGAAACCGCTAGATCAATTCTTAAAGAAGATATGGATATTCTTTTCAGGATGGCCAAGAAGTCATACCCAAGCACATACACATATGAGAGCAAAGAAGATTTGGCCGGACACTTCAGCAAACTGTACTGGCAAGCCAATCGAACCATAAATCATATTGGATTTTATAGATTTGCTGCGACAGTTATTACCTTCCTCAAAGACGGACGTGTATCGCTTTATCCCCCTAAGAATTTGTCCAGCAACTTTGACATCCTCATAGAACGAGGACAGGAAATAAATAATCCAGCAAACAATATACAAATTGAAAGGATAAAAAAAATGAAAACAGTTACTTCACAGTATGAAAGAACAGTACAATTAGCGGCGGCTCTACCGGCCGGGTCTACATTCGTAGCCCAAACCCACAACGGCTCAATCACTGTCACAGGTGCGGATGTCGCTGACTGCAATCTTACAGCTACAATTATCACTAGGGCAAGAACTGAAAAAGATGCGAAGAAACTGAATGAAAATATAGAAATAAAATTCCAACCTCATGGCAACACACTCGCAGTTAAAATCGAAGAACCAAATCTTGTTACGGATGAGTCTATTAGTGTTAACTTTGATGCAAGAATTCCGAGTCATAGTAATTTGGAAATGTCCACCAGTAATGGGGCTCTCAAGATTATCGATATCAATGGCAAAGTTGATGGCAAAACGAATAATGGTGGGATTATCACTGAGCACACTTCTGGTGATTCTAACCTTCAAACAGATAACGGACCAATTATTTGTAAAGAAATCTCTGGCAATATACAACTGAAAGCACACAATGGGAACGTAGAAGTAAAGTATTTCAAAACTGCCCCATCTGTTTGTGATATGTCTATAGTTACATATAATGGCAGCATAGACCTTGCTGTTCCTTCAAATTTATCTGCTGAGGTCGATGTATCTACATACAATGGTTCCATAAATACTGAGTTACCCACAATTGTGACCGGAAAAATGAACAAGATGAAACTCGCAGGAAAAATTGGAACGGGACAGGGTAAACTATATATTAGAACCTATAATGGATTGATAACAATAAAATAATACTCAAACTTAGGGGGTTTTCTCGTAGGGACAGTCGCAGCAAATCCTTGTGAAGCCAAGAGCAGGTACTTATTGCTTTTTTGAGCCCTCCCAGCAAACGATATGCGAGAAAGTCAGGATTATCCGGTTACGGCTGGCTTAGGCAAACCAACCGTTCACATAAGTTGTAGTAGATAGGACTTAACCTGACATTCCCGCCATTTCTGTCTGTAAGTGTTTTTTTGCTCTTTTGTCACCCAACCGTGCTGACTTGCGGTACCACTCTACAGCTTCCTTATGATCTTTGGTGACTCCGAGGCTGTTTTCGTACACTATACCAAGACTCAACATGGCATGACTATTTCCCGCCTGTGCTGACTTCTGTACCACTCTGTAGCTTTCTTGTAATCCTTGGGAACACCATTGCCAATTGTATACGTCAAAGCAAGATTATTCATGCCTATGACATTGCCTCCTTCCGCAGCAATGCGAAGTATTTCTATTACTATTTCTAAATCTTTGACGGCAATCTGATTTTTACCGTAAATAAAACCAAGAGACATCATAGCAGCAATATCCCCCAACTCTGCGGCTTTACAAAACCATTTAACTGCTTTAACATAGTCTTTAGGAACGCGTTGTCCATTAGCATATTTTATGCCAAGACTACACATGCTCTCGATATCCCCGGCTTCTGCAGCTTTGCGGTATGACTCAAAAACCTTACGGTACAATTCAGCAGCTTTACTATCATCCTTTGCAACACCCTTACCTTCCTCATACATACGGCCAAGCTGATCCATAGCAGTAGTTTCTCCGGCTGCCGCTGCTTTGCAGTACCGCTCCATACCTTTCCTATAATCCTTGGTAACGCCCCGACCATGCTTATGTGAAAAAACCGAGGCTATACATACCCTTCTTATTTTCCGACTCTACAGCTTTGAGGTCCCGCTCCGCTGCCTTCTGGTAATCCTGCGAAACTCCTCTACCCAACGAGTACATGGCCCCAAGATTAATCATAGCATCGGTATGTCCAGTATTTGCGGCTTTTTTGAACAATTCCATAGCTTTTTTATCGTCTTGAGCAACGCCCTTACCTAAACCGTACGTTACGCCGAGGCTGTATATAGCATTACTATCCCCAGCCTCTGCCGCCTTGGTGTACCACTCTACACCTTTTATAGGGTTCCCATTTACATCTGCTTCGTAACCCAGGTCCAGCCATTGACCATGTCCAATTTGTTTCCGCCGCGGATCAGTAAAGTGATGGTATCGGCAACCGGCAAATTTGATCTTTGGTTCGATATTATCAGACCTAATTACACGTGCCTTTTCATAAGTTTCTATCGCTTTAGCCCAATCCTTTTTGGCTTCATCTGCCGCTCCTTCAGCCATAAGGCTGCGGAATTTTTCCTGTCCTTGTGCATCTTTTTTCTGCTTCTCTAGTAGCTGTATAAAGCGCTAAGAACAGCTTGATGTGGGCTTGGAAACCTAATTACTGGCCACTATTGAGAAAAGATGACTACCAACAACAAAGTTATAAATCAGGAAAATGGTTAATCAGAGTCCACAATTTGCAACAGTTTGGTGCTTTTGGACTACTTTTGCGGTACTGTTGCGTTTCGGTCAGCATCATAAGTCTTTAATTGACAATTATGAATGTTTTCACTACCATACTTTGTAAACCCCGTGATCGGCCTACGGAGCCAGAGGTTGTGAGTTCGAGTCTCACCGGGGATAGTTGTGCGGGGCCGAAATCTGCGAAAGGCCCCAAAATGAACCCTTGCAGGGATGATAAGGAGCAACAGGGATGGCGGTTTTGGTGGGGATTGATGAAGCCGGGTATGGACCGATTCTGGGGCCTTTGGTTATATCCTCAAGCGTTTTTTCACTTCCTAATCATTTTCTAAGGGCTGACCTGTGGCGGGTTTTGCGAAAAAGCGTCGGCGACACGAGAAGGCATCTGGCGGGCCGGCTGCTCATAGCCGACAGCAAAAAGGCCTATAACAAATCGCTTGGAATCAGGCACCTCCAGCGGACGGTGCTCGCATGCCTGAACTGCATTCGTAAGGAACCGGCCACATTGACTGAACTGCTGGCGATTCTGTGTCCGGGTTTTCTGGAGCAACTGGGGACTTACCCCTGGTACAAAGACGCCGGCAATTACCGCCTGCTGGCGGACAAAGCTGATACGGCAATTGCATCGTCAGTGCTCAAGAGCAACCTGAACTCAAATGGTATGGAACTGTTGACACTCGGCAGTTGCTGCCTTGACGTGGCACATTACAACAAAATGGTCAGGAGTGTGAAGAACAAGGCAAATGTCCTTTTTACCGCTACTTCGGTCCTTATAAAGGATGCTTACGATAATTTTGCAGGGGACGAACTGCAAATCGCGGTTGACAGGCAGGGCGGACGGATTGGGTACCGCCGGCAGTTGCAGCGGATGTTTCCGGAGATGGAGTTGAAGATTCTGCGCGAGAGCCCTGCGTGCAGCAGCTATGAATTGAAGGCCGACGGCAAGAAGATGCAATTGAATTTTGTCCTGGGTGCGGATGAGCGTTTCCTGCCGGTGTCGCTGGCGTCAATGGTCAGCAAATACGTGCGGGAACTTCTGGTTGACAATATAAACCGCTATTTTATTCGTTTTAATTCAGGCTTGAAGCCCACGGCGGGTTACTGGAAGGACGGACTGCGTTTTATACAGGATTTGAAAACAGGTCTTCCTGAGGTCCAATTCGACAGCGATCAACTGGTCCGTTGCAGGTGAGAGAGGCAAGACAAATAAAAAAGGGAGACCCGGGCCACGTGTCAGCAACCCATCATCACCCGTCTCCCCTGTTGCGGTGTGCCTTTAATCCCACAAACAGTTTTGGGTTTCATCTCTGCACTCGCAACACAATATAGACAAATATGAAGAAAGCAGGATGCTGTCAATAGAATTTATTGTATTTTTTTGGGCTGGCATACGCCGGGACGGGGAATATGCGGCCGCCAATTGCTGCCGAAAGGCGCTGGGGGGGATGGTATAGGCTTCGGTAAAGGCCTTGAGGCGGCCCTGCAAAGCGAGAAAGGGCCGAGGAAACAGGCTCAAAACAGACCGTCAGGGGAATTATGAGCAACGGCGTTTTTATTTTTTTGATATTTGGTCTTGACGGACAGATGTTTTGATTCATAATTGATTACTGATGTGAGCTGTACAGTATATGTGCAGGGGATTTCGGCTGTTAAGCGGAGTCCGACGTTTGTTTCTTGTGTCCGGATTTGGTTTGGGCAGGAAAGGAGGCCATTATGACAAAGGCAATTCTGACCGCGGTTCTGGTAGTCTTGTTAAATGTGTTAGTGGGCTGCGAGACGGTCGACAGCGGCAAAAGCCAGTTGGTGACAGGCGGCAACAAGATGGGGTTCGGGTCCGCTCGGACGGTAGAGGTTGGCAAAGCGGGTGAGACCGATATCGTTGAACGGGTGGCTGTCAATCGGCAGGCATACCGGGAGGGTCTTGAGTTGCTTGTGGAGTATTACAACAGCACCGGCAACAGTATGAAACTGGCATGGGCGCAAAAAGAGCTGGCGGCGCTGGCTGCTATGCCGCAGTACCACTACATTGTAGAGGCCGCTGTGGCAGGGCCGGGCCTGAAAGCCGCCGTCTCGAGTATCGAGGCTGACTATATGTTCAGGGCGGCTATGGACCTGGAAAAACAGGCGGAAGCGGTGCCCTTGATTAAGGACGAGCGCTTGCTGCGGCTGGCTCTCGATAAGTACAATGAGATGATAAAGAAACATCCTTCCAGTGACAAGATTGACGACGCGGCGTACAGGGCAGGCGGGATTTGCGAGCACTTCAAGGATTATACGATAGCCCTGTTGTACTACCAGAGGGCTTACCAGTGGGACCCGGCTACGCCTTATCCGGCAAGGTTCAGGGAGGGGTTTATTCTCGATGAGCGTCTGCACCGCAGGGCGGAGGCGCTTGAGGCTTACCAGCGGGCTCTTAATTCTCTCAGAAGGGAAGGTGAGCATTATAACTGGAAAGAGTATGCCGAAAAGCGGGTCAGCGTGCTGACCAAGAGCGAAGAAGGGGCCAGGTGACATTGACAGTGAACTGAGCCGGCAGTTTTTGGTGGAAAGTATCGGGCCTGGGTGGACATCAGGCCCGCTTTTTTTATTTGTAGAAAATGTTGCTCGAATTTGAGAAAAAAGTGGCCGGCTTTGCCGGGGCAAACGGGCTTTTCGAGCCGGCGGATAAGGTTCTGTTGGCCGTTTCCGGCGGGGCTGACTCCACTGCACTTATGTACGCAATGCGCGCGCTTAAGGACGAGGGTGTTTTCGCCGGGGACTTGCTGTGCGCTCACATAAATCATCAGTTAAGGGGGCCGCAAGCCGATTTGGATGAGCAGTTTGTTATCGCACAGGCCGAGGAACTAAGTTTGGCTGTAAAAACGAAGGCGCTGGACGTGCGAGGGTTTGCCCGTAAGAACAAACTATCGATTGAGACGGCGGCCCGGAAATTGCGTATGGAGAGTCTGATAGATATTGCAGAGGCCAACGAGTGCAAATGTATAGCCACCGCCCATCAAAAAAACGACAACGCCGAGACCTTGCTGCACCGGCTGGTGCGGGGGACGGGCTTCCGCGGGCTGGCGGGTATCTGGCCCGTGCGGACCTTTGGTGGGGTCCGGTTTGTCAGGCCGCTGCTGTGCGTCGGCCGGCAGGAGATTATCGAGTATCTCAGAGCCCGAAATCTCAAATGGCGCGTGGACCACACGAATTACGACTGCACGTACCGACGAAATTTTATTCGGCACAGGTTGCTGCCGGCGTTACAGCGGGACTGCACCGGCTCCATCGTGGAGAAATTGTCAGAGCTGGCACACGCCGCCTTCAGGTTTCACGATTTGGTGTGCAGTTGCGCAGAAAGAGTCTGGGCGGAGTCAGCAAAATGTCAAGATGCCGGGGTTGTACTGGATGTGAAGGAGTTTTCGAGCCGGCACCCGGCAGTAAAGGTCGAATTGATTCGGCAAAGCCTGGCTGCAATCGGCAGCGGCCAGAGAGATTTGACGCAGGGGCATTATGACAGGATATTGCGGTTGGCCCAGGATAATATCGGTGAAAGAGAAATCACGTTACCCGGCGGTTTTGCGGTGCGGCGGGAACACGAAAAATTGGTTTTTGGCGCGCTCGAAAAACATCCGAGGCCTTCCGGATGGATATCCGCAAGTACCGATGTGCAAGTGCCGGGGCAAACGAGATTCGGGCGGTATTTGATTGGGGCGGCTATCTTCGATGTCGAGGATGAATTTGAAAAATTCGAGGCAGCGAAAAACCGGTTCGTCGAATGGTTTGATTTGGATAAGTTGAATTTGCCTTTGGTGGTTCGCGGGCGCGCAGCCGGGGATAGGTTTGTTCCTTTGGGTTTGACACAAAAGAAGAAGGTTGGTAAGTTCCTCACGGCGGCAAAGGTACCGCGCCAGAAACGCGAGAACGTGCTTGTTGTCGCCGACAGACAAAAGATTATCTGGGTGTGGCCGGTCCGGATGAGTGAGCAGGCCAAGGTAACGGCGGGTACGCGGAAGATTCTTCAATTGCGAATAACCGATGTGGGGGAAGGTTGAACAGGGACTGAAACAGGAGAAGAAGAAATGGATGGACGTAGCAGGACACGACGGGAGTTTTTGAAGACGGCGGGTTTGGGGGTTGGGTTGCTGCTCTTTTCGGGATGTACGGGGGGGCCGGCAGTTTTCGAGGGCGGGGGGAAGAAGAGACCGAATATTTTGTTTGCGATTGCGGATGATTGGTCTTGGCCGCATGCGAGTATCGCAGGCGACAAGGTGGTGAAAACTCCGACCTTTGACAGGGTAGCACGTGAAGGGGTGATGTTCACAAACGCTTTTGTCAGCGCTCCGTCGTGCACGCCGTCGCGGGGGGCGATTTTGACGGGTCAGTGGCATTGGCGGCTGGAGGATGGTGGCAACCTGTTCGGCACCCTGCCGGCGAAGTTCGCGGTCTATCCGGATTTGTTGGAGGAGGCGGGTTATCATGTGGGCTACATGCGGAAGGGCTGGTCTCCGGGCCAATACAAACCTGGCGGGTGGAGGCGCAATCCAGCGGGGCCGAGGTACAACAACTTCACGGAATTTTTTGAGGCCAGGGGTGAGGGCAGGCCCTTCTGCTTCTGGTTCGGCAGCAGCGACCCGCACCGCGGGTATAAGTGGCGGTCCGGCGTTGACAGCGGGATGAAAATGGAGGACGTTGAAGTGCCGGCGTGTCTGCCGGACAACGAAACGGTGCGCACGGATATTTGTGACTACTTCTGGGAGGTGCAGCGGTTCGACCGACAGGTAGGTGAAATTCTCAAGATGATTGAAGATGCCGGTGAGCTGGACAATACGCTGGTGGTTATTACCAGCGACAATGGGATGCCGTTTCCACGGTGCAAGAGCAACATATATGACATGGGAACCCATGTGCCGCTGGCGGTGCGGTGGGGCAGTAGGGTCAAAGGCAGGCGGATTGTGGAGGATTTTATAAGCTTGTCGGATTTGGCGCCGACTTTTCTGGAGGCAGCGGGACTAAAGCCAACCAAAGAGATGACGGGGCGGAGCTTTCTGAACGTCTTAACGTCGGGTAAATCCGGCCGGGTCGACCGCAAGCGTGACAAGGTCTTTACGGGAAAAGAGCGCCATACAGTTTGTCGGCCGGGCGGTGCGAGCTACCCCATGCGGGCAATACGCACGCATGATTTTCTTTATATTCGTAATTTCAGGCCGGACTTGTGGCCCGCCGGTGACCCGGTGGCGGAACCGAGTTATTGGCCGAACTGGCCTTACGCAGACATCGACGACTCGCCTACCAAGTCTTATATGATGGAGCACGAGGAGGAGGCGGGGGTCAGTAAGCTGTTCGAACTGGGCTTTGGGAAGCGGCCTGCTGAGGAGTTGTATGACTTGAGGAAGGACCCCGGCGAATTGAATAACCTGGCAGATGACCCGGAATACGCTGAGGTAAAGCAGAAGCTGTCCGCGGCCTTGATGGCGGAACTAAAGGCCACCAGCGACCCCCGCATTGTCGGCGGCGCAGACGCCTTCGACAAATACCCCTTCTACGGCGGAGAGTAAAACCACCAAAGAATCCACGATTGGAACCAGGCAGGCGGTTGATTTGAAGCTGACCAACAGGGCAGGGGGGAATCGCATGAAAAGGGCTGACCCAAACCTGCCGGGCCTATTTTTCCATAGTACGTTTTCTCTTATCACAACTAAGGCTCTTCAGGTTCAGTCAACCTTTCCACGGTTTAATTTTCCTTCCTCTCATTCACTCCGAGATTTGTCCAGGAGTGATTCAACCACTTTCGGCACCTCACTGTTTGCAATCAAATACGATTTATCACCGAGTTTCACAGTCCAATTGCTATAACCACTACTGGTATGGTGGATCCGCCCTTCTTGATCCAGGACGCATAGGCTCGGGTACCCACCATAAAGCCACGAAAGATGCTGGTCCAAAGGACCTTCTTGTTTCATCACGACCGGCCAAGGTACGCTTTCTTCCTTTTCCAGTTTGGAACTCTCAAAAGGAGCTTTTCCCGTTCTGGCATACGCTTCTATTTTGGATTTGTCTTTATCGATATTGATCTCGACAATTTGCAGGCCCCGGTGATGGTGTTCCCGCCAGAGTTGGCGCAACATTGGAAGATGGGCTTGTGGATAATAGCTGTAGTAGATAAGAACAACCTTGCCTTTCCATAGATTAGTATCGATCCCTCGACCTTGAAGGTCGGTTGCACGCAAGCGCAAAGGTGCCGGGCAACCCTGTGCAGGATCATAGGCTCCGTTTTTTAGCTGCTGCATCACGGCAAAGAAAGCCGGTACATTGAGAAGGTCGTCAGGTATGGCGCGGCAAAAGTTCAGAACTTTTTGGGTCAGTGTAGGGCGCAATTGACTGATTTTCCCATCCTGCTTGATGACTCGGGCCTTGTGAATCAGCGCAGCCAGTTCAACCGGCCGGGAACGTGCCGGAGCGCAGCGTTTCTGAAGAACCTCAATCTGACGACCGATGTTCGTCCCGCTGTGCTTCATGACCTTGGCAGCGACTTGGGGATTTTTGACCAGATATCTGTCATAAGTGCTCCAAGCCCAAGCTTGTGATACCTGAGGCACGCGCAGGTCATCTGGATACTTTTCCAGAAATAGCCAGGCCAAGTCATTGATTTGCGCGGCGTAGGCAGCACAGCGTTGGAAAAATAGGTCCCGAGCGTTTTCGCTGCCCACCTCGTCCACAACTGCTTCGTAGTCTGGGTACTTTGCACTGTTCAAGGCTTCGAACATTTCATCCGCCGAAGCTTCGTCGCTGGCGAGGGGTTTGATGTCGCTTGCAGAAAGAAGGAGTGTGGACTTTTCATCGAGATACTTCAGGATTTCCGTGCGGATTTGCCCGGGATTTCCTTTGAAACGAAGGATACCATCGGAGTCGATGATTAAGAAGTATGGGATGCCTTGGAATTTCCAGCGGCTCGCGTATTTCTCTCGTTCGTCCCAAACGATAGACCAAGGGTAAGGATGTTTAGCCAGGAATTTCTCAAGGTCTTCACGTTTGCGGTCTGTGCTGATACCGATGATTTCGAGGCGTCTGGGATACGAGTATTCCTTGTAAAGGTTTTTCAAAACTTTTCCCGCCTGCAGGCAGGGAGTGCACCAGGTTGCCCAAAAATCCACAACCACTACCTTGCCTTTAAAGTCGGTGGTATCGATCTTCTTGCCTTTGAGCTCATCAAGCTGGAGTATCAAAGGCTGGCCAACTTCCACGACCGGTTGAAAATCGGGCTTTGATTGGCTTCGGCCATCTTTGGGGAATGCCCGGCGGAACTCTTCGAACCATTTCTCGCGTTGTGCAGGTGAATCACCTGTCTCCATCTTAACTGCGACCTCATAGGCAAGGTCTGCCACCCTTTCAAAACCAGCGTTCGCAGCCAGCCAATCAAACGCATTGCGCCGAGCTTTTTGAAGTTGTTCTGGTGAGCGTTGTTGTGCGCGGGCAAGTTCCCCCACGAGACTCCAGTATTTCTCTGAGCATAGAGCCCTACTCTCAGCTACCAGTTTTGGGTTCCAATTTTCCAATCGCTCAATATGCCTTTGCCATAAAGGAGAGGGGGCATGCGGGCGAATCTGGGTTATCATTTCAATTTCACGCTCGGCCAACTCCAGTCCATTCGGATGCATGGGAAATTTATCATGGAATTGCCCCGCCTGCTCGATATAACTTTTTACGTAATTAGCTAAAGCTTCAGTCAGCAAGCCGCGGTCGTTAATGCTTTCATCCGGCAGCGCAATAGCCTCCAGGCTCTTGAGAATCTGTTCGGCCGTTTCTTCTGCAAATGCGGCTTGAGGAGATGAAGAGAGAATGACCAAAAAGAAAGAACACCGGACGAATCTTGCCTTACCGTTGTTGCATAAGCACTTCAGATTACACATAACGAGTCTCCTAATTCAGTACTCCGCCGGAATCCTGCGGTGTAAACCTGTAGATGAAGTTATCCGCCAAAGGCGGACAGGCAAAGCCGAAGGTTCTGGGACAATCTTAACACATTCTCATAGGTTGCCTCGTCCGGGGCTTTGCCGCCGTCACTAAGCTCCTCCATCGCACCGCGGACGAACTTGTCGAAATCTTTCGAGTTTTCAATTGTCAGTTCGGCTGTTGTACTCAACCTAAGTTTGCCACGAACCTCACGATTTTCTATATTGTGCCTGTACTCAAGAAGATAACACAAGAATTGGGTGCGTGCGGGCTTAAGCTCTTTAGGCGGTATATATATACTCCACTCGTAGAATTCGTCTGCCTTCTTGGTATAAGCAAAATGGTAGCCCCTATACGTTATGTCTTCGTCGTTGCGGCTTGATTGCAGGGCGTAAACTTCAAAAGGAAGTTTAGGCAACTCTCCGCCAGTTGTCAGCCCTTTAAACAATTCAGCCTGCGAAATCTCGGCTTTGCTATCTTCGCTGCTCCAACAAGCGATGACCGTACCATCGCCCATTGTGAAAAGAACGTGCGCCGAAAGGGTTACCGAGTCGGTACGTCCCCAGACGCGACGGAGGCTACGCGTAGTTGCCGTCTCCTTGGTGTTTTCAAGCATGTATCCGGAAGGTACCTGAGTTGAAAATGTTTTATCGGGTATCTCGATATCCCGTTGAACATAATCAATCTCTATCTGTTTTAGCCAATCTCCGTCTTCTTGTTGCCTCCATAATAATGTCCTCGCAAATTCGCCCGTTGTTGGAGACAGCCAGCTTCTCAATTTCATATTGAGACCGTCGCTGTGTTTTGTCAAAAGTTCCCATACGTTGTAGGTGTGGCCATCAATCTTCTCTTCTCGAATAATTTTGCAATCATCAAGTCGTCCGGGCCGACCACAAGCAAAGTACAGAAGCATCTGAATGTTTCGATAATTAAACAGCTGTCTTTGATATTCGCTTACCTTGCTATAGGAAGCTGTCTTTTCTGTGTGATTAAGGGTTACGGAATATTCACCACCATCACAAATGTATTCGGTCACGGTGACTTTTATTTCCCGCCGGTCGATGGAGTAGCTTGGCACAGTCAATCTCCAGCGCCCGTTTGCCAAATCAAGCCAGTACTCCGTCCCGACCACAACCTGTTGTTCATGTGGCCCTGAGGTCGGAAAAAACACTCTCCCTTTCATGTGAATTGTACTTGCCGAATAAAGCAGTTTTGGAATATCCGACATTGCATAGACTTTGCTCACAATCCCTGTGCCTGACCAGTAACAAAATATCCCAATAATTACTATTATTATGGCTGCTGCAAGTTTTGTAATTGAACTGTGCAGGACTGAAGCGAGTGAGTCTTGCCGGGTGTCTCGATGGAGTGCTTTAGGCCTTGTGGGTCGGTGTGTTTCGTTGAAGACCGACAGCATCTGTCGGCGGAGGTTTTCCCGGTGTGCAGGGTTCGCCATCGTATCAATATCGAGCCGGTCAACCAGCTTTCTGAAATCATTTTCATTATCAAACATTCTATTTTCCTCCGTCCATGACGGCTTGCATGTGGTTTCTCAACTGTTTTAGAGCCCTGTGAAGTCTTACACGTACCGTCGAAGGCCTGGTCTTGAGAATTTGGGCTATTTGTTCAAACCCGAGGTTTTCAAAGAATCTCAGGACAATGATAGACTGATGTTGCAGCTTCAGTCTTGCGACAGCCGCGTAAAGCACAGGCCAATCAGGTTCAGGCGGGTCGCTGGCGCTGTCGGTTCTTGAGGCCATTATCGAGCCTGTGGCTTCAGCGAAGAGATCTTTTCGTCGTGACGCTTTTCTTATGTAAAAGTTCGCGTGGTTGGCGGCTATACGATACAGCCAGTTTGCGAAATCCTGCTGCTTTCGGCCTGTGAAGCCGGGCATACCACGTGCGACGGCCAAAAAAACAGCGGATGTTACGTCCTCGGCGGCTTCCTTGCTAAAGAGCCTGCACAGGCAGAATCTGTAAATTTGCTCATAATACATGTCATAGAGCCGGCCAAGGGCCTCGGCGTCCGTGCGGGCCCGCACCACCAAATCGTCTTTGTCCGTCGGTTTCGCAATTTTCGCCATAGCACCAACCATTGCCGAAGATATAATTGCGCGAGCAGCGGATATGTTACAAAAAAGCGCCAAAAAAATCCCGCAAAACGGCCTTTTATCTGGCTGGCCCCCCGCAAACAGATTGTTTGACAATTAAATCTTGACAAATTTCCGGGCCGCAAATAAAGTACTACTTCTGTCTATTGGGAATAGCAGAACCGATAAGAATCACATTTTACAGTATTGCAGGATAAGGAGAACTGTGATGGCAACAAAGGTTGCAATTAACGGATTCGGGCGAATCGGCAGGGCCGTGGCAAGGATTATCATGCAGAGAAAGGGCGATTTGGAGCTGGTGGCCGTAAATGACCTCTCGGACGCCGGCAGCCTTGCGCATCTTTTCAAGTACGATACGGTAATGGGCAAATGGAGCGGGACAGTCGAGGCCAAGGATAGCGAGCTGGTAATTAACGGCAAATCCATCAAGGTTCTGGCGGTCAAGAGTCCGGCGGAACTGCCCTGGAAGGATATGGGCGTAAAGATTGTGGTGGAGTCGACGGGTATTTTCCGCTCGAGGGAATCGGCGAAAGGCGGCTACGGCGACCACGTTACGGCCGGGGCTGAAAAGGTGGTCTTGACGGTTCCGGCCAAGGACAAAATCGAGGCCACCATTGTTATGGGCGTCAACGATAAAAAGCTGACCAAAGACGTCAAATTCGTTTCCAACGCAAGCTGCACCACCAACTGCCTGGCCCCCGTGGCAAAGGTGCTTAATGATACGTTCGGTATCGAGCAGGGGCTTATGACCACGATTCATGCATACACAAACGACCAGCGGGTTGCCGACATGATTCACAAGGACCTTCGCCGCGCCCGCGCGGCGGCGATGAACATCATCCCGACGACTACCGGAGCGGCCAAGGCCATCGGACAGGTCATTCCAGAGCTTGAAGGCAAGCTCGACGGTTTTGCTGTTAGAGTGCCCGTGCCGGTCGGAAGCGTGGTCGATTTGGTGGCGAACGTCAAGAAGGATGTCACGGTGGATGCGGTGAACAAGGCGATGAAAGCGGCCGCCGAAGGGCCTATGAAGGGCATCCTAATTTACTGTGACGAGCCGATCGTCAGCAGCGATGTCATTAACAATCCCGCTTCGAGTATTTTTGACTCTCTGTGCACAATGGTAATCGGCCGAACGGTTAAGGTTGTTAGCTGGTATGATAACGAGTGGGGTTATTCGAACCGTACGGTTGATATCATGGAAAAAATGGCGGCGGGCTGAGCGGTAGACCCAGGACAACAAAGACCTTTTAGGGCGGGTACAAAAATGGCCAAGAAAACCATTGCGGATGTCGATGTGCAAAACAGGAAAGTCCTGATGCGGTGCGACTTTAACGTGCCGCTGGATGATAAGTGTAACATTACCAGCGACGACCGGATTGTTAAGGCGCTGCCGACTATAAAGAATGTTCTGGAGCGTGGCGGCGCGCTGATTCTCATGAGCCATCTTGGCCGGCCCGGTGGGGAGAAGGATGAAAAACTGTCTTTGACCCCGGTGGCAAAAAGGTTGTCCGAACTGTTGGGCAAAAAGGTGATTTTCGCCGCCGATTGCGTCGGCGCCGATACCAAAGCCAGGGCCGGGGCTCTCAAAAGCGGTGAGTGTATGCTGCTTGAGAACCTTCGTTTCCATAAGGAAGAGACCATAAAAGACAAAGCTGCGAAAGAGGACGCACAGCTTCGCCAGGCCAAAGACAATTTTGCAAAGGAGCTTGCGTCTATGGCGGATATTTACGTTGACGACGCTTTCGGCACCGCACACAGGGACAATGCTTCGATGTATACCGTTGCGATAATGATGGAGGGCAAGCCGCGAGTTATCGGCTTTCTCGTGGAGAAAGAGTTGAAGTTTCTCGGCGAGACCGTCAGCAATCCTGAAAGGCCTTTCGTGGCGATATTGGGCGGCGCCAAGGTCTCCGACAAGATAGGCGTGATAGAGAATCTCCTGGACAAAGTTGACCGCATCCTAATTGGCGGGGCAATGGCCTATACCTTCTTCAAGGCCAACGGCCAAAACGTGGGCAACAGCCTGTGCGAAGACGACTTCCTGGATAAGGCCGACATCCTGCTTAAACAGTCTGAGCAGGTCGGCTGTGAAATGCTTTTGCCGGTTGATACGGTAGTGGCCAGAGAATGTAAAGCCGGCGCACAGAATAAGGTTGTCAGCGGTAATATTGAAGACGGCTGGGAAGGTCTGGACATCGGCCCCGCCACGAGGAAGCTTTTCGTGGAGAAGCTTGCGGGCGCCAAAACCATCGTATGGAACGGCCCCATGGGCGTTTTCGAGATACCGCCCTTTGACGCAGGGACAAAGGCGGTTGCGTTGGCGGTTGCCGAGGCCACCGAGGAAGGGGCCCGAAGTGTAATCGGCGGCGGCGACAGCGCAAGTGCGATAAAGAAGCTTGGCCTTGAGGACAAGGTAAGTCATATTTCTACCGGAGGAGGCGCATCGCTCGAGTTCTTAGAGGGTAAGAAGTTTAAGTGTATCGAAATCCTCGATGAAAAAGAATAATAATGCGACTACCAAAGGCAGGGACAATTGAGATTGCACCGTCGATACTGAGTGCCGATTTTGCCAGGCTGGCGGATGAAATAGCCCAGGTTGAATCGGCGGGGGTGAAGATACTTCACCTTGATGTAATGGATGGTCATTTTGTTCCGAACATTACGATCGGGCCGCCCGTGGTCGCGAAGCTCCGCAAGTGCAGCAAGCTGGTCTTTGACAGTCATCTGATGATAAGCGAGCCGGCAAAATATGCCGGGCGTTTTATCGAGGCGGGCGTCAATCATATAACATTTCATATTGAGACGGCGTCTGAGCCGGAAGCCCTTATTGACAGATTGCACCAGTGTGGATGCACCGCAGGGGTATGTCTTAATCCCCAGACGCCGGTTGAGGCGATAGAAGCGGTGGCACCCCTTTGTGAGATGGTTCTGGTGATGACGGTTCAACCCGGCTTCGGCGCCCAGGAGTTTATGCCGGACGCGGCAAAGAAGGTTCTTCAGGTCAGAGAAATTGTGGGTCCGGATATCCGTGTCGAGGTCGATGGGGGGATAGACCCTCGCACCACGCCTATTGTCGTTTCTTACGGGGCTGATACACTTGTGGCGGGAAACGCCATATTTTCAAAATCCGACCGTATCGCGGCGATAAACGCCATTCGGGCGGCCTGCCGATAGTTTCAAGTAGTTTCAAGTCTTTTTGTCTGTTGTTCGCCTGTCTAAATTAGCGATTTTTGGAATCGGACATGGATTGAATCACCACTTTCTGCCGGCCGTTGGCGAGTGCTAACATTGTACCTGCCATGCGTCGGTAGTGAAAATGTATTGCTTCCAAGTGAGTAGTTATCGGACGAAGCAGGGATTCGTGCTGTTTTCCGCCGTATTTTTCAGACCGTGAGCGATTGTCCGAGTTAAGGCTGTGAAGCGAATTATTTGGGCTCAAATATCAAGCCGTTTTCGATTTTTAACTGCGTTAATGGGGTATTCAGGTTTTCGCCGGGCGTGAACAGAATGGTCGTCAGGTTGTGTGTGTCCGGTGTTTTGCGGAGGATTTTTGTGGAAAAGGGGCTTTTTGCAGAAAAAACAAATTATGTGCCCGACTTTGGCGGCCGATGAAAAGCACCGATTGAAAGACTGCCCGCATTAGTGGTTAAAGCAGTTGGAAAGCGGGTTTGTTGGGAAATACTAATTCAATAGGAGATTATGGAAATGGTAAAAAAATCAGTAAAAACCAGAAAAGCAGGGAGGAAAAGGAGTTCCGCCCCTAAGGCGAAGGCCCACAAAAGGAGCGGTTCGAAAAGGAAGGTGAGGAAAGGCACCGTCGTAAAGGCCAAGGCAACGAAAAAAGTGGCTATCAAGGCCAGGGCCAAACATGTTGCCCCGAAAGCAAAAGCCTGGAAACGCAGCACTCCGAAAGCGAAAGCTTGGAAACGCAGCACTCCGAAAGCGAAAGCCTGGAAACGCAGCAGCAGAAAAAGCTGGAAAACCCCCGTAGCGGCAAGAAAAAGTGTAAAAACAGTTGCACAGAAAAGCATCGCAACCAGGCATGTTGCTCAAAAACCCGCTCCGGTTCGCAAGGTTGCCTCAAAGCCCCACGCAACACCGCACAGGAACCAATTCGATTTCAATGCGTGGCTGCTTCCGACTTTGGAACTGGAGCAGTATGAGCCCCACGTTGCGGAGGAAATCGGTGTTCAGGACAGCATAAAGGGCTCTACCCGCTATGCATGGATCGGTGCAGGTCAGTGCGGCGGAAGAATAGTCAAGTCTTTTTATGACCTGGGCTACAAGAAAGTTCTGGCTGTGAACACCACTCATCATGATCTGGATTTGCTGGAGATTGCAAGGAACCAAAAGTTCCTTATGGACATTGGTGAAAAGGGCGCTGGCAAGGAGATGGAAAGAGGCAGAGACGCCGTGCAGCAGTACCAGCAGCAGATTCTGCACGCCACACGCCAGATATTCGGCACTCAGGTCGATCACATCATGGTCTGCTTCGGAGCGGGTGGAGGCACAGGCGGCGGAAGCGCGACAGGACTGATTGAGATTGCCAAGAGATATGCTCGATATATCGGGCTGTCCAATCCCGACAAAAAGGTTGGCGCGATTATGACTTTACCGACTGTCGGCGAGGCCAGCTCTCCAACCGTGGCCAAGAACGCACATGATGTGGCTCGTGAATTGAGCCAGATGGCGGCGAAGGGAAAAATCTCTCCGCTTATCATTGTGGACAATGAGAAAATCAACAAGCTCTATCCGGGGATGACCGTAAAGTCCTTCTGGCCGAGCATCAACAGCACGGTGGCCGGACTGTTCGACATCTTCAACAGAGTCAGCGCTCTGAGCACGCGGTACACGACTTTTGACCCAGTGGATTACCACAGCATTATGGAAGCCGGCAGTTGTGCAATCATGGGCCTGACCAGAGTGAACAAGTTTTCCGACAAGTTTGCTATCTCTGAGGCCGTAAGGAGCAACCTCGAGAAGACATTGCTGGCCAGTGGGTTCAATTTATCGACTGCCAAGGTTGCCGGCTGCATCGTTGTCGGCGGCAAGAGGTTAATGGCAGAGGTCAAAGGTTTGCAGGACAACATCAATTATGCTTTTGATGTTCTGTCAGAGATAACTGGCAAGGCGACCATACATCGCGGCATCTACGAAGACGACAAGAATTCCTTAAGGGTCTACACCATAATTGGCGGACTGAACGCTCCCACAAAGCGGCTCGAAGAGCTTTCGAGCTGCGTGACTGTTCAGTCGCATTAAGCCGATAGGACACCGCTGCATTTGGCGGCAGCGGAGTGATATTCGCCGGACATGTTGTCAGTCACTTCTTTAGAGCAGACTGGCAGCGTGTTCGGCGAATTTTTTGTTGAGGTGCCGCTACGTTTTGCCGGCAAAACGCAGGACCTTTTCGAGCCACTTGCTTTATATGCAAATCCCGCTTTTCGCGGTTAATCCCCCCAGAACTACGCCTCGGAATTACCGGGCCTCGCTTGAGCACCGGGACTCTAAACGCTATGTGCTTGGCAATTTTTGTAGCCACGGCCGGAGATTTCTGGTAGCATTTCTGACATATATTCCTTGCCGGCCCCGTTGGAAATCGTATTTCTGACAGGGCGGGAGTTTTGGGCTATGACCAAAGAAGCTCAGTCAAAATGGAATGGTTTCTCACTGAAGCCGCGCAAAGAGATGCCGGCTGGGCTTTGGATGCGCTGTCCGGGCTGCGAGCACATGCTCTACAAGAGCGCCGTCGAGAAGAATCTTAATGTTTGTCCGGAGTGTAATCATCATTTTCGCATTGATACGCCGACCAGAATCGAGTATCTGGCAGACGAGGGGTCCTTTCAGGAGCTGTTAAGCGATTTGAAGGCCCCCGACCCGCTGGGGTTCAAGTACAGAGGCACCAGTTATAAAGAGCGACTAAGAGCGGACGAGAAGAAAAGCGGCGCCAGGGAAGCCATGCGAATCGGCAAGGCATTCATAAAGGGCAGGGGGGTTGTCCTCGGAGTGATGGAGCCGAATTTCCTTATGGGGTCTATGGGTTTTGTGGTTGGCGAAAAGCTCTGCGCGGCCGTCGAGAAAGCTATTGAAGAATCTTTGCCGCTCGTTGCGGTTTGTTGCTCCGGTGGGGCAAGGATGCACGAGGGTGTGGTGTCGCTGGGCCAGATGGCCAAGACTTCCGCCGCGCTGGCGAAACACGATGAAGCCGGCGGACTTTACATTTCAGTTCTGACCGACCCCACTACAGGGGGTGTGACAGCAAGCTTCGCTATGCTGGGCGATGTCATCATTGCCGAACCCGGCGCCTTGATTGGTTTCGCGGGGCCTCGAACAATTGCCGAAACAATAAAGGTGGAGCTTGAAGAGGGGTTTCAAACTGCTGAATTCATGCTTGAGCACGGTTTCATCGACATAATTGTGCACCGCAAGGACCTCCGCAGTGAGATTGCCCGCCTCATTGATTACTGCCAGAACCCTTAGAAATCATATCTCTAACGGAAAACCAAAATTTAAAGCTAAAAACCAAAAAGTAAATCTTGCCCAAGGGAGCGGTTTTGAGCTTTTAGTTCTAAATTTTCAGAAATCCCCTGGCGGCATGTGTATACCTCAAGAAAATAATAACAGGAAAGCGAACTCCGCCACCGAACTGACCGGCACCGCATGCGCAGGCTAGGAAAACGTCGCCGGAGACCAAGGCAGTTTTCTTGGAGGCGGATAAGAGAACAAAGCCGGTACCAGCGGTTCCTATTGGTACCAGACCGTTTGCGGCGGTTCCAACAGCGAGGCCCAGGGGTATACGCCACAATCGGCGGCGGAAATAACAATCAGGCTCAACGTGAGTTTGCCACCGTCCCAGGAGCTTATCAGTACGTGGCCGGCGGCAATTACTCCTTTGCTGCGGGTCGAAGAGCAAGTACGAATTGGTACCAGAGCAGTTTCGTATGGAAGGGCCACGACAGCGATTTCGCCGCACAAAACAGCAACCACTTTCTCATAAATGCCGCTGCAGTGGGTATTGGAACCGCCGGTCTCGGCGGTTATAAGCTGGCAGTGAACGGTTCGGCCGCCAAACCCGGCGGCGGCGCGCCCAGCAGCGACGGCTATTATGCTGTCAGCGCTGCTATTGGCCGGCCTCGGGTGGGCCCAATGGCCGCCGGTCGCTTCAAAATATCCAGTGGCTTCTGGGCTCAGGCGCCTGTGTGCATGGTTGAATTCCACGACTTTGCAAGGTTTGCCGACCAATGGTTCTTAAGCGAAATTGGCCTGCCTGCCGACCTGGACACCAGCGGCGCGGTCGACTTCGTTGACCTGCTGATGTTCCCGGATAAATGGCTTGCTTACTGTCCGGCCGGCTGGCCTTTGCAGTGAAACAGTGAATATCGTTCCGGCAACCTCCGTGCCATTCGGGCCCTGACAGTTTGCCCTTGCTGCGGTTCACGAGCTGGCTCCAGACAGGACCGTTCTGTGTTTTGCCCGAATATGGCTGCAAGCCCCGTTAGAAATGTTATTTTTGACGGGGCAAGCGCTATTTCCTCAAAGGTCGGTATCGTCTTGATGGAGTCGACCTTGTAAGGGGCTGTGTTTTCGCGCCCCCTTCGCTCCTGTTGCATATTTGTAACAGGGTTCATTTCCGGGTTTGTCGTTTTTATCTTAGAAAAGAATCTACTCTTTAGTTTTTGTTCGGCCAGGTTTATAATATCGCGTCGTAATTGCTTGGAATTGGGCTATGGGATATTTTCGGGAAAATATCGAGCACGCAGAAGGTTACAAGCCGGGTTTTCAGCCGAAGGACACAGAGGTTATAAAGCTGAATACCAATGAAAACCCGTATCCGCCTTCGCCGGCGGTGATGAAGGTGCTGGCCGAGATTGGGCCGGAACAGTTGCGCCGGTATCCGGACCCGTTGGGAAATGCCTTCCGACAAGCGGCGGTTGAGCTCAACGGACTCTCAGTGGATTATATTATGTGCTGTAACGGCGGAGACGAACTGCTGAATATCGCCTTTCAGGCATTTTGCGACCAAAAGCGGCCTGTGGCGTATCCGGTTCCGACGTATTCGCTTTATCCTGTTCTGGCCAGATTGCAGAATTGCGAGGCGATTGAGGTGCCGTTTGACGGAGAGTTCAATCTGCCCGCCAAACTTGCCGGCACGGGCGCCGCCCTGACTATTGTATGCAATCCCAATGCACCGAGCGGGACTTTTGTGAGCGTCGGTGAGCTGGCTTCGCTGGCGGACGAACTGTCCGCGGTGTTACTGATTGATGAGGCGTACGTCGATTTTGCCGAGCAAAGCTGCGTATCTCTGGTAAAGGATTTTGATAATGTCATCCTGCTGCGGTCGATGAGCAAGGGGTATTCGCTGGCGGGTTTGCGGTTCGGGTATGCAATGGCCCAGCCGGACCTGATAGCCGGCCTTATGAAGCTGAAGGATTCGTACAATGTCGATGCCGTCGCGATCGCGGCGGCTGCCGCGGCGATAAAAGACCAGTCCTATTTCAAAGAAAACGTGGAAAAAGTAAACAAAGCGCGCGAGATATTGACCGCCCAGCTTCGTGCATTGAACTTCGAAGTGCCGAAAAGTTCCGCCAATTTCGTCCTTGCCACGAGCAAAAACTGCAAGGCAAGTGAGATTTACGATAAGCTCGTACAGCGCCGCATCTATGTCAGGTATTTTGATTCGCCGGGCCTGAGCGACAAGTTGAGAATATCGGTCGGCACAGAGGAGCAAAACGACAAACTTATATTGGCTTTGAAAGAAATCTTGTCGGAATAAGGGTATTCTTATGGAACAAAGAACCGCCAAAATTCACAGACAAACGAAAGAAACCGAGGTTGGCTGCGAGCTTAATCTCGACGGCATCGGCACATACGATATCGACACCGGCATCGGTTTTTTGGACCATATGCTTACGCACGTGAGCAAGCACGGCAAAATCGACCTGGTGGTCAAGGCCAGAGGTGATCTTAATGTGGACGCGCACCATACCGTTGAGGATATTGCGATATGCCTCGGCGAATGCCTGGTCAAGGCGCTCGGCGATAAGAAGGGGATTGCCAGGTATGGCCACAGCTCCGTGCCGATGGAGGAGGCTATGGCCAATGTGTCCATAGATTTGTCCGGCAGGCCGAGCTGTGTATACAACGTCGAATACAGGACGGCCAAAATCGGCGATTTTGATGTTGAGTGCCTCGAAGAGATGCTGCGGAGCTTTTCCAACAACGGCAGGTTCAATCTGCACATAAACGTTCCGTACGGTACCAACAGCCATCACATAGCCGAGGCGATTTTCAAGGGGTTGGGGCAGGCGCTGGCCGCGGCGGTAAAGATTGTCGGCAAGGATATCCCGAGCACAAAGGGAACATTGTGATTGAAGAGCACGACCACGAATATCGCATAGGAATCGGCACCGATATACACCCCGTGGCAGAAGGCAGAAAGCTGATGCTCGGCGGCGTGTATGTCCCGGACCAGGACGGGTTGGCCGGTCACAGCGACGGCGACGTCGCCATTCATGCGATTATTGACGCGCTCTTGGGTGCAAGCGCGATGGGTGACATTGGGACGCTGTTCCCCGATACGGACCCGAAGTTCAAAGGCGCCGATAGTAAAGGACTGCTGCTTGAGGTAAAGGAAAGGCTCGAAGACAAACGCTGGGTGGTGGTCAACATCGACCTGACAATTCATGCTGAAGAACTGCGATTGGAGAGATTCAAAGGGCAGATAAAAAGATGTATCGCCAGTCTTATGGGCATCGATTTCAATGCTGTGAACGTCAAGGCGAAAACCAGCGAGGGGCTCGGCGAGATAGGGGCGGGCGAAGCGATAGCCGCGACCGCCGCGGTGCTGTTGAAAAGAAAGTACAAGAGAACACTTTAGAAAGAGAAACTAAAACTGAAAGCCAAAAACTGAAAAGTAAGTCTTGCCTCGGTGTTCTTGCTGCTCGGGCGCAACGAGGCTGAGCGCTGCCAAGCCGCCGTGGCGTCACTGCCGGCGGGAGATAAGGCAACTTCCGTTGTCCACGAGGACCGGGAACAGATATGGCTTGTCCTTTCGGGTGCGGGGTCGGCCACGGCAGGCGATGAAACCGAGTCGGTTAAAAAGGGCGACGTCGTTTTTGTCCCCCGCGATACGCTGCACAGTGCCCAAGCCGGGCGAGAGGGCTTGACCTGTTTTTGTCTGGCCGCGTTGGTAACAAAAGGACAATAGAGCAGGCAGGCTTGAGATTTGGTTGCCAAGCGCCAAAAGCAAACGTCGTGTTCGTATTATCCTTGCGGAGGACGGTTGGGTAAAAGCCGTCAACGGTGATGACACAGTTGATGTTCTGAAATACTTGCCTGACAGATGGTTGTCTTTTGCGATAGAGGTTGATACACTCACAAGCAAGTTTTTACCGGCCATTGGCTGAAAGGATGTCCTTGTTGATGCGGCGTTTGCTGAGACGTTCAATGCCGACGATGTAGTCGTCAGATAAAATTTGAACGGTTTTGAAAAGGTGTGCTCGGCCCGGAACTGTGAGCGAGTCGGATAGCCGGCAGGATGTGTGAATTGCTCTAAAAAGGCATTTGGAAAATGGGATTGGAGCTATATAACAGCTTAACGAGAAGGAAACAGGAGTTTAAGCCGCTCAAGAAAGGCAGAGTCGGCATTTATGTGTGCGGGCCCACGGTATACGGCCATGCGCATCTCGGACATGCCAAGAGTTACGTAAGTTTCGACGTGGTGGTCAGGTATCTTCGTTATCTCGGCTATGACGTCACTTACGTGCAGAATATAACCGACGTCGGCCATCTGACCGACGACGCCGACGAAGGCGAAGATAAGATTGCCAGGGCGGCCAAAAAAGAAAAAAAGCATCCGATGGCGTTGGCCGAGTATTACACGCGCAGCTACTTTGAGGATATGGACAGGTTGAGCTGCGTCCGCCCCGATATAAGCCCGCGGGCCAGCGGACATATTATTGAACAGATAGGACTGGTAAGGATACTTCTGGAAAAAGGCTATGCCTACGAGGTCAACGGGTCGGTGTATTTCGATGTTTCCAAATTCAAAGACTACGGGAAACTTTCGGGGCGAAACATCGAGCAGATGCAGGCGGGGGCACGTGTGGAGGTCTCCCCGGATAAAAGGGCGCCCGTGGATTTTGCGCTTTGGAAGAAGGCCGAGCCGAACCATATTATGCAGTGGCCGAGTCCCTGGGGCATCGGCTATCCCGGCTGGCACCTCGAATGCTCGGTAATGAGCATGAAATATCTGGGCAAGACCTTTGACATCCACGGCGGCGGGCTGGAAAACCAGTTCCCCCATCACGAGTGTGAAATCGCACAGTCGGAGGCCGCCAACGGCGTGCAGTTCGTCCGATACTGGCTGCACAATAATATGGTCACTGTCGACAGCCAAAAAATGGGCAAGAGTCTGAACAACTTTATCACGTTAAAACAGGCTTTTTCGGGCTCACACGAGAGATTAATGAGAGGCTACGACCCTCTGGCGGTCAGGCAGTTGATTCTCAATAGTCATTACAGAAGCCCGCTGGATTTTTCTGATGCGGCACTGTTCGCCGCACAAAGCGGTTATGAAAAAATAACCGAGACGGTAAAGACGGTCCGAAAGAGAATGCTGGAGGCGCCCAAAGGTGAAATCGACGCTAAGGTAGCGGAAGAGCTGAAGCAGCTGAGGGAAAAATTCGAAGCGGCGATGAACGACGACTTGAATACTTCTGTTGCGTTGTCGGTTTTGTTCGAGCTTGTTCGGGCGGCAAACAGACTGCTCGAGGAAGGCACGACGGCAGAGACGCTTAGCGCGATTGACCTTTTGTTTGGGCGATTGGGCGGCGAGGTCCTCGGCATTGTAAAAGATGAGTATCCCCAATCGGGTGTGGCTGACGATGAAATGATAAGCAAGCTGGTCAATATTTCAATTGCGCGGCGGAATGAGGCCCGCGCCAGAAAGGATTTCGCCGCGGCCGATGCCGCCCGCGCCGAACTGAACGAGATTGGAATTGTGCTCGAAGACAGGCCGGACGGCACCACTGCCTGGAGAAGGAAATGAGAATCCTCGGAATTGACCCGGGTTTGCAGGTCTGCGGATACGCTGTAGTGGAGACGGGCGGAGCAGGGGAGAAGCTTATCGAAGCGGGGGTTTTTCGTACGACAAAGGGCCTGCCCATAGAAGAAAAGTTGAACCAGGTTTCCAGAGATACCGAGACCCTGCTCGAGAAGTTCAGGCCCGAAATCGTGGCTGTCGAGGAGCTGTATTCTCACTATGCGCATCCGAAGACAGCCATATTGATGGGACACGCAAGAGGCGTTATACTGCAGAAGGCGGCACAGACTGCGATTGAGGTCAGAAGCTTTAGCGCGACCCGAATAAAAAAATCGATTACCGGAAACGGCAGGGCGTCGAAAGGCCAGGTGCAAAGGGCGATTCAGGCGGTTTTATCCTTGCCGGCGCTCCCGGAGCCGAGCGACGTTGCCGACGCCATAGCAGCGGCCCTGTGCTGTGCGAATTCCAGCCGCTTTGTTCTGCAGGGGCGCCACAGAACGAAGGCTCGGAACGCTGTAACCTGGTATGCCCCTGCATAGCAGCGTGGTAACGGCCAACGAATCATGATAGCAAGAATTGAAGGAAAACTCGTCAAGCTTGACAGCGCTGCCGCGATGGTGCAGGTAGGAGCCATTGGTTACGAGATAATGCTGCCGGGTTACTGCGTAAGTGCGCTATCGGGCAAAGTGGGGATGGATGTCTGTCTTTGTACGATGGAGTACTATGAAGGCACGCCGGGCGGCGGCAATCTCATACCGAGAATGGTGGGTTTTTTGAATGCCGGCGAGAAGGATTTTTTCACGAAGTTTATCAGCGTCAAAGGCATGGGTATCAAAAAAGGCCTGCGGTCGCTGAGCATTCCGATAGCTGCTGTTGCAGCGGCGATAGAAAGAGGCGACGACAAGATGTTGATGTCGCTCGACGGTGTTGGTAAGAGGATGGCTCAACAGATTATCGCTGAGTTAAAGGGCAAGCTTCAGGTTTTTGCCGCCGGTGCCGAATTGCCCGGACCGGCCGAGCCGAGGTTCAGACCCTTCCAGGCCGAGGCGCTCGAGATTCTTATTGCCTGGGGCGAAAGAAGGAACGAGGCGATAGAGTTGATTGAACTGGCCTGTGAGAGACACCCCGATATAGATTCGGCCGAGGCGCTTGTGCCTTTGGTATACCGCTTGAAGCAGGGAATAGAGGTCTAAATTAGTTCTGAGTTTTTGGTTTTGGGCTCTCAGCTTTTATTATGGCGATAGGAAGGATTATAAGCGGCCAGTCCCTGAACGAGCACGAGGAGAATTTCAACATCTCCCTTCGCCCCAGGTACCTTGACGAATGCATAGGCCAGCACAATGTCCGGGAAAAGCTTTCGATAGCTATGGCCGCGGCCAAACAAAGGTCCGAGCCGTTGGAGCATATTCTCTTCTATGGTCCGCCGGGGCTGGGCAAGACAACGCTGGCCCACGTCGTGGCGAACGAAATGGGGGCCAATATCCGCTGCTCGTCGGGGCCGGCGCTGGTCAAGCAGGGCGACGTGATGGGTATGCTTACCAACATAAGTGCCGGCGACGTCCTTTTTATCGACGAGGTCCATCGGCTCAGCACGCCTGTGGAGGAGTTTATTTATCCGGCGATGGAAGAGTTCAAGGTCGATTTTACGGTCGATAGCGGGCTGCACGCAAAGACGATAAATTTCCCGCTCAAGCGTTTTACGCTGATTGGCGCGACAACCAGGGCCGGTCTGCTAAGCGCCCCCCTTCGCAGCCGATTTGGAATGCTGTATCATTTGGATTTTTACAACAGTGAGGAACTAACGGCGATTTTGACCAGGTCCGCGCGCTTACTGCAACTGCAGTGCGAGAATGGAACGCTCGAATTGATTGCGGCCCGCTCGCGGGGGACGCCCCGCGTGGCGAATCGATTATTGAAAAGGGTCCGCGACTACGCGCAGGTCAAAGGTTCGGGCGTTCTCAGCGCCAATATCGTCCAGAGTGCTTTGAAGATGGAGCAGATTGACCCGCTCGGTCTGGATGAGCTGGACCGGGCATTTCTGCGCGCCCTTGTCAACGTGTACGACGGCGGGCCGGCAGGTATCGACGCGATTGCCGCCACCTTGGGGGAAGAACGCGACACACTCGAGGACGTGGTTGAGCCGTATCTCTTGCAGGTTGGTTTTCTTCGCCGAACCAGGCGGGGCAGAGAGATTACGAAACAGGCCTGTGAACATCTCGGACTGAGTTATCAGGAAAAGCCGCGCGGCAGTGATGACCAGCCGGAACTTTTCGAGCAAACAGAACCATAAAAGGACAAAATCCTGTCATTTGTTTTGCCGTTGCCGGCACAGTGACGGTCTTGTCATTTCCCCCAAAGAGGCAATCCAGTGACTTGCTCCCCTGTCCACCGTACGCCACACCCTCCCTATTCCACCAAAGACTTTGCATGGCAGCGTTGGATGGGCTTTAGCCCATGCGGTCATCTATCGTAATGGAGTGCTTCGTCCGCTTCTTCGATAGGTGTCCAGCTGCGTTTTCAACTCCTTTACGATTTGCGGATACTTGTAGTAAAGGTTAGTAGTCTCACCGGGGTCTGTCTTCAGGTCGTATAGTTGGCCCGGCGCATCGGGCGCCGTATCCGGCAGAGCAAAGGGCTTCAGCCTCGCCTGGTCATAGTTATTTCCTCCTGAACCCTTGTGGTCGAGATACTTCCATTGGCCTCGCCTGATTGCAAGTGCAAGTTTGTTGGTCTGGTGCAGGGTGTATCGACGGACATGCTTGTCTTTATCTTGTTTTCCAAGCAGCACCGGCAGCACGTTGAAACTGTCCTCGGCTGCATCATTTGGCAGTTCCGCTCCGGCAGCCGCGGCACAAGTGGCCATCACATCGGTCATACTCACCGTTTGATTTGAGACGGTCCCGGCTTTGACCCTTCCCGGCCAGCGGGCTATGAAAGGCACGCGGTGACCGCCTTCCCACTGGTCACGCTTCATACCGCGCCACGGCCGCGCCCCATCGTGCCGGTAATCCTTTCGCATGTTGATAACGCTTGTGACCTCGGGGCCGTTGTCGCTCGAAAACATCACCAAAGTATTGTCGGCAAAACCATGTCTTTCGAGGGCCTGCATTAGCTGACCCACAATATAGTCGAGCTCATAGATAAAATCGCCGTGCGGACCCGCATTTGTCTTGCCTTTGAAATCCTTTCCCGGAAAGGAAGGCAGATGAACCGCCTGGGTCGAATGAAAGAGGAAAAAGGGCCTTTCCGGTGAGTTCCTTTTATGATTTTCCAGAAATTCAAGACTCTTTTTGAGAAACAACATGTCCACCTCCTCCAAATCAAAATCCGGCGCAATCATTCCCTGCCGATTGTCCTTTGAGTATGGATGTTTTGGTAAAAGTGTTCGGTCGAGTATTTTGGTCGGCGGCGTGGGAATCCGGTCGCCGTCAATAAAGGCGTAAAGCCAGTCCGTAGTCGGACAACACGCTGTTCCGAAGAAATGGTCGAAACCTTGATGTATGGGACTGTCGGGTATTGACCGCGAATAGTCAATTCTTTTTACCCCATCGAGTCCACCTTCATTAATCGCCTTTCCATCCTTGTCCATGAAGGTCAGGCCGATATGCCACTTGCCAAAACACGCGGTTGTGTAACCCTGGTCCCTGAGCATCCCGGGCAGGGTGAGTCGTGACTTCTCAATCAGGCACGGGCCGCCTGCGCCGGTGAATACCCCCGGAAAACCGGTGCGAAAAGCCATCCGTCCGGTCATCAGGCTGTAGCGCGTGGGTGTGCAGACCGTTGAAGCGCTGTGTGCATCGGTTAAGAGTATTCCCTCGCCTGCCAATTTGTCCAGATTTGGAGTGGGTACCTTCGATTCGGGATTGTAGCAGGAAATATCTCCGTAACCGAGATCGTCGGCAAGGATAAACACAATATTTGGTTTTTTGGCCGACTTATTCTCAAGAGAATTAAGTATCTTGCTCCCGCATCCTGACAAACAAAAACCTGCAGCGGCTAAACCAACGGCCTTGATAAAATCGCGTCGCGTTTGATAATGTTTCATATCGAGGTTCCTCAAAAAAATTATTCCTGGCCTATATGGCCACGGCATTTAAGATGGTAAAAACTTTCTTTAATGGTCTCCATAGGCTCGATACTATCACAATTCAGTTTGTTTGTCATGGCTTACCCGGGAATTCCGGGGATAAAGGCTGTTCAGCTTTTCAGGATGTACTTTGCCATAATTCAACCCAACAACCATTATACAGTTCTATACGGCTTTTACCCGCCTCTGGCGGGCTGGCGTACCGGTTACCTTTCGCAATTTTTAGACCGTTACTTTTAATATCAGATTTCCTTCTCATGGTTATCCTTGTCTGATGTTCTGATTTGGATTAACTCGGTCCTGCACCGTTTGGAGCATTACTGAACTCATCGGCTGGGGGCGGACCGGTAGTGACATCTATCTGCACGGCCGGTGCACGATTGCCCGCCTCATCAACGAGCGTTGCCGCAGGCGAATCCGCGTAAGCATAGAAAAACCTGGCGGGCAGCGTTATCTGTCGGTCGAATGTAAGCTCCAATGTTGTAGCCCCGGCTCTGGCCGCGCTGCATACGGCGGAGCCTTCGGCGTCAACGACGACGAAGTCGCTCTCGGTAACTTGTGAGAGTTCTTTCACCTCGGCAAAATGTGCAGTGATCTTGCGAGAGCCCGGGGCCAGAACCGCTGCGTCGAGCACCGGGCCCGGCCAATTGATATCTCTCTGATTGAAACGGTGCCGCAACAAAGCGCGGGCCAGCTCCTCGCCTAATTCCATATACCCGGGCGTGGCCAGATGGCCGTCTTCCTTCTGCAATCCCCCAAGAGCAGTCACCAGCAGGGCGTTGCCATCGGCCAGAACGAACCGTCGCTGGGCTTCACGTACCGACATGAAATATGCCGGTCTTTTAGCCTGGCCGGGTCTGGTCTTGGCGCAGAGCTGAATGATAACTACCGTCATGTGTGGATTCTCAGCGGCTTTTCGGACACGCGCGACAAGGTCCGTAAGCCTGTCCTGGTAAGCGGCGGCATCTTCGGGCGACTTGGTGTCGGATTCACCCTGGTACCACAGCAAGACACCCGCTCCTTTGCCCGCTTCTTCAATACGCGAAAACAGTTTTCTTTCACCTTCGCTGCCGGGAGCCCAGTGACTTATCGGCTGGGCGCCGAGGGCGTAGCCGAGCATATCGATTTTGTGTCCCTTTCGCGCAACTGCCTGTGCCGCTGTGACCCAGGCGCTCACGCCACGGGTATTCATTCCCGGTAGCGGATCCCCGGCAGTGACAAACTTTCCCTCACAGGGATCAAACATTCTAACTTCGTCAATAGCCTTTGGTCCGGGAAGAGGCCCGCGACCGCAGGCGTTCGACTGACCGGAGAGTATCCAGAGATTGGAGCGGTTGCTAATACACCCAAAGTTAAGTACAAGCAATACTAAGCTCACCGCTGTAATCGAAAAAACGTCACACTTGACTCTCAGAGCATCCTTTTTGCCTTCACCCATTTGGTTCTCCCGTATCAGATGGTCAAAAGTAGCTTGAATGTTCTCCATAAGCTTTATACTATCAAAATCCGCTTCTTATGTCACCTGCTACTTGGGAAATCCGGGGATAAAGGCTGTTCAGCCTTTCAGGACGTACTTTGCCATTTTGGGCGGCCGGTGCAGAAGCTCCGTGAAGTGGTGGACTAAAGCTCTTTCGATTTCGTTCAGCGTTTTTTCCTCCGATTCGGCAATCAGTCTTAGATTACTCAGGCAATTAACCGTTCGTTTGGTCAGGCTGATTCTGTCCGGGAAACTTGCCTCGCAGTCCCCGCAAATCAGGCCGTTGGCGGAACTGCTGAAATAAAACTTGTATGTCGTATCTCCCATCTCGTATCTGGTTTTGCAGTTTGCGCAGCCATTCAGAATGGGCTGCAGGCCGATTTCTTTGAGCAGAGACAATTGAAATAATATGAGCAGGGCGAGCGTATCGCGTGAAGCGCCGCCCTCAGCAGGTATATCTTTGACGCTTTGTAAAAAGTGCAGGAAGTTATCGAAAAGCGCCGCATGGGGGTCGTAATCGTCGGTCAGACTGTTCAGCAGTTCTGCGGCAAAAAGACAACAGTTGAAAACGAAAAGATTATTCGAGAGGCTGCCAAAGCCAGGCTGCTGTTCGAATTCGGTCAGGGTAGCAAGCTTTTCCCTCGTAGAATCGGAAAAGACAATTTTTCCGTGGGCGAGTGCTTCTATAGGGCCGTCAAACGCTGATTTGGGCCGCTTGGCGCCTTTGGCGATTGTGCTGACTTTGCCGGCAGCTCTGGTAAAGAATGTTACGACCTGGGATGTTTCGGAGTAGTCGAGCGCGCGTATACAGATAGCTTCGTCTTTGGTCAGCATGGCTCACATCGCAAATCCTGCATCTGGCTTCACGCTTCGGTTTCCGCGCCTTTTTGGATTCTGATCCGCTTTATTCTTCTGGGCTCGGCCAAGGTGATGATAAATCTAAGGTTTTGGTAATCGAAACTCTCGCCGGTTTTCGGGATATATCCCAGGTGCGAGAAGACAAAACCGCCTACCGTATCGTAATCTTCGTCATCAGGCAGGTTCAGCTCGAACTTGTCGTTCAGGTCGTCGATATACGTTCTGGCGTCAATCTCAACCGTATTCTGGTCGACTTTCTTGATAGGTTCGGGGTAAGTCTTTTCGTATTCATCGCTTATTTCGCCGACCAGCTCTTCGAGAATATCTTCGAGGGTAACAATGCCTGCGGTTCCGCCATACTCGTCGAGCACCACGGCTATGTGCAATTTCTGATTTTGAAATTCGTGGAGAAGGGCCCTGAGGGGCTTTGTTTCAGGAACAAAATAGGCTTGCCTGATTTTGCCGTGCAGTTTGAAATCTGCGGCCGGCTTGCCGATTTCAGCCAACAAGTCCTTGGCGTAGATAAGACCGATTATATTGTCTATGTTTTCCTCATAGACGGGCACGCGCGTATGTCCCGCGTTATTGATAGTCTCCAGCACCGTCTGCAAATCAGAGTTGACTTCGAGGGCCGCTATGTCCGTGCGTGGAGTCATAATTTCCGCAGCGGTCATCTCGCTCAGCTCCAAAACGTTTTCAATCATTTCCTGCTCTTCTTCATCGACCACTCCCTCCATCCTGTGCTGTTCGAGACCGTCCAGGAATTCCTCCTGCTTTTCTTCCTGCTGTTCTTCGGGCGTAGTTTCGGCCACACCGGCCAGCCGGCGGACGAAACCGTCGTATGCCAGAAGGATATAAAGAACAGGCGAGGCGAGCCATTCAAAGAATACCAGAAGTCCGTATGTCCGGCTCAGGATTTTTTCGGCGGCATATTTGGCCCAGGCGTGAGGGATTGCCAGGCTGAACACCGAAAATACTGCCACTGCAATAATAAACGTAAGAACGTAGTCGGCAATTTGCACGTGGCCCTCGTGCAGCGCAGCAAAAATCCCGATAAGTAATAATAGGGTGCACATGTTAAGAATAAGCCGATATAAAGAACAGGTCAGAATCAGTTTTTCCGCGCCTTCCGCTAATCGGTCGGTCAGACCCTCCGACGTCTCTTTTCTGCCCACCGCCTTAAATGCCTCCAGCAACTTGACGCGGGAAAATGTGCGCAGTGCGATGGCGCTGACGGAGAAAAACAGCGTTCCTCCGGCCAGAGCACAAATCAACAGTATGGCCCAACCGACGTAACTCACTCAAGACCCTTTCAGAGCAGGAATTAACAGGCGCTAAGTATCTTGCTGTCCGTTATCAGTATTATATACCGAGCCGTAGCCATGCTGTTGCAGTATTTCGTCTTCGGTCTGGTGCATCTTCTTTGCCTGCTCTCCGGTACAATCATCAAATCCGAAGTTGTGCAGCAGAGCGTGGGTTATATAAAGCGCCAGTTCGGCTTCGCTCGAATGGCCCCTTGTTCTTGCCTCTTTCAGGGCCTTTTCGCCGTTGACGACCAGCTCGAAGCACTTTGCGAGGCGCTCGGGGCGATTCTCGAATTCTTCTTCGCCATCGGACAGGTCGAAACTCAGGCAGTCGGTCGTACAGTCATGGCCTAAGAACTGCCCGTTCACTTTGCGGATTTCAGCGTTGCCGACTATGGCGATACTAACCATTGCTTTTGAGAGCCTGAAACGACCGCAGATGTCTATGACCAGTTTCTTGAGCTTGGGTAATCTAAGATCTATTTCTTTGAAATTCTTGGCGATTTGAACAACTATGCCCTGGCCTTGTTCAAGAGAATCCATAATTGCTGCTACTTTTCTTGTTCGATGGCTCACACCCCGATTATGTTTCTTCGGCGGTTACCGTTTTGTAGTCTTTTTCTTTTTGTGCGCCTGAGCCCTCAGGTACATCAGGCGGCTTGGGATAGGGGACTCGACCATGATAGTGGGCAGCGAGCGTTTTTGAAATACTGGCCTCTATCTGGCTCAACTCTCGCAGTGTCAAATCGCATTCGTCAAATTGCCCGTCCTGCAGCCGTTTCATCGCCATATTATGCACAACGGCCTCTATTCTCGTCGGGGTCGCCTCCCCCAGCGACCTTACAGCGCCTTCAATCGTATCGGCCAGCATAACGATGGCCGATTCTTTTGTTTTGGGTTTCGGACCGGCATATCTGAATTCACTCTCGGACGGCGGAGGGGACCCCCGGATACCCTTCTTGCCCTCGGAGGGTCCCTGCGTTTGTTGCTCATCGTATCTTTTTTTGGCCTCATTGTAAAAATATTCGACCAATGTTGTGCCGTGATGTGTTTCGATGAATTGCCGCAGCACCGCCGGCAGGTTATATTCCTTTGCCATTTCTATCCCGTCTTTGACGTGGCCGACAATAATCAGCTGGCTCATCGCCGGCGACAGTTCTTTATGCCGGCTCATCGAACCGATTTCGTTCTCAACGAAATAGTCGGGCTTGTTGAGTTTGCCGATATCGTGATAATAGGCCCCCACCCTGCACAGCAGGCCGTTTCGTTCGATGGCTTCGGCGGCCGCTTCGGCAATCGAGCCTATCAGCAGGCTGTGGCTGAACGTCCCGGGTGCTTCCATGGCAAGTCTTTTCAACAGCGTCTGATTGGCGTCGCTGTAGTCCAAAAGCGTCATGCTTGTGGCTATTCGGAAGATTCTTTCGATAAGCGGCAGCAGACTTTGGATAAGCAGGCCGACCACCAGAGTGGCCCCGGCGTGAAGAGCTGCGTCTCTTAGGGCGTTAGCCAGCCGGGGAGTGAAAGCCAAAAAGTCCAAAGCCAGAGCGATTACGAACACAATTACGGCCGCAAGTGTGCTGACTTCGAGCAATTTCATTCTTGTTCGGATTTCTCTCAGTGAGAAACAGCAGGTAACCACACCGGCGGCCATTACCAGGAACAGGTTGATATCTCCTTTTGTCCCGGCGGCAAAACAGGCAAAGACACAATAGAACACACTCATACCGATGGCAAATCGCTGGTCATAAGCGATTGCCAGAATGATAGCCGCTGTAACGGCGGTTCCGGTAGCCCACCAGGTGTGTCCGGTCAGTAATATGCCGAATTTGGTTGCGGCCAACAGCAGGATGAACAAACCCACGAGCGCCAAGGCTCTGACATAATTCTCTATTATCCGCTTTTGATAGTGATTTATATAGAGGACGGCTGCAAAAGAGATCAGCAGCACGATAACAGTTGTTGATGCAACTTCGGGATAGTTGACTTGCCGGATTAGCTCGAAGGATAAGACCGGAGTGCAGAGGACAACAAAAAGCAGCCATAACAGGGCCGAGTTGACCAGGCTCGTGTTCGCCAGCCGGCTTATTTGTGACAGCCGCTCAGCCGCTATACTCTTGCGAACCTGGTTTCTGCGCAGGCTCGGCTTTTTTCCAAAGAAACCCATCTGTGTATCCTCGTAGCATCCCTTAAAGTAAAAAGAAAGGCACAACTGATTCGTGCTTCACTTCTTAGCCTTCAGTATTGCACTTTTTCTATATGCCCGGACGATGTTCTGAACCAGTCGGTGCCGAACGATATCTACGCGGGTCAATTCTACCACGCCTATCCCCCTGATTCGCCGCAGTATTTCGATTGCTTCGACCATTCCACTTTTCTGGCCGGCGCCCAGGTCAATTTGCGTTATGTCGCCTGTAATTATCATTTTCGAGCCTTGGCCCAGTCTTGTCAAGACCATTAGCATCTGCAGAGGCGAGGTGTTTTGTGCCTCATCGCAGATGATCACGGCTTCGTTCAACGTTCGTCCTCGCATAAAGGCAAGCGGAATAATCTCGATAACGTCCAGGTCCATAAATTTTCTCATCTGCGCGAAATCCATCATATCTTCGAGCGCATCAAAGAGCGGACGCAGATAAGGATTTACTTTTGCCTGCAAGTCTCCGGGCAGAAAACCCAGTCTTTCGCCGGCTTCCACCGCCGGCCGGGCCAGGACTATTCTCCTTACCTGTTTTTTCTTTAACATTGAGACAGCAACCGCAACAGCCAGATATGTTTTACCCGTCCCTGCAGGGCCTATGCAGAAGGTCAGGTCATTGGCCAGCATTATCTCGACATACTTCAACTGCCCCTTTGTAGAGGGCTTTATGAGCTTCTTGTGGGAATAAACGGTAAGCGCCTCGCCGGTCTCGGCTGTTAAAGGCACATTGTCTCGAGTCAGAAACGCAGTCACATCATCGGTGGTGAGTGAGCGGTGTTTGAGCAGGTGTTTCTGCATTCTGTCGATAATCTCCGCGGCCTTGTCTACATCCTCCTGCCGGCCTGTGATGATTAGGTTGGACTGCCGCGCCGCGATTCGTACACCCAGGGATTGGCGCAAAAGCCGAAGATGGCTGTCCGCCGGGCCGAACAGCTCAAGCTGTTTCTGAGCGGAATCTAATTGTATGGTAACTTCCAAAATCTTCCTCTATTGTCGCGCTGGGCTCTCTTGTGTTATGACTCACTGCAAAACAGGGCCGCGGGCCGTGAACATAAGGAACAAATACGCAAATGGCGCTGCCGCCAGCGGCGAATCAATGATATCCAATACCCCGCCGAAGCCCGGCACATGCTTCGAAGAGTCCTTCTGCTCGGCGTCGCGCTTTATCATAGACTCCGCCAAATCGCCCATCTGACCTATAAAAGCAAAACACAAGCCAAATATTGCTGCCAGCCACCAGGCCATTATATCACAACTTGCTGCAAATGCGACAGAAACTATGATTGCAGTCAAAGCCGCACCGGCCATACCCTCCCAGGTCTTGCCCGGGCTGATTCTGGGCGAGAACTTATGCCTGCCAAATAAAGTCCCGCCGGTGTAAGCTCCTATGTCGGCTGATTTTACGGCAAAGATGAACATTAACACCGGCCAGACGCCGAAGTCAATTCGAACCCCGAGCACAAAGGCGCTCAAAAACCCCAGATAAGCAATTGAGAAGTAACTTGCCCCGCAGTTGGCGATGACTCCCGAAGTCCCGCACCGTATATATTGGTTTAACAGCAATCCCAACAGGCAGAAGGCACAAAGAGAAAACACGTAAATAGGCGGCGAGATTTTGATAAGCTGGGGCCAGTACCAGCTGGTGGCGAACAGTATCGACGCTGCGGTCGAAATGGGGGCGAAAATCATCAGATTCTTTGCCGCGGCAAGTCGGGACAATTCCACCTGGGCCGGAATGACCAATATCGCGATCAGAATACAGAGGAGGGTTCCCTCGACCGGTTTATCGCCTGTTACCGATAAGGGCATATACTTGCTCACGGAACCGTCAAGAACAACAATAGCGGTGAAAACCACCGTCATCAATGTTCCGAAAATCAATCTGTATTTGAGCATAATTCACTTCACAGTAACCGGCAGGTCTGTGCAATCTCGGCTGGCAGCTATGACCATGTTCTCACGGTTCCGAAGCGTCGGTTTCGTTTCGCGTAGGCCAGTATCGCTTTTTCCAAATCTGCTCTTTGAAAATCCGGCCAGAGAGTCTTTGTGACGTAGAATTCGCTGTACGAGATTTGCCACAGCAGAAAGTTGCTGACTCTCATTTCATTTGCGGTTCGTATCAAAAGGTCGGGGTCGGCAAGGTCGGCGGTGTATAGGTGCCGGCTTATGCACTTCTCATCGATATCCTTAAGTCGCAGTTTCCCCCTCTTGTATTCCTGCGCGATCTTCCTTGTTGCATCCGCAATCTCCACTCTGCCCCCATAGTTCAGGGCCAGAGCAAGTTTCATACCCGTGTTGTCGGCAGTCAGTTCCACGGTTTTTAGCAGTTCCGTCTTTACCGTTTCCGGCAAATGAGCCAGTCGTCCGAGGTGAACCAGCTTCACATTGTTCTTCATCAGTGTTGGACGAATATTGATAAGGTATTGCGTGTAGAGGTACATAAGGGCGTCGACTTCGGATTTGGGTCTTTCCCAGTTCTCCATACTAAAGGAATACAAAGTCAGACACTCGATTCCAAAGTCGACGGAACATTGGGCTATTCTCTCGACCGTCTTTCCCCCCTGACGGTGTCCTTCGACTCGGCGCAAACCTTTTTCCTGTGCCCATCGGCCGTTGCCGTCCATGATTATTGCGATGTGGCGAGGCATCTGTTCAATAGAAAGTCTGAGGCGCTCGGCAGTCTTGTTAAGTTTTTCTTCCATCCTTGTTTCCATTCTTAATTTTCCGCACATAAACGCGACCTCATTTTGAGTCGCGTCGCAAAACGGAACCGCCGTTGCAGCCGGCATTTTGTTAATCGTGATAGAGCAGACGACAGAATCAAAAATCACCTGAATATTGTCTGACTCCGTTTGGGACCGACACCGATGATCTTAATCGGTCTTTTGGTCATTTTTTCCAAAAGCAAGATATAGTTTTGAGCGTTCAAGGGCAAATCCTCGAAATCCCTCATTTCGGTTATGTCCTGCTGCCAGCCGGGTAAAGTTTCGTAGACGCACCGGGCCTGCGAAAGCCTTGCTGTGTTTGCCGGGAAAAAGCCGGTTTCTATTCCGTTGATTTCATAGCTCTTGCAGATTTTTATTTCTTCCAGGCCGGTCAGGGTATCCAGATGCATCAGTGCTATGGAATCGATGGCGCAAATCGTTACGGCGTAGGAGACGCCTACGGCGTCGAACCACCCGCATCGGCGGGGTCGGCCGGTGGTGGTGCCATACTCGTTTCCCTTGTCGCGGATGTACCGTCCGATTTCATTGTCCTGCTCGGTGGGGAAGGGACCGGCGCCCACCCTTGTGGTGTAGGCCTTTGTCACACCGATGAATTTATCGACCATCTTGGCGGGCACCCCGCAGCCCGCGGACAAACCAAGCGCGCTGGAGTTTGAGCTGGTTACAAAAGGAAATGTCCCGTGGTCCAGGTCCAGCAGCGAGCCTTGGGCGCCCTCGAACAGGATTGACTTGCCGTCTGTGATTGATTTGTGAAGCAGCTCCGTTGTGTCGGTTGCGAACGGCAGAAGCCTGTCGGCGTAAGATTTACATTTTTCGAAGATGCTGTCGGCGCTTATCGGCGGGCTATTGTAGAGAGCGGCGAAGATTCTATTTTTATAGTCCACGATGGCTTGCAGCTTTGCTCTGAGGTTTTCGAGGTCCCTCAGGTCGGCCATGCGGACGGTATAGCTTCTGCCGACTTTGTCCGCGTAACACGGGCCGATGCCCCGAACTGTGGTGCCGAGCTTGTTCTTGCCCAGCGATTCTTCACGGAGCTGGTCTTCCTTCTTGTGATAGTCCAGCACAAGATGTGCATTTTCGCTTATGAACAGTCTTTTAGTCAGTGTAATTCTTTGTTCTGCAAGGGTCTCAATTTCTTTTATCAAGACCTCCGGGTCAACAACGACGCCGTTGGCGATTACGCAACTGACCTCCGGGCGAACAGAACCGCTGGGCAAAAGGTGTAAGGCGAACTTGCGGTCGCCCACGACAACCGTATGGCCCGCGTTCGCGCCGCCCCCGTATCTGACGACGATGTCGCTGTGCTCAGCCAGAATATCGACGACTTTCCCTTTACCCTCGTCGCCCCACTGCAATCCGACAACACAGGTATTCACTCTTCTATCCGCCTCTCGGAGTATTTTGTCAAAGATAAACCGCAACAGCTTACGAGCGTAACCCATTGCGGTCAACAGATTTAATTTTAGGTTTTATTTTAGTAACTTCAACTGATTTTTGCAACGAGGTGGTCCAAAATGGGCGCCAAGTTATCGTACGTTCTATCGCTGAGTTTTCGGTTAACCTCGCGGTCGTTGCCGTTCTTATACGTTAAGATAAAGAAGCCTTTCGACTTAAAATGGGTTTTGTCAATTCGTTGTATGGAATCATAGGCAATTTTCTCATTGCCGTTGATGACAAGTTCGTTCTGGTCGGCGATGATTCTCCTGTTCCTGATTGCCAAAAGGTACCCCGCCAAAAGGACGGCAGCACCGATCAAGAACGGAGGTGATTTTCGATTAAAATTCATCGTTGAAGTAGGTTTGCCGCCGTTATCAATAAAATGCTTCTTGTAAAAATCATGGCGTTTCGACCACTTGTATTTGCTCAAGTAGCCATCGTAGGCAAAAATAGCCGACGCTACGAGGCAAACAGCAATATATATCTTAAGGTTATTCTTCTTATGTCTGCTGATTGGCGCCTCAATAGCCATTTTGATTTACGGCCCTTTCAGGAAATTACGTCAATCTTTTTTGCGCGATAACATTGACCAGCGGCTGGACGAAGTTCGGAACTATCTTCTCAGCCATTAATTGCTCAGCCAGCCGGCGCTGATTCTCAAAGGACTTCAGGGCGTCGAATCTCTCGCTGCTTGATGGGTATTGGCGGATGGTCAACGATAAGCTTATCGCTTCATCCGAATGCTGGTTTTTTCTTCCGGGCTCGTAGACGCTCGTTTTTGACTCTACAGTAATCCTCGCCTGTGTGCGACAGTCGCTCGATAGTGCTATAACCACCGCGGGCGAGAACCCGATAGGCCGGGCCGAAGGCAAATCGAGCAGGCAGTTGAATGCCGTTGAGCCGAAAAGTGCCTCTGCGATGACTTCATCATGACTGCCCGCATAGTCGAAATCCATTGCGAAAGTCACATCCAGCGAATCGATGTCGAGATGGTTTACGCTGAGCATGTAAGGCATCAGTTCGAGTACCAGCCTGTCCTGGTCGTAGGCTTCCGCGAAACTTGACGGATTGACTACGCCCGAGCCGATGCGGTCCGTTTCGAGAACGATCCACCGGTACTGGCCGGTGTCGTGGTCTTCTTCCAGGCAGTATTCGTTGTTTTCGCGGCGATAGAAGCAGCCCATCGAGGCGAAGCGCTTTTGTATTCGCTCGAAAAAGGCCAAAATGGTATCACGCTGAGTTGGCAGGTCGAGTTCGGTATTGACATACATGTCGACATAAAAATCGTCACAAAGAGAACTGTAGCTTTTTGACATAGTTTAAAAAACCTCCAAGCCTGACCTTGGGAAAGAAACAATCCCCGGGCTTATTGAAATACTTCCTTCAGCATATACGGCGGCAATGCCGCATTGTTTGATATTTCAGTTTCACGTTTTACCCAGCACAGCGTTGCAGACATTCAAATATTCGGTTTCCCAGATTTCCTCAGTCAAACGTTTAAGCTCCTGGTCATATTTCTTCAGCATCTCCATGTATTCGTCGGATTCGAGGGCTTCCTTGGCTTTTTCGTCTTCGGGTTTAACGTCTGTTGGCATAACCGAGTATCTGAAGATTTCGTAATGGTCTCTTATGGAGCAGGGCATTAGCCAGTTCTTAGGTTTTTTCCAGTTGCCATAACCATATTCTCGCTGCCATTTTCGGCCGTTTTTCATAAAATCGGAGAACATCGCGTCAGCCAGTGTTTTTCCATTGTTATACAAATCATGGATATTATCAACATAATAGGGAATGAAGGCACAGGGCGTTATGTTCCCGTGCCAGTCGATATAGAAGTAACCGCCGTTTCTGCCGTAGGCGATGCAGCCCCGCGAGAGCACGCCGCTATTCCAGAAATCCGCCAGGCAGTAGCTCTTCTCGCTCAGCAGTTCCTCCCACTTTCTGAAAAGCTGAACTCTGTTTTCGGGATTAACCATTAAGTCAAGCTCGTCTTTGCCTCGGCCGATGGGCATCAATTGGAATTGCCACATGTAGCAGGTGCCCTGCTCCAGAAAATAGAAATCATAGAATTCGTCTGTCAGCAGCAAATCCACGTTCTTGCTTGTTGCCGTGATGGAGACGCCGAAGGGAACGCCCGCCTGTCTGAGGGCCTCGAAAGCTTCGAGAATTTTCTTATACGTACCGGCGCCTCTTCTCCCGTCGGTCTCTTCTTCGAAGCCCTCAATGGAGATAGCCGGCGTAACATTTGCACATTCCGCAAAACGTTGGGCGACCTTTTCGTTGATAAGCGTGCCGTTGGTGTATATATGAAAGAACATATCATCGTATTTTTCGAAAATATCGAAGAGCGTCTTGCCCTCGCTCTTATACATAAGAGGCTCGCCGCCGCTGATGGTGATAAACCTGCTGCCGAACAGGTCGTGCCCTTCCCCGATTATTCTGTCTAAGTAAGGATAGGGTATCGTTGCCGGCGTATTTGCTGCCGATGACGCGTAGCAGCCGACGCAGTATAAGTTGCATTTCTGCGTCGGGGAAAGAACCATAAAGGTCGGCGGCAGCTCGCCATATTTTTGCTCGTACCTTTCCACGGTCTGCACGTAACCATGGTCCGTGCATACAAGATTATTCTGGACAAAGACATCTATTATTTTCTTTATAACTTCGCTGGAGACGTAACCTTTGTCCATATTTCTGATTACACAGCGCAGCATTGCCGAGAGGTACTGGTATCTCTTTAACCGCACTGTTTCGAGGTCTTCCGATGCGTCGTCCACAATACTTTTACGGATGTAATCGTCGACTTTTTTTGCGAAAATCTTTCTGAGATGCTTGTGATTTACCATTTTTATTAGCGTTGGCGATATGACCTCCGGTTTCATTTTTTGACTCCCTTCATGACAAATCCCTGCCCCGACAATTACTAAAAACGACCTCACTCAGGCCCTCTATTCTTTTCCGTGCCTGGTCTAAATAGTTTTCTTGATAATTGTCTTACAAGTCCAAGCCTGCCTCAAGAATCAAAAGTCGCACAACAGGTGGCAAGTGTAACAGCAAAAAGCAAAAAAAACAAGTTTTTTTCAAAAAGAGTCCTTCAGCAACATTTTCAATGCCTGACGTCGGTCAACAGACCGAAGCTACCCAAACTTCGGCTCATGAAGCTTGATTTCCGTGAGAACCGCGCCGATAGTTGATAAAATCGCAAAGATAAATACCTGCCAGATGCAGCTTTTGGCCAGGAAAACGACGCCCTCTGGCTCGTTGCCCCAGATAAAAAGGCCGGCAGAAACGGTATGAAACACGGCGACCGCGATACCGCAGCCGGCGGCAGCGACGATACGCTTCCATAACTGTGCCCCCCCGCAGCCCAGAGTTACCCCAACCCCGCACACGAGCGGAACAGCCGCCATAAGCCACCAGATATCCTTCAGGCCGGGCAGCTTACCCTCGCTGCTAACATGGGCAAAATCCGCCAACAACAGTATTCCGGCGGCCGCGCCGGCACACAAACCGACATGCCAATATCGGGCCTTCATTGCAGACCGCATTTCGGCCCTCTTTCGCATTCTCCGCCGGATTGTCAAAGGCCAGTTGTAGAACAAACAGAACACCCAATGCTCCAGCAGCGCGCCGCGCTCACCGAAAACCGGAACGATGTGAACCGCCCCCGTCGCCCAGTGACCAGCCATAAACCGCGCCAGAGCCGGATAACGGTACGTCATCTGAATCGGAAACGCCAGATAACCTATGTACTTGAAAAACCCCAGAAACACCGCAATGTTGTAGTCCCTGAAATTCCGCTCTCTGATGACCAGGTACAACACGTAAAGCCCCCGAGTCAACGAGCCGGGAGAGATCGGCACCACCTGAAACAGCGCCACAATACCGATACCAATGCCCCACGCCTGCCTGCGAGGCATTTCCGGATGCATCAGAATATAAACGATTGCAAGTGTCACCGAGACAATCTGCGTAACCGGCAGAGTGCAGACGTGCACCGCCAGACTTTTCAGATACTTTTGTATAAAAGGCTCGTTAATGTTCGAGAGTATGGCCCCGGCGTCCTCATCGCTGAGCATTTGCCTTTTCTGTCCCCCGGTTACCATCTCGCGAAGCCATTGCTCCCGCAGTTCGGCGTTAAAATACAATCGAACAGGCCGAACAAATATGTAATACAGCTTGTCTCTCGCGAAATCTTTATCGGTCAGAAACCTGTGCAGGCCGGCGGGAAGCACCGAAAGCGGCAAGTGACACAAATATCGCCAAACCGCTCCGGCAGCCGCCAAAGCATGGGCGGCGCTCATTCGCCCGCCCCTGTGCCAGATGATGACTTTCTCTGCGATGCGCCCCTCGACCGCCCGCCCGAAGTAGTCCCAACTCGTAAACAGCTCCCCATAGTGTCTTCGCCAGTCCCCCCGTCCCCAAATCCGCCTCACGAACCTCCCCAGGAGCGGTATCACGCCGATTACGCAAAACAACAGGGTCAGAGCCTTGCCGGCGCGCAGCTTCTGTTCGCACTTCGGGTCAACCAGGTTTCGCACTTTCCATCCGGTTACTGCACTGTCAAGCATCGTTGACCACAGCGTTCCGCTGTAAAGCAGACGAACATGATTATGGGTGATATCCGGCAGCGAATCGCGATACGACCGCTCGGCAGCTTTTAACTCGCCCAGCAACTGATGCATATCGGAAAAATCACTGCTGTTTGCATTAACAAACTCCTCCAGCTTACCTGTATCGCCGCGGTCGAACTGCACGAGACTGCCCCGCATAACACCTTTCGCTATCAGCTTGAAGTCGCCCGGACTCATCGGCAGAAAAGGCAGCAGGGCGAGCCCGGCCTTGAAATCAACCGCCGCCAGCCCGCCGGAGGGGCTGTCCCCAGTACCACGGCGTTTTAGACAGTTCGGCTGACTCTTGCACGTCCACCACTCATACTGTCTGGCCAGCTCGCACGCCCCCATATCGTGCAAAAGCTCTGCAAAATCCCCCATAAACTCCTTCTTGGCCCTGTATTCCGGCGAGCCGAGCAGTTGCTCATCCGTTGCCTTGCCCCGGCCCCACCGCTTCAGCAGGTCCATTCGCTCATCCACCTCCAGCCGCCATGTTCGCCCGTCAATCCACTCGCCTAACTCCCCGCAGCTGCCCAGCGCGCTATCGACAAATGTTGCGTAAACGTCCGCGACCTTGCTTTCATCCCCGAATCGAATCTTTGCCCCGCGCCCGATAAATTTCTGCCAAATCGCCCCGGCCTTCGCCGCCGTCGGATTCACCTGAAGCTGAAACGGCCCCTGGAAACCGACCCGATAGACCGCATCGCGAAACAATCTTGAAAACCCCGAGGGAGGGACAAATATTTTCATTGCGCAAAGCCGGCCTGCCTCAAGCCCGTTTATTGCCCCGGCTGCAGGCTCGATTTGCTCTGCTCTTACCTGATATACCTGACCGGCAAAGCCTCCCCCGACAAATCTCTCAACGACCAGGTGGACTTTGGCCCTGTTCGCTTCGCAAATCCCCTCAACGTCATAAACCAGCTCGCTGCCCGCGTCATAACGCCCGACCCGCATTGGCCGATGCACTCGCGCCAGCCGAAATCTCTCTTCGAGCTTCCTGCAAACCTCGACCGAATATTCTCCTGACATTCTTTTTTCCCAGCGCGTCCGACTAAAAAACCGCCCAGCACTATCCGGCCAACCACAGCTTCGAGCAAATCAGCACTGCTGTCCCTGCGTAAACCCCGGCCATTAAGTCATCGGCAAGGATGCCCCAGCCTCCGGAGAGTTTTTCGAGCTTGCCGATGGGCCAGGGCTTGAATATGTCGAAAAACCTGAAAAGGAAAAAACCAACCACCGCCGTGGTCCAGATGTGACTGGTCGGCGCCATCCCTGTTATCATAAACGTAACCGCCTGGCCCGCAAATTCATCGGCAACTACTTCACGCGGGTCGCTCCTGCCGGTCGCCGCAATCACCGCGGGCGAACAGATAACACACACCGCCGAACCCACTATTGTCAGCAGTGCCATCGCAACCGCCACTGCCGCCCCCGGCGCCTCGAAATGCAACATCAGGACAAAGACAATCGCAGGAGGCAGCGACCCCCACGTCCCCGGTGCAACCGGCAGCCGGCCAAGACCAAAACACGATGCGAGCACCCTTTTCATATCCGCCGAAGATTAACTGAGTGCTCAGGTTAAGTCAAAGATTATTAAGCCCTTGCCGCCGCCCACCCTCGGCGTCTTCTCCCATCTTCGGCGTCCCCACCCTCTATGTTTAGCCCCGAAGCCTGCCTTCGGGGTCAAAACCTCCGTGCCTTTAACCCACCCCCGAACCCCACCCATAAAAAAACCGCGCCGGGTGGCAGCCTCAAGCGAAGTCCCTCGGGGACGCCTTACGGTGCTTGGGGATGGCCTCCTCCACCACTCCCACCGCCGCCTGTGGTGAGCACCGTCGAACCGCCGAGGAATCCAACAAAAAAAACGCGACGCAGCGCGTCGCTTCCTCATCGTAGGATGGGCTTTAGCCCATGCGGTCCCTTGGTTTTGAATTTGCGACTTTTCGCGATTCGAATTTGTTTCGGATTCTTGTCCGCCGTCGTGTCCGTCATAGCTTCAGCGCAGACGGAAGTCTTGACGTAGGCGGATCGACCTTCGTATTTCGGATTTGTCCCGCCATCCTGCTTGCCCGCCACGCCATTTGGCGGGCTTGCCCGCCGTTACGCTTGTCCGCCGAAGGCGACGGGTGACGGGTGGCAGCCTCAAGCGAAGCTTGGGGATGGTTCCCCTGTCTCGCCCGCCGCTTGTCTGGCGGGTTCGTTTGGCGGATTCGGCGGGTTCTCACTTCTCCTGCCCGCCCTGACCAAAGCCGAATGCGCGCGTTCCCTACTTTTGCACTTTGAGCTTCAGTTTTACACGTTACGCTTTAAACTTTAACCTGCTTTCCTGCCCCACGTCGCCTCCTAATCGTACCATGGGCTTTTCCCCATGCGCTTATTCTTTCCCTCCGTCCTCGAAGCGAGCGCCCCTACGCAAGGAATGCTTTGTTCTTCAAGTCCTTATTACTTCTTTGACCAATCGTTTCAACTCGTTTCCAGCAGTTCTCTGGTCGATCTCTCTCCAGCCATTATTGAGCAAATCATTCTGCCCATCCGTAGTTCGATATGAAGCCTTGTCAATTCGTTCAAGTACGAACTCTAGCCCTTCAATCGTAGATAGTTCCGCTGATTCAACCAGTTCGTCGAAATGACTATTTCGTGCATCTACTGCCTTTTTGTAATTACCCATCTTCAAACAACTAAGCGTTTGGTATACATCTATAGGATATTCATTACTTTTTGCAACGCCAAATAGAACATCTTGAATTTTTCTCTTTTCTTCTTTGTGCATTTTTGAAGCATTAGCTTTAATCCACTCATATAACCAACCACTTTTATCATTCCATAGTTCTGATATAATACTTTTTCTTCTTTCAGGATAAGCCCCAAGAAGTAAATCGCATACACTCCGATACCTCTTACCTGCCCCATTCATGTACTGGTAAAGTCTCTGATTTACCAACTGCCTGTATTTTTCAATGAACACACATACGCTATGTTCCGAACCATGCTCCACCAACTGCTGCCCTCTTGAATTGAAAAAGCTTACGGCTGTCTTCGCCACTGCTGACCATTCCTCGAATTTCTCATAATCGACATATGCATCGATTATCTCAAGCTTATTGGTATCGTCCACATAGTCAAACAATCTATCAAGAGTTTGCAATGCAGCCTGGCTATCCGAACCCGTCATATGAAGTCCATAAGCACGTCTATTTATAGTTCCTAAGCCTTTCAAAAAACTGTTGCATCGTCCGGAAACTTCCTTGGTGTCGTACTCCTCTATATTCCATTCGCTTTTATCGCAATACGACTCTAAAACAGCCTTAAAGCATTGTATTACACCTTGGACGTAGTTGTATCCTTCATCCCCGTCTCCTTCTTCAAGTGATATGCAATAATCAATAATGTTCTCTGGAGCAACTCTGTTATCTCCTTCCTCACACACAGCGAGCGCCCTCTTAAACAAAGCCTTAGATTTACAATCAGGGTATCTTATCGCAACCGGTATTATCTCGTTGCCTAACCCCAGAAGTCGATCAATAACCTCTGGGATTTCCTGTTTTAGCTTATCCCGCACATCCGCTTGGCAACTTCTGAATAATGCTTCACGGTCTTCAAGAACTGCTTCCAATACATCTACACTGTACTGAATTTTTTCTTCAGAGCAGACAATCCCATTTACAGTTTGCCCAAAATTTTTGACGACCCTTAGAACTTCCTCAGTCTTGCCTTTTAATATTCTTTCGTACACAAGCTTCCCTGGCATATCTTTCAAGTCTTGTGGGTATTGCGATGCTAAACACAATGCCATCTGGTCAGTTACAGATGGAGATACAACAATTTCCCCGTTTTTTCCTTGTGTCTTAACATGATTGAATAATTTTGCTTGTCTTTGCCGATATCCTGAACGAGGGACAAATCGTTGTCCCATAAAGGGTAACGTTCAGGAGATAAGACAATGCAAGCTCTTTCAAAA
>Ga0307377_10000330_pt1 | contig 64273 bp, 54 predicted proteins | sample TR3MG_FD_202535 | JGI IMG/M metagenome (GOLD analysis project Ga0307377, IMG submission 202535) | Soil microbial communities from Risofladan, Vaasa, Finland - TR-3 | ecosystem: Environmental > Terrestrial > Soil > Coastal area > Acid sulfate soil | place: Finland: Risofladan, Vaasa | collected... | reverse complement strand
AAACCCCCGCTCCGCCAAACAAATTACCCATCCTACCAACCAAATACGAGATACGAGCTTGCCCGCCACGTCGTTTGGCGGGACACGAGATGCGAAACAGGACATACGAGCGACGAGCTTGCCCGCCGCTTGCCCGCCACTCCGTTTGGCGGGTTCGTCTGGCGGCCGACAAGCGACGAGCAACAAAACACGAGCTACGACATGCGAGATACGATATACGGGCGACGTGCGACGGATATGCCCTCTACATCTGTCAAGAATCCTCTACAAATTCGCCCCTTTTATGCAAAACAAACCCAATTTCCTTATCGCCAAAATGAACGCAACCCTAAGTCCTACAAAGGATTATGAAAAATGAAAATGCCCTCACCCTCAAGCAAAACAAACCCAAACGAACCCAATTCCCTTATGACGAGAACGAAAACAACCTTAGTTCCTACAAAGGGTTACGAGAATGAAGACACCTTCAGCAAAATGCAAAACAAACCCAATTTGTCGCGGCGTAGCCTGCTTGCGAAGCCGGATCAAACTCGAAGCGAAGCGGAGATCCCTGCGGGTGGGCTTCTCGAAATCCTCAGACCGGGGACCAAACAAACCCAATTTTCAACCGCCCCGGCGTACACCAGTCAGCGCAAACAGACCGCTCACGCTCGAAAGCAGTTTTTCTCGCGGGGGCCGGCGGATGCAAAAAAAACGTCAGGTTGCACTTTCAATGCAGGAATCAGGATGGAAGTATCTGTATTTGCCGCGGTTATGAATTCACACAAACACGACAGTCAAACAGGCCAGGAATTTCCGCGGCTCACATTTTGTCCCCCCATATATAAGCCGTATCTGCCGGGCAAAATGTTGACAAAAAAATCGCCGTCTTTCAAAAAAATATTAAAAAACCTTCGAATAAAACGATATTCAGGCAGTTCGGCCAGCCTGAACAGCCGAATCGTCGGCCCCAAAACAGTTGCGGCAGCCTTCAATTACCAACAGATAACCGAGTTAAGGGCGTGCCAGAGTACAGGTCAGGTCAGCTCAACGTTAATCGGCTCCTCGGGCGGCGCCGCGGCGGATACCAACTCTTTGCCGAGGCGGAAGGCTTCGCTCATCGCGGAAGGGTGTTGTTTTATCCGGCCGGGGGAGTCGATTTTGTTGACGAACAGATTGGCCGTGTAGTGCATATCAAGGACATCGAGGTAATACTTCATTGTCAGGCGGATGCTGTCGAACATCTTCTTGCTTTTGGTTCCGCCGACGGCGATGACCATGGCGCGTCGGTCCCGCCCGGCGGTTATGAGCGGCTGTTTGAGAACGTACTTGTGCGCCCAAAGGCACTGGCAGCGGTCGATGAGGATTTTGGCCTGTGCGCAGACGGTCATAAAGAATATGGGGGTGGCGAAAATCAGGCGGTCGGCCTGGAGCATTTTCGAAGAGAGCATTTGATAATCGTCTTCAATGCTGCACTTGCCTGTTTTATAGCAGGAATTGCACTCGGTACAGGGCGCGATATTCAGCTCGCACAGGCGAATATATTCGGTTTGGGCGCCGGCGGACTCGGCGCCGGCGAGGGCCTGGCGCAAAAGCAGGTCGCTGTTGCCCTCAATCCTCGGGCTTGCGGAAATACCCAAAACTTTGACAGCCATACAAAAAACTCTATAACCGACACGCCGGAAACGAAAAACCCTAAATTTGCCAAACCGACGTGCAAATAAACTTTAAGGAAAAGCGATTCGATGTCAAGGATGGAATGAGCTTGGAAATTTGTTTTGAAGGGACGGTTGTCAGATATAAAATGGGGCGCATCGGACTAAGAAAAGAAAGGTAATTTCTGGACATGGGAGGTTCGCGATGGGCGATTTACTTTCCGTCGATGAGGTTTTGGAATTTGCGATTGCGCGTGAGGCGGAGGCGAACGAGTTTTATAAGACACTGGCCGGGCGCGTGGACAATCCTGCGATGAGTGAGCTGATTCTCGAATTTGCAAAGGATGAGATGGAGCACAAGGCGAGGCTCGAACTGGAGATGATAAAAAGAGGCAGGGTCGTCGGGGAAGCCCAAAGGGCACGGGAGGCAAGGAAACTGGATGATTTCGATATAGCCGCTTACATAGTAGATTCGGGCGAGCCAATGTATATGGAGTACGAGGACCTGCTGCTTTTGGGGATGAAGAAGGAAAAAGTCTCATTCCGGCTCTACGTCGAACTGGCGGCAATTGTGCAGGACCAGGAGCTTCAGGAAACGCTCCTTTCGCTTGCGGAGGAAGAGGCAAAACACAAGGTCCAGCTGGAAATCGACTATGAGGATTATGTGCTAAAGAGAAAGCGATAGGGGGTTGGGGGGCGGTGTACATAGCGCAATCGGTGTGGCAATGGCGATAATGGCGGGTCGTTTTGACCCGCTTTTTTCGCGCATTTTCGGGGCGAACCGGCGTTTTGGCCTGATTTTTGGGGTAATTTTGTAAAAATTTACGAAATTTGGTAAAATAAAGCGTAACAAATCGGCGGGCAGGTGCACATAGTAATGGCTGCACGTTACCGGTACAGCATGGACGAAAAAAAGTATTACAGCGAATTGGTCAAGCGAGCCAAGCTCGGCGACCGGGCAAGTCTCGGTGATTTGGCAGAGCTGGTCAGGGGACGATTATATGCGTACGTCTACAGGATCGTATTGCAGGAACATTTGGCTCAGGACATTGTACAGGAGACTATGTTGGAAATGTTTAAGGTATTTGGGAATTTAGACAGAGCGGAGCGGTTCTGGCCCTGGCTTCGGGGGATAGCTTTTAACAAGATACGGCGGCACACGCTCAGAAAGCAGCAGCGCAAAGAAGTGCCGATGTCCAGTATAGGCGAGCCGCAAGGCAGGCGTGGCGACGGCGAGGCGGGTCTGGCACATCTGGTCGGTGAGGAGCTGAAGGAGGTTGTTGTTGCTGCGATGGGTGAGTTGAAGCCGAGGCACCGAAAGGTTCTGACCATGCGATGCTACGAAGAAATGGAGTATTCGGAGATTGCGCAATTGATGGGTTGCAGCGAGCTTGGTGCGCGTGTGCTGTTCCACCGGGCAAAGAGGTCTCTGCAGAGGGCGCTTGGCCGGAAAGGCCTCGGGAAGGGGTTTCTGGTTACGGCCCTGGTTTTGTTCGGGAAGATGACGGCTCCAAGCGAAGCGGCAGCGGCGCAAATTTCAGTAACGGCTGCCACGGTCAGGACGGGGGTGGCAGCCGGACTGATAGGCATGGCGGGCACCAAGACGGCGGTAGTGTCACTTACGACCGCGGGCCTGCTGGCTGTAGGTACGGTCGCGGTTACATCCGGCCCGGATAAGACGATGCCGATGGGTGATGAAAAGACGGCGTCCAGCTCGGCGGCTGCGAGGCAGTCGGACCGGACAACGGGGACAATCGAGGAACGCTGGTATTACCTGCCCGAAGGCGCCGACGGGCCGGTGATGACGCGGGTGATGAAATCGGATTCGAAAGGCAGACAATCGCATTGTGCGTGGCGGGAGAACGACCAGGGCAACTATCACTTCGACGATAGCCGGAACGTGGTCTGCATCGATAACCACCGGATGTGGCGGCCCGACCTTGCGGCGCAGCGGCTGCCCACCGACAAGGCACAACTGCGAGAGTTTCTTTCGAGGGTGGAAGGGCGCGGAGAAGAAATGGGTTATGTCCCTGCCCAAGGCGACGGTTTGTTAGTAATTGCCAGGCGGGAGGGGGACAGCGGCCACAGCCGGATAGTTCGTCTCCACCATGTTCTTGACGAGGAGTACTTTCGGTACAACTGGCCGGCAGGGATAAAAACGGTGGACAACCGCGATGCCATGCATAAGCGCGGCTGGACGTATTTCAGGGTCGAGGGTGCGATAATGGGACAAAGAGTTACGGGAGTGGGAAGAATAGCGTTTGTTTACGCTGCCTGCAAACAGTTCAGACCCTGGCTCAGACTACAGGTGGGAAATCGCCTGCGGATTGTTGACATTAGGGAAGAGGCGCTGCTCTACGACGACGGCGGGAAGGTTGTCGCAAGCTACGCGGGGGGAAGCTTCTTCAAGGGACTCGCACGGCCCTGGATGGGACTGCACACGATTGACGCGGTGCGGCGGGACGCGGCCGAGCAGCAAGTGTGGTTCGAAACCAAATACGAGGCGAATGACGAGAAAGCGCAGGTCGTTCTGACCTCTGGTCAGGTCAGGCTCGTGTACACAATCGATATGTGGAAAGACGTTGTGGAGGAGATAACATTTTCGATGGATGACGGGAAAGAGGGACAGATGCGGTTTTCTTATCTGCAGGAGATTGATGAGGCAGGCGACGAGTTTGCAGAGCCGGGAATAACGCAACGCCACTCAAGCAAGCGTCGCGAAAGTGGTGGAATCATCTGGCTTTTTCAGTTGGCGAACGGGGGCTGCTTAGAATAGGCAGCGGGATTCGCCGCAAAAGAAAATGGTCAAGAAGGAGGCAATAAAATGATGAGGAAAATTGGTGGTTTAGTGATTGCGGCAGCGTTTATGACGCTGGCTTCAACTGTTTTGGCCGCAGAGCGGTGGGTGCCGGCTGAATATCCGACAATTCAGGCGGCTATCAACGATGCCAATAATGGGGATGAGATAGTCGTTGCAGACGGTCTGTATACGGGACCCGGTAATCGCGATATCGACTTTAACGGCCTGGCAATCACAGTGCGCAGCCAAAACGGGCCGACAAATTGTATCATAGACTGCAACGGCAGTAGTTCTGACAAACATCGGGGCTTTATATTCCAGAATGGTGAAGGACTGAACTCCGTCCTATGCGGCCTGACCATTATTAATGGTTACGGGAAGATACTGGATGGAGAGGAGTATTCGGCCGGGGGAGCCATCTTATGTAAAGGCTCGGGTCCAACAATCATCAACTGCATATTTAGCAACAACTCGGCAGGCATGGGCGGAGGTGTATTCTGTAATGCTGGAAGTAACCCGAAGGTTATCAACTGTATATTTGAGGAAAATTCAGCGGGCACCTTCGGAGGTGCCTTTATGTGCTTTGCGCATGCTACTTACCCCTTTCCTGAGCTTGTCAATTGCACACTCACCGATAATGATGCAGACAAAGGAGGTGGTATTGCTTTATTGGGTACTGTCCATGATTATGGGTCGGTTAGCGTACGCAACAGTATAATATGGAACAATACCCCAACAAACGAGCCAGGCATAGTAACTCCTATCTGCTGCAAATGTGGCTGCGTGAGCCTTTATGTTGACTACACGATTCTACAGATAGACTGGCAAGGCGTGTATGGCTCTCACATAGTAGGCACGGGCAATGTTATCGCCGACCCGTGCTTTGCAGACCCGTGCAACGGGGATTATCATCTGCGTTGTGATTCGGCGTGTATCGACGCAGGCGACCCGAATTACGTGGGTGAGCCCAACGAGACAGACATGGATGGGAACCCGCGTGTCGTAGCTGGCAGGATTGACATGGGGGCGTACGAATTCCAGGGCGTAATATACGTCGATGATGACGCGCCGGGCGACCCCGGGCCGGGCGACCCAAACGTCAGCGACCCACTTGAAAACGGGACCGAGGCTCACCCGTTCGATACCATCCAGGAGGCGATGGGTTTGACGCGTGACGGCTACAGAGTTGTGGTCCTTCCCGGCCTGTATTTGCAGCCGGACCCATGGTATCCGGAAGAGATTAACTTCAACGGCAAAAATGTCACACTGACAAGCATCGACCCGACGAACTCCAGTACAGTCAGCAATACGGTCATTAGAGGAATCGTACAGTTCGGCGGGACGGAAGACCCGAACTGCCTGCTCACGGGCTTCACTATCAGCGATATTTGTCACGGGGTGATATGGGGCAATCATACTCACGCGACGGTCAGCCATTGCGTCATCAGCGGAAACGGGCCCTGCGGCGCCACCGTGATAAGAGACTGTGACGGGACAATCCGTAACTGCCTGATAGCGGGCAATATGACAATTTATCTGTGCGGTATCGACCCGGTGATTGTCAGCAGCGGCGGCCTGATTAAGAACTGCACGATAGCGAACAACATTTCCGGAATAGGGGTTGTGGCCGGCGGAACGACCACTATAGAAAACTGCATCATTTACTACAACAACGAGGATGCAAACAATCCCGAGCCTCAGATTAATGTCGGCGACGGCGGAATTCTGGACCTTTCTTATTGCGACCTGGAGGGTCTTTTAATCGGGATTTCCGGAAACGCCAGAGTGAAAATTGGCCTCGGGATAATTGACGAGGACCCGTGCTTCGTTCGACCAGGATATTGTGTCGACGGCAATTACCGGCTCAAGAGCGCGGGCTGGCGTTTGAGCGAAGATGGGCCGTTCTGGGTGCACGACGATGTTACGAGCCTGTGCATAGACGCGGGCAATCCTGGTTCGCCTTTGCGAGATGAACTGCCAAGGGTGCTGCCGGACGACCCGAATAATGAGTACGGCGTAAACGTGCGCATCAACATGGGAGCATACGGCGGTACAGCGGAGGCGAGTATGGGACCGCCCGGCTGGGCGCTGCTGGCGGACCTGAATAACGGCGGAACCGTCAATCCGGCGGATTTGGCGGCCCAGTTGCAGTATTGGCTGGAGAGCGGCGCAGAACAGCCGGGAGACCTTAACCGCGATGGGATGGTGGACTTGATAGATTACGCGATGCTGGCTGCGGAATGGAGGGAGAAAACAAGCTGGGCCAACCTGCCGCCGTAAGTGTACATTACCGCCCGCCGGACGGACTGGAGTTTTGCCGGGCCACGAAGTCCGTGGAGCGAAAAGGCAGTTGGAATTGTTAACGGGCGGGCTGTGAACCAGACGTTTGCAGCTCCGCAGAAACAGGTGAAGGCAGATTCAGGGATACGAACCTGTCGGCAACGAGAGTGACGGGTTCGCCGCCCTGAGTCTATATTGATAAGAACCGGAAAGTTTTCTGGACAACGGATTGATGAATACTCATAATGAAAGACGAGGCTTGCGACAAAGGCGCTGCTGAGGAGGAAAACGCAATCGGCATTGAAAGCAATATGTTCGCTGGAAAGCACAGACGAGGGAAGGGAGTCACCGTGGTTGAGCTTCTGGCAGTTGTGGGGTGCATCTCGCTGCTGGCCGCAATTTTGCTGCCGGCAGCCGCGAAAATCAGGCGCAATGCGCAAAGGTTACAATGCATGACAAACCTGCGCCAGATTGCATTGGCGGTCAACAATTACGCTTTGGACAACGACGGGCGCTTTCCCGACTCCGTGGCCACTATCGGCTCCGGGTTGAACTGGCATTGGCAGGAGCCGACGATGATGACCGCGTGCAAGCCGCACAGCAAGAAAGTGCACCGCTCGATGAGTGCGTACCTGCGCAGGTATATTAAGGATACGCGAATTCTGTTTTGTCCGAGCGCGCCCGACAAGTACCGGTACCTGCAGGCGTCGTGGGATGCCGGCGATGACTGGGACAATCCTGAGACGTCGTTAATAAACTTAGACCCGGCGACAGGAACATACTGTTTTTACTGGAACTACACGGGAATATTGGAGACAGGAAAAAGCCTGTTTCTGGGGCCGCGCTTTTTATGGGGCGGTAGGGGACAAAGCAAGCTGCTGGCAGGCGATTATCTCGGATACGACCATTGGCGCAGCCCGGGGACCTACGGGAGCTGCGAGGAATTTAAAAGGGCGCAGATTACAGAAGGCAGCAGCGTGTCGTCGGCCTATTGGTCCAGCCCCAAGTCCGACGGCGCGAGCATCAGTCCGTACATACGGGCGACCAAGGTACACGCCTGTTACACGGACGGGCACGTTGAGTCCTACGGGCTGTCGGAAGCAACACCAATGAAGGTATCGATAACCTCTGACGGCAGCGCCGCATATCCCGACGGTGTAGGGGCGGGGGTATTTTATTTGCCGCAAGGGGCGGCGCACTGAAGGTCTCACCTCACCTGCCACAGCAGTATTTTGCAGGTAAAGAAAACAGGCGCGGCCATTTAGGAAAATCCTGATTCTGTGGTTCTAAATACCTTAGGCCATACCCGAAAAGCGAGTTTAAACATATAAACCGCCGCATCTTTCAATTAAAGGTGCGGCAGGGCAAACACACGGGAGAACCTGCTGGGTATCAGGATGGTAGAATTATGTGATGGCCGACACTGAAATAATGGGGGGTGTCTGGAGGAGGCAGCCTGAATTGGGGAGTAAACAAGTAACTACGGGAGTTAAGGCCAGGTAAAATGAGACTTACAATTGACCAGCGTGTGCGGGCTTTGGAGCGTGAGACGGTTATCCTGCAAGGCACGATAAGACTGTTGCACAAGCTGCTGAAGGAGCAGGGACAGCTTATAAGCGAGTATATTGTGCAGAGAGTAACGGAGGCTGAGAACGCGGACGAAATAGACGGCAGTACCCGGCCGGAGCAGGAGCTATATACGTTTGTTTGCAAGCAGAGATTTGACAAAATCGAAAAGGATGTAAAGAAGACGCTCGAATTGATAGAAAACCTGAGATTCAGGTTAAAGGCCAGCTAAATTAGCCGGTTTCGACGTTATTTCACAGTTAAGCGGAAAAAACTTCTATCAGGGCCTTGCTAATCCGTCGAACAGCTTGTCTTACCCGGGGAGACAGTGATTGGCCCAACCGGGTGTTTGCCGGCTGGATTCCCATAAAGTAAACATCAACTTCTATTGCCTGTTCAATTACATCAACGAACAGCCGGGGGGACAGACTGTGGGTGGAGAAGACGATTGAGCTTAACTGTTCGGGTTTAAAGATACCCACGGTTCCGGGAGCTTGCCCAAAGTCAATTGCATCAATAATAAGCAATGTCCGGGGATTTTTTCGTATGATGGTCTGGATGTAATTTTCCGGCACCGTGCCAGCGTCTATCAAATCGGCGGAGATTCCGCTGTCCTTGAGGCTCCGGCAAATCAATGGACCTGCGGCGTCGTCGCCTTTGAGCAAATTGCCTATTCCGACAATGAGCGTTTTAGAGCCTCGCAGCTTGCTTAGCTGCTCGAAGAGCTGTTCTTCGGCGCCCATAAGCACTTTACGGACGGATGTTCAGTTCACATTTACACTTAGGGCACAAAACACGCATAAAATCGCTTGTTTGGGCCTCTTTACCAGCCGGCTTCTGCTGAATGTCCGAAGGTTCTTTCAACAGTTCGCCACTCTTGGCAAGCAGCAGAGACGGGTTGGTGTAAGCCAATGGGCCGAGTTTTTCGTACAGCCAGATCAGATGCTTTTTCGCGCCTATCAAGGCGCCGCACTTCTCGCACATTTGGAGCTCAAAGTCGTGGGTTTCGGCCATACTTTCGCGGTCCAGGCCGGCCAGGTCCCACTTGTTCGAGAGCTTGATGCCCTTTTTTGTTGTGCAATTGTCTGCGCAGTTGCCACAGAAGATGCAGGTATCATACCGGAGCTTTATTCTCCTGACCGGCGGGTGCGCTTCGAGGTCGTCACTTTGGGTGAGGGCTTCGGTGGGGCATACATTTACGCACGCCCCGCAGCCGATGCAATTGTCGAGGTCAAACTCGGGTTTGCCTCTGTACTTTTCGGGCACAACACAAGGCTCGGCGGGAAACCGGGTAGTAAAACGAGGTGAAAACACCGCCGTAACGGCTTCTTTCAATTCTCTTAACTTCGGCAAACGCAATTCAAGACTCCTCTCTTGGGTTATAGCACATACATCAAACTGCTATTCGTTCCCCTCGTTAGCTCGTTCTGCGTACTTGTCGACGACGCTTTTTTCCCACAGCGGCACTCCAGCCGCATAAGCGCCTTTGGCGATTGCATGAGCGGCGGTCGGCGAAGTAATCAATATAAACACGGCACAGATCATTGCTCTGGAAGCTATCGCTCCTGCGCCGCTGACCACGGCGACGCCGACCAACAGCAAAATCGTGCCGAGCGTCACGCACTTGGTCGAAGCCTGGAGGCGGTTGTACACATCGGGGAACCGCACGAGGCCGATACATCCGAATATATCAAACAGAATTCCGATTACTATCAATATGTAGCCCACTATATCAATCATCGAACGTTCGGCCCTCCAAGAACTTTGCCAGCGCTATGGTTCCGATGAAGCTCAGCAGCGCCCAGGCAAGAGCGACATTTAAGTAAAAATCCTTTTTAGTATCGAGAGAAAGGACGGCACAGAACCCAACTATGACTATGCCTAAAATATCAATCGCGACGGTTCTATCCGGGGCGCTCGGGCCGCGACCTATACGGTACAGGCACAGGAAGCAGCACAGCAACAGGCTAATGTAGAATAATGTTATCATAGCCACCTCTTTTTATTCGAAAATCTTCTTCACGAACCACTCGAACCTTCGAGCAATGAAATTGGTCGCCTGCTCAACGTCATCGGATTTCACATTTATCCAATGGACGTACAGAAAGCCGTCGTCGGTCAAATCGACGGTCAAAGTGCCGGGCGTCAGAGTTATGGAATTTGCCAGAGCGGTGATTCCTGATTCGGTTTTCAAATTCGTTTTTATTTTTACAATTCCGGGTTTTATGGGCATCTGGGGGTGCAAAGCGCGATAGACGACGTCGAAATTCGCTTTAATTACATAATAGAAGAATACCGGCACATAGACCAAAGCCCAAAACACGCGGACCGGTGAAATAAAAACGCGGTGTTCCTTGGGAAGCATTTCATGGAACAGAAGTGCAACGACGGCAGAGGCTATCAAGCCGGCTATCACCACCTGCCAATCAATGCGCTGCACCAAAGTTTCGCCGGCAACAAAGGGCCAGGCTCCTATCACCCAAACAATAAACGCCACAACGAAATAAATCACTCGCCTCATCGTCTTACACCTTCATTGACATCCTGATTATATCGGCGGAATACGAAACGCCGCCGGTCAAGACCTTCACCGCAGGCTCCAGAATGGTTTCCCTCAGAGACGGCACGAGCAGCAAACCCATAAGAGCACATAAACAGGCCAGGAATACCATTGCCACGAGCATAGAGCCCCTGCTCTCTTGGGTTTGCCGAAGATTTTCCGGCAGTTCACCGAGGAAGACGTATCTTTGAACCTTCAAATACATGATTAAAGTACACAAACTTACGAAAACGATTATTGCCGCGACCCAGTAAAAATGGGCCTGGACGGCGGCAATTACCAGAATCAACTTGCTCCAGAACCCGCTGAAGGGCGGAATGCCGACAATGGCGGCGGAGGCGACGGTACAGGTCGCGCGGGTAACAGGCATTCTTTCCGCCAGCCCGCCCATGCTTCTCAGTTGCCTTGTGCCGGTCGCCATCTGAAGCGAGCCGCTGGTCAAGAACAGCAAAGATTTGTAAACAGCGTGGTTGACGAGATGGAACAAGCCGCCGAGGATAGCCAGCGAGGCCCACGCCAAGTTGTTGTATTTGGCCATGATAAGGCCGCCAAGACCGATGCCGAGGACTACATAACCTATCTGGCTGATGCTCGAATAAGCCAACAGCCGCTTGAAATCCCACTGCCCTATTGCCAGAAAGGCCCCGGCGACCATGCTCAGCAGACCAAGTACGACCAGCAGCCAGCCAATTTGAATGGACACGCCGAAGACATTAAAAACTATTCGGACAAGTGCATAGACACCGAGAGTCTTTATCAGTACTCCGGAAAGCATAGCTGAGATGGGAGCAGGAGCTGAAGGATGTGCGTCGGGCAGCCAGGCATGGAATGGTACCAAAGCAGCCTTTATACCGAAGCCGACAATGAAAAGGGCCAGAGCAAAGGAAAGGCCGGCATTTAACTGTGAGCTTTGAATTGCTTTGGAGATGTAGGCCATATTGAGCGAGCCGGTGTTGCCGTAAACCAGAGCAACGCCAAAAAGCACAAAAAGAGAGCCTATGCTGCCGAGGACCATATACTTGAATGCGGCCTCAAGCTCCTCATGTTCACAGCCGAAGCCAACCAGCGCGTAAGACGCCAGGGAGGCAATTTCGAGGAAAACGAACAGATTGAACACGTCTCCCGAGAGCACCAGACCGTTCATGCCTGCCACCATGAGCAGGAACAGGCTGAGGTATTTTGGCTTCGCGGTGTATTGCTCCATATACCTGGCGCTGAAGAGCATGGCCGCAGCGCTGACAATGCTGACGGCCAAAAGCACGAGTGAACTCAAGCCGTCAAGCACCATGTTGATTCCCAGCGGTATCGACCACCTGCCCACCTGATACACCTGCGGTCGGCCAATCGAGGAAGCAGCCAATACAAGCAGTGAAACAGTTGCGAGATTGGCAAGGACCGTTGCAAGGGCTTTGCCTTTTTTTCCAAAGCCGCCGGCAATCGGCAGCAAGAACGCCATTACCAAAGGGACGGCAACAAAAACAGGCAGCGGTATGCTCATCCTCTCAGTCTCCTTATTTGAGTAATATCAAAGGTGCCGTATTTTTCGTATGTTCTGATACATATCGAAATCATAAGGGCTAAGGAGCCCAGGCTAATAACGATTGCGGTAAGAACAAGGGCCTGCGGCAGGGGGTCAACGGAGGTATTTATGAACAGGCTGCTGACCTGACCGGCAGGACCGGCTATATGTTCTTTCCCGACAATAGGAGCTTCCCCATGGGTGCGGAAGCCGAGCATAATCAGGAAAAGATTAACGGCATACTCCATGACCATAATGCCGATGACTATCTTTACCATATTCTTTTTGACGACTGCACAATACAGCCCAATCATAAACAGCAAAAAGCACAGGGCATAAGGCATAGGTTTCACTCCTTTTGTTCAACCGACCCGTTAGGTCTGAAAGTCGAGAGAGCAAGAATGACCATAAACAGCGACGCACCGACCTTCAGGCCGATAGCAATGTTCGATAACGGTATAGTACCTGCACTTGCGAGTTTGAGCGGCTGGCCGTATTGATATTGCTGCTGAAGGAAGTTATAGAAGAAAGAAGCGGCGCCGTAGGCCATGCCGAACAATGCTATTGCGGCAAAGAGCAAGGCGCCGACGCAATCGAGCTTCGATGCCACGCCTAAAGAAAGGTTCTTTTCCACAAATTCTCTGCCGAAGGCGAGCATCAGCAGCACATACGAAGAAGCGAGAATTACGCCGCCGGCAAAGCCTCCTCCCGGCGTAAGATGGCCAAAGATGACGATGTAAATGCCAAAGAGAAAAATGAGCACTTTGACCCAACTGCTGATGGTTTTAACTATTACCGTCATGCCTTTCATTAGTCTGGGTCCTCCAACAGTTTTTTGCACTTTTTCCGCAGTATAACAGTAGCGCCGATGATCGAAGTAAACAGTACCGTTGCCTCGCCGAGCGTGTCGTAGGCGCGAAAATCCAAAATGACCGAAGAGACGATATTTGCCGCTCCTGTCTTTTGCAAACCCTGGCTGATATAGGTTTGGGAGGCGGCTTCGGGAACCATTGCAAATATAGGGACGCCGAAGTGAGGCAAGGTCTCGAAGACTCTTATAGCGGCCAGGCCGATTGTGAAGATAATAACCATAGAAACAACCATGCCGAAAAACTCTCTGTCACCGGTAATGAAGGTAAGGTCGCGGGCGATGGTGGCCCGAATAAGGATAATCAGCCCGAGGACTTCGACCACGATCTGAGTTATGGCGATATCGGGCGCGCGCAGAAACAGGAACATCAGGGAGCCGCCAAAACCGATTGCACCGACGCAAATCACAGAGCTTAGCAGGTTATCGGTTTCCACTGCGATGATAGCGGCAATTATTACAAACAGCAGTAGAATGTAGAAGATAGCCATATCTGCCTCACCAAATCTTACACACTACAAAGAGCACTATAAGCAACCCTAAAGTCACCCACGTCAAATACATGGGGAGAATCCCGCAATGGAGCCACCGCAGAAAATCCGTCAAGGCCAGCCCCAGCCTTGAGCTTTGATTATACAAATCGAAGTAGCTTTTTTCCTGTCCGGAGTAAAGCTGCTTTAGACCGCCCATAGAAGAGACGGTTTTGTAGAAATGTGTTCCGGGTACTATCATTTGTTCGTTGTCTTGCACTTCGCCGCAGGTCCAGGTAGGTACGGTTCTGACCTTTCTTGCCAAAAAGCCGACGAGCAAAATCAGCAGGCCCAGAACAATGCCAATTATTATCAGGGCCGTGGCCAGCAGAGAATCCCAGGTGCCGAAGATAGCGCTGGCCGGTTCTATATTCAGTGCCGGGTAGATAAACAGCTTGAGCGGCACGTGATAAAAGACTCCGAAAAAGACACACAGGGAAGCAAGTACAATCATAGGGCCGGTCTGCAGCGGCGAAACTTCTTTTACGTTTTTTAGTTCTTCCGGCAAGCGAGAAAGGAATATCGAGTGAATGAGTTTTACAAATGAGGCCAGGGTAAGCGCGCTTCCAAACATTGCTGCGACCAGCCAGATGGGCCAAAGCTTGGCGGCCCCGCCGACCTGGTCGGTTCCCATTTGAACAACGCCCTGATAGACCATCCATTTGGAGACGAATCCATTTAACGGAGGTACGCCGGAGATACTCAGGGCTGCAATCAGGCAGGTGACAAAAGTAAACGGCATTTTTTTGCCGAGGCCGCCGAGCCTGTCCAGTTCCGGCGTTCCGGCTGCCTGTTCGGCCGCGCCGCCGCAGAGAAACAGGCAACATTTATATATCGCATGGTTGAGCATGTGGAACACTCCGCCGGCAATGCCGACGGGGGTCAATGTCGCTATGCCGAGAACCATATAACCGACCTGACTGATGGCATGATAGGACAGCAGCTTTTTGAGATTGTGCTGGACCATCGCAATCATAACCGCAATGATGATTGTCGCAGCTCCTATGATTGCGAGCACCATGCTCAAAGCGGCGGACTTGATTATAAACATCTGTCGCACGATTATAACCAGCAGATAAATGCCAAGAAGCTTGTCAATTGCGGCCGGCAAGAGCGCCATTACGGAAGGCGGCGCGTATTCACCGCTGGTGGGCAGCCAGGTATGCAAAGGCAAAGCGCCCGCCTTGGTAATGGCGGCGGTCATCAGCAACAAAAAGGCTATAATCGGCAGAGCCGAGGTGGTGGCCAGACGAACCTGTGAGATGACAAAAGTACCCGAGAGCGCCCATACCATGCCGATACCAAGCAGGAACGCCGCGTCGGAAGCTCCTATCATGGCAAAACTCTTTGTGGCCGCAAAACTGGAGTTTTTGCCGCCGGTCGTAATCAACAGGTACAGCGAGGCGGTGACAATCTCCCAGAAGATGAGCAAAAACAATAAGTGGTCGGAAAGCAACACTCCCGCGGAGCCGCCTATGGTAAGCAGAATGGCGCCGTAGTACATGTTGGCGCGTTTTACCCCTGCTTCCGACTTCAGCGAGTACAAAGTTATTAACAGCCCGAACCCCATGGCGAACAGCAGTATGAATGCCCGCAAGGGCGTCACATCCAGAATCAGCTCCAATTCAAACCCGTATATCTGCAGGGAGGCTGTCGGATAACGAGACGGGCCGACTCCAAATATCCAGACGGCTAATGCAAGGGTCAAAGCCGAAATGGTTAAGGTAAATACTTTGGGCACAAATTTTATTCTGCCCGGCAAGAACAGCAGAATGAAACCTGCAACCAGCGGCAAAAAAACGGTAATAGTCACAAGGTTATACAATTTGCAGATCCTCCGTTTCTTAGAGCATTTCTTTCTTGATGCGTTCCGTTTTTTCGCGACTCAATTTTAACAGCATATCGTAATCGTGGGTAAGATTGCCGTGGCGGTCAACGACGGCCATTCTTTCGGTGCAACTGTAGCAGGGGTCGACGGCGGCCAGCGTAAGGGTGACGTCGGCAATGTCCTGGCCGATGCAGGATGCCTTGAACGAAGGCACGTTGACATAGCTGGGCGCCCTGGCCTTGTGGCGAATAGGCCGGTTGCCGCCGTCGCTGCGGACGTAATGGAACGTCTCGCCTCGCGGCGCCTCGGCGCGACCGCATCCTTCACCGGGCGGGATTTCTTTGACCTCTACCGTGACGGGTCCTTTGGGCAGTTTCTTGAGGGCTTGTCTGACCATGTTGATAGACTCAAAGGTTTCAAGCAAGCGGACCACGGCCTTGGCAAAAACGTCCCCTTCGGTCTGCGTGATCACTTTCCAGTCGAGGTCGGCGTAGGCGGCGTAGGGGTCGTCGCGCCTGACGTCGATGGCGACGTCGCTGCCTCTGGCGGTGGGTCCGGTTACAGCGTAGTCAATGGCGGCTTGTTTGGTCAGGATACCGACGCCTTTGAGCCGGGCGTGCAGAACAGGGTCGTCAAGCACCGCCTTGGTCAGCATTTCCGTTTTCTTCTCGATCTCATCGAGCTCCTTCAGGAGTTTGGGAACCAGCTCGTCGGGGATGTCTTCCCGGCAGCCGCCGATTTTGACGTTTCCGTAGTTGTTTCGGTTGCCGGTGATTTCCTCGAGCAGGTCGAGCACAGGCTCGCGATACTTCCACGCCCACATAAAGACGGTATCATAACCGATGAAGTGTCCGCCGAGGCCTACCCAGAGCAAATGGCTGTGGATGCGTTCCAATTCGTTGATAATGGTTCGTACGTACAGGGCGCGTTCGGGCGGCGTAATCCCGGCCAGCTCCTCCACCGCCTGCACATAGGCCAGAGGATGCGAAGCCGAGCAAATGCCGCATATGCGCGAGACCAAGAAAGGTATCTGGTCAAACTGTAAGGTTTCGCTAATTTTTTCTATACCCCGATGGTTGTAAGATATTCTCACATCTATATCGGTTACCTTCTCGCCATCGACGGTGAGCTGGAAAAATTCCATTTCTTCCTGCAGCGGATGGAACGGACCAACCGCAATTACAGGTTTTCTTGTACTGTCTTTCATGTCCTTGCTTGTTTCCTTTCCGGATAAACGCCGTCGGGCCAGTCGTCGGCAAGAATCAATCTTCTGAGATTGGGATGATTCCTGAAATCGATTCCCATTATGTCATGCATTTCTCTTTCGATCCACTCGGCGGCCGGCAGGAAGGAGGTGATGGATTCAATGGCCGGGTTTTCGCGGTCGCGGATGAAAGCCTTCACGGTAATAACGACGCCCAACTGGTCGTACGAGAAATGATACAGGACCTCAAAACAGTCATCCGAATCAACACACGTGGCAATCACAAATCTGCAGGCGAGGTCCTGAAACAAGAATTTGCTGACGGCATAGGCGTTTTGCGCCTCACACGGCAGGTAGATTCTATTGTCGGTTGTCTGCTCGACGGCGGTGACTTTGTTTTTGATTTCCTGGAGTCTGTTTTGCAGTTCTTCTCGGTTCATTTTTTTATCCTGTTATATAGCCGAAAGCGCCTTTACCACGCCGGATATAATGGCTTCCGGCTTTGGCGGGCATCCCGGCACATAAGCGATAATAGCATTAGGATCTTCTTCCTTGATTATTTTGTCCACGGGTCCTTCGACGTGATAGCCATTATGGAAGATGCCGGTTCCACAGGGACAGGCCCCAATCAAAAAGACCACGCACGGTTTGGAGGTTTGGCGATAGACTTCCTTGAGGCGAGGCACTGCCTGCCGGGTCCCGACGCCGGTCACAAGCAGGGCGTCTGCATGCCGGGGCGAGCCGACCAGTTTAATGCCGAATCTTTCAACGTCGAACTTGGGGGTCAGACAATTGACTATTTCAATATCGCAATTGTTGCACGCTCCGACGTTAACGTGAAAGACCCAGGGCGATTTCTTTAATGACCATATTTTCCAACTCATAAATTCACCTTACAGCCGACTGATGCCGCAATTGTTACCCGTAATTGCCAGAGCAATGGCGGCGACCAAAACAATGCTGCAGTAAACCCAGAAGAACTTCATCGCCTGGTCTATCCGCACGCGCGGGTTGGTATTCTTTATCAAAATCAGCAATACTACCACCAAGACATACTTGCCGAGTCCGGCCAATAAGTTTGGTCCGAATCCTCCGAGGAAAACCATCACCAAGAACAAGGGTAAAGCAACCAGCATCACCGCCTGCATGAGTTTCCAGACGGCAAGCAGGGCCCCGGAATATTCCATCAGGACTCCGCCGCCAAGTTCGGTTTCGGCCTCGGCTATATCGAACGGGACAAACCCGAGCTTAGCCTGCACACACAGCAAGGCAACCAAGAACGCCAGTATATTGGATATGCTGAAAACCGTGGTGTGCCGGGCAATTTGCGTCAAATCCAGCTTTCCGCCCGTCTTTATGATAACCACGATCAGAGCCAGCACCAGCGGCAGCTCGTAACCCATGACCAGCTTCATTTCCCTGCTCGTACCGACTGCGGCATGGGGACTTGCACTGGCTGAGCTGCCAAGAATCAGCGCCAGCGAGGGCAGGACCATCAAATAAACGGCCACAACGATGTCACCGACAAAGGCGGATTGAGTAACGGTTATGCGCCAAAGCATTATCGCAAGCACGAGCACCCCGGCCAGACCGACGAGCGGCGCGGCCATAAAAACGGCTTTTTGAGCCTCTTGCGGGACGAGTGTTTCCTTGCCCATCAGCTTCATGACATCCCAGAACGGCTGAAGGAACGGCGGGCCCACACGATACTGCACCAGTGCGCTAACCTTACGAACTATCCAGGAGGCAACCATGCCGACCACAATTATGCCGGGAATAACGAGAATCCAAAACAAAACATCAAAAAGCACTTTCATTTCTTTACCTTTTCCCCTTCCCTCAAGAAAGGCTCCCACAGTTGGCCGCCGGAGACTTTAACAACGATATCTTCAAAGACCTCCACCAAATCATCTTCCTTTGTAAGGTCAACCTCCCGGTAATCGATGCTGCCGTCCCGGCAGGTATTGACGCATAAAGGCTTTTCGCCCGGCTTTAATCTGCCTTTCGAACGGTCGCAGACACTGCTTGGAAAAGGAATCAAATCGGTGTATATCGTTCCAAAGGGGCAGGCAATTGCACAGGTGCCGCAGCCGGTGCAGAGCATATTTGCCCTTTTGAGAATACCGGCGTCATGGGTCTTGCTCGGTATCTTCTCCAGCGCCCCCTGGGGACAGGCATTGATGCACGGGGCGGCCTCGCATCGCCGGCAAATCAGGGCAAAACGAATCATCTCGAGCAGTGAGTCTATCCCTTTGTTTTCAGGATGATGCTTATAGGAACAGCGCACTTTAGATTCAGCCTGAAGGTTACTTTTTGCCAAATCAATTACCAGTTTAGCAGCCATATAAGCCTCGTAAGCTAATCCCAGATATGAGGATATTTTTTTATTTGCTCGTATGTAAAAACAGGGCCATCCTTACAGACATAATATTTTCCGATCATGCAATGGCCGCATTTGCCAATCCCGCAGCTCATGTTCTTTTCCATCGAAAGATAAATACTCTGGGCGGGAAATCCAAACTCGAGCAGCTTCAGGGTGGCGAACTTCATCATAATCGGCGGGCCGCAGACGACCGCGACAGCATTTTTGATGTTTACGTCATCGGAGTTTAATATCGTAGTTACCACGCCGACGTTGCCTTTCCAGTCGCCGTTGGCATTATCGACGGTCAGTTTGATATCGACGCCGTCAATTTTTTGCCAGGTGCCAAAGAGCGCGTCCTTATAAATTAAATCCTCGGGCGTTCTGGCCCCGAACCGGCAGACCACCGATTTGAAGTCCTTTATTTTTTCCACCAGCGTCAAAAACAACGACCTGATAGGCGCCAAACCCACGCCGCCGCCGACGATGTAAACCTCTTTTCCGACTAAATCGTCAACGGGATAGCCCTTACCGAAGGGGCCACGGATACCAACCTTCTGTCCCTTTTGGCACTGGTGCAGCAAAGCCGTTACCCGGCCCGCTTTCATAATAGTAATGTCCATCTTTGCAGCCTGAGCCGGTGAAGAAGAAGGGGTGAACGGTGCTTCGCCCTGGCCGGGCAGCGTCAGTTCCACGAACTGGCCTGTCGCAAACCGGAAAGGCTCCTGCGGCGCGACGACAAAAGTCTTAATCGTCGGGGATTCATCTATGATATCAACGACTTGGCCGTCTATCGGCTGGTAGGGGTTCTCGTTCATTTTGCCACTTTCGCTTTTTGCTTTTCCTTGAGTTCTTCGCTCAACTTCTTCAATACCACGCGAAGGTCCACTCCTCCGGCCTCGGCATCGATGCACCGGCCGCAGCCGACGCACATCTTCAGGCCGTAGCGGTCGAGGAAGTAAACAAACTTGTGCATGAGCCGATGTTTGAGTCTGTCGCCCAGAATCTTGTGGGGATTAGCGCCGCCCGCCACCTCGGCATAGGCCATCCTCATACAGCTATCCCACATCTTCATCTTGGCAAAATAATCCTTCTGGCTCGTGTCATACAGGTAGAAACAGTGGCAGGTGGGGCATATCCTCGTGCAGGCCTGACATTCGATGCAGGTTTTTGCCTCCTGGTCAAAAACATCCGATTCTTCACTGTTTTCCACGACTTCCTTGACGGGTCTGTTGAAGTTAAGCTCCGCGTTTTGCTGCTCGAGCTGCTTCTGCGTTTTAACTCTTTCCTCATCTCGCTGGCCCAGCAGCGTTTCAGGCGCCTCCGAGAAAAGCTGAGAGTGCTTTTCCACAAACTCTTCGCCTTTGTCGGAACCGGTCTCGACAACAAAACCGTCCCTTATCTTCGAGACGTTCAGGTCGAAACCGCTCGTGGCGTAAGGCTTGCCGTCAAGTACATTGCAGATACAGCTTTCCGCGGGGTCCGAACAATCGGAAGCAATTATGAACATATTCTTACGGCGTTTAACATAGAACGGGTCTTCAAATTCTTCCTCGGCAAAGACCTTGTCGAGTACCTCAATTGACCGCAGGTCACAGTCTTTAAGCCCGAAGACGGCAAAAGGTTTTATCTGGGGCGGCTGCGCAGGCTCCGGGAAAACCGCCGCCAACTCTCGCAGCGGAAACAGGAACTCTTTCACGGGCGTACAGACCCGTATGTTGTTAAACTCCACCGCCGCTCCTGTAGCGGGGTCATATTTGCTGAATACGTAATACTCGCCGCTTTTCCTGGGAACATAAAGCTCCATTTGCTCGGCGATAGTATCAAGCAACGGCTTTAATTCTCGTATAAAAACAGCTTTCATATTTCTGGTCCGAACTTAAGCCTTACCGAAAACCTGTATTTCTACACTGACGTAAATTAATAGTCAAGTACAATCGAGCGTTTCCGGCTAACCTCAGCAGCATAACACTAATTATTTAGCCTTTGAGCCGACCGGCATATAATACGGCAGGCGAGCAAGGTCCATCGCAATATCGATGGTTATCACTTTGACCTTTCCGGGCACCGTAATATAACAGGGAGAAAAATTCAGGATGCCCTTTATACCTCCTTTGACCAGCTCATCGGCTGTTTGCTGAGCGACTTCTCGAGGGACGGCTATAATTGCAAGGTCGATTTTTCTTTTTCTCAACGTCCTTAATTTCGAGACATCCTCAACCGTTACATTTTTTACTTTCGAACCTATTTTCCCCGGGTCGTTATCAAACGCGGCGGCAATGTCAAAGCCGTATATTCCAAAGCCCGGATAGGCCAGAACCGCCGAACCGAGGTTTCCAACACCAACCAAAGCTGCCCTGTGAACGACATCAAGTTTAAGAATTCCTTTAATTTGCCTGGTCAGCTTTTCGATTTTATAGCCGACTCCACGGGTGCCGAACTCACCGAAGTACGAAAAATCCTTCCTAATCTGCCAGGAATTAACGGCGAGAAAATCGGCGAGACTCCGGCTTGATATACTCTCCCGGCCTTGTTGAGCCAAGTATAGCAGCCCTCTGAGGTAAATTGGAAGGCGGCGGATAGTCTCATCCGGAATTCTTCTGTACCTCATAATAGTAATTACGATCAATTGGTACTTGCGTTCACATTCACAAGGCCGGCACATTATAGCCTGTGATATAAGCCCCTGTCAACAAAATGCGTCTGCCGGCGCAATAAAATTCTCCGGCGTAATTCCTTTACCGATAAGAAGTTACCTGGTATGACCGTGGAAAATGAAAAAAAGGCGATGTTTCCCAAAGGGATGGCTGATTGCCCTCTTTGCCGCGACAGCCACGTCGCCAGCCTCAAAGCAAGCCAAGAAGCCAGAATGACAATCTTTTAAGCCACCGCCCCAAATTCAAAGCCGCATTTTCAGGCGCTTAGCCGGTAATGATTTCGACTCAGCAGGCGTCAAACAGCACAAAGTCTATGGAATTGGCCGTTTGGTCCCGGCAAGGCCCATTCTCACATCGATTCTGGCCTGGTCGACCGGCGGTGGGCTTTTTCCTGTTGAAATGCGGCATCTCGATATGAAAATCTCACGAATATTGTCCGAATTCTTTTACCGCATCGAACATTGCAATCACATTTTCAAGAGGCGTTTCCTCGAGGATTGTATCATGACTGGCCCCGGCCACGTAACCGCCGCTCGGCATCATAATATCCAAAACGTCGCGCGTCTTTTGCCGGACGCTCTCGGGCGTGCCCTCGATAAGTACGTGATGCGAATCGATAGCGCCGTTAAAGAGGATTTTGTCGCCGAAGTCGGCCTTTAGCGTTCTTAGGTCCATCCCGCAGCAGCAGGGCTGGACTGAGTGCAGGCCGTCGAGTCCGGCTTCAATCATCAGCGGAATCAGGGGGGCGAAGCCGCCGCAGCAATGGAGCTGGACTTTAAGGCCATAACTATGGCCGAGGTCGATCAGGCGCTTGAGGTGAGGCAGGATAAATCGGCTGAAAAGCTCCGGCCCCAGCAACGGCCCCGTCATACTGCCGAAGTCGTTGCCTATGAAGAATATATCCATGACGTCGGCGGCGGCGTCGAATATGCGCCGACTCACAGCGACGTAGTAGTCAATTATGTGCTGCATCACGGCATCCACAAGCTGCGGCTCGGTATACATCTTTATATAGAGGTTCTCCATACCGAGCAGGTCAATGGCATCGTGCCAGAAAGGCGACCAGTCACCGCCGAGAATGGCGTATTCACCCTTGTAGGCCTGTGCCTCAGCCTTAATCTTCGAGACGTCCATCCACTGCGGGTCAGGCCAGGGATAGTCGTGCACCCGTTTAATTGCGGCATTTGCCAGCGGATGGCCTGCCGGCTGACCATAGCCCATACCACGGCGCTCAATTCCGAACACGGTTCGAGAAGTGACACCCTCCGAGAGCGTATACTTCGGCCCGGCGTATTCGGCAAAGACCCGGCGGAAATCGTCGCCGAACCGAACACGCAGCCCTTCGTCGTCCAGATTCAACTCGCGTTTGGCCTTATCCCAGAACTCGACTGAGGCGCCGCACCACGCCGGCACCCGGTCGGGCTCCTCGTGTTCGAAAGCCGCCAAAACCCGTTCCCTCGATGTCATCTTCTCGCTCCCGTAAGCCGGTCAACCCAGGTCAGGGACATCAAACCGGCCCAATTGCAGCGGGTACTTGCCATACTCACGCACCAGCTCGACCACGTAATCGTAATTTTGCCCCGAGACATTGCTGGGGACAGAGTGGTCGGACTGAAAAATAAAGCCGCCTCCTTTGGCGGCGTTCAGCTTTGTAAGCACAACCTTTTTCAACTCTTGCCGTGTCGCGCCGGCCCAGGTAATTACATCCATGTTGCCGCAGAAACCGAGACGGTGACCCAACCTGCGCCGCAGCTCCACCACGTCCAGCCCCGCCTTGGCTTCGAGCGGATTTAAGGAATCAAGCCCGATTTCGATAAAATCTCCGAGAATACTGTTTACGTTTCCACAGCCGTGGTAAATGACGGGCAGACCGTTGTCGTGGCATAATTCAATCATAGCCTTGACGCACGGCTTAAAATACCTGCGCCAGTAATCGGGCGAAAAGAACATAGACCTCGTGTATGCAACGTCGCCCCATATTACCATGCCGTCGAGCAGGCCGTTCGCCGCTTTAATTTGTGCCCTTGTGCATTCGACGTAGAAATCCCCGATTCTCCTGATTACCTTGCCCATCCTTTCCGGGTACATCCCAATCCAAAGCAGGGCATTTGCCTGGCCAATCAGCCGGGTCAGGCATTCGGAGCATTCGCCTATGCTGCCGAAGACCGGGAAATCCGGCCGGAGCGCCTTGACCGTCTCAATCCATGCCGGGGAGTTCCGCACGAAGCTGTCGCCCACACCGGCAATCTGATTGTCACCGGCTTCGAAATAGCGCCTCCGGTCATACGCATCGTCAAAGTCAAACGCCTCCAGCTTTTCGATGGTGTCCGTATCCCAATCGACAAATTCGGGCATCGGAAATTCAAACTTCTTGCGCACCACGGCCTCGTAACCGGTTTTGACCACGACCTCGGTGTCGTCCTCCTTGAGTATCTCAAACGACTTGATATGCGGGTCCATATTGGGAATCGTGACAATCCAGTCGAGGTCGTAGTACTTGTAGATATCGGTATCGGCAGGCAGGGCGAGATTCCGTCGCCAGCGCTCAATGAAGCTGCCCCAGAAAAAATCGCTGATGGGGACGCGGTCGGCCTCCTGGTGACGCAGCGTCCTGTTCATCCTTTCAAGCTTCTTGAGGCAGTTTGGGGTTCTTTCCACGCCATCATCTCCTTGTTCCAAAACAGGCCTGCTCAGTCTAATTACCCTCCGGCCCCGAAAAGCTGAAACTCACGCACTATCAACTGCCTGTCTGTTCTGGAGGCCGCCAGCCGAAACTGTTTTGCCGTCACCGGCTCGAACTTCAGTATCGCGGGCTGACCTAATTTTGTCCCTTTGGCCAGGCTCTTCCACCGGCCGTCAACCTTGCAAAGCAGTTCAAATTTCTCGGCGCCGAAATAACTGCTGCCTTCGAGAATCAGGGCAGTATCGACAGTCGCCGGTTGGCCGAGGTCAGCTTCCAGCCAGCCCTCGTTGCTGTTTGCACGCCAGCCGGTACGAGAATCGTCGTCGAATGCTTTATCAGGCGCGTCGTCCGGCCTGTCCTTGTACACGCTCGACGAACTTGCCTTACAGTTATATGCCAGCGAACGCGAAGGCACACCGAGAGGCTCGATAGTACTGCCGGGGCCGTCGAGTTCGAGTATTACGATGGTGTCGATGTCCTGCCGATACTGTTCGGCGACGGTAACTCTGACAGCATCCTGTGTTTGCCTCACTTTCACGCTGCCGCCGGTAAGCAGCGAAGAGCCGATGACTTTTCGCGGTATCGCCGGCAAAGTAAACCGCGGGCCGTGCCAATTAAAAAAGTGCAGGTAAATACGATTGCCCTTATATGTTGACGCGCCCCATGTCCCGCTCTTATAAGGCCCTCCGCGCGTGCCGTAAATACTCTCTCCGTATTTTCTGAGCCAGTCGCCCATCTCTTTGAGTCTGTCCACCTGTCGAGGCTCTATTTGGCCTGTGGGCATGGGGCCGACATTGAATAGGAAGTTGCCGTCGCCGCCGATACTTGCGACCAGCGCCTGGATACACTGTTTAAGCGACTTGAGCCGGTCGCCGGTTTTCCAGGCCCACTGGTCGCAGATTGTCATATTAGTTTCCCACGGAGCGTCCCGGCTGAACTCACCGATTACCTGCTCCGGCGTACCGTAGTCACCGGCCAATCCTGCGCGGTTGTTGATAACCACATCGGGCTGCAGTTGACGTACCAACCTGAACAGGTTCGCCGAATCCCAGTCCTCCGCCTTGCCGCCCAGCCCGTCGAAGAAGATGATGTCCACTTTGCCGTACTTTGTGCAAAGCTCGCGCAAATGGCCGTGCAGATACTTGATGTAGCGGGCATGATTTTCCGTTCGGTAATCCGGGTGATGCCAGTCCGGCTGCGAATAGTAGAACCCGAGTTTCAGCCCTCCTTTGTGACAGGCGTCGGCGATTTCTTTGACTATGTCGCGCTTGAAGGGCGAGTTGGTTATTTTGTAATCCGTCAGGGCGCTGTCAAACATACAGAAGCCGTCATGGTGCTTTGTGGTGAACACGAGGTACTTCATTCCCGCCGCTCTGGCAATCTGCACCCACTCTTTGGCGTCGAATGCAGCCGGGTAGAAGCTGCGATAGAGGTTGTCGTAAACCTCGACGGGAATTTCCCCTGTCCCTTTTCTGCCGCGCCGCTCGCCGCCTCGTGACCAGCCGATTTCGGTCCCCAACAAACTCACGGGGCCCCAGTGCACGAATAAGCCGAATTTCATGTCACGCCACTGCTGCATCTGCTCCGGACGGGCCTTCAGATAATCCCTGGCTTCTTCCGCATCGGCGGCGTTGACAGGCATCGCATAGCAGCCCGCAAAAAACGCCACTACAAAACCGCCAAATAGCACCAACGGTCTTACTTTTAACATGCTCTCGCTCCTTTCGATAAGCGTCACTTAGTCCATGTGGAAGACTTCTTCCATATTGGCCCACCATTCGCCCTCGGCCCTTGTCTTTAGCGGCTCCTGGCAGGGCTTGCACACGTCCCACCATTTTTGAGTCATCGGGTCGGCTGCCATTTTCGCCATGTCGGCTTGGAAATCCGTACCCTCATATTCAAAATAGCTAAAGAGGAAGTCATCTTTGTGATAGATGGAATAGTTGCGAATATTGCATCGCTTTATCATATCCAGCACCGCCGGCCAAACATCCGCGTGCAGCCTCTTGTACTGCCGGAACTTCTCCGGCCTAACGTTGATTACCATACCGTAGCGTTTCATATCAGAAACTTTCAATTCAGACCCTGCTATTGCGCTGTCTCAAAGAGCATTATTTGGTGAATTACCGCCGACTGTCAAGCAAGTTTATCCCTGTTTATCCCTGTCGGCCCTCGTTTGCAGCTTGATTTATCGTGCATCCTGCGTAGAATCTGACGAAGAATCGGTAGATGTTTGTGTTTTCCTCCAACCTGCGAGCGAGACGTCAGTTGAAAACCGACAAATTGAAATCAAGTGACATTCTTCTGGCGATGCAGGGGATTGTGAAGGACTTCGGCGGGACAAGGGCGCTCGACCAGGTTGACTTCGACGTCCGGGGGGGCGAGGTCCATGCGCTTATAGGTGAAAACGGCGCGGGCAAGTCAACGCTGGTGAACGTTCTGGCCGGACACTTCAGCGATTACAAAGGCCTTATAACATTTGCCGGCCAGGATGTAAGAATCACCAATCCCCGACAGGGACGGCAAATTGGCATCGCCGTGATTTTCCAGGAACTGAGTGTACTGCCCAATTTCACGGTGGCCGAAAACATTATGCTCGGCGAGGAGACCGGCGCGCGCTGGTCGAGGAAAATGGACCGCTCATCGCTCAATGCCCAAGCAAGGCAAACCATCGACCTTCTGCGGTTCGACCTGGACCCGGATGAACCGGTCGGCAGGCTCAGCAGGGCCCGCCAGTGCATGGTCGAGATAGCGGGCGCCGTTCGGCGCAATGTCAAATTACTGGTGTTCGACGAGCCGACCGCGTGCCTGGGCAGCGAAGACGTCGAAAAGCTGTTCAGCGTAATAAGGGAGCTAAAGAGCAGGGGCCTCGGAATTGTCTACATTTCCCATCGAATCACTGAACTGCCGAGAATCGCCGACCGTGTCACCGTGCTGCGGGACGCAAAGGTCGTGGGCACGAGGAATATCGCCGGGTGCAGACTTTCCGACCTGACCCGAATGATGCTGGGGCATGACCTTACGGAGTTTTTTCCCGAAAAGACAAATCGGCCGGGTAAGACAATACTCAAAGTCCACGGCCTCAGTCGTCCCGGCGTGTTCGAAGATATCTCGTTCGAACTGCGCGAGGGTGAAATACTCGGCATCGCCGGGCTGGTCGGCTCGGGCCGCACCGAAATAGCGAGGGCCGTCTTCGGTGTGGACAAGGCATCGGGAACCCTCGAATTTCAGGGCGCCACCGTCCCGGCCCGTTCGCCTTCTTTGTGCCGCCGTCTCGGTATCGGAATGGTTCCCGAGAATCGCAAGCGCGAGGGCAATATAACCGGCAGGCCGATTTCTGAAAACCTTAACATCAGCATCCTGGACCGGCTGGCCGGCACGCTCGGATTTCAATCGCCGCGAAGGCTCGCATTACAGGCCGGGCGCATGGTTGAAAGGATGCGGATAGAGCCGCCAATCCCGAAGACTAATATCCAGAACCTCAGCGGCGGCAACCAGCAGAAAGTGATTGTCGGCCGGTGGCTCGCCGCCGAATCGAAGGTAGTCATTTTCGACGAGCCCACGCAGGGCATTGATGTGGGCACCAAGTCGCAAATCTATAGACTTATTATGGACATGGCCTGCAAAGGCCGGGCGATAATCCTCATCTGCTCGGAGCTGCTCGAAATAACGAAACTGGCCGACCGCATTTTGGTCATCCGGGCCGGGCGGCTCGTGCGGGAAATGCCGGGCCCCGAAACCGATGAGGATACGCTCCTGGCCCTATGTATGGGAAAAGGTAAATCTGAATGAGAAACGACGATAAGAAACAAACCGTCCCCACCCTTTGGGGCAACCTTTCCTTTCAGAAGCTGCAAAGAGCTTCCATCCTGGTTCTTCTGCTTATCCTGTGCGCTATCGCTTCCTTTAATACTCCCACCTTCTTAACCTGGTACAACCTGGTGGACAACCTCTTTACAAACACCGCAGCGTTGGGGGTTATCGCGCTGGGTATGACGTTCGTGATGATTGCAGGGGGCTTCGACCTTTCGGTGGCGAGCACCACCGCCGTGTGCAGCGTCGTTCTCGTACTGGTGATGAACGCCTTCAGCTCCTGTGGCGCGCCGGCGGCAATCACCGCGGCCCTGCTGGTAACCGCGTTGGTCGGTACGGCGCTCGGCGCAGTCAACGGCGTCCTTATCGCCTACGTTGGCGTAAACCCGTTCGTTGTCACCCTCAGCACAATGCTCGTTTTCCGTGGCCTCGCCCTTATCCTGACCGGCGGGGGTCAGTCCCTGCAGGTCGCCGACATCGCCCTGCGCAACCGATTCAACTGGATATATGACACGAAGCTGCCGGTCTTCGGGCATGACCACCAGATAATGCTGCCTATCGTAATCTTCTTAGCTTTGTTCGCGCTCGGGATATACCTGCTGAAATTTACCCGCTTCGGGCATTACACCTATGCCATCGGCGGCAACGAGGAAGCCGCCTGGCTGGCCGGTGTGAACACCCGCCGGGTAAAGGCGTCCACTTACGCACTTTGCGGCTTCACCTGTTCCGTCGCCGCCGTCATCTTCCTGGCGATGACTGCCACCGCTCAGCCCGAGGCCCATATGGGAAGAGAACTAACCGTAATCGCCAGCGTCATCGTCGGCGGCACGCCCCTGGGCGGCGGCAGCGGCGGCCTGGTCCTGACGCTGACAGGACTGCTATTGCTGCAGGTCATTGAAAACCTCCTCACGCAGTTTGACATCGGCGCCGAGTATCGCCCCGTCGTTACAGGCCTGATTATCGTTGTGGTGGTAACAATTGACGTATTAGCCAGGCGCCGCGGCAGAACATAGTCACGCGAGAAAAAGTATCACTGGGACGACACAGATTCAACTTGAAGCCTCTATCAGCTTTACCATTTTATCTTTTGCCCGCTCAAGCTGAATATCCCTGCCCCCAGCAAACCGGACGTCAAAAGGCACCTTGACATCGGGTTCCACGCCAACACCTTCTAAACGCTTTCCATCGACCGTTATCATGCCCGCACAGTAATAAAGTATGGAGTCTTCAGAAATGCGTTTCCATCTTCCCGCACTTACATAACCGGCTGTGCGCTCGCCCAGTAGAATGCCGCGACCTGTTTTCTTAAAATAATACGCCAGCAGCTCCTTGCCGCTTCGAGACCCGCCATTAATTAAAACAATTACCGGTCCGTCGAATGCGACTTTGGAAGTCAACGAACGATTTCGCTCTATTTGCTTACTAATCATCCTTTCCAGGCCGTTTCGCAAAAAAGGATCAATGTATTCAACAGGCGGACCGCCACCGAACCCATCTCGAATGTCAACAATAAATCCTTCCGAATCACATGCCAAGCCGAAACCCTTAGCCAATACACTTCGCATTTTCCAGCCGCTAAGCCAGCATAAAGGCATATAAGCAAAGCGATGACCCTTGTATTCAATGACTCTTGTTCGGGCGTATGCGTCATTTTCGAATAGGTCCTTTTCTTCTCTGTCAACAGGAGTAATTTTTAGAAAGTGACGTGCAGATACTGAAGGGCCGCGCTGGAGAACAAGTTCCAATTCCTGGTCAGCTTTGGTTTGAAATGAGCGAACAGGATGAAATTGTTGCCCATTTACTTCCAGCAATAAGTCTCCAAGAACAATACCAGCTTTTTCAGCTGGGGACGAAGCAAGAACCTTATTAATATAGAACTGGCCATCTATTTCCTTTGTCACCACTCCGATTCCAGTTCTATGTGGCTTAGCTTTTGATGAATAGAGGCCGGGCCTCGACTTCTCCAGCACTGAAGTATCAGATGTATCATAAGCAGCCAATCTTTGACCAATCAGCGCTGCTTGTAACGTATAATAGTCGGGCTCCCATTTAGTAAAGTAGCGAGTATGCGACGTTTTCAATTCCGCCAGCATTTGGTTGACTACGATGGCGAATGATTCATGGTCTTTGGCGACTAAGGCCCTTGATTTATAGCGCTTCCGTGCTTGTTCCCAATCCACGCCATTGAAATTAGGGTCCCAGAAATCATCGTTGACGAAATTCCATATCTTGTCAAAATACCCGTTTGGGTCATACCGTTCTTCAGTCTGCACCTCGTTGCATTTAGCTGTATCCTCAAATCCATAAACCGAGGAACAGACAATCCAGTCCGACATGGCCAAAACAGCAAGTAGCATCGCGGTTCTCACGTCTTGAAGGCCGGTAAAGAAAGCACTGAGTTTTTTCATGTTCTTCCACCTCTGAGAAAACTATCTTATAATACTCTCCCAACTTACAGCCTTGTTGTTTAGTACAACCTTGCGCATTCTACAAATGAATTCAGACAGGATAAAGGGCAAACGGATAATGGAGTCAAATAAAACGATAAAGCTGTTCTCGGTACTAATGTTGGCGACTGTCCTGACTGCTGCAATGACCGGCTGTGGCCGGAAGGGCCCACGGAAACCACAAATCGGCTTTTTGATTACGCTGGACCACCCGTACTGGCAGAACATGCGCTTAGGCGCCGAAGATGAGGGACGAAAGCTCGGCGTTGAAGTCACCGTCCTGAACGCAAAGGAGGACCCCGTCCTGCAAATCGAACAGATAAAGCAGATGATAGCCAAACGCGCGGACATTGTCTGCCTGACGCCCATGAAGAGAGAGCCGCTGGTCAGAGGCGTACAGATGCTCAACGACGCCAATATTCCCGTGATTATTGTTAACCGCGAAATCGGCGAAGGCTGCAAATATGTCTGCTTTGTGGGTACGGATACTTACGCCGGGGCCGTGACCTCCGCGAAGATAATGGTCGAGGCGATGGGCGGAAAAGGCGAGATTGCCGAGTTTCACCAGCACCTCGGAACCGGACCCGAAATCGCCCGCAGCAAGGCCCTCCGTGATATCCTGAAAGATTACCCCGAAATAAAAATAGTCGCCCGCATACCTCACCAGGGCGAGCGTGATATCGTCAAGACCGAGATGCAGACGCTCATGCAAAAGTTCCCCGGCCTCAGAGGCGTTTACGCCCACGGCGACAACTTCGCCATCGCCGCGGCCCAGGTCTGCCAAAAGGCGGGCAGGCCCGATATCAAAGTCGTAGGCATGGGCGGCAGTCAGGAGGCTATTGAAGCCATCAAGAACGGCCTGCTGACGGGAACCAGCTACCAGCAGCCGGAGCAGGAAGGCCGCAGGGCCGTGCAACTGGCCGTCAAATATCTCGACGGGGAAAGACTCGAAAAATCATACCCGATAGAATGCCCGCCCATAACCAAAGAGAACGCACACGAGTTTAAGGGACAGTTTTGAGTCTGGCCGCCGACTGCGGGCAAACAATGTGAAATGTCATCGGCGGTATTCCTTTTGCGCGTCCGTTCTGTGCCGCGCTTAATATGCTCGACGGTACAATTTATGGCGTAATCTCCCCCGAATATCTCCCAGAGTCCAATTCGAGCGTTACAAAACGACTTGCCAATTCTACGCTGCCGGTCACGCGTCCTTTGTCAACAAGCCTCTTGCTGTTGATAATAAGTGTCGGGTTACACGAGACCTTCGGTATTGATACGCTTGCTCTTACATCGGCGGGAACTTCGAAGCTGAAATTCAAGGTCCCGTCGTTCGCTTTTTTCCATGAGACAGGGACAAGGCCGTGCTCGGTCACCACAATACCTTCGGCATATTCCAAATCCGCCAATCGCGGCTCAATGATAATGCGTTTGTTCCGGACCGGCCCATCGGTGCGAACTCCCAAAATGTAAGCGCTCAGAAAATACGCAGGCACCGAGCCAAAATTATGGCAACTGCTTCCTCCCTCGCCGAACTCGAATTTCTCTATGAGTGTCCCGGGGTCGGTTTTCGCAATCATCGCCGCCCAGCGCTTGCGCATAATTTCAAGAGCCTGCAGGTCGGCAGGGTCAGAGTCCATTTTGTACAGCTCTTCAAACAGGAAAAAATGCGTGTAGGGATTGTTAAGCTCGCCGGCATGTGCCGCCAGGTAGCTTCTTACCGAACCCAGCCGGTCGTCGGGCACGATGCCTCTGTTGAGGGCCAGCATAGCCGCATGGATGGTAGGCGGGTACTCCTTTGCGTCAGTAACGCGTGCCCAGTAAGCGTCACTGACCTCATTTGTCCAGCGGTTCGGGGCAATCTTCTTTCCCTCTTTTATGCCTGCATAATACGTTTGTGACGACTCGTCCCACAAATGTTCGTTAAAGGCCCGACGCAGACTTGCCGCGGCGTCCGCGTACTCATTGGCCTTTTGTCTTTTGCCCAGCGCTTCGGCCAAATAAGCCGAATCCACAAGCGCCCTATATATGAAGGCGTTCAATGTCGCGCCTTCGCAATCTTGCTGGTGATGTAGCGGGTTATCCATATGAAGGAGGAACTCGCGGGCCCTGACCAGGCCCCGCTCGGTCCGCCGGTCCAGAAACCATTTAATCTGCCCGGTCAGGACCGGCCACATCTCGCGCACAAAGTCGAGGTCGCCGGTGCTGTCGTAATACTGCCGCAAAGTCCCGACCCACAGGCACGCATAATCCTCGATATAGGCGTGCATGTCCCCTCCATCTGCGCAGGCATTGGCCTTTATTCGTCCGTCCTCCCACTGGCCCAGCGAAATATGCCTGAGCATGCTGCGAATCAGTCTCGGGTCGCTGTAAACATAAGCGCCATTCTCTGCCAGCCCGGCGAACGCAACACGGGAAATCGGATACGTCACCACCGCCCCGTCGCCCATCCACTCGGCCCGCTCGCGCAGGGCGCAATCCACATAGGCATCTTCGCTGCAAACCTGAACCGTGTAAGTCGCCCTGTCCCAAAGCTCATCGAGCATTGGGTCGCTGCAACTAAAGCGGCCCAGGCGGTCGAAAGGGTAGGTGACATCCACAAATCTTGCGCCCAGGAGCCGAATCCTGCCCGACTTCAACTGCAGGTGCATGTATCTGAAGCCGAACGTATCGCTGCTCATATACCTCTGCCGGCCCGCCCTGGCCTTATACGTGTTGACTTTGCCGAAGCTGTTTTCGGCCTTTTTATTTTTCCTGAATGTCTGGCAGGGCTTTATTGTAAATTCGCTCCCCCCGTCGGCCTCGAAATCCAGCACCCAGTAGGCTTGAGCTAACCGGCCCATATCGATGACCATTTCCGCCGGAGCGCTTATATCAACCGGCAGCGCCCCGGACAACGGCCGAGAGGTGTTGTCGGTCTTACCGCGGCGCTTCACTTGGACGAGCGTGGCCGGGCCGACCTCTGTCTCACGCAGCAGTGGAATCGAACGCGGATAAAACGGTCCCCACTTCGTCCCGTCAACATTAACCGCAGACTCCCACGTCGAGTCGTCAAATTCCGGCTGTACCCAATCGTCGCTCTCAAGTGTGGCGTCGATATTGTCCTGAACACAACTGCCTTTGTCTTTCGGAGGCAGAAACCTCGTTTTGCCGCTGCACCGCCACGTTGTATCCGTAACGATGGTGCTGGTGTCCCCTTTCGGGTCGCAGACTTCAAGCCGGAGGGCCAGGCCCGGCTCATGCTTCATAACCCGGCTGATAGTGATACCGCCCACCGCCAGAACGGCCAGCGTGTTCGACCCTCTCTTAAGAAAGCGTTTCACATCTACCATGTCGTACTCCGGCCTTTTGGGATTGAAACGACAGGGCCCCCGCAGGACATATTCGCCGTTGACCCACAGGACGTAACGCGCATCCGCAAAGATATGCAGCCTGGCCTGTGCCGGTTCTTGCCGTATCACAAACTGCTTGCGAAAACCAGCGCACCTGGCTTTGTTCTGCTCCTGGTCGGGCAGGGGAATCCAAACCATCGAGCTGCGCAGCGATTCACCCGTCGAGCCGGCGCGCGTCTCGGCGGTAGACGTGTCGGCTTCTCTGGGCCTGAGGTCACTATCGAAGTGATAGCTCTTGCCTGCTTCAGTTTTCAGCTCGACCGTTTTACCTGCGTACCGTATTTTGCAGTTCTTGCCGAGCAGCGAGCGGACGACGGCCTGGCCGAGTCTGCCGTCCTTCCAGTCGATGTTCACTTCAAAGCCGCCACGGGCCCGCAAACCTGTGATACAGCCGTTAGACCAGGCTTTCGGCAGAGCGGGCAGCAGCTTTATCATGCCCGGCTCCGAATAGAGCAGCATCTCAAGAATGGCCGCCGACACACCGCTCGAAGTCTCCATCTGCATCACAGGGTAACCCGTCCCCACAAGCGTGCTCAGATTCGGGAGCATATACTGTGACTTCGCCAGCAGTTCAAGTTCCCGCAATGCCGTCTGCCCGTCACCCAACCGGCTGTAAACACACGCGTTCAGAGCACATGTGAAACTCACAAGGCCCTCCCCGTGGAATTTTTCCTCCATTGCGCGCCGACAAGCCTTGAACAACTCCGGCTGACGCTCCTCGCTGACCTCCAGGCCCGGAAACAGCGGATACAGGTGGCTAAGATGCCGATGACCATAATTGTCTCGCAACTCAGTATGAGTCCACTCCTTCAAAGCTCCGTCCTCATTAATCATATAGTCCGGCAGCTTCGCGAGCATCCCTCGCCAGCGCTTCACGCCTTCTGTATCAATGCCAAGCTCTTCGCACGCTGCGACCAGATTCGAAAGCACCTCTTTGCATACAGCAATCTCCATCGTCGCGTTGATGTGCCAGGCGCTCTGGGTATTGGCCGGCGTGTTCTCGGGCGAATACGAAGGGCTGAACACATACTTGCCGTCGTGGCCCTCAAAAAGAAAATCCTCATAAAACAAGGCGCACTCTTTAATAAACGGCACCGCTCTTTTTCGCAGGAACTGGTGGTCGCCAGTATAAAGCCAGTAATCGTAGAAAAGCTGGGCAATCCAGCCGGCTCCCCCCGTCCAGTTCGAGAACAATTGTTTGGTCTGGACGTTTTTGTACATAAGGCCGTGAGTTGTAAGGCCGCTGATGGGGAGCATTATGCCCCGGCAGCCGTACATATTCTTCGCGTTCGTACGAAAGTCGTCTATGAATTCTTCATACAGGTCAAAGTAGGGCAGCGTCACCTCCGCCATGTTCCCCGGCAGGGCCTGGAAATACGACATTTGAATGTTGATGTCATTATGGTAATTGGCCGACCAGGCCGGCCCGTACACGCCGCACCAAATCCCCTTCAGGTTGGCTGGCTTGGCGCCGGGCCGAGAGCTGCAAATCAGTGTGAACCGCCCGAAATCGAACAATCTTTCCATCAGCGCATTCGAGCCTTTGCCTTCCGCAATTGCGGCCAGCAGCTCTTCGTTCGTCATCGCGCGATGCTTCTCCTGCCCCCCGAGGTCCAATCTCGCGCGCAGAAAAAGTTCCCTGTGCACCGCATTATGACGCTCTAACAGCACATCGTAATCGGCTGGCAGCTTCTCAAGCTCACCGGATATGCGTCTGATTGATGTGTCACTATCCCGGTTTGCGAACAGCCTGCACAGCACCAATACCTCATCTACACCATCGACCTGCACTTGCAGCTTCGACTCCCTCGTACTGCCGCCCTTGACCCTCACCATCGCACAGCCGCCGAACTCATCGGTGCCGACCATTTTCCAGTCGCCACCAACATCATACTTGCCGCTGATGGTGAGCAGCTTGCGGGAAGCGGTCAGATTAAACGTAATCGGGACCTTATCGAGAAAAATCTTGTATTTCACCTCGTCTCTGGGAAATCGCGGTATCCGTACGTTTTTCCCGTCGCCCAGTTCATCGCGTCTAAGCCCCGTGGGCAATAGACCCACGTTGCAATTTATCGCCCCTGGCTTCGAGGCCCGAATCCGCATCACTACCACATCATCTTTTCGCGAAACAAACAGTCGCCGGTCGTAGTGCACGTCCCCCCGGCTCCACGAAACTTCGACCTCACCCGTCTCAAAATTCACCACCCGCCTTTCGCTGGCGACCTCCTTGGCATCGAGCATATCGACCGTGATGTTAAACGCCGGGTGATAGGGGTCCGGCCCGCGATAGTCGTAGAGCCTGTCTATTTCATCTTCAATGAAGGCCTGAGCCTGGTTATACCGGCCCTCCGCAAGCATTTCGCGAAGCTTCGGCAGATGATGCGAAACATCCGGCAGCGCAGGCCTTACCGAACGTATAAAAAGCGAATCGTGATTAAGCACCACGGTCTCATTGGCGATATTTCCGAACACCATCGCCCCGACCTGCCCGTTGCCGGTGGGCATGGCAAAGTCCCATCGCTCCGCCGGCTTTGCAAGCATCATTTCATGCTTCCTGCCGGCACAAGTTTCCCGGCTCTGCCGCCCATAAACCTCACCGGCCGAATCCAAACAGATAAGTACAAGCCCCGCCACTATTACACGTAGAATTGCTTTCATTCTCACTGCCCCTGCCAATAATTTATGCCACCCGCCTCTTAACCGCGCATCACTTGTTACTGCGGCCCCATCACTATCAGGTCCTGGCCGCGCTCTTGCGGCGTCACCTTCAGCACCTCGATTTTGCCATCCCGCAGCACGCCCTCGACAACAGTCTGATACGGAGCGTGGAGCTTGAAATCCACGTCCCAGTCCTTCGGCCACGCCGGGAACAAGTAAATCTTACGGCCGTCGGTCTGCATCAACATTTCCTGCAACCCAATCATAGAGCCGCCCCCATGGTCGAAGTCAGGCGGATGGTCGAAACTCCAGCAGTTCCAGAACGCCGGAAAACGCAGGCACCGCCGGGTAAACCGCTCGACCGCGTAGCGCTTCGCGTCCTCGGTCAGGCCCATCATAGCGGTAAAGATGTTGCCCTGGAACCAGCAGAAGGCGCTGCGCTTGAAGGGGCTTTCCACGCCGTACCTCCACGTGTCGACTGCCAGTTGCAGGTCGGGTTTTCCGACGCCATAAAGTTTGTACGGGAACACCGTGTACAATTGTGGAAGCTCCGAGTTCTTTGACGGCATTCGCCAGCTATGTGCCGGGGCAATGGTGCGATGGCAGGCCGTGTCGGTAATCTTTATCGCCGGAAGCCGCTCCAGCATTACCCGCCATCGGCGCTTCTTCTGTTCTGTGGCATAATGCTCTGGAAGCTCCAAAAGGCGTCTCAAAACAACTGTCAGGCCCGCAATAACATCGGTCGGATTCTCGGCATCGCCGTAAGTTTCGCAGCAGGCCGAGGGATAAATCACCAGCTTGCCGTCTTTTCCCAGCTCCTGTCCCGTGAGCTGCCTGCACCGATAGCGATAATGCTCATCGAAGAACAGGACCGAATTCTCGATGAACGGCATATACGCCGAGATGTCCCTGCCGGAATATCGACAGTAATCCAGGACCATCAGCGAAAATTCAAGCTGGTTCACATAATGGTACTTCACCGCCCCGCTCGACTGGACGCCAGCCTCAAGCCCTTCAGGTCGATTTCGAGAGGTGGGAGAACCTTCCCATCCATAGGCCGCGCCGATGGGAAGGCCGAACTGCTCAATCTGCTCGGTGAAGCACGCCCCCTCGTGTCCCCAGTACACCCTTGTGCGAAGAATCGCCGCCGGCAGAGCCCGCCGGTAAAACTCAAACTGAGGCCTCATCATGTCGAAGTCGCCCGTCTTGAGCATAGGCCAATACACCAGCCGCTGGTTCTGTGCCGTGAAGCTCCCGCCTCCCCACTTACGAAAGTCGGGGTCCTCCCGCTGCCTGCCGTTCGAGAGCGGCGAGACATCAAACGTAAACAAGCCCCCGTTGAACTTGGTCGGATACTGGCCGTATGCATTGCAGGCCAGCAGATAGCGGAACAACTGATAGTTCCTGCCCACCTGCCGCGCCACATCTTTCTCTTGCGGGTCCGACGAATCGACAATCAAATGACTGCGCTGCCAAAAGTCATTCCACCAGCGAAGGTTCTTTTCCCAGGCCTGTTCATCCGTCGGCTCAGGCGCTCCGGCCAGAGCAGCCAATTGCTGTTTCCACTTATCCAGGGTCGGGGCCTGGGCCGTGTGAAGAAAAATCTTTATCCGGTGTGACGTCCCGGCCAATTGGCCGGCCAGCTTCCACCCCTTATAATCCGTATCGAGATAGCGACCGCTCACGTTACCCGACGGCACCATTGCCTCGCCGTAAAAAAGGCCGCCGAATGTCAAGTCTTTGAGAGGATTCCAGAGCCGGTCCTTTACCGTATCGAGACCCTGCCCGTGTACCTCCTTGTCAAAGACGAGGTCATCATTATTGTTACGATGATACCAGAGGACGCCCTTGTCGGCGAAAAGAACGGTATCCTGGTACATAAAGACCTTTCCGGGACAGCCGGCCAGGCTGAAAGAATAGCCGCGTCCCGCCGGCCTTTCGTATTTGTTCAGTCGCCAGCTCTCGTAAGCCGCCTCAACACTGACGGGCCTGTCGCTGCCTATATCCACATGAATCACCGGCCGGAACACCTCTACCCACAGCCTGATTTTAGCTGATGCAACGCCGGGATTGTTGCCCGTAACCTCTATGTGCCCCTCCTGCAACTTCAATTCCTGCCGAAACTCTGTCTTGGAGCTGAAAGGATTGGGGCTGAGCTGGATTCGAACGCGCCCGAGCTTTAGCATCTGGTTGTTCTCGTCGAACGTGCCGCTTCGCGCCATATAAAACAGCAGCTTGTTATCTTCCACCCAAACGTTCAGACCCACATCCCCGCCGCCGACCGGCATCGATTCGCTCGAATTGCTGCTCTGGCAATCCCACGCTATATTGCAGCCAGCCAGCGCATCCAGGTACTTCACGTCATCACCGAAAGCCGGGCCGGTCGACAAAAATATAATAATACCCACAACCAGCCGGCAAATTGCTCTGTTCATGCGCTCACCTTTCCTTGGACACGGGTTAGCCAATGCATACCAAAATCACAAATATCTCGCAAGCTCAAATCCACAAGAGCTCATTTCAGGTCCGCCGCAGGCTGCTGGAGCACACACACTCCGCGAAACCGCGCCCTGGTGTTGTGTGTCGGCAATCATTCTCATGGAAGCACCTGCTACAAACTGAGATTTCTACCGACAGGTGGAGGAACCGTTGCGGCAGGCAGAATCAGACTCGGCAAAACGCGGCGTTCCTGAACAGCGTATCGAAGCATTCAATTTCGGAAACCTACTTTGTCTTGTCGCTGCCCGAGTCCGCAATCAGCTTGTCGGCTCGCTCTATGAACTCCGCGTCCATGTTATAGGGGATACTGCTGGTAAGGGGAATCACCGCGACATTGGCTCGCAGGCAATATAACCGCGATTCCGTCGGCTCGCCAATGATTATGTCCATCCAGCTCTCGCTTAGCGGCATCAGTACAAGAAGCGGCGTACTCCTGCCAAGCTCCGCAAGCAGAAAGCTAATCCACAGAAGCATACTCTCCTGCGAGGCGGAGGAAAGGACGGGGACGCGCAGCAGCGTCGGCCGCAATTCCCTGGTTTTGTCGGAATTAAGACGATACCGCCCGACTTCGCGTTCGATATGGTACAGGATGCGAAGCAGACCTTCGCGGTTCGGACCCATCTCAGGATTGTCCGCGAGCCGCGACAGAGCGTCCGGGTACACAACCGGCGAATCCGGCGGCGATTGGCATTCCTGCGCCAATTGGCGAAGCTCGTTTCGGGCATTTTCAATGGTCATTCTGACCTTGTCGGGCGACGTGGTTGACACACAGGCTTCTTCGATCTTTTCCAATCGAGGCACGATATTCTCCAATACCCACCTCAACGGCAATTGACAGCACTGAACGCATGCGGCCATGGGGTAACTGCTGCGGCCCTTGCCGTCCCGCGAAGACCACATCCGCCCGACAACCACGTTTTTCTCCATGCACCAGACAAACACATGTTTGAATCCTTCGATTAGCTGATTCTGCTGCAGCTTGTCCCAGCTTCCCGAGTCAATATTCGCCCCGATGCCCTGAACATAGATCATGCGTTTTACCGCAACCAGAATGTCCGTCTCGAAACCGATATCCTCAATGTGGTCGTCCCATCCCGGGTGTTTGCCGAACGCCGCCACGAACACCTTTTCCGAGGGAGCATCCTGCGCCTTTACGTTAAACCGCTGCACGATTTTCTTGAGTATAGACACCAAAGTCATTCACCCCGCAAGAATACCTATGTCACTTTTTCAACGACGGCCACTGGTCCGGCCTGGGCAGCTCGATGTTATATGTGCCCTCACTGTCTCTGCAAAACTCAAGCTGCAAATAGAACACACCGCCCACGCCCGCCTTGTCCTTGACATTCAGCTTCACGTACCCCTTCCTGCGGTCGTCATAGCATTGATGAAGCATTCTCAGAGACCCCCAAGGCTGTGAAAACTCCAGACTCGTACGCGCTTCGGTATCAGAGGGATACTGATAAAACTCAACACGAATCGACGGACCCGGATACGTAATCATGTCCACCCGCCGATTCTCTCTCGCACGAGTGTTAAATCGCCCGCTGGCGTGAGTCCCCTGCAAAAGCCTGAATTCCGTCAGATAGTCCAGCAGAAGCTCTTCGCCTTCCCGCACAAGACGGCGCTGCTCGCCCTCACCCAAAAGAATTATCTTGCAGTAGTAGGGGTCTTCGCCCGGAGGAAGACCCTGAAAGACGCTTTTTATTCCCTTGGCCCAGTCTTTGTCGGCCGCGGGCAATGGCACCTCCCGCAGCCGGCCAAGTTGCTTGTCCACCTGTGTAACACCCGTCTCGGCGCCGCCGCCAATCATCTCCTTGTCATATTGCTCAAGTGACTGAACCTGTCCCAACAGCGAATTCACGCTCTTGAGTTCGGCAAGCGTTAAATCGCTTGTGCTGTCCCGCTCGAGGGGGAACTTGCCGCCATACTGTGTTTTCAGTTTCTTGAACGCTTCCTTCACCTCGTCCTGCGTCTGATCGGCAAGCAGACGCAGCGACTGTTCGGTCAGCTTGGTCCAGTACATGTCCGCAAACTCCGCCGACGAGCCCGCTGAAAACGGGAAGTAATCCTTAACCAGAATATTGGGCTTACTGCTTAAAAGCGTGTTCCGGGCCTTGAAAGCATCGCTGCTCAATCCTCCCCACTTTTCAAGCACTCGCTCACACTTTCTCTGGAAGAATCTGTCGCCCAGTTTCTCCATCCCCTCTCGAAACTGCTTGACCCTTACATCACCGCCCAGAATGTAATTTTCAAACTTATCAAGGGCCCTGCTCTTGATAAGAGTCGCAAACTTGTTTAACTGAGCAAACACGTCCAAAAGGTCCAGCTTTTGAATCTGCTCCTGTTGGGCCTTCCAGTTCGTCTCGTGCGGAATCCTGCTTTCAATCAGGTAGTCAGCAACGTTCTCGAGCCAGTAAGATATGTATTCTCCACCGTATCGGGTGTAGGTACTGTTTGCGTCCTCGTATTTTGCAAGCAGAGGCGTTTCGTCGGGAAAATGCTGCTTCAGTTTATCTCCGAGAAGCTTCCAGCCGTCAAGCATAGCCACGGTGGCCACAGGGTCAAACTCCTTCTTTACTATTCTTGCGGGAATGACACCTTCCCAATCCTCCTTCGCTTCTTCCTCGACCAGCTTTCCGAGGTCCTTGACGCTTTTCGCAGCGGCTCCCAGGCCGCCATCCACGACATCACGCATCTGTCTGCGCTCGGCCAGGCCAAGCGCAAAGGTAGAAACATCGGCTGCTTTGAGGAAACGAAATGCGACCGGATCAAGATTTCGCAGCTCACCAATCTCACGGCGCGCGTCTCTGACGGCTCCCTCCACATCTGCCACGGCCGACGGAACCTGGTTAACCCCCGATATGGACCTTTTCTTGCCGAGCTGCTCGTTCGCCCTTGAATACATTTCGAAGCGGATTTCATACAAACCCTTGCCCCCTTGAATTCGAGCATAAAACCGTTCGTTGAGCAGTCTCAGTCTTTCTGCAAACTCCCCCTTCTTCAGTTGGTCTGCTATTTCGCTCCGTCCCGCCTCAAGCCTGTCTCTGATGTCACCGAGAAACTGTTCCTTTTTAACCTTGTTTGGGTCCAACTCGTTCAGAAGCAACATATAATTCTCGTTGACCTCCCGCAGAGCGCTGTTGGCCACTCTGGTCCACAACTCTTCAAGCGAGACCGTACTCTTAAGATCGCGAGCATACTTATCGATACTTTCCCTGGCCTCACTCAGACTCTCAAAGCTCTCCTGCCACCTGGCATAGTCAAAGCCATCGCGCAGGCTCAAAATACGCTCTTCGGCGGCATCGAATTTTTCGAGGGCGGCTTTGAGTTTCTGTATTGTCTCGACCTGGGCATAATCCGCGCTCTGTGCGCCCAGTCTGCCGGGGTCGCTCCAGTACTCATTAAAAAGGCCCACGCCATTCTTTATCGCGGCATCCAGCGAATTAGGTTCCGCTCTCAGGAACGAAGGAGGCCACGCACCTGCGTAGATTGCCCCCAGCGGCTCATGAAGCGCCGCCTTGTCTTCGTCGTACATCTTCATCCGCTTTTGAAAGTCTTCTTCCTCTTCGTTATCCTTATCGTATCTAAACACGTATCTGAAGAACGGATCCAGGAACGTCTGGTCTGAGTATTCATCCTCTCTGGTCAACGGCTTATTTGCTCTTAGCCGAACCAACTGACGCAGCACGGAAGCCTCCGGGCTCTGGCGCGTCCAACTACCGTCTTGTTGCGCCTCCATCATGCGACGGGCTGCCTGCACGAATGGCTGCAGCACGCTTGTCTCGTACAGAACCGCCTCGGCCCTGCTCAGCTTCTCTGCCTTGATGCCCCTTGTAAACTTTGCTGCGGGGGCGAAAATCCACGGCACCCCTTTTTTCTCCCACTCGCCTACCACGCCCGCCAGTTGTGCTGAAAAGCTGAATCTCTTGCTGTCCTCGGCCATTCCCTGTATCCCGGCCCTGCCGATATATCTGTAATTGCCTTCGCCCTCCTGCTTTATTACCTGCAGCTCATTTCGCAGCTTATTCTGTTCGCGCGCATCAACCAGAGCCGCAGACTTCCTGAAATAACCTTCCATGTTGCCGATACTTCTGCTGAAGCGACTGGCCGCATAAAAGGTAAACAGCAAAAGCAAGATCACGCTGGCCGCCGCTGAAAACAGAACCGCACCCTTTCGACGACTGTGCAGCTTCGTCGCATTCGTCGCATACGTGACCAGTCCCTTCTCACGGAAGACCTTTTTCATAAAAAGGTCTCGCAGAAAGTACGCCCTGTCCCGCTCCCACACGCGCCCGTCAGGCAGAGAATCGACCGGCACCCCCAGCGATTCGGCCAGGTCCTCGTCCAAAGCAGACCCCTCTCGCATTGAGGACGTGAAATAAATGCCGCGGAAGAAAAGCGGTTTGCACGACCACTGGCTGCCCACACTGAAGATCAATTCGAGGTATCGACCCATACGCGGCGCTATTTTGGTGAGACTCTGAGGGAATGCGTACAGGGTATCGGGCGTGCGAATCTTCTGCGCTCCGGGCTCATTGGCTTCAAGCAGTGTCTCCTGCAGCAGCCCAAGTCTGCGCCGGAAAAGACGCGCCCGGATTGCCTGCAAATGCTGGTTGACAAAATCAGGGTTGTACGGCTCGTCGAGCGGCGTCGGGTTCGACCATCCGAGTATCTGGTGCTGGAGCTGCGGGTCGGTAAGATTATCGAAGAAATCCCGGAACCCGTTGACAAGGTCGCTCTTGGTAACTATGACAAACACCGGAAACCGCACGTCCAGAGTTCGCTGAATGACATCAAACTGGCGGGCGATCTTGGACGCCTTTTTTTCAATTTCATCGGCCGTATCCCTAATAAGACTGTCGGCGGGAATTACCAGAAAGACACCATTGACCGGACATCGCGGCCGGTACGTCTTGAGAAGTTGCAGGAACTCTCTCCACTCTCTGGAGCCCCCGCTTTCGACCTCCTCGAACATCAGCCGGCCGGCCGTATCCAGAACAACCGCGTGGTCGGTAAACCACCAGTTCATGTTCAGTGTTCCGCCCGCGCCTTGAAACTGGTCCTGCAGACCGGGGGGAAAACCAACATTACAATGGCGGATAGCCTCGGTCTTTCCCGACCCCGGCTCACCCACAATCATATACCACGGGAAGTTGTAAAGGCTCTTTCCCGCCGCGTGAAACTTTGCAATACCGTCTTCGAATTTCTTCCGCAGGTCGTCAAGCCTCGCCATGTGGGCGGCATCGCTGATGCCAACCGGTGCTGACGAAGTATTCTCAATCACGCCGCGTTCCATCGGAGCGGCCTTGCGCTTCTTGTACCACTTCAACAAGCGCCAGTACACCAGAAGAAGCAGTGCCACAACGCCAAGCCCGACGAATACTATCCACAGCAACTGCGGCGGAAGAGCATAGGCTATCGCCCCCATAATACTGCCGCCGCTAACGACCAGCAGCCCCACCTTCACAGGCGTAGGAAGGTTTGTAAAAGCTGAAATTCCAGAGACCATGAGCTACTACTCTCCAGACTAACCACCTTTATCTCGTGTTCATTCAGTGACCGAAAGCGTTTTTTCCTGCCCAATTATCGTATCCAGCGACCTGGCGACCTCATCGGAGGTCCACTTGAACAGCCAGAAATACGCGATGCTCCAAACGATAATAAGACCTATCAAGGCAATTCCAATACCCGCCAGCTTTGTGCTGGGCGGCTCGACAAAATCTCTGGTGTCAACGTTTTCATAGGCCTCCGGACAAATGTAGCACTTCTCATCGGCATCCATCATGCCGGAGATACGAGCCGAGATTCTCGACATTAGCCTTTGAATACTTTCCGGCTGCCCCGTGTAGACGCCTGTAAAACCCAAGCCAAGACACGTGTAATATATTACCAGCCTGCGGCTGGCGGCCTCACTCGAATCCAACAGCTCTTCGTCCAGCAGGTCGAAGAATTTCTCGTCCCCGGCCAGCTCGTTTCGCTCCCGACCGAGCTCGTACCACTCGGATGCAAAGCTGAGCCTGCTCTCTTTAATCATGAAATCAACGAAGAATAACAGAGGCAATTCAACTTTCTCGTACTGGCTGGTCAGCTCGGCGCTGGCAGAGGCATTTGTCCTCATATCTTCGAATATTCTTTTAACGTCGCTGCGCACCTGGTCCATTTCCATAGTGCAGCCCATTCGGGCCGACCGGTTCAGCCGACACACATATTGAAATAGCGGCTCGCATAATTCCGGCAGTGTCATTTGCTATGCCTCCGTATCCGGGACAGTCATATATAAGGTGATTTCAAAATCAGACGATTCGATTCCGGGCCAGCGCGCCGCCATCGCCTTCTCCTGCGTTACCCGCTCCCAAAGCCTGGCGCTTTCGCCGCGTATCAGCCGGAAGTAATGAAGCCCCACCTGGGCCGGAAGCTCAACAGGCGGATATAGCTCCTGCGCAAGCTGTATCCCGAAAATCCGCTGACTGGCAAGACTTTGCGGCATAAGTTTGAATTTGTCGCGGTCCAGAACCAGTTTTGCCAGCTCCGAAGGGTCCTGCCTTGTCTTAATGGCAAGAAAATACTCGTTGGGCAGGGATAATGCCTCGTCGGTGAGAGCCGCCACAAAGATTTTTTGTTCTGCGTCCATCGTAAATGGAATCTTAAGAAATCTGGCCCGCACCACGCCCTTGAGCAGCCCGCGAATCCTGGAAGAAAGCTCGTTGAACGCAATTGCCGGATTATCATGGTCGTACTCAACAACCTCGAACTGGTCACGGTCTGGACGCAGGGCGGCAAGTTCCGCAAGAAGCTGTCGCAGCGTCAGATATATCTCAAACGGCGTAACACCGCCGGGGGCCTTGACAAGAGAACCAAGCCGGGCGCTGAAACGATTCAGGGTCCTTAGACGAAGCATCTGCTCGAATTGAATACCGCGCATGTTCTCAACGCTGAATCCGCCGCGGTTAATCTGGACTACCAGTTCGTTTCGACTGGCCATTACCTGACTGGTCAGGTCCTGAAGCAGCTCCCTGAGCACCGACGAGCCGGTGACGACCAGACACGGAGGGATAAAGGCCGCGTCCCGCCGCGGCAGTCCAATCTCCTCACCCGCGGCATGGACAATCCTCAGCAGCGGCAACACTTCAAGGTCGCTGCGGTCATCGTTGTCGAGCAGCAGCCTGGCGTTTATCTGGCGCACCATAACCGGCTGGGGATTTTCTCCGGTGTTTTCGTCGGGCCTTTCGACCTCGGCCACCCGGTATGTGCGTTTCGTACGCCAATCCTGCTCGGCGCTTTTGTCAATAACATTGCCTCGAGAAGGGTACCAAACCGGCACACCAAGACTGACCGTTAACCGACCGCTGCTGGACACAAATGCTTCTTTTATATCCAGCGACGGAAGACTGGCATTCTCAGGTACGTTCACGTCAAGCCCGCTGGGCATAATAACCCGCAGTTTGTCGAAGGAAACACGCATGTTTTCCATCTGGTCGTCGGAAATCTTCGCCTCTATAACACCATAGGGATAGCTCCAGTACAGGCGCCGTTCTCGCGTGAAGTTCTCAAACACATCCCTCTGCATCGATTGAAGATGATGAGGCTGAAGGAACAGGCCTTCGCACCAGTGAACTTGGCCTCGTATGCTCATAAAGTATTCTCCCGCAATGACGTCATCAACTCATCTTTCTGACCAAAGACTCCACGTAATCTACGATGGCCTTCCTAATCTCGGTTTCAATCGCGTCTTCGTTCAACGCATCCGCCAACTCGAGGTATTTTCGCCAGCACTTCACGTCCTGGCTGACCAGAACACTCCTGTGCTCCATTCGAACCAGAGCCGAAATCTCAGACGGTGAAAACTTGGCGAGATGTTGTTTGGCAAACTGGCCGCCCACTCGGCTGATTGCCGTGATAACCGCCGCAGTAAGTCGCTGCAGCTCTTTGAGCCCATTATCAACCTGCTCCCGAGATACAGCCGAATCGCTGCAAATGAACTGCCCCACGGTTTTCTTCAGCTCGCCGGACGGACGAATACCCGACCGCGGTGATAATCTGCGCCACGTATTCCAGACCAAAGGCTCGAGCTTCCACACAAAGTCAGCGAGCAAAGCGGCCAGTTCCGTCAGCCTGTCGGCATCCGGAGGCGGCCCGCCGCTGAGTTGAAGCTCGGCCATAAGCCTCTCCAGCGACTCCCCGGAATAATCCGGTCCCTTTGCGCCTTGCGGTGCCAATCCTGCCTGCTGTAACCTCGTCCGGATGGATTCCTTCTGTTCGCTCGAAAGTGTGGGGGCGACTTCCAGAAGGCTGCGAACAAGAAAATCCGCGTCCTTGAGCTTGCCCGCCTCGACTGCCGAATCGCTGCTGACCTCCTGTTCTTTTATCATCGGCTGAATAATAACGTTTCCTGCCGGAAACCTCTCCGTCAATCTCTTCAAAAACTCGTTCCGCTCGTCGGGCAAAACCGTCTTCAAAGCTCGTTCCACTTCCTCGCAGAGGTACTCCATTCTGGTCTGCCGGCTTTGATCTGCAAAATCGACTTGGATCAGGCGAAGACGGTTTGCCGTCTCAAGAACAAAATCCTCCAACTTCTTGCTATTTACAGGCACAGTCTTTCGGTCCTCTCAGAACGGAATAGAAATATCTATCCAAATCAAAACCATTATTTTCGGCTTTCCTGCCTTGTCAACAACAATCTTATCCACAGTAAAATAAGTGCATATCGGGCGCTCACAGCGAGTTCCTGCTTCCGGAAATACCCTAAGCAACCAGACTTCTTAGCACAAGGTCGTCCGCATCCTTCTCAAACCTCTTGCTGCTGAGCCATGTCGACCATCCCAGTTGACCCAGCTTGCCCAGGCGAATGCGTGGCACCTGCTCGGCCCTCAATATGAGCTGAAGCTCCCACTTCAATTCATCTGCGACATAATTCTTCACCCACGCGATAAGCCGGCGAATACTATCGCCTCCCGGCAGCAAGCGCTGGTAATCGGCAAAGTTCATCGGCCCAAACTTGATCCTGAACTTTTGCTGACACTCCCAGAAGCGCGACCCTATAACCACTGTTTGCCCCAGTTTTCCATTTTCGGCCGACTGTCCCATTCGGCACCAGTATTCTTGCGGCAGGTCCAGCCATTGCCCGACAAACTCTGCTATCTGAGCGTTTATCCCAAAATAATCTTCCAGAATCTCGCGCAGACCTTCGGCGTTTCTCGTCTGGCAGACAAGCCGGCCGGAATAGTGCAGTTTCGCAACATCGGGCACAGCGTCTCTGTCGCGGAACGACTCCGTACCTATCCCAAAAAAGCCGCCGATATAAACTGCGAAGCGATCCTCCTCTTTACGATCATGGCTGACGGTCTGCTGATTGCACGCCCACGCACGATAAAACAGCGAAATCATGCGATGGTTAAAAACATCGAGAAAGCTGGCAAGCGTGCGATCCTTATGGTTGTGTAAGCGATCGTAGACGTACTCGGTTATGGGCAACGGCAGAGGGCCGTTGGTCCCCAGAAGCCCGAAAAAGTTAACCGTCAGTCTGGCAGGATGTCCTTCCCCAAGCGCAGAATAGGCCTGCAGCGCCGACGGCGGAAATGCCAAAGACACGTTCTGGCAAAACCTGACAGGGTCTCCTTGCGGCCGCTGCGAGTTCCCAATACGCGGCAGCGCGGCGTTAGCACACTCAAGCCGTCGAACAGCCTGGAAAAAGTCAAAATCATAAGGCCGCTCCAGCAATTGCACAGCTAAAGAATCTGACGCAGCCCGTTTCTGATCTTCCATCGCATAATCTCTCCACGCTCAACTGTTCTGACCACCGTTTCGGTAAAAGAATTAATGGAAACATGTCTGGCGAAAAACTGCTCAAGAACCGCGCCCAGCAAAAACACGCCGCTGCCCTCGAATGCGGTTTCTTCGAGAGTTACCGTCACCTCAAGCCCCCGCGCAAATGCGATCGAGCCGGCAGTCGTGATCCTCCGCGTAATGGGCTTGCAGCTTATCGATTTGATACCGTCAATCTGCTTGCGGGTCTGCAAGTCACTTGTGTCGCTGTACAGCCTCAGAATGTCGCGAAGCGCCGAAACACCTTCACCGCCGTCCGTATCCGTAAGCGAAAGATAATTCAGCGACAGATGATTAATAATTCGCCAGGCAATCTCCCCCTCAGCACAAGACGGCCTCGGTGACGTCGGCGCCCCGACACAGCGAACCGATGTGCACGGCGCTGTCTTTTCCATGGTAAAGTCCGAATTGCCGATGCCGATCGGCATATGCAAAGGCAAATCACGGTTCGTACAAAGAGCTTCCACGCCCAATTGTCTGAGGTCCGCGCGATAGGGTGCGGAGGTTGAATCGACAAGCGATATGTACACCTCGCTGCCTGTATAACTTCTCGACCTGCCGCCGTGCAGCCGCGCCTCCTGCGACAGAGGCCTCGGAATCCGGTTCGTGACGTAGTAGCCGCCCGTGCCGCTGTCGCCCATGTCTTTTGCCAGATAAAAAGGAAGAAACTCCTGCAACTGCTCCGACTGGGTTCCATAGCCGATTACTCTGGTAATGTTGTAAACCTCGAAGTCCTGCGTTCTGGTTCGGTCCGGAACGACATGAAACTCAAAGAATCTGTCGGATATGTGTATGCGGTCCAGCCGTTTTTCAAACACATTTACTGCCGGCGAGCAGAATAACTTGAAATTATCCGCGTTAATCACCCCCTCAAGTTCAATATTCGGCTTGCGTAGCAAGATGACGATGTCCAATTGACTTTCCTCGCGGCCCCGGATTGCCTCCTGCAGACCCGCAAGCTCGACGAACATGAATCTTTGGGGAAATGAAAAGTACTCGTGCAAAAGCCGATACCCCTGAAAGGACCGCGCATCGTAAGGCAGCATTTTTTCTTTTTTCTCGAAACCCACCCGCCGGATGCACGAAGCATCAATGACCTTTCGCCATCGTATGGGTTTGTTCGCCGGCTGAACCACAACTGCACTGGCGTCGGCAAAAAGCTGCTCATACAAGCGCATCGGCACCTCGCCTGCTCCGAGCAGATGGAAGGTCAAAGCATCGAGCTTTAGCTGTCCAAAAGTGAGCCCGGCCATAGATTGCAGCCGCAGCTGAATCCCGGCCTTGACATCCGATAAGTTGGGAACTTCGAGCGAGGCCAGCTCACGCGTGTAGTAATTCGCCTGATTCAACTGAATAGGCCAGAGCATAATCTCATGAGCCATGCGATACTCGCATCTGGTCTGGTCTGATTTGCCCAGGAGACTGTAAAGCGCGGAACCGCGCGGAATTGCAAAACCATCCGCCAGTCCCTTCTCGTTCAGGTCGGGCCAGAACTGCACAATACACATCGATGGTGTTGGCGCAAGATAATGGGGGTAGATAGTCTCCAGCATCGCCTGTGTAAACCTGGGAAACTCTGCGTTGAGTTTGAGCTGCACGCGCGCCGCCAGAAATGCAAACCCCTCAATCAATCTTTCGACGAAGGGGTCCTGACAGGGCTGGAATTCGTCCAGTCCCCCAAGCCGGCCCGCTATTTTTGGGAACTCCTTCGCAAACTCCGCGCCCATTGCACGAAGATGCGCAAGCTCATGATTATACAAATCCAGCAGCCGCCTATCCATTTGGCTCGCCCCTCATCACGTGGTGACCACTCTCCAAATCAACCTCTGTCTTAACGTACAGATGATCCGGCAAGGGTTGGGCCCACAGTTCGCCCTCTATTTCAAATGAAACGGTACGGATGTTCTGTACGTCCGCGGGAGAGACCATGCGAACAGACAGCGACCTGCGCGAAATTCGAGGTTCAAAACACTGCATAGCATGTTTGACCTGTGATTCGAAATCGTTGATGCGCTCAGCGGACAAGGTTGTGCCGCACAGGTCGGGTATGCCGTAGTTCAGCACAGACCTCGCCGCTTCATCAAACTCGTATATCTCCTCCCCCAGCGGATTTGCCTTGGCGTTCAGCAGCATCCCCAGGTCACGAAGCACCGCAGCTTTGTACCTCCGAACGGACACAATACGCTGATCACGGCTTTCCTTTTGCACGTCGGGTTCATCATCGGTGAGGCGGTCAAGCAGGCACGGTTGCAGACGATCCATTGGCGTAAGTTCAGCCATTATTCGTCTCACCACCTTGTTGGTCTGTCTCTGAGTGGTCCAAATCTATCTGCCGTACTTCCAGAATAGAAAATTCGTTGCTGTCAGTGGCAAATACCCGCTGCCCCAGCCCCTGGTATAGCTCTCCGGGTTGTTCGATCCATTCCGTTTTGCGTGCCAGCCGAATCGCATTATCTTCGCTTGCCTCCGAGCCCGGATATCGAGTTGGTATCAGACCGGCCGCTTCGCCCCCGTTGACCCACGTGAAGTTGGCTGGAACCCACACTACATCACGCAGGTCCGTCGGCGCCTCAATCCGAATGCACCTTATCGCCGTGAACGGCGCCCAGTAGTATTTGCCGTCAACAAGGACCTCCAGCACGGGCCCAAGTCTCGAATCAGCGTCCGAAATCCACTCAAATCGCTCACCGTCTACGGAACCGGGTATGGCCGGGGCTCCCTCAAACGCCTGTTCTCTTAGTTTCCTGGATGCTTTGTGTTTGCCTTCGGCCGCCATCTGGTTGGCCTGCACCAGCCAGCCAAGCCATTGGGCCGGCTCGCCGAACAGCAGGGGCGAGCGCCTGCCCGCAAATACCTCAGCACGAAAGGCCTCGCAATTCAGTGCCGCTCGACATACCTGGGCCATAAGCAAATTCATGGCATCAAGCTCCGCCGACACATTTAGCTGGTTCAAGGCTCGGTCCCAATCCCCCAGCACAGACAGAAGCTGGAAAAGGAAAACGCGAAGCTTTGCATTCGCAGGGTCAGCCCGAATTTGACCTTCCAGACTGCTCAACGCCTCATCAAGCCGCCCGGCCCGCAATAGTTCTTCCGTTTGCATGGCGATAGCCTCCGTCGCTGAACAAAACACCCCCCCCTTTGGCATCTTATCCCGGCAGGACGAGCCGTCAAATGGTTGTCAGCCTCAGATGTGGCCCTATATCAGCCGCCTGTATTGGTAACAAGGTCCCAATTGGCCTTAATGTCACCCTTCGGCTTGCCGGTTTTGTGATCCAGTTCGGTATAAACCCATTCGATCTTGCCGTAGTTGAAGCTCACCTCTTCGAGCGGCAAAGCCTCGCCGCCCTGAGCAGAGCCGCCGGGGCGAACTGATGAGACGATAACGTCCGAAAGCACATACTCCATGTACTTCTGCTTATCGCCGGTAGCACGGCACAACTGCATCTGGATCTTTTTAATATGGGTGCCATTGCAGCAAAACAGCGACAGCTTTGGCGAAGCCTTGTCGAGGGTATGCACGATAGAGAAATCCTGATGGTCGCACCGCTCCGAGGAACGCGCGCCCCCACTGCTTACCGACCCCGAAGACGGCTGGGAAAGGCCGTGACTGTAGGACAGCAGCTCAATCCACTCCTTGTGCTTGTCGTCGGTGCTCTCACCCGGGACTACGTCGATCTTCAAAAAACAATCAAAAGCCATCTTACCAACTCCTTACATGAACAAGTAACTTCTGCTGATTCTTCTATTTTTCCTTAGCCGCTTAAAACATCTTAGGCGCATCGCACCTTTACATCAGACAAACCAAATTAGCCTCTTAACCTCCACTCTTGACCGAGGGCAGCTTGGATACCAGCCGCAGCGAAACCGACAATCCCTCAAGCTGATAGTGAGGCCTCAGGAAAAACTTCGCGGAATAATACCCGGGGTCTCCTTCCACTGAGTCAACCACAACTTCTGCTGCTGCCAGAGGATACTGTGCCTTGACTTCTTCGGAGGCGTGAGGGTCGCTGGTAACGTACTGTGTAATCCACTTGTTAAGCCAGGTCTGCATGTCGTCTCGTTCTTTGAAAGACCCGATTTTATCTCGCACGATGCATTTGAGGTAATGTGCGAATCGGCACGTCGCGAACAAATACGGCAATCTCGCCGCCAGTTTGGCGTTTGCGCTCGCATCAGGGTCGTCGTATTCGGCCGGGTTCTGCAGTGACTGGGCGCCAATAAAACACGCGTAATCCTGATTCTTCCAGTGCGATAACGGCATCAAGCCGTTCTTGGCCAGTTCTGCTTCCCGTCTGTCGGTAATGCCGATTTCCGCCGGGCACTTCATGTCAACCCCGCCATCGTCGGTCGGAAAAGTATGGCAGGGAAGCCCTTCGACCAGCCCGCCGCTCTCAACTCCTCGAATCCGTGCACACCAGCCATATTCCTTAAAGGAACGGTTAATATTCACGGCCATCGCATAGGCCGAATTCGCCCAAAGATATTTTGAGTGGTCGCCTCCGGCCGTATCCTCCTCAAAATCAAACTCTTCCACCGGATTCGTCTTGGAGCCGTACGGCAATCTGCCCAGAAAGCGCGGCATCGTCAAACCGATGTACCGCGAATCGTCAGACTCCCGCAAAGAGCGCCAGGGGGCGTAGTCCGCCGTCTGGAAAATCTTGGTCAGGTCGCGCGGGTTACTCAGCTCCTGCCAGGAATCCATATTCATCAACGACGGCGCCGCCGCGCTCATAAACGGCGAGTGGGCCGCAGCGGCAATTTGAGCGACCCCATTGAGTATTTCAACGTCCGGAGGACTGTGATCAAAGTAGTAGTCGCCGAGGAGGCACCCGTACGGCTGCCCGCCGGGAGAACCAAATTCCTCTTCGTACATCTTCTTAAACAGCGGGCTTTGGTCCCAGGCCGTACCTTTGTACTTCTTGATGGTCTTTGCCAGGTCCTTCTTGGAGAGGTTTAACACGCGAATCTTGAGCGTTTCGTCCGTCTCCGTGTTGTTTATAAGATAATGCATGCCCCGCCAGGCGCTCTCCAGCGCCTGAAAATCCTCGTGGTGCATTATTTGATTAATCTGCTCCGACAGCTTCCTGTCTATCTCGGCGATAATTGACTCGATTGTCCTGACCGCGTCGTCCGAAATAAGGGCCGTTTCAGACAGGGCTTGTTCGGCCAAGGTGCGCACGGCCGAGCTAATCGCCTCTCTTGCGTGGTCGGACTTCGGCTTAAATTCCTTCTGAAGGAGTTTCTCAAACTCACCGGCCTCTATTGCTACGGCCTCTGCCGGCCGCATTTCTTGTCGTTCTTTTTCTTCAGCCATTGGATTATTCCTCCTTACCACTGTCAGCAGATTCAGCTTCCGGTTTCGGCGCAGAAGTCAGGGCGTTCAGCAGGGCCTTGTCCTTAAGAACTTTCGCCATCAACTCTTCGGCGCCACTCTTGCCATCCATGTAAGAAAGTAGATTTGACAACTGTGTTCGCGCCTGCAGCAATTTGTTCAGGGCGTCAACTTTGCGCGCCACCGCCGCCGGAGAGAAATCATCCATACTCTCAAAGCTGATATCCACACTCAGATTGCCTTCCCCGGTGAGCGTATTCGGCACCTGAAATGCAACCCGCGGTTTCATCGCCTTCAGCCGTTCATCAAAATTATCGACGTCTATCTCGAGAAACTTGCGGTCTGCAACGCCCGGTAAGCTTTCTGCCGGTTTGCCGGACAAATCCGCCATCACGCCCATTACGAAGGGCAGGTTAACCTTTTTCTCTGCGCCGTAGAGCTCCAAATCATACTCTATCTGGACACGAGGGGCTCGGTTACGAGCTATGAATTTTTGACTACTCTTCTTTTTTCCCATTCCCATCCCTTTCTCAATAAAAGTTGTTGGTACCGAACACTTGTGGTGCTCTTAAACCTCCGAAACCTCGTTTATCATTCTACTAAACAGCAGCAGACTCGCTACTGCTGATTCCGCCAATCATTTCGATGTGGGTCATCGCGTCAGGGCAAACATCCCGAATGACCTCCAAAAAGTTCTTCGAGACCAGCCTCTGCGCCCTTCGCAGAAGCATTGGCACCGGACTTGATGGTTCATGACGTTCGAAATACTGACAAACCTTCTCTATTGCCAAAAGTGCCTCGTCGGAAGTTCGGATATCGCCCGTAAGTGCTATTCCGCCGCGTTGTGCTTCGCCTGCGCCTCCGGCCACAGCGGTGCCCTCCTCTACCGCCGCTCCGTAGCCCCGTTTTGCCAGATACCCCTGCACGCATTTGTGGATACTACCCAGAACCGACCTGAAACCGCTCAGATCCGGCGCCTGACCTTGAGAAGCGTGCTGCGAGAACACTGTCGTTATTGTCGCTACATATTCCATAGCCTTTTCAACGGCTTGCGACGTGGCCAGCAGCTCATCCGTTGAAGTATCCTGAAACGCCGCGTCAATCACCCCCATATCCGGCCCCCTCGCCGCCCCATCGGAAACCGCAACCTCTCCCTTTGCGACCTGGATATCTCTAAGGCCAAACTTCCCCATCCGGGCCGAACTGCACAGCGGAATCTCCGCCAGTCGCTGCTTGAACTTCATCGGGTCCTGTTCGCTGACGGAAGCCGGGGATAACGACTGCAGAATATTCATTCGCTCCAGCGGGTCGTAGTTATCGTCAGGGTCCAGGTGAGGGTAAAGATGGTCCCAAAAACGCTCCAGCAATCCACGCAGCAAAGACAACCCATCACACAAACCCGCCAGCCCCTCCATCCTGAGAAGAGCCAGCGTAAGGTACATTGCAATCCTCAGATCCTTGGAACGCTGCAGCAACTCCAGGCTTTTCTCGCGAACCTCGCGCCAGTTGGGCTCTTCTACGGCTTCTTCTACCCCAGGCACGACACCCCCTGTCGGCCTGGTTCGCACCATATCTTCGAGTGCAAGAAACGCCTGGTCATAGGAGAGGTCTTGACCGCACGGAGCTTCAGCACTTATCTCGGAAAGCAACCTTTGGACGTCAAGTTCGCTCATGGCATACCCTGCCAAACCTACATCTCACAGCACCGACTTATGCCCCAAATTGAGCCTGCCCATTCTCTCGCGTCAAGAGCAAATAAACCACGTTGGCCCTGAATGGAACCAGCACGCCAGAGCACTCTCTCCAAATCTCAGACCAACTTGCCAACGCATTTGGAAAGGCTCCTTAACCAGCCTTGGCTGGGATTTTACGGCCATCCGCAGCCCCTGTCAAGCTTCTTTAATTTTTTTTTCTAAAATACGCAACTGCCGTGATGAGCAATTTGAAACGTGTGTCACAAGCCAACAAATCCGTGGGCAGGCTCCGGCCAAGCCGCAATTCAACAGACAGGAGGCCAAAAAGCGAAGTTTTCCAAAATTCATCTTGACTTTGCGGTCCACCTGACCAGAATAGCTCAAGCGCCGGCAGGTCGGAACATTGAGAGAAACCATCCGGGCAAACAAGATTCCGGCAAGAAAAGGGGAAAATGGTTTTGCGGTGATGTCCTGAATAGGCATAGCTGCAGGTTTATATAGCAAACGTGCCCGATACATGCGGGCCAATTAGAATGTATGCCTTCTAACCGTAGCATTCAGAGTCGGTCAGGCCCCACGACTATGCCCGCAAGCCGCCGCACCAGCGTGCGCCGCTCGTAGCCGGTCCTGGCGAGAAAAAGAAGGCGGAACACCGGGAAGATTGGCTAAAATGGAACTGTTTTTAATTCTGCCTGATCTTGCACTAAGGTTGCGCCGGCGCATCATACCCTGGATGATGTTATTCACAGTAACCCAGTGGACGAATAGGATTTCAACAAACTTACATATCGGAACGGATAAATGAAGGGAGGATGACTTATGCCTACCGTTGCAGAGAAGGTATTTGCAGGACCAAAGAAATTGAACGAGACATTGACTGCAGCTCAAGCTGAGGATTTGTTCTTTAATTTCTGTCAATTCGCCCAATCAGCGTCCTGGAAATACGTCGCGCGTGGTGGAAAAGTTACCGACAAAACGGCAGCCGCAATTGCCGACCAGAACGCCAATACAACCACGTATCTGGACTGCGCAAAGATTGCCGACGTCTTTGTGGAACTTGCCAAAAGAAAGGGACTGGAAGCCAAACGCGTGGCTTCAGCGGATGCCGGTACCTGGGCCACTGAGGCCGACACGAAATGTTTTGATAAGAAGGTTGTGGGCAATGTACGCATGGAAAAAGGCAATTGCAAGGCCGTTGGCCGCTGCGTATTCAGCAACCACTTCTTTACCGAAGTCGCAGGCGCATCCTATTATGACCCCTGCCTGTTGACCACACACGCCGGCAAAAGAATTGCTTCATGGCACTTTGTAGACGCCTATGGCGCATATTGGAACAACGCTTTCAAGATTAAGGAAGACGAAAACTTCGTCGCCGTGGCCACTAAAAAGAAACAGCCGGGATTCCTTCGGACCTTCACGCTTTATCCGGTCGAGAAGATATCTGCGGAGGAATACAAAGCTGCTTTTAGAGAGGACCACCCCCGCCCCAAGTTAATCTCAAAAAATACGGTGAACCTGAAAAAGTTGTGCGGCGTCAAATGAGCCGGAATTGCCTGAACGAGTCTGAGGATTAATTTGTCCTTACGATTGGGGCCGGGCGGCAAATACTCTGCCCTTGAGGCGCAAGAATAGGAAAACAAGACAGGTCACCTGCTTGATGATATGCCTATGGCCGCAGAAACCGAAAACGCGTCCTTCGTCACGGTCAATACGGTCATCAGCCGCCCCCCCTTGTGCCCTGAACTAAGGCTTCGGCTTCTAAGGGAGAACGCCCCCCTGAAGCACAGCGCTGCTGTCCGGCGGGGCGAGCCTGACCTATTCGCCTGGAACGGCCCGCGACCCTACTGGGCGTTTGCGTGGGCAAGCGGACAGGCCATGGCCCGCTTCATACTGGACAGGCCGCAGCTTGTTCAAGGCAAACACGTTCTGGACTTTGGGGCCGGTTGCGGAATAGCGGCAATTGGCGCTGCCAGGGCCGGGGCAGCATCAGTCACCGCTGCCGATATCGACCCGATAGCCCTCCAGGCCATAGATCTCAACGCGGACCTGAACGACGTTGCCGTCACGGCCAAACAGGAAAACATTCTCGAGCGCAAGCAGCAGAATTGGAATGTGTTACTGGCCGCCGATGTCTTCTATTGCCGACCAGACAGCGACGTGCAATGCCTTCTCAACTGGGCTTGCCGGGACCGCCTGATTCTAATCGCCGACCCGCCGCAAAGGGGATTTCCCAAGCAATACCTCAAAGAGCTGGCGCGCTATACAGTCCGAACCTTCCCTGATTTGGAGCATCCTTGCCTGCAGGAGGCATCCGTCTACTCCCTGCCCGCCACTACTACTACCATTACGACGGCCTCGGCAGCGTCGTCGCCCTGACCCATTCGGACGGAAATACCGCCGAGCAATACACCTACGATGTCTACGGCGCGGTCCTTATCCGCGATGCCGACGGCAGGCCCCTGGCCGTAGGCCTGCTCGCAAATCGCTGTTTCTTCACCGCCAGAAGATTTTATGCACTAACCTGCTGTTTTTGAACATGACCTGTTGCTCGGCAGCAATGGCAGGGCGGGATGGGCAAAAAGAAAACATCGAGTAACATCCAGCTACCCGATGTTTTCCGGAGGGGAGAAAAACTCTTAGCTATATTTTTATCGGCAGGAGCTTGCTCCTAACTTTAGCCCAATCAAGGTGCTCCGGCCACTATATTTGTACGCTTTGCACGTATAAAGGTTCCGTGATTTTTGAGCAAATTTCAAGAATTTTTTGGGACTTTTCGCTAAAAAAGGCTCATTGGCTCATTTATGCGGCTGCGGCGGCGATAGATCGTAATTCCTTTACAGCCAAGGTGATAGGCTAATTTGTAGGCCCTGTCGACGGCGGCTACCGAGGCGTTTTCGCTGAAGTTTATGGTTTTGCTGACGGCAGCGTCGCAATGCTTCTGGAAGGCGGCCTGCATTTGCAGGTGCCATTCGGGCCTGATGTCATAGGCGCATCGGAAGATTCTCCTGATTTTGGGTGGGATTTGGGGCATCTTTTGAATACTCCCGGTCTCGGCAATCTGTTTTTCCAGCTTTTCAGTATAAAAACCGCCCTTTTCAGCTACTTGTCTGAAAATCGGGTTAATCTGGAGCATTTTTGAGCCATCGAGGACCTGCCGGAGGAAGACGAGGGAATAGGCCGGCTCTATTCCGCAGGAACAATCGGCGATGATACTTATCGTGCCGGTGGGGGCTACGCAGGTGACGGCGGCGTTGCGAATCTTTCTGTTTCTTTCGGTTCGCCAGACGCTGTCGTTCCAGTTTGGGAAAGGGCCGCGGAGATTGGCAAGTGCGCAGCTTGCATCGTGGGCCTTTTCGTTAATGAACTTCATAAGATTAGCCCCATATTCGACGGCCTGCGGGGTGTCATAAGGTATGCCGAGCAGGAACAAGACGTCGGCGAAACCCATAACGCCCAGGCCGATTTTCCGATTGGCATGGGCGATGCGGACGGTGTTTCTGACCGGGTAGCTGCAGACGTCGAGAATGTTGTCCAGAAAGCGGACGGCAAGTTTGACGGTATCGGCGAGGGCGTGCCAGTCCATACTTGCTTTGCCGTCGGTGGATTTGACGAATTTTGTAAGATTGATACTGCCGAGAGTGCAGGCTTCGTAAGGCAGCAGGGGCTGTTCGCCGCAGGGATTGGTTGCCTCGATTTGGCCGAGAGAAGGGGTGGGGTTGTCGCGGTTGATTCGGTCGATGAAGGCTATGCCGGGCTCGCCGGTTCTGTGGGCGCAGTTGATTATCATTTTCCAGATGTCGCTGATAGTGTAAAACTTTCCTCTGGTTTTGGAGGCCGGGGGTAATTTGGCCGGCAGCTTGTACAAATCGTTAATTGTGTAAGTTGCGATATTGAGTCGCCGGGGCAGCAGATACCGCTGTTGCGTGCGGGGGTTTTTTACGATGTGCAAGGACCGGCCGGACGCGGCAAGTTTTTTCATCCATTCGTCGGTGATTTTAACCGAGATGTTGAAGTTGGTAAAGGCCTTCAGATTTTGTTTGGCATGCAGGAACTTCAGTATGTCCGGATGTTCGACGCTCATCATGCCCATATTTGCGCCGCGGCGAAAGGCGCCCTGCTGGATGGCATCGGTGGTTTCGGAAAAGACGCGCCAGAAGCTCAGAGGGCCGGACGTAGTGCCGCCGCTGGAGGCGACACGGTCGCCGGTGGGTCTTAGTTTATCAAACGAGAAACCTGTGCCGCCGCCGGCTTTCTGGATAAGGGCGGTTTGCTTAACAGCCTCGAATATCCCTTCTACGCTGTCTTCAATGGGCAGCACGAAACAGGCGCTGAGCATGCCGCTGGGGCGATTGGCGTTCATGAGGGCGGGGGAGTTGGGCAGGAACTTCAGGGAGGCCATCAAATCGTAGAATACCCTGTGCCACTGCTTGATTTCACTGCTTACGGCCCCATATTTGGACTCGGCCTGAGCGACCAGCGCCGCTACCCTGCTGAAAAGCTCGGCGGGGGTTTCAATGCACCTACCGTGCTGGTCTTTGATTAGATACCGGCTTCGTAGAACGGTCAAAGCATTCTCGCTAAGTTTCGGGGCCTCGCCGGGTGGTGGTGTGGGTTCGAACTCGGACATAGAAGACTCCAACTGCTAAAAGGCAGGTACAAGGCTAAATTTTTCTAATCCATCGTAACCGAAAACAATTGCGAATCCGTTCGGAAAATCGAATTCCCATACGCTGCGTGCTGGTTTTGAAATCATTGCGCTTTAAGTCGCCGGCGGAGGGTTCCGGGGGCGATTTGCCGAAGGCCCACAATGCTCCACCGGCGAGCAAACCAAGAAGCGAACCTATCTTAGTGCGAAGGGACATTTTATACATAGTCTCAACAATTATTCACCGGCGAGCCTCAGTTACCTCTGTATTGCCAGCTTTGCGGCGGCTAATAGTTGTTCGCCAGTTCTGTTTTCAAAGGCGGTTTTGCCGAACAGTTGATATCGGTCCAGAACCTCAGGCTTTTGGTCATAGTACTGCTGTACGACCTGGATGCCGCCTTCTGCCGCGCCGCTGGTTTTGTATTCGCCGTCCAAAAGCCACTGACTCATCTCGTCGTCGCACTCAGCCGGGTAGATAAGGGCCGTCACGAACTTATCATCACCATATTTAGCCAGATGGACTTTGGCGCGACACGGAGGAGCGTTTCTGACGGCCAGATTAACAAGCTCCTTAAAATCACTTTTGCCGGTTTCGAGGTTGCTTGCATAAAAGAACACGCCGGCCTCAAGCTGGAAGATTTCCGCGCGGACGCCCTTTAGTTCGAGTTTGCCGTCAGGATAGGCCTTGTGTATTTTGTAGACCTTGCCGTTTTTGTACTTTTCGCTTTCCAGCAATTCGGCTACTTCCTGCGCGGTGAAGCCGACACCCGTATGGTCGCCGAAGTCGAATACATACAGGCCGATGTAGTTTTGAGTATTTTGCAGCTTTGGCAGTTTCATAGTCTCATATTATATCATCATTCCAATCACTTTATAATCGCTGGTCTCGGATTTCACGAGTGCTCGGAAATCTTTATTTTGGCGAATTTTCTTTTTCCTATCTGGATTGTCATGCCGTCTTTGGGGGTGATTTCGGCATTCGGGTCGAGGACTTTTTTGCCGTCGATGGTGACGGCACCCTGAGCGACCATGCGCTTGGCCTCGCCGCCGCTCTCGACAAGCTTGCAAGACAACAGCAGTTGTTTAACTGAGGTCGAGGGGTCGGCAATGGCTACTTCGGGTATGTCGTCGGGCAGTTGCTTCTTGGCAAAGACCTTTTCGAAGTTGGCGGCGGCGGCTTCGGCGGTGGTCTCGTCGTAGAATTGGGTGACAATGGTTCTGGCGAGCAGGACTTTTGCCTCTTTTGGGTGTGTCTTTTCGGGGTTGACCAGTTCGGCGATTGCCGCCGTTTCAAAGCCGGTCAGGAGGGTGAAGTAGTTTTCCATCATATCGTCGGAGATGCTCATCACCTTGCCGAACATATCGTTGGGCTGGTCGATGACGCCGATGTAGTTGCCTTTTGATTTGCTCATTTTCTCTTTGCCGTCGAGGCCGACGAGAATGGGCATAGTGATTACAATTTGAGGGTTCTGGCCGTAGGCCCGCTGGATGTCCCGGCCGACGAGGTTGTTGAAGGTCTGGTCGGTGCCGCCCAGCTCGACGTCACTTTGGACAACAACCGAATCATAACCCTGCATAAGCGGGTAAAGGAATTCGTGCGTGTAAACGTCAATGTTGTTCTGGAGGCGCAATTTGAAGCTGTCGCGCTGCAGCATCTGGGCAACGGTTTTCTTGGCGGCAATCTGAATCATTTCCATAAGGGACAATTCTTCGAGCCATTCGCTGTTGTGGCGGACCTCCAGTTTTTCCTGCGAGGCGTCGAGGACTTTCCCGGCCTGTTCGAGGTAGGTGTTCGCGTTTTCTTCAATCTGGTGTGGCGACAGCATCGGGCGGGCAGCGCTTTGGCCGGTAGGGTCGCCGATTCGCGCGGTGTAGTCTCCTATGATAAGGACCGCCTTGTGGCCGAGGTCCTGGAACTGGCGCATCTTTCGCAGGACAACTGTATGGCCCAAGTGTATGTCGGGCGAGGTCGGATCCAGGCCGAGTTTGATTCGCAACTGCCGGCCTGTTTTGGCAGCCTCGACAAGTTTTTCAGCAAGCTCGGCCTCTGTGAAAACTTCAATTGTTCCCCGCTTTAGAAGTTCAATCTGTTCAGCAATTTTTCCCGTCATATTGTTTTCTCTTCAAGCCCGTTATTTCCAAAAGACTGGATTATACGGCCTGAATCGAAAATAAGCAAGAATAGGCTTGACAAATACCGGAGGCGTCCGACAATCTGGTATCGTTGCGGTGTTCCAGCAATAAATATAAGAATGGTCTTTTCACAAATCGGTGCGCTGATAGCGAGGGTGTTGAGCGGAAACGCTGATATTCTTTACGCACGCGGTTATTCAACGGGAAAGAACGAAGCCTGGAAAGGAAAGGGAAAAAATGAAAGTGGAAAAGTGTTTTCTTATTTTGGCGGTTGCAGCCGGCCTCTTATGTCTTGGCGCGCCGGCCGGAGCCGAGCTGCCTGAGGCCGATGAGTCTGTGCTGCTCGGTCATGCCTACCCCATGCTGGCAGGGATAGAGCGATTACAGGTGGTAATTAGGCAGTCCGGTCCGAAGCCTGACGTTTGGAAGGAACTTGAAACCAAAATCGGGCACAGGCTCAAAGAAGCCGGTATTAGAACGGTTGCCGGTCCGCACGGGTGGAAGTCGGATTCCCTGGAGGTTCCGGAGCTAAGAGTCTACATAGACGCGATGGAGCTAAAGGATTCGCAACAATCCGTATTCCACATTCAGACCTTGCTGGCGAGCAAAGTTTCCCTTGAAAGCAGTCCTTCGTGGTTCTGCAAGGCCGAGGTCTGGAAGGTGCCGGCGGTAATGCAGGCGGTATCGGCCGTGAGCATGACCGATGAGGCGACCAACGTGGTGCTGGAGCAGCTTGAGACCTTCATAAGTGCTTGCGCTGTAGCCAATGCCCAGAACGTCCGAACCCGTGATGCCAATAATATTGGCACAATGCCGGGAGAACGGGGCAGCGGGGCGTTTAGGGCGGCGAGAGCCGAATACAGATACGTCGCATCGAAGAAAAGCAAGGTGTTTCATAAGAGCGGGTGCCGGTCCGCGGAAAGAATCTCGCCAGAAAATCTTGTGGGTTACAACAGCACAGACGAGGCGATAGCGGCCGGAAAAAGGCCCTGCAAGCGGTGCGGGCCATAATCCGATAGTCAACTGACGGTCAAAGTCTGTCTGCTTGTATCGGCACTAAGTATTCAGGGAAGAGGGCATGCTGAGGACCGCCCCTGGCGGAACGAGAGGCAGTTGCCAGAAACGGCAAGAGACGTCCAGTTCCATTGTTCTGTTGGAAGCGGTCTTTGTAAAAACACTCACACTATTACCCGCTTTCTATGGTTTGGCGTGGTATTTCTCTCAAACTTAGGGTTTTTTTGAAAAGCATTTTGGGGGATGATTCATTCAAGGCGCACTCCTTGTGTATGACGATGTAAGGGATAGTGCGAAAGTTCTATAAACCCTTATTACACAAGGAGGTGCGTT